>Ga0210386_10000021_pt1 | contig 115894 bp, 112 predicted proteins | sample IncBWH32OmetaG_FD_160091 | JGI IMG/M metagenome (GOLD analysis project Ga0210386, IMG submission 160091) | Forest soil microbial communities from Barre Woods Harvard Forest LTER site, Petersham, Massachusetts, United States - Inc-BW-H-32-O ...
CCTGTACCCTGTGGCCTCTGCCCCATGGCAGAGGCCACAAAGACAAAAACAAAAACCTTCCTGATAAGGAAAAACTGTCAGGCATGGGCCCGGTCTAAAATGTCAGACTTGTGCCCGGCCGTTCAGGTAGTCCTCCGGCATCAGAAACTACTGCTTTCCAACAAACTGCATTGTGTATGCAGTCGCAGGATCGATTGGATACTGGATCACCTTCAGATCAACCAGTTGCCGGTACATCTTAGACCAACGGGCAGGGTCGAAGCCTCCTGCCTTCGCCGGATCGTCATCCGGATAAATGAAGTGACCGTCCTTCAGCGCCTGGCAGGTGAACTGCATCTGCTCGAGCGTCATCGCCGGATTCAGCTTCAACAACTCGGCGTTGACCTCGCTCGGATTGGCAATGTAGTCCCGCCACCCGCGCAGTGACGCGCGAACGAACTTTGCCACGACGTCGGGATGCTGCGCCAGGTAGTCGCGCGAAGTGAAGAACACCCGGTAGGGCGCATATCCCGTGTCGCTAATGAGAAGCGTTCGCACATTCGCTCCAGCCTTGCGTGCAAAATAAGGCTCGGACGTGATAAAGATCTGCTGGATGTAATTCGGGTCCTGAAGGAAATTGGCAATAGAATAGGTCGCCGGCACCTCGTGAACATCCTTCAGCTTGTATCGAGCCACCAGGTACTCAAACCATGTCGATCCGGGTTTGGCTGCGACCGAGTGCCCTTCCAGGTCAGCAAAGGTATGCACGGGAGAATCGGCATGCAGCATGATGCCTTGCGGGTCGTGTTGCATCGTCGCGGCAACGGCCACCAGAGACTGACCCTGCGAGTCCGCGGCCAGAACGCGATCCGATGAACCCATGGCGAACTGGGCGTCGCCCAGCGACACCTGCTGCTCCGCGATCACATAGGGGCCGCCCGGAAGGATAGTGACATCCAGCCCCTCCTGCCGGTAGTACCCCATGAGCAGCGCCTCATAGAAGCCGCCCATCTCCGGCTGGGGATACCAATCGGTCTGAAATTTGACCGGAATCAACCCGCTGACATTCTTCCCGCTATGGCAGCCGAGCAGACTGAGACACACAATGGACAGCGCAAGAGACCATTTCGCACGGATCATGCCCGAGCTTAACAACGCCTCCTCAGTCGATCAAGACGCTTCTTCCATCGCCAGGCGCTTTCCCAGCCGAGCCGCAAACTCCAGCAGACGGCTATCGTTGCCCCGTGCTGCCAGCAACTGCACGCCCGGCTTGCCCGGCAACACCACTGCCGGCAATCCCGCCAGACTCCCCGGCGTGGTGCACCGCAGGATCCTCGGCCGCGCCGCAGACAGGTCCGTCCCCGCCGCCAACCGTGGCAGAGGAACCGCCGGCATCAGCAAAAGATCCGCGTGCGAAAAGAGCGCGTCTGTCTCGCGCACGAACCCCTGATGCCGCACATGAAGCTCCGTGATCTCCTTCGCTTGGAGAGACGCGCCCCAGCGCAGCCTGTCGGCGATCACGGGTTCGAACTCGTCGAAGAAGCCAGCATGCAGCCGCGCAGCCTCAGCCGCTTGTAGTGGAGCGTAGATGGAGAAGGCATCCGCCATGAAGTCAGGACGGACTTCCTCCACCTGCGCGCCCGCACGGATGATCCGTTCTCGCCACGCCGCCAGCGATGTGAGGACAGACGCATCGCAATCCTCAAGCGTGCTGCCCGTGACAACTCTCACGCGCACAGATCCTGCCGAACCTCCCGCTGGAGCCAAGGCAAACAGCGCCCGAGCCAGCAAGGGCAGATCACGCAGGTCCTGGCAGAGCCAGCCAATCGTGTCGAAGGATTGTGCCAGATGCGCTCCGCCGCACCAATCACCGATACCCAAAGTGGCGCGGTAGCCCGCGAGGCCACACAGGGCCGCCGGAGCCCGAATTGAGCCGCCGGTATCGGTTCCGATCGCTGCAACGGCGGAGCCCTCCTGAATGGCTGCCGCCGATCCGCTTGACGATCCACCAGTCAGGCTCGTCGCATCTGCCGGCTGAATGCAGTCGCCGTAGTCACGATTCTCCCCGGTAATGCCATACGCCAGCATCTGCATGTGGGTCTTACCCGTGATTAGCGCGCCCGCGGTCTTCAGCCGCGCGGCAACCCATGAGTCGGAGATCGCAGGAGCATTATGGCTTGCATAAAACCGTGAGCCCCCACTGGTAACGAATCCCTCCAGGTCGAAGCAATCTTTCAGCGCCACGGGGAGCCCATACAGCAGCTTTTCCATATCGGGACCCTGCGATGCCAGCCGCGCTGCCTGGTCGCGAGTCCAGGCCGCATCCAGGGTCAGGTATGTATTGCGGCCGGCGCTGCCGTTTACGCGCGCCAGCGCTGCAGTCGCAAATCTCTCCGGGTCGGCCGCCTGCGCGCGCAGCTTCTCGATCGGAGACGCCTTAATTTCCATGCGCTGATTGTATCCATCAGCAAACAGTCAACTCGAACTCACCCGATCCATGCTAAATTTCGTCAATGGGGAAGCTATTCGGGCCAAAGCATGATCGAGATAAGGCGATCATGACCGAGCTTGTCCGCTTTACTGCCCGCAGCTTCCGCACTCCGAGCCCTGTGCCCTTTGGCGCGGCCATCGTGCAAAGCAAATCCGGAGACCTGTTGTATCGCGCACGCAACGCAGTTATGCGCGAGCGCGACCCCAGTTCTCACGCCGAACTACGCACTGTCCGCCTGGCCTCAAGGAAGCTCGGCAAGCCATCGCTTGCTGGATATACCCTCTACTCCACCTGCGAGCCCTGCGCTATGTGCATGGCCAACGCGCTCTGGGCCGGCCTCGATCGCGTCGTCTACGGAGCCACCATCGAAGATGCCAATAGGCATTGCAAGCAGATTCATATTCCAGCCGAAGAGGTCGCCCAGCGCAGCGAGATGCCCTGTGTTGTCGAGGGCGAAGTGCTCCGGGATCTTTGTTATGGTCTCTTCACTGATCCCAGGATGCTCAAGGCGTTCAAAACATGGACCACCCGCAGGCCCCAGAGAAAGAACGGGTGAAGGAATGCCTGACGAACTTGCACACGCAATCCCCGATCTTATCGCCGATCCTCAGCGCTACCTTACAGCGCTCGCCATCATCGAGCGGCTTTCCAAGGATTTCTACTGGTACTCGCCGGTCCTAAAAAAACAGCTCGACAACAAGCACGCCGATGCTGTCATTCAGTCAGTCGATGTTGAGGAAGTCCGCAATGTCCTGCGATTCTGTTTTGCGCATAATATCCCGGTCACACCTCGGGGAGCTGGTACTGGCAACTACGGTCAGGCGATACCGCTGAACGGCGGCGTTGTCCTCGATCTTTCGCGCATGGATCGCATCGAAGCCATCACTGGCGACGGTGTCGCCATCTGCGAGCCTGGAGTTCGTCTCGGCGTGCTCGAAACTCAAGCGCGCACTCAAGGCTGGGAGTTGCGCTGCTATCCGAGCACGATTGTCAAAGCCTCTCTCGGAGGGTTCTTAGGCGGAGGCTCGGGAGGCATCGGCTCAGTGCTGAACGGCAATCTGCGCGACTACCAGACTGTGCGAGCTCTCGAAGTCGTCACGATGGAGCAGGAACCGCAGGTGCATTTTCTCGAAGGACAGGCCGTACACGATATTCTCCACGCCTGGGGAACGAACGGTATCATCACCAAAATCTGGCTTGCGCTCTCGCCGAAAGTCGACTGGGCGCAGTGCGCCGTGGCTTTCGACACGTTCGCTGCAGCGTATGACTTCAGCGAATGCATCGCCAACGCACCGGAGTGGACCAAGCGCCTCGTCACGGCGTTCGAGTGGCCGATATCCTCATACTTCAGTCCCGTCAAAAACATTGCGCCGCAAGGTAAGCATCTGATCTTTTTTCTCATCGCGCAGGATCAGCTTGCCGCCCTCGAGCAGTCGGCACAGACCGCAGGAGGGACTATTACTTATTCGGGAGTATCCAAAGGTCTCAGCACGAGGCCCCTGCTTTCCGACTACACCTGGAATCACACCACGCTCTGGGCCATCAAGCACGACGCGGCCTACACGTATCTCCAGTGCGCGTTTGATCCCGACTGCGTGCGCGACCAGATGCGTCAGCTCAAGAAAAGATACGGCGATGAAATCCTCTTCCACATGGAGTTCTGGAAGAACGCAGCTGGCCGCATCATTCCCGGTGCCATTCCGCTCGTCTACTTCACCTCCGAGGAACGCCTCAACGACATGATCCTTTTCTGCCGCGCCATCGGCGTCTTCGTGGCCAATCCTCACGTGAATAACGTGGAAGATGGTGGCCGCTATCGCGAAGACAACGTGCAGCTCGCCGCTAAGCGCCGCAACGACCCCAAAGGCCTGCTGAATCCGGGGAAGATGCTCAGCTTTCAACCTGAGACTCAAGAGGCCGCTCGCCCATGAAGACGTGGATTCCTGACTCCCGCAATTTCGCGTATCTCAACTGGAAGCAGGTCGAAGCGCTGCCCAGGGATTCAACTTTGCTCGTGCTCCCGACCGCCGCCATCGAGCAGCACGGCCATCATCTGCCGCTCGCAACCGATACACTTATCAACAATCTGCTGCTCGGCAAGGCGCTCGAAAAGCTTCCCTCCGAACTGCCGGTCTATGCGTTGCCGCCCATCTGCTACGGCAAGAGCAACGAACATATTGGATTTCCCGGCACGCTATCTGTTTCCGCGGCAACCTTTATGGCCGTGGTGCGCGATCTTGGTGCCAGCCTAGCCGCATCGGGATTCAAGAAGATTGTGCTGTACAACACGCATGGAGGCAATTCATCGCTCGTCGACGTGATGGCGCGCGATCTTCGTGCGGAGTTCGGCTTGCGCACATTTGCGCTCTATGGCTCGGGAGGCATCAGGTTTGAGGGTATGAGCGAACAGGAAAAGGCCTATGGTTTTCACGCTGGCGAAATTGAAACCGCATTTCTCCTCAGCGCTGTGCCTGAGCTTGTCGACACTACCGCGTACACCGTCAACTACATCGCTCAGGTCGACAAGCCCGAACTGCTTCGGCCCGAGAATGCTTCCGCTACCTTCGCATGGCTCACACGCGACATCGCCGCCAGCGGTGTGATGGGTGATCCGCGTCCCGCTACGGCCGAGAACGGCGCGCGCTGGGTCGATCAGGCCGCGACTCGGATCGCCGCTGCGCTCGAAGAGATGGCTCGCCATGAGAATCTCTATCGCCCATGACAGCTATCGCGCTTGTTGACTGCGGAAACGGCGTGCGCCTTGAGCGTGGCGTCGTCTGTGACATGTCGGACGGCGTCCGTCTCGTCTCTGATCACTACTATCCGGCAAAGCCGGGCCCGCATCCCATACTGCTGATGCGGCAGCCATATGGCCGCGACATCGCATCGACGGTGGCCTATGCACATCCGGTCTGGTTCGCGCGCCACGGCTACAACGTCGTCATTCAGGATGTGCGCGGACGCGGCGGTTCTGGAGGTGAGTTTTATCCCTTTCGTCACGAACGTGACGACGGAGCTGCGACGATCGAATGGCTGCGCGCGCGCCCCGAGTCGAATGGCCGCATCGGCATGTACGGGTTCTCGTATCAAGGAGTCACGCAGTTTCTCGCCGCAGCCGCACAGCCAGAAGGACTCGTCGCCATCGCTCCCGGTATGGCGGCCGCCGATCTATACAGCGGCTGGTTTTATCACAATGGGGCTCTGCGACTTGCGGCCAGTCTCGCGTGGGGTTTGCAGATGCTCAAGATGGATGCGCGCCGTCTCGGTCTTCCCGAGCCGAGCGACAAGCTTGAGCAGGCATGGGCTGACATACGCGATCAGTTCAGCGTGCTGCCGTTCCGCGCGCATCCGGCGCTGCAATCGGCGGAACTGCCGACGTATGTGCTCGACTGGTTCGATCACGAACGTCCCCGCGAATATTGGGAGGGACTTGACGTCAGCGCCTGCCTTGATCGGATCAACGTGCCCGCTTTGCACATTTCCGGCTGGTTTGATCTTTATCTCAAGGGAACCATCGACGGCTTTCAAGCTTTGCGCGAAAAAGCTGCGAGCGCCCACGCGCGCGATCATCAATATCTGATCGCTGGCCCTTGGGTCCACATTCCCTGGGGAGATCAAATCGGCGAAGTCAACTTCGGTCCGGAAGCACTGCTCGATACTGATTCAATTCTCCTGCGCTGGTTCAATCACTGGCTCAAGGATTCGGGCGAATTCGCGCACGAGCCGCGCATCCGTCACTTCGCCCTGTTTGAGAATCGCTGGCATTCCGCAAAGGAATGGCCGTCGGAAGCGCAGAAAACGCTCTACCTGCGCGGCGGAGGCCGTGCCAACTCGCGCAAGGGTGACGGTGTGCTCAGCGCGAGTCTGCCCGCTTCCGAAGAGCCGTGTGATGTCTTCGTCTACGATCCCGAGGTTCCGGTGCTCGCCCCTGGCGGCCCCGGCGCGCTCAGCGGCTCGCACAATCAGACTGCGCTTGAGTTGGGCAACAATGTCCTTGTCTACACGACCGAGCCGTTACCCGAGCCAATCGCCATTTTCGGATCACCACGACTCATCCTTTACTGCGCTGCTTCGGCGAAGACAACCGACTTCACCGGCAAGCTCGTTCGTGTTCGCCCTGATGGCCGCGCGGACTTCGTATGCATAGGCATTGCACGCTCTGACTTTCTTTTTACCGACGCCTTCATGCCCGACACCGTCCATCACTGGGAATTCGAACTGGAGCCCACCTCCTGTCGCTTCGAAGCCGGGGATCGCATTCGTCTCGAGGTTGCCAGCAGCGCGTTTCCGCTTTACGACCGCAACCCCGGCAGCGGCGTCCCTTCGCGGCGAGCAACCTCGTGGGATTGGACGCGATCCACGCAGCTCGTCTATCACGACGCTTCGCGAGCCTCGGCTCTGCACCTTCCGCTGCGGAGTGAGAAGACATGAGTGCTCAGACGAGGTCGGTGCAGGACTTCGCCGTTCCGCAGATTGAATTCGCCGGAGTGTCGAAGAAATACCAGCGTTTGATTATCGACAACCTTAATCTAACCGTGGCGAAAGGCGAATTTCTCAGCATCATCGGACCCTCTGGCTGCGGCAAATCAACTGTCCTCAAGCTCATCTCCGGCCTTACGCCCGCTACCTCGGGCAACATTCTTGTCGATGGCATGACTCCGAGAAACGCGCGCGAGACCATGTCATTTATCTTTCAGGACCCGACGCTGTTGCCGTGGCGCACCGTGCGCGCCAATGCCGTTCTTGGCCTCGAGCTCGAACGCGTACCAAAAGAAAAACGCGAACCTAAAGTTGATTCACTGCTCGAACTGGTCGGGCTTTCGCACGTCAGCCGCGCCTATCCTCGTGAACTCTCAGGCGGAATGAAGATGCGCCTGTCCATTGCTCGCGCCCTTGCTACTGGCCCTCGCCTTCTGCTGATGGACGAGCCCTTCGCTGCGCTCGATGAGATGACGCGGGACCGCATGAACGAAGAACTACTTCGGTTACGCGAAGAGCAGAAATGGACCGTAGTCTTTGTCACGCACTCGGTTTCTGAGGCGGTCTTTCTTTCCACGCGCATCCTTGTTCTCGCGCCCAACCCCGGACGTATCCACGCCGACCTTCCCGTCAACCTGCCAAACCCGCGAACAGCCGACCTGCGCGCCACGCTCGAGTTTGAGCAAGCTGTCGCTGATGTTTCTCGCATTCTCCGGGAGGCGCGCTCGGCATGAAGCAGCGTCTCGTCGTATTGCTGAATTCGCTCGCCGTCTTTGCAGCCTTTTTGCTGCTGTGGCAACTGATCATTTGGCTCGGACACATGCCAGCCTACATGCTGCCATCGCCCTGGCGGGTCGCCCAAGTGATCGCGGAGCGTTTCCCCGTCCTCGCCGAGTCTTTCAAGATCACTGCCTTCTCCGCGGCCATCGGCCTCATCGGAAGTATCCTCGCTGGCGTCGCCATCGCATTGCTGTTCGCGCAATCGCGGTGGATACGCCGCATGCTGTATCCCTACACTCTCCTGTTGCAAACCGTCCCCATCGTCGCCATCACGCCGCTGATTCTGATGTGGGTGGGCGCGGGCACCGGAGCGGTCACGCTCATCACTTTCATCATCTGTCTCGCTCCCATCATCGCCAACACAACGCAAGGCCTGATCAGCGTGGATGAAAATCTGGTCCACCTCTTCCTCATGCACAATGCCACTCCCGGCCAGATACTCTTCAAACTCCGCTTGCGCAGCGCCATTCCCTCGCTCTTCGTTGGAATCCGCATCTCGGCCGGCATCGCCGTCATCGGCGCCATCACCGGCGAGCTATTCGCCGGATCGAGCAGCGTGGGACGAGGCGGCCTCGGCTACTCTATCATCTATGCGTCGCAGCAACTGCAGACCGACTACCTCTTCGCCCTCATTGTCGCCGCCGCAGCCCTCGGCTTTGCCTTCTATTTCATTGTGGCTTTCCTGGAGTGGCATTTTCTGCACAAGTGGCACGAATCCGCCCGCACTTCCGAAGTCGAATAGCCGGATGCGCTAAGTTAAAGCATGCTTCGTCTCGAAACAGATACCGGATACTGGCTCGTCACTCACGTTGATCACGCAAATCTTGCCGGGGACTTCGCCGCCAGGTGGGGGAATGGGCTGTTTCGGTCTCCTGAACCGCGGGCACCTGTGCTCAAGGGCATCTCGCGTCACGACGACGGCTGGCGCGAACGCGATGCACAGCCGCAAATTACCCGACAGGGAAAGCCAAGTGCTTTTTCTGTCGAGCTTGTCGGCAAATATTCAGCCTTTGAGGAGATAGATCTCGCCGACTACCTTGCTGTTCGCGACCGCGCGTTGCTCCTGATTGCCGAGGAAGATCCTTACGCAGCCGTCCTCGTCTCGATGCACACCTACAACCTGCTCACGCAGAGAGCCGACCGCTCGACCATCGCTTCGGCGCAGCTTCCCCTGCTTGATGACTTTCTCGTTCAACAGAAGGCGCTTCAGAAGAGCCTGCGCGACAAGATTGCTCTCGACACCTGCTTCACCTCCGAGCAGTCAGGCGATACCGTGATCCGCGATAACTTCCGCCTTCTGCAGGCCACCGACAATCTCTCGCTGCTTGCATGCGTAGATTATCGGCAACCGGCGACCCTGCTCCACCCCCTGGCACTCAATGACGGCGGATACCGAACCGTAACGGTGGAGTCGATCGGTGAACGCAAATTCAGGCTCGATCCATACCCCTTCGCTGAGCCGTCGCTGGTATTTTCTTTTCCTGCGCGCCTGGTTGAGGGCAAAGTCTTCGACGGAAACGCCGAGCTTCAGCAGAAATTCGCGGCTGCACCGGTTTCGCAGCTGACTGCAACTATTTCGGCTTAACGGGCCTCTGGCTGCTGAGCAAAGGAAAGGCGGCCCAAAGGCCGCCTTTGCGATCACTCCTCTCAGGCTCAGAAATTTAAACGCAGCGACATCTGAATTTGACGGGGGCTCCCGATGGTGTGTTTCACCACGCCTAGGCCCGTCGGACAGCTGTAGAACGTGTTCGCCGGGGCGTTATTGGATTGGCATTGTTCAGGAGTCGGAGCCACCTGGCTGTAGGTTGAGGCCAAGGTCGGCGCGTTGTTATAGCCGGCATTTTGCGTGACCTCATCCGTGGGTATATCGAAGCTCGTGGTGTTGGTCACGTTAAAGACGTCGAACGTATATTTCAGGACGTAGCGTTCCTTTATCTGCAGGGTTTTGACCAGAGACGCGTCGGTGCGCTTCTGGAGCGACTGACGGAAGATATTGCGCTGGCCGTTGGTAAACGTGGTCTCGAAGTTATCGCCGTTGGGAACGCCGTCAGTTCCGGGCGACAGCAGCGGGAGAGTGAAGCAGGAAGCTTTCAGAGCCGCGCCGCCCCCGGTAGCGTTGTTATAGAACGCGCCGGAGTGGCCCGTCACAGCGGTCTTTGCCGAGCAGCCTGGAGCCAGCGGAACGATGGGGTTCGTGATGCCGTCGAAGGTGCTGTAGTAGATGCTGCCTACAGCGCCGGAGAAATCGATAATGCTGTACGGCTGCCCGCTCTGGACAATCCCGACGCCGACAAGTGACCAGTTGTCGACGATCTTGCCCGCAAGCGTGCTCTGGTTGTAAAACTGCGGCATGAAAAACCCATAGGTGAAGTTCAGCACGTGTTTGCGGTCGAAATCGGCCGATCCATAACCGCTGAGAAGATTGTTGGGATTATTGCCGTTATAGAAGAGTCCGAGCGCGCTTTGTTCGTCGGTTGCGTGCGAATAGGTGTAAGAAACGCCAGCTTGGAAGTTGTGGCTTAGCCGCTTCTCGACGTGCACCTGCAAAGCGTTGTAGGTGGACATCCCGGCTGCCGTATAGGATTCGGACTCGGACGAATAGCCGATATAGGGAACGCGCAAGTCGACGTTGCCACCCTCGTAGTTCTGCTGCATGGGGCCATATTTGCAGCCCGGGTCCTGATTAACGCAGATGGGAAAGAAGGTGGCCGGATCGTAGACGGTATAGCCGTAGGTGAAGTTCTGGCCGTTAATCGGATTGGTTGGTGTGGCAATCTGCGACTGGTTGAATGGCAGGGGAACTACCTGGTGACGGCCCACATTGCCCACATAGCCGACTTCTATGGCCAGATCATTGCGCGGTTGCCACTGAATGTCGAGTGTGTAATTGATCGAGTAGGGCAGCTTGTTTTTTCTGTTATAGACGCCGAGAGTAAAGGGCTCGTCGCCTTGGGTGATCCCGGCGGAATTGGGAAGGTAGTTGACCAGATCGACCGCGCTCGGGTTCGAGGGTGGAGCGGAACGCGTGGGACCCCATGGATTGGCGAGATTATAGGGTAGCGTCGAACCATCGACCGGGTTAAAGGGCTCCAGTCCGCAGATCGGAATGTAGTAGTTGTACAGGAAGCTGGTGTTGCCGTAGGGTGATGCGCTGTAGGGGCAGTTCTGATGGGTTACAAAGGGAGGAGTCTGGCTGACGCCGAAGGGTCCGCCCGATATCTCACCCGCCGCATAACCCGGTGAGAAATAAGTGTAGAGTTCACCGCGATCGTAGTAGAAGCCTGTTCCGCCGCGGATGACGACCTTATCTTTGAAGGCATGGGGCTGGTAGGCGAATCCGAGGCGAGGCGCAATGCCCCATTGGCGTCCCGTAAGGGTGGTGTTGCTGACACCCTTCGTTCCATTTGTGTTATTGCCCGCAATAATAAAGCCGGGATTGGTAATCATGTCGGATCCGGCGTCGTATTCGTAATCGGAGGGCTCGAAGTTGAAAATACGTCCGTATTTCTCTGTAAGGCCGCCGTTCCAGTCGTAGCGCAATCCGGCTGTGATGCTGAGAGTGGGGAAAACCTGGTACTTATCCTGAACATAAAGCCCCGTCTGGTTGGCACGATAGTAGCGGTTGGCATCACCTTGAAGAAAAGTGGAAGCAACAAAGCCATTCGTCGTATACGGTGTGACCCAGTTCATGGCGAATGTCGAAAAGTCGGGCGTGGACACATTGCCCTTACCTGTGCGCAGATCGCGGACGTTGAGCTGCGTATACGCGTAGCTTCCGCCAAAGGTGACAGAGTGATTGCCCTTCGTCCAGATGCCGCTGGCCGATGGCATGAAGCGGTTCTGGAAGATACCGGTATAAGGGCCCTGGTTCGCTGCACTGGGCCCGATATTCAGCATCTGTTGGGGGAGCCCGAGGCTGGAACCGTAGGAACCTAAAGCATCGATGATGGTGATGCCGGGGAAGTAGGAGCCGAAAGCCGTCGTCATACCCGCGGCCGGAGTTCCAGCCTGGCCAGGTGCCCATGGCTGTTCATTGGTGCTATAGGCCTTCTCCCGCAGGTAGCCGAAGGTTTCAGTCAAACTGAACGTGGGCCGGATCGTCTGGACGTTGTTGATGCTGGCCACCTGTGATCCGGTATCCATGAATACTGTGAATCCGGGGACGCTGGAGGTTCCATACGGTGAGCTGTTGGGATCGTGCTGGTAGTAGTACTTCAGGCTGACCAAGTCTTTCGGCGAGGCGTTCCAGTCGAGGCCGCCGACGGCCTGGTCCGATGTGAAGTACGATGTGCCGGTCTCGAAGGCGTTCGAGGGCGAAAGCGGGTCGGGTATGTGGCCATTGTCGTTTGGGATGAGCCATTGCCCGTTGGGAAGCTTGGCCTGAAAGAGAGCCAGACCCACGGGGTTGTTAGCCCAGTCGGAGGGTCCCACAGTGAAGCCGTTGCTGGTGTCGGTCTCTCCCCAGTAATTGTTGGCAATCATCGCAAGGCCTGCGGCTGTTCGGTTGGTATCGCTGAGGCCCGGCGGAACAGCGATAAGGGTATCGCCCGTCTCCTGATCCGAAATATGCAGATGCTGGTAACCGACGTAGTAAAAGAGCTTGTCCTTGATGATTGGTCCGCCGAAGGTGCCCCCGGCAATCCAGCGGTGCAGCTGGGGGTTTCTGTCCTCGACCGGAATGCCGGTATTGTTCTTGAAAAAGAAAGGCGCTGCGTTGATCCAGTTGGTGCCACGGTGGCCGTAGAGACTGCCGTGGATGACATTGGTGCCCGATCCGGTGCTCATGTCGATATGTGCGCCGCTGGCCGAGCCCTGATCCGCGCCGTACATCGAAGCGTTAACCCTGACCTCCTGCAGCGTCTCCGGGGCCGGCGTTGGAAGCGCATTCCCGATGGAGAGATAGACCGACGACTGGCCCGACTCTACGCCGGCGCTGGTTGTACCGCTCGACGCGCTGCCGCCGGTATTGTTGACAACCCGGGCGGAAGCTACCTGGCTTGTGCTCTTGCCGTTGAAGAGGTTGCTGGCGTCCACACCGTTAAGCAGAAAGCTGTTCGAGGTATCGCGCTGCCCGTTGGCCCAGATCGGAGCATTACCGAGTCCGCTGTTTGAGCCAGTTCCGCCTGGTAGCTCGGCATTTACGCCGGGAGAGAGAATCGCAAGGCCGGTAAAGCTGCCGGTGGGCAGAGGAACGGAGTCAATCTGCTGCTTGTCGAGTACGTAGCCGTTGGTCGTATCGACGGCGTTCATCATCGGCGACTCTTCGACTGTAACCGACTGGCTGACCTGGCCCACCTTGAGCACGGCATTGATGGTCGCGGTACGGTCGGCCTGCACGAGGATGGAAGGTACCTTTTGCGTGTCAAATCCTTCATGCACAAAGGAGATTGTGTATGTTCCGATTGGCAGGTTGGAAAAGAGATAGGAGCCGCTGGCGTTCGTCTTCGCGGTACGCGTAAGAGCAGTTTGATCAGCGACCGCCGTGACTTGCGTATCGGAAAGGACGCCGCCCGAGGCATCGGTTACTTCGCCAGTAATGCCGCCAAGGGTCTGCTGAGCCCAACTGCAGTTTGTAAAGATGAAGATGCTGAGGAGGAAAAGGAATGCAGATACGCTTGGTCTCTTGAACATAGTCTCTTGGCCTCATTCGAGTGAAAAAGGACACTGCCGCCTGCGTGCGGCCATGAACCGCTCTTCATTTCCCGATGAGGAACGCCATGAACTACACCGAAACTGGAAGAAGCGGTAGCTGTGATCTTTGAACTATCAGCTTTTATGAAAACTTCCTGCGAGCATAACGCAGTTTGCCACCGCGCTTACAGGAAAATTCGTCACATATTCTTTCTTCGCAGGGCGCTATAAAAATCTCTTATATAAGGCTTGCGGAGACGTGTTCATCCGCGGACAAACGTTCGAAGCGGAGTTGCTAAGACAGGAGAGAAACGTGCGCTGAGACGATGCGCCAACCCTCTGTAAGTCGAACCCACACCTGGCTTTGCCGTCCGCGAATGGTCCTGCCTTCCACCTGCCGTTCAAACGCAAGCGTGATACTGCCGAAGTCACGGCCAAATGTAACAATGTCAAGTCTATTTATGGTGCGCGACAGGTTCACCTCCGGTCGTCCCCTGCGAAAGGCCGAGATTTCCTCAAATCCATGCAGGTTTTCCGCAGCGCCAAAGCGGAGGACATGCTCGGAATCCCAGAACATCGCGATCAGGGTCTCAGCGTCGTTGGAGACAAGAGCCGCTTCGTATCTGGGATAAAGCGCTGCCAGTTCGGCAACGACCTCTGGATCGTTGATGATCATCGCTGGAAGAGCTTCCTTTCCGGCAGCACTTGTTTGGGCATGGCCGCGCTGACGGTGATCATAGGCTCGTTGACCACCTGGCTTAAACGGAGCTTCATGGCGACGCTGCACAGCAGGTAGGCGTGAACTGCTGAAAAGCCCCAGTGATCCACGAGCAGATCAATCATGCGCGAGGTCGCTCCGCGGGCAGCGGCGATCACGTCTTCTGCAGATTCAATGACGATCCAGGAATCGGCTGCACAGTCGGGACTCCTTGTATCTGTTGACTCAATGATGGGAGCGGATAGCGTGCGATGTTTATGGAGATGGAAGCGGAGTATCGTTTCTGCCGGGCACTCAATGCCGTTGATGCAGACCTCGCCGTCGCCCTGCGCCGCGTGCGCGTCTCCCGCTGAGAAGAGCGCGCCAGCGCTAAGCACCGGCAGATAAAGCCTTGCGCCCGCACACAGTTCCCGCACGTCCATGTTTCCGCCAAACGCTCCGGGCGGACGGGTGCGGAACTCGCCGGCTTCGGCACGCGCTACGCCCATCACGCCGCAGAAGGGCCGCAACGGAACGAGGGCAGGGAAGAGCGAGCGGCTGAGGTTCTCTTCAAGAGTCCAGTGAAAAAGAAAGGGGTCTGTGAACCGCTCTTTCAGAAATCCCAGACCGGGGATCACGCTCGACCAGCCCCAGCCCTTGTGCTTTACCTCCAGCACTTCTATCGCGAGCGTGTCGCCGGGCGCGGCATCCTGAACGGCAATTGGTCCGGTCAGCGCGTGAATCCTTCCGCGATCGATGGCGAGAAATTCCTCGACCGTCATTCCGGCGCGCACCTGCGAGCCGCTCGAGTCCAGGCACTCCATGTGAACTGTGTCGCCGGAGGCGATCTCGATGCGCGGTGTGAGGTCGCGGTTCCAGCGCGAGTGAATGGGTTCGGCGGAGAGAGCGTGGTCTGTCATGGCCGGACTTCCACCGTCATCTGCAACTCGACCATGGCGTTGCGTGGCAACGCAGCTACGCCCAGGGCAGCCCTCACGTGACGGCCGCTTTCACCAAAGACTTCGACCAGAAGATCGGAAGCGCCATTGATAACCCTGGGAGAGTCGGAGAATCCGGAGATGGTGTTTACGTAACCGTTGACGGAGACGATCTGCCTGATTCGGTCGAGGGAGCCGAGCGTTTGCTTCAGAACGGCCAGCTGCGTGAGTGCGCATCGCTGCGCGGCGATATACCCTTCTTCGATGGTGCGGTCCTGGCCGAGAACGCCGGTCATCACGCCATGTTCGTCGATAGATATTACGCCAGCAAGAAATACAAGACTGCCAACAATCTTGGCAGGTAAATAATTGCCGCCCGGGGCAGGCAACTCCGGCAGAGTGTAACCAAGTTCACTTAGCTTTCGATCGGCGCTCATTTGCCCGTACTCTAGCATGTGTCAGGATAGGCCTGTGGAGAAGGTGTGCATTTTTTCCGCATCATGCACGATCCGGATAGGATAGGCTCAATGAAAGCCCCATGGCTGGCTGGTCTACTGGCGATTGCCGCTGCTCTGCCACTCGCTCTGAACGGTGCGGGGAAGCCGTCCGTTCAGGAGAAATCGGTTGGGCGGGAAAGGCTGTCCCTGCACGAGAAGAGCACGTCGGCAGATGATTTGAAACTCTCAGGAGAGCTGCCCGGACTACCCGCGAACGCGGTGCGCTTTGTCTCTTATGCTGAGCTGGCGAAGCTGCCACCAGTCACCTTTACTGTTACAGATGACTCGAACTTCCCCGGAAAGGCAGAAATTAGCGGCATCTATCTGGATGAACTCCTGGTGGTGCTCAATATATCCGGGACAAACATGCTTATCGCTGCGATCTGCGATGACGAATACGAAGCGCACTATCTCGTCGAATACCGGGCTGCGCACCATCCGATCCTCGTGCTCCGCGTGAATGGCAAGCAACTCGCCCTTTCGAAACGAACAAGCCACGGTGGCAGCTATGGACCGTATTTGATTTCGCATCCGTCATTCACTTCACGTTACCAAACACTCGCACACCCGGAAGAAGCACAGATTCCCAATGGCGTGCTTGAACTTCGTTTTGTGAAAGAAGATGAGGCTCTGGGTGCAATCCACCCACGAGGAGATTTCGCCACAGGCTCCCCGCAGATGCAGGGGTATCTGATCGCCCAGGAGAATTGTTTCCGGTGCCACAACGCCGGTCCATACGGTGGCCGCAAGGCCGGCGTCCCCTGGAGTTCGGTCTCCAGAATCGCATACGAGAAGCCCGCTTACTTCAGCGCCTATATCAAGGATCCGCAGTCACAGAACGGATACGCTGATATGCCCGGCTTTCCTGATTACGACAACGCAACCCTCGCAGCGCTTACCGCTTACTTTCAATCCGTTGTGTCGGAAAAAGGATCGAAATGACGCTGCGCATCGCCAAAATTTTGCTCGTGGCGGCCGTCGCACTTTTTTACACTCTCGTTGTCTTCAACAACACGACCGACTACGGAACGAATTATCAGTTCGTTCACCATGTCCTGCTGATGGATACCACGTCGCCTGGCAATCACGACATGTGGCGTGCCATTCATTCGCCGATTGTGCAGATAGTTTTCTATGTCGGCATCATCAGTTGGGAAACTGTGACGATGGTTCTGACGTGGGTCGGCGTTGTTTACCTTCTGCGCGGACTTCGCAAGCCAGCTGCTGCATTCAATTCTGCCAAGCGCGTTTCGATCGCCGCCCTTATTGTCGGCATGCTGCTGTGGTTTGTGGCCTTCATCATGGTGGGAGGCGAGTGGTTCCTGATGTGGCAGTCGAAGATCTGGAACGGTCAGGACGCTGCATTCCGCATGTTTGCCGTCATCGGTATCGTCTTCATCCTGCTCGTGCTTCCGGACACGGAAGCTCAACCCTGACAGGATCCTGGCAGATGGGTATCATGATTTCGCGCGGCAGAGAACATTTCCCTGCCGCATTTTCCAGGACGCATGACATTCTTTACGCGCCGTCACTTTCTTGCCGGATCGACCGCTGCCGCAGCCTCGCTGTTCGCTTCCCACATTTCTGTCGCACAAGACCCGGTCATCGATGCCTCGGCTGAATCTGCTCACGGAATTCGCGAGAAGGTTGCGTGGCTGGCCGAGCCCTTCCCGCTGACGGATGTCCGTCTGCTGCCCGGCCTCTTTCGCGATCAGCAGGAGATCAATCGCGCCTATCTGCACTCGCTCGACAACGACAGTCTGTTGTGGAGCTTCCGCAAGACTGCCGGTCTCCCCCATCCAGGAATGCCCTACGGCGGATGGGAAGCACCCGAGTGCGAACTGCGCGGCCACTTCAACGGCGGCCATTACCTCTCCGCCGTGGCACTCACCTATGCCAGCACTGGCGACGAAAGCCTGCGCGATAAAGGCAACGTCCTCGTCGCCGAACTCGCCAAATGCCAGGCAGCGAATGCGAACGGCTATCTCAGCGCCTATCCCGAAGATTTTTTTGATCGTCTCCGCAAAGAGCAACCCGTCTGGGCACCCTTTTACACACTGCATAAAATTCTAGCCGGACATCTCGACATGTATGTCTATTGCGGAAACCGGCAGGCGCTGGCAAACGCGGAGAGCCTTGCCAACTGGATCGACCATTGGGCGGAGGGCATCAGCGACGTGCAAATGGCGCGCATCCTCAAGACCGAATACGGTGGCACCATGGAGGGTTTGCTGAACCTCTACGCTCTTACCGGCAAACGCCAGTATCTCGAGCTGTCGCACCGCGTCGAGCAGGAGCAGTTCTTCGGGCCTCTCGCGGCCCACCGTGACGAACTGAAGGGCCTGCACGCCAACACGCACGTGCCCAAGGTGATTGGCGCCGCCCGCCGCTACGAGCTCACCGGAGACGATCGCTACCGCCAGATCTCCGAGTATTTCTGGAGTCAAATCGTCAATGAGCGCGCCTACGCAACCGGCGGCACAAGCAACTTCGAGGGATGGCGCACCGATCCTGGTCAGCTCGGCGGCGAACTCTCGCTTGACAGCGAGGAGTGCTGCGTCGGGTACAACATGATGAAGCTGTCGCGCCACATTTTCGGGTGGACCACCGATCCACGGATCATGGACTACTACGAGCGTGTGCTGTTCAACACGCGTCTCGGTACGCAGGATTCGCAAGGCCTGAAGATGTACTACCTGCCGCTCGCAGCCGGGTACTGGAAATACTTTAATTCACCGACGCAATCTTTCTGGTGCTGCACTGGGACGGGAGCGGAGGAGTTCGCAAAACTCGCTGACACGATCTATTTCCATGACGCCGGCAGTGTTTATGTCAACCTCTTCATCGCGTCGGAGCTCAACTGGAAGCGGCAGGGAATTACTCTTCGTCAGGAAACATCTTTCCCTGAAGAGCAGGGAACCTGGTTGACCATTCAAACCGCAAAACCCACAGAATTCGCGCTTCAGCTCCGCATTCCTTACTGGGCCACTGCGGGCGGCACCGTGCGCGTCAACGGAGAGTTGTTGCCGGTCTTCGCGCGTCCTTCGAGCTACCTCACCCTCAAACGGGCATGGCATGACGGAGACCGAATCGAGCTGTCGCTTCCCATGCAGCTTCATTCAAGCCCGTTGCCCGGCGACCGCACCCAGCAGGCGGCCATGTACGGACCGCTTGTGCTGGCCGCACGTATAGGTGGCGAGGATCTTACTCACGCCATGCAGTACGACACCACCGGCAAGGAGATCCATCCATCCGGTGATCCCAAGCCAGCGCCAGCACCCGAGATCGCTGCCGCCGACGTGGCAACGGCCATCGTACCTACTGACGCGCTCACATTCACGACCACGGGTGCGAATGAGCGTAACGAGCTTGTCCCGCTCTATAAAATTTACGGCGAACGCTACGCCGTCTACTTCAAAACACAGCAAGGTTGAAATACACCCACTTGCAACGCCGATGCCCTTGTGATATCTAATGAATATTCAAGTTTGCTCTTAGGAGCGAGCCTGAATTTCATGAAGAGTGGCTGAGGGACGGGCCCTGTGACGCCACGACAACCGGCTTAGGCAATCTAAGACAACGGTGTCAACTCTCTCCTGTATCCGGAAACGGGTTGGGGAACATGAGATTCGGGGTGCATGCTGTATCGCACTTCGCTGAATCCCAGTAGTGATGGCAGTACCAGAAGTTGTAACTGAGTTCGTCACGCGTGCCCGTGCATTTCTACCCATAGGGGAAATCCCCGATGGGTCCCGCCGCTGCTCCTGAATTTGGTTTTCAGGAATCGAGGGTTTCATGGCGTACGCCTATGAATTGCGATGTCGGGAATGTGGCAAGCGGTATGACAACGCGCCGCTTTCCATCTGTGACGAATGCTTCTCTCCGCTCGAGGTCCAGTGCGACCTCAAGGCTGCCCGTAACACGTTTACCCGCGAGGACATCGCGAAAGGCCCTAGCAGCATGTGGCGCTATCAGGCCCTGCTGCCTGTGCCCGACGACTACGTCGCGCCAACTCCCGCAGGCTGGACGCCCCTGCTTCGTGCCCCGCGCCTGGCCGAGCGCATCGGTGCCAGCAATCTCTACATCAAAAACGACGCCGTCTGCCTGCCCACGCTCAGCTTCAAGGATCGAGTCGTCTCCGTTGCGCTGGCCAACGCGCAGATCTTCGGTTTCGACACCGTGGGCTGCTCCTCGACTGGTAACCTGGCAAACGCTGTCGCAGCGCAGGCCGCGCGGCTGGGACTCAAGAGCTACATTCTGGTGCCTGCAGACCTCGAGCCGGCCAAGATTCTCAACACGCAGGTCTATGGCGCAAAACTGGTCCGCATCGACGGCAACTATGACCATGTCAACCGCCTCTGCTCACAGATCGCCGACCGCTACCACTGGGGCTTCGTCAATGTGAATCTGCGTCCCTACTACGCGGAAGGCTCGAAGACCGTGGGCTTTGAGATCGCCGAGCAACTCGGCTGGAGGCTGCCCGACAATGTTGTCGTGCCGATGGCCGGCGGCTCGCTCATCACGAAAATCCGCAAGGCCTTCAAGGAGCTGATTGCGCTCGGCCTGGTCGAAGAGAAGGAAGTGCGTTTCTTCGGCGCGCAGGCTACCGGTTGCTCGCCCATTTCGACGGCGGTCAAGACGGGCGCCGATCATATCGAACCGCAGCGGCCTTCGACCATCGCTCGATCGTTGGCCATCGGCAACCCGGCCGATGGTGTCTTTGCGGCACGCTGCATTCGCGAGAGCGGTGGCTGGGCCGAAGACGTATCGGATGTCGAGATCGTCTCCGCGATTCAGGAACTGGCTGAGACTGAAGGCATCTTCACTGAAACTGCGGGCGGAGTGACAACCGCCGTCACCGCACGCCTCTACGCGCATGGCCGCATCCGTCCCGATGAACTTACCGTTACCTGCATCACCGGCAACGGTCTCAAGACCACTGACGCTCTGGCCGGAGCGTATGAACTCGAAGCACCCGTCCGCCCACGCCTGTCCGATTTCGAAACTTATTTGGAGGAACAAAATGAAGAACACGAGCTCGTGTCTGGAGGCGTCCGTGTCCGTTAGAGTTTTGCTGCCCAACGCATTCCACAAGCACACCAACGGAACCCGCGAGGTCAGGTCGAACGCGGGCAATCTGCCCGAACTGATTACGGAGATCGAGACGACCTTCCCGGCCCTCAAAACCCATCTCCGCGACGAGCAGGGCCAGGTTCGCCGTTTCATCAACTTTTACGTCAATGAGGAAGACATCCGCTTCCTCGGTAACGACAAGTACGCGTTCAAAGATGGCGATGAGGTGCTGGTCATCCCCTCGATCGCTGGCGGATCCTGCGGCGGCTGCTCCTATTGCGGGCAGGAAGACTGCGCCTGTTGCTGAGGATGGCTCGGGCGTTGTTATAGGTTCGCCTGTGCAACGCCCAGTATGTGGCCCGTTCCGCGCTCTTGCGCGAAGACTACAAGCCGTATTTTTGCCTGCGCGGGGTTGCGTAAAGCGACGTGGATTTGTTTGCTAAGCCCATCGTTCAAAGAGCCTACCTTCTCTATTACTCGTAGCACGGCAACATGTTCTAGATGCCGACCCGAGTTTTCTCCACGCGACACGCTCGACTCGTCGTGGTCATCGGCGAGCACCGCATAGAGGTCGGTTCGGGGATGTGCCCCAGCCGTCACGAGCGCCTCAATGGTCTTGCCGCTGACCGCGGCATTTGCAATTGCAATTTCGATCTTCGGCTTCTGCGCTGCCTCCTGAATGGCGCTGATCAGGCCTCTGCGGTCGTTTCCTGTAAGACCGCGAGTTCCGTCTACAACGGCTTCGGGCGTATATGCGCTGTCTTGCGAAAAGTGGGACACGTAGAACTCCTGCCGGGCTGTCATCTCAGGAGAAGAAAATGGATCGCGCCAGCCCTCGTGGTCCCAGTAATCCACGTGCTCGCTAAGTACGATCACAGTGGCTCCAGGGACATTCTGCTCGCGGTCGAGAGATTGGAGCAAGGCATCCGCCGGAGGGCAGCTGGAGCATCCCTCGGAGGTAAACAACTCGACCAGCACAGGCTGTTTTGAGGTTCGATTGTCGGCCGCTTGTGCGGCATCGGTGAATCTTAAGCCCGCTTGCACTCCGGCTGCGCATCCCACCAGCACGATCGAGGCCAGTAGCCACTTCTTACCGGTTAGAATCCCCCGAAGTCTTCCGGATGTTCCCATGCTTGTTCGACTCGCACCGCAGGCAGAGGTTACAGCTCGCAACAGCCTCAATTTCCGGCTTGACGATGGCACTGTCGGCGTGGAACCTTCATTGCCGCATCATCCAGGAGGCTCCATGGCAATTCTGTGGTGGATCATCGTCGGCCTGATCGCAGGCTGGCTTACCGGCAAGATCATGAGCGGAGGCGGCTATGGCGTGCTCATGGATATCGTCATCGGCATCGTAGGAGCTGTGATAGGCGGCTTCATCATGCGCTCGCTTGGGTTTGCGGGATCGGGCGGCATGATCTATACGATTCTTGTCGCGGTGCTTGGCGCAGTCCTCCTCACACTGCTGTTGCGACTTATTACAAAAGGGCGGCCCTGACAGCGAGTAGGCGCGGCTGGGCAGGCAATCTCGGCCCTATCCGCGCCACTTCTGACTCAAGGGGAATACCAACTCGGCTACGGAGGCGACAGCGTTGCCGTCCACGGTTGCGGGGTGAAATTTCCAGCTCCGCACCGTGTCCAGAATAGTCTGATCGAGGCTGTTGCCCAGCCCATGTACCAATTTCTCGTCGAGAACCTCGCCCACAGCGCTGACATTTACGTCGACAACGACGTTCTCATTGGCAACAGGGAGCAGTGACCGGTCGGCAACATGCGGCGAAGGTGAGTAAACGGGAAACGCCGGAGTCATATTCTCGGAACTTTCCCCGGTTCCACCGCTCTGCGATTGTGAGGTCGAGCTTCCCGCGGGGCTTGCGGCGGCCGTCTCGGTGGTTTGCGGCGTTTCCGGGTCGAGCGACTTCTGCTGTGACGGATTCACGGGATTGTTTCGCGGAGTCACTCTCGCTAGAGACAATTTTTCCGCGCCCTGTTGATGCGACCGAGCTATTCCGGTCCCGACGGAGCCTGCCCAGTAAAGAACCGTAGAATGCAGTCCGCCGCGTGTGCTTACGGGTCGCACTTGCCATGCGTGACGTCCGGCGACAATCAGCAAAATAAGCAAAACAGCGTGCGCCGCGATTGAAGACCAGCGGCTGATCGGGGATGTGGTTGCGCCACTCTCGGTTGGGATTTCTGCCAGCACTCGAAAACGTCTCCTGACTCTAGTGTGCATCAGGATGGCGTTGCCGGGAAGGCAAATACACAGCTAGACCGCGCGGAGCAGGCGTGCAGGTAGAAAGATCAATGCAGCAACCAGTTCGAGGGTCCCGCCCACCGCGATCCCGACCACTCGGAAGGGCAACAGGATCAGCCACACAAGGGGATACGCAACCAGTGCCAGCAGTGCCAGCGGCCAGCACAGAAACAGAAGAACACACCACAAAAGGAATTTAATCATCGCGAAAAACCTACCGCATGGAACTACGGAGGGACAGCCGGCAAAGTTCCCCGATCTGTCTGTGGCCCGCTCAGAAGCCCATAATGTTGTATCCGGAGTCGACGAAGATGACTTCGCCGGTGATGCCGCTGGCCATTTCCGAGGCCAGGAAGGCTGCGGTGCTGCCTACCTCCAGCTGCTCAGTGTTGCGGTGCAGCGGTGCGCGGTCAGCATGAGCCTTTAGCATATCGCTCAGGCCACCGATGCCGCGGGCGGCCAGCGTCTTGATGGGGCCGGCGGAGATGGCGTTGACGCGAACGTTTTGCTTGCCGAGGTCGGCCGCAAGATAGCGGACCGTGGCTTCAAGCGCAGCCTTAGCCACGCCCATCACGTTGTAGTGCGGCACAACTTTGTCTGCTCCGTAGTACGTCAAGGTGATAATGCTGCCGCCGTCAATCATGAGCGGAGCAGCGCCACGGCTGAGCGCGATGAGCGAGTAGACGCTGACGTCGTGCGCAATGCGGAAGCCATCACGCGTCGTTTGCACGAAATCATTTTTCAACTCTTCCGCCGGAGCATAACCGATCGAGTGAACCAGCACGTCGAGCTTGCCGTAGCGCTCTTTAATCTGGGCGAAGACATGGTGAATCTCTTCGTCGCTCGAGACGTCGCACTGAAAGGATTCGGCGCCGGGGAGATCGGCGATCAGGTCCTGAGCTTCCGCCTTCATGCGCTCGTTCTGGTAGCTGATGGCGAGCCGTGCTCCGGCCTGCTGGAGCTTCTGGGCGATACCCCAGGCGATGCTGCGTTTGTTGGCCAGTCCGAAGACTGCGGCGACGCGACCTTCAAGGTTGAGCATGGAACGTCTTTCCTCCAAGCAAAAAGGATAGCAGCCCCGAGCAAGATGGTAGCCTGACTGCGATGGGACTACGTCTTGTGCTTGCGTTTCGGGGAATTGTTGGAGGGGTTAGCCGCAGTGATCGTTGGAAGTTTCTGAAACATCGGAGAAGGAAATGATGCCTAACTTGAACGCACTTCTAGGACCGCCGTATATTTTCTTGATCCTTGAGATCGTCTTATTTTTCCTCGGTATGGTTGAGACGTGTACCGGAGAAGCGTGGACACGCCTTGGTCGTGTGACCTACCGCGCCAAAGAACCGAAGCAGCTTTGGCGGTTAATCGCAATGTATCTCTCTGGTGTTTGTTTCATTGGATACTTCTTGTATAAGGTCTACATACTTTCGAACCAAGCCGAGTCACCCTACAGACGAAACTGGTCTACCCTCCCTGCCAACTAGCAGCCTTCTCTACAGAGTCCGCTTGAAAAGCGGTGTCGCCACCAGCAACGTCGCGATCCCAAATCCAAACAGGAAGATCAGGTCCGTCCGAATCGCCGTCAGACCGCCATCCTTAAGCAGGACAGCCTTGAATCCGTGCACTGCATAGGTAAAGGGATCAACAATCGCAATCGCCTTCAGCCAGGGCGGAAATCCAGTGATTGGAGAGATCGCCCCGCTCGGAAAGAACAAGAGCGTATTCAGCACTCCAAAAATTGCCCTCGGTATAAGGGGATCTTCGACGCGCACCATCATCAGGAACATCATCCCGTTGAAGGCGACAGAGGTCGACAAGATCAGCAGCAGGAGAAGCAACGCCGACTCCGGGTGAAAGATCACGCCCAGGCCCGCCATCAGCGAACCAATCACAGTCAGGCAGACTCCTGAGAGCACAGCCTTGATGGTGCCGGCGAGATTCAGCCCCAGGACCAGCTCCAGCCTCGTGATGGGCGTTACCAGATAGCCTTCGTGCACGCCCCGCGCCTTGTCGTCTATATAGAGCATGCCACCGCCGATCATGACGGCCACGTACATGGCCAGCGCGACTGAGCCCGAGAGCAAGTACTTCATGTATTCGACATAAGGGTAAAGCTCGACAATTTCGAGCGCGACCTTCTCTACGACTTTCTGCTGGATGACGGGAGCGTTCAACGCGTCGACCAGTGATTGCATCTCGGCTTCGAGGCTGCTGCTCATGGTCTGGTCGGAGTTGTCGACCACCAGGCCGATTGCTGGAGAATCTCCCGCGAGCAGGCGCCGCGAATATTGCGCCGGAATGATGACGGCGCCATCGATCTTTCCGGTGCGCACGTCTTCACGGGCCTGCTGTTCGTCGTTATATGGGACCGTGGTAAAGGTGCGTATGTTCACGGCAATCGAGTCGAAGGCCTCGTGGACCTTCAGCGCCTGTGAACCTCGGTCGTAGTCGACCACCCCCATGCGCGCGCCGCGAATTTTGCCGCCGAAGGCGTTGCCCAGGATGATCAGCTGCACAAGCGGAAGCGCCATCGAGACCATCATCAACGCGGGTGAGCGGAAGAACTTCCGCATCTCGCGTTCTACAATTGCCATCATTCGTATCATGGTTGCATCCCCGGTCGCGGCGGCATCATAAACCCAACCGCCTTCACCTGTTCGTCGCGAAGCTGACGCCCCGTGTAGTGAACAAAGACGTCGTCGAGCGTAGTCGTCTGAACGCTCAGCGACTTGATGACCTCGCCTTTACTTACCGCCATTTCTACAAGCTGCGTTGTCGTGAGCGAACCGTCAGCGGTGAGCAACTTGTACATGGCGGACCCGTGCGCTTCTACTGCGGTCACACCGGCCAACTGCTTCAGTCGTGCTGGCCACTCGTCGGATTCATGCGTGAATTGCGCTTCGACCACGTTGGTTCCCAGAACGCTGGCCTTGAGCGCCATAGGAGTATCGAGCGCGACCAGCTTCCCATGATCGACGATGGCGATGCGGTCACACAGATGGTCGGCCTCCTCCATGTAATGCGTTGTAATCAGCATGGTGAGATGGTGGCTCTTCCTGAGACGATCCAGCATCTCCCACACCGCCACGCGCGAGACCGGATCGAGACCGGTGGTGGGTTCGTCGAGGAAGAAAATGTGGGGACTATGGACCAGGCCGCGCGCGATCTCCAGCCGCCGCCGCATTCCACCGGAGAGTGTCTTGGTCTGTGCACCGCGCCACTTGGTCAGGTCGACGGCTTCGAGTAGCTCGTCGATGTTGCGTTTGCGCTCTGCCTTTGGGACCTCGTAGAGCTTGGCGTAGATGGAGAGGTTTTCTTCAACCGTCAGATCGATATCGCTGGTGAGTGCCTGGGGAATCACGCCGATCACTCGCCTGACCGCATCAGGCTCCCGCGAAACGTCGTGTCCGGCGACAATTGCCCGGCCGCTGCTGACGGGAATCAGCGTCGTCATCATGCGGATCAAAGTGCTCTTACCGGCGCCGTTGGGTCCGAGCAGCCCGAAAATTTCGCCATCGCCTACTTCGAAGGTGACTCCCTTCACTGCTTCAAAATCTCCATAGCGCTTCACGATGTTCTCGACCGCAATCGCAGCGGTGGGCACGTTGGTATTCATCGCGACACCAATTTGCTTTTCGGGATATAGACTTCAGCAATCATCCCCGGCACGTACTTCATACCGGGGTTGTCAATCAGCAGTTTCAGCTTGATGGTCTTGATATCCCTCTTGCGCCGGCTTACGTCGCGTTGCGTGGCGAAATCCGCCTCCGCCGACTTGGTGATTATTTTGCCCTGAATGGTAGAGCCACTCGGCATCACTACCCGAAGGCTGTCGCCTACCTGCACGGAATCGGCCTCGGTCTCGGGCAGCGGCGCATAGATCCAGGTCTGGGTCAGGTCGGTGATGGTTACGATTGGAGTTCCAGGCGAAACCACCTCACCCTGGCGCGCCGCTCTTACGTTGACCTTACCGGAGATTGGCGAAACGACCTGCGCATATCCCAGTTGAACCTGCGCCTGATTCAGCAGAGCCTGAGCATTCTGCATATCGCCACGCGTTGCTTCTACTGTTTTGGCAGCCGCCTGCGCCTGAATCGTATTCGCTTTCGCAAGCGTTACCGAGGCCGCCGCCGCAGAAACATTTTCCTGCGCAGTGTCGACCGCAGCCTTCGCTGCATTCAAAGAGGTAACCGCTTCATCGTGCGCCTGCTCGCTCATCACGCCCTGCTTCGCCAGGGCTACGGTCCGAGTTGTGTCCGCCTGCTGGTGCTCGTACTGCGCCTGCGCCTGCACCAGGGCGGCTCTGGCGGCGCGAAGTTGTGCTTCCGCATTGATCACCTGGCTGGACGTGCTGCCTCGCATCTGCCGTTCCGTGTCGCTTGACCCCTGCAACTTGTACTGCTGGCTGACAGTAGCCGCCTTGGCGGCATTCGTAGCCGCTGCAAGATCTTCGCTTTCGATGGTGGCGATCAACTGCCCGACCTTCACGTCGTCACCTTCGTCGACCGTCAGTGTTTGTATGCGGCCCGGGATGCGCGAGCTGACGACGACTTCATTGGCGTCCACTGTGCCGATCAACTGCAGGTCGTCCGAGTGCTGCGTCGAAAAGAAATACCAGCCGAGCGCAATGAGCGCCAGTATCCCGAGCAAAATAAACACGCGATTGCGTGCGTTCATAAGTACTTTCTCCCAAATCGATCTTTCTTGACTGCGGGCATGGGCACATCCGCCAGGACACGCTTCGCAATCTTCGCGCCGCGCACGCGGTCAACGAAGAGAGCCTTGCCCAGGAATTGTGCTGCGGCCTGCCGCCGCGTCTCCAGCGCCGCGGCGTCGAATGGATCGAAGGGCAGTGCAAACTGCATCATCGGCGCGCTCAGAAAATAGAAAACATTGGCGCCCAGCATCGAATACACCACCTGAAGCGAGTCGAACTCACACAACTCCCCGGTTCGAATGCCTTCCTGCACGGTTTCCTGCAGCATCACAAGCAACGGCTTAAATACCTTTTTCACCAGAAGCGGCACGTCCCCACTCTCGCCTCGCCGGAAACGGACCATTTCCTGCTGCAGAAGGCTCTGGAATTCGTGTTGCGTGAGAATGCGATCGAAGTGGTTGAGAGCCACGCGCAGCAGGCGTTCTCCAGCGCTGTGTCCGCCGCCAAGGGCGGCGAGTGAGCGCTCTACGACGCTGGTGGCGATTTCCTCAAACGCCGCTGCATACAAGCCCTGCTTGCTCTTGAAGTAGTAGTAAAGCAGCGCCTTGTTGACCTTGGCCGACTCGGCGATGGCATCTGTACGCGCTCCCGCAAGCCCGTGAGCGCTGAACTCACGGATCGCAGCGCGCAGGATATTCTTCCGAGTCTGGTCGGCTCGATCTTGCCGGGGCGGTATAGGATTGTTCGTCATTAATTAACCAGTCAGTTAAAATTATAGCAATTGTTCTCATCGATACCTGTCAAATTTTCGTTGTTTGGTGACGCGTCAGATATCACGGCTTTGTTGACTCCAGCCTTCTTGTCCCTTAATGTTTTTCCTGCGCCGATTGAAAGAACTCGTAGAGATGGCAGGAGTAACAAAAATCGACAAACAACCGAAATCTGCGATACCTGGGCAGTCAATGCATGGTCTAGGCGTATTGTGCGGCATCGCGGCAGGCGCCTGGCTGGGCGCGGCGGAGGCTCCCACCAAGCTGGTTACGACCGGTCTCTCTCCATACACGATTTCACTCTGCATGGTTGCGGGCGTCTTTACCGCTCGATGGACCTTTCCTACTCTTTTGCGCGGCACGAAATATGTTTTTGAAGACCTGCTCAGCAAACCTCACCTCCTTGTCTGGGCGATTCTCGCCGGCGCGCTGTGGGCAGTCGCAAACACTCTAACTGTCTTCGCTATTCGCGATGTCGGGCTTGCAGTCGCGTTTCCTCTGTGGAATGCGAATAGCCTGATCGGCATTCTGTGGGGAATTGTTCTGTTCAAAGAACTCAGAGGGGCCTCCGTCGGCAACTGGGCGAAAGTGATCCTGGGAGCGTTGGCAATCGTGGTCGGTGCAACGATGCTTGGATTCAGCACGATCCACTCGGCAAATGCGGGCTCGACGCATGCCGTGGCCGGCGTCGCCGCAGCCCTTGGAGCCAGCCTGCTGTGGGGCACAATGTATGTTCCCTACCGCAAGGCATATCTGAGTGGCATGAATCCTCTCTCATTCGTGACTATCTTTACCGTGGGTGAGTTGGGGACAATGTTTGCCCTGGCAATCGGACTCGCAGGCAGTTTTCATACCGTCGCCGGGCAGCTCTTCGCAGCGCGCCATTTCGTCTTCTGGCTCTTTCTCGGCGGATTCTGCTGGGTTATCGGCGACCTGTTTCAGCAATACGCGACCAAGTACATCGGCATCGGCCGCGGCATTCCGCTTTCGAACACAAACCAGCTCTGGGGACTCGCCTGGGGGGCGCTCGTCTTCAGCGAACTCGCAGGGCTCGATCGAAGGCATCAGTTGGCCATTCTTGCAGGATCGGCAGTTATGATTCTCGGCGCGTTCGCGATCAGCACGGCAGCGGCCTCTGCGGAAGAGCACGCCTCCACAAACGAAGCACTCCTGCGCGAATGCAATCGTTACAACCTGGAGTATCACCGTGCTCTCATGGCGCAGGTTGGCATTGAACATGATAAGCAGGCCCAAAGCAACCGTCACTGGTGGGACTACCTGATTGTCGCCCTGGCCATCGGTCTGTTTGTCTGGTTTGCCTGGGGAGCCTCGCTGCCACCGTTGGTTATGAACACCACTTGGGCCACGGGTTTATGCGTGCTTCTCGCAATCCTGCTCTTCGGTGCCGGATGGACGTTGTGGAAGCGGACCCGATTTTTCTAGCTTACGAAAGGGAACTGCTACCAAGCGATCTGGCCGGGGAAAAACTCAGCAAACAGGTCGTCGTAATAAGGCTTGATCGCCGGCATATCCGGCTTGGCGAGACCCTTCGAGTAAAGATCGTAGGGGTTGAACTTCAGCACCCAGTTCGCGAACATCTCTTTGTCATGCGTAGACATCAGGTGTGTGTACGCCCCGTGCTGATGCGCCGAGTAAAAAGAGTGATAGCGGAGCATGTAGAGAGCCTCTTCGGGCAGGTATGGCTTCATCGCATGCGCTATGTAAGCGTCATGGCCCCAGGACATGTGAACCTTGTCGAGGCCGCAATTGGGTTCATAGATGCCGTAGAGCGTCTGATACTCGGGCACATTCATGTCCGGATTGTTCGCAAAGTACTCCGGGAAGACGACCTTGTCTGAGTACGCGCAGCCCACCGGAAAGGTATCGCCAACTACTGCCCATTGCGGTTCGCCGTAGAGGCAGAGAACCTTGCCCAGATCGTGCGCGAAAGCTGCAGCCACCATCCATCGCGGGTGACCATCTCTGCGAACTGCCTCCGAAGTCTGAAGGAGATGCTCAATCTGCGTGAGATCTGTATCGGGATCGCTGTCATCGACCAGCGTGTTCAGGAAGTCCGCCGCTTCCCAGATCGTCTTCTCGCCCTTCTGCAGCGGGAAGTACTCAGATTCCTTGCGGAGAACAAAATCGAGCGTCTGCTTCTCATGGTTGAGCTTGTAGAACTCGGCGACCGTCGGCACGACCTTCGCGTCGTAATTGCGAAAATCCGACTCGCTCTTACCCTCTTTGTAGCGTCCGCTTACAAAGTCGTCCCATTCCTCTTCGATATGAGCTGCTTGTGCGATCTCAATCGCGATGAGCGTGGTGTTCATGGTGTGACCCTCCGTAGAAAGGTTCGCATCTCAATATTAGCAACCATTGTCGGGCCTTTGCCAGAAATGTCCTCAGGCAAAGTAGTAACTGCGTGATATCGTTGTCCCGAAGTTAAATCGCCGAGCTACCGGGATGGAAAGCTTATTGTGCTTAAGGCAATTCTGACGGACTCACAGTTTTGGATTCCGGTTATCGTCCTGGCGCTCGGAATCGTCTTGTTAACTTATCTGCGTTGAGCTGGACCCCTCCGTGCGAGGAGAAATCAGTTCAGTATTTGTGCTGGTTGTGCGGGGTGTCGTGCATCACCACGGTCACTTCGGGAAGTACTATGCGCTTGTTTGTGCCTGCTTTGCTCGCTACTCTTGATTCCAGAGACCGATGACTTCTACAGGTACCCAGCCGGATAATATTAGCCGCATTCCTCCTGCCTGGCGGCTCGCCGGGATAGGCGCGTTCCTCAGCGTGCTGTCGTATAGCGCGCTGTTGCTGAACAATCGCTCTGGCGGCATCACGATTGTGTGGCCTTCGAATGGACTTCTCCTGGGGGCGCTACTGCTTGCGCCTAGACGGCAATGGATGGCCTATATCGCAGTCGCATTCTCAGTCGACCTGGGTGTAAATCTGAGCATCGCGAATCCCAGCCTGATTTCCGTTTATCTGGCTGGATGTAACATGATCGAGGTTCTGGTGGCGGCGTTCCTCTTGTACAGCACGATCGCCCCGGCTCCGGACCTCACCCGCCGTCGACAGTTGGTGAGTTTTCTGGCCTATGGTGTCGTTTTAGCGCCAGCCATAGCGTCGTTTCTGGCTTCGCTTACTCTGCAGAGATTTCATTCGAATGCCATGGCGCATACCTTCCGGTTGTGGTTTACAGCCGACGCGCTCGGCATATCGACGGTCACACCTCTTTGCCTTGCTTTCGGCCCGAGAGGATGCCTCCCAAAGCAGTCCGCTTTTGGATTTCTATGGCCTTTCGCGTTGCTTTGCGGAGTTACCAGTTATGTTTTCTGGCAAACGGATTTCCCGTTTCTATTCCTGATTGTGCCGTGCCTGATCGTGATCGGTCTTCGCCTGGGGCTTGCTGGTTCTGCCTTGGGTTTGCTGGTTGTCTCCGTGATCGGCGGCTTTTTTACGACCGGAGGGCGTGGGCCGACCGTGCTGATGCGCGCCACCTCGCAGGAAGCGCACATTCTGACCTTCCAGTTTTTCATAGCGATATCTATGCTGTCGCTTTATCTGCTCGAAGTCGTAATGGCAGAGAGCGGGCGACTGCAGCAGAGCCTGCAATCCAGCGAAGGATATTTCCGATTGCTCGCCGAGACATCGCGCGACGTTATCGTGCTGACTGATCTCGATGGCGAACGGCGATATGTATCGCCCGCGGCGGTCGAGCTACTGGGATGGGACCCGGGAGAGCTCCTGGGGGGCAGCTACCGTGAGATTGTTCACCCGGACGATCTCGAGGAATGGAAAGTTTTGCTGGAAGACTGCAGACGGGGTAAGACAGGAAAAATTCTCCAGTACCGATGCCAAAAGAAAGACGGCAGCTATCTGTGGATGGAGTCAAACCTGCGTCTCTATCACGATCCGGCGACCGGGGAGCCGTTTGGCTTTGTCAACGTTGTGCGGGATATCTCGCGCCGTAAAGCCGCGGAAGAAGACCTCGAAAAAGCATTCCGGCTGGTCGAGAGCTTAGCGAGCCAAGACGGGCTCACAGAAATTGCCAACCGCCGCCGCCTCGATCAGGTCCTGGAGCATGAGTGGCGGGTGGCGATACGGACCGGTTGCGATATTTCGCTGCTGCTGATCGATGTGGACCATTTCAAGTCATACAACGACATCCAAGGTCATCTGCGGGGCGACGATTGTCTTCGCCAGATTGCCCAGGTGATTTTAGGGTTGGTTTCTCGTCCCGCAGATCTGGTGGCTCGTTATGGCGGCGAAGAGTTCGCCGTGGTCTTGCCCAACACGCCGGAAGCGGGTGCCAGACAGATCGCCGAACGAGTACGGAGCGCTGTCCAGGAGCTCGGCACTTCACATGAAGGCAACCCGCATGGAGTCGTGACAGTGAGCATCGGTTGTGCCACCCGGACTCCAAAAGTGGATTCGAAGCTCGAAGGCCTGATCGCTGCGGCCGATAACGCGCTCTACAAGGCCAAGAATGCGGGGCGAAATGCTATCGAAGTTGCTGGCGATGCGGTTCTTCAACCCTTCGAATTGAGAAGGTCCTGACGATTTCGAGTCTACGGTCGTCGGGGATGATTCAACCGCCCAGGTCGATCAGTTCCACTTGTTCGATTTGTTGTCCAAGGAAACGTGTACCCAAATTGCGGAATTTGCTGACGGAGTCCGTCGCATAGAAGCGGCGGGTGTGCGGTTTGCCGTCGGGGTTGCATGGGGTGTCGGGTAGACAGAGGGCGGCGGCGACCTGGGCAGCGGTGGCTTCAGCGGAGTCGATTACGCGGATCGATGCCGGGAGGGCGCGCTCGATGTTTGCCCGCAGAATCGGATAGTGGGTACAGCCGAGGACCAGCGTGTCCGGTTGAATGGCAGTCCGGGTAGATTCTTCGAGCAATTCCGACAAATAGATGCGCAGAACCTCGTCTGTGACCGGATGGTCGACCCAACCTTCTTCGACCAGCGGAACGAGGAGGGGAGCGGCTTTCTCGATGGCTCGCAGTCCCCGCTCGTGGCAGGCAGCGGAATAGGCGTGACTTTCGACTGTCGCGGCGGTAGCCATGACGAGCACATCGCCTGTCCTGGTCGACGCCTGGGCGGCGTTAGCTCCGGTTTCGATTACGCCAAGCACGGGCACGGTCACTGCGTCGCGGATAGCGTCCAGAGCCAGGGCTGAGGCGGTGTTGCAGGCGATGACGAGGTAATCAGCTTTCTGCCGCTCGACGAGGAAGTGAGCACTCGAAACAGCGTAGCGCGCGACCGTGGCCTGCGATTTGGCCCCGTAAGGGAGCCGGGCAGTGTCCCCGAGGTAGGTGTAATTGGCTCCCGGCATGCGATCGAGCAGCGCGCGCAGGACGGTTAGTCCCCCGAATCCGGAATCGAAGACGCCAATATTCATGCTATTGCCCACCTCCGGAGGTCGTGCTCGAGGCAAGGTAGACACGGGTGAGGTCGGCATGTCCGGCGAGGGTGTCCCGCGGATGGCCATCCACAAGGAACCGGACCTCGGTGATGGCCGGAAGATTGGCGTGCAGGGTTCCGATGATGGAGAGCAGTGTGAGGGTTTCAGGCTCGATGCCCGACGGATGCGACTGAGCGAAGGAGGCGCTGAAATTGACCACTGCCATCTTGCCGGAATTAGGAGCGCCGTCCCTGGAGTGGGGGAGGGGCATGAGAAAGACCTCATCGATATCCGGTCCGCGGGTGCCGCTTGATGCGCCAGAGCCGGCGATGGGGTGAGTAGAGTTTGGTTCCCGAAAAGATTCCAGCAGGGTCTCCAGAAGGACGCGGGCTCGGGCGCTGTCGTCCTGAGGCAGGGGAAGGCTGCGCGGGCTCTCCTGGAGGGAGTTGTCAGCGTCATTTGGAATGAGAAGAGTGACGGCTGTGGGCGGAGCCTCGACAGGTTCGACCAGCGGAGTCGAGCTCTGTACGGCATGCAGGCGGTCCTGGGCACGTTCGCGCAGACGGATCAGGATGGCAGCCATGGTGACGGCGGCGATCAGCATGCCAATGAAGAGGATGCGTTGCGCACGGGAGATCATGGCTGCTGTCTCCAGTCGTTCCGCCATTCGTCGATAGCGGCGGTGAGGGCGTCGAGAATCGACCGCTGATAGGCAGGGTCGGAGAGCGGCGCAGCTTTGGTGGTTGAGCCTGCGGCGAGCGGGGCGACTTCAACGGCGACAGCCGGGCAGATGAGGCTGTCCATAGGCTGAAGCGAGGTGCGGCCGAGGGTGACTGGGATTTCGGCATGCGCCAGAGCCGAATCAATCTCCGACGAAAGCTTCAGGCTCTGCGTGACGTAGCCCGATTGTGCTGTTTGCCATGGCATGAAGCGAGTAACTGGCGTCGGCGCGAGAGACGAAGTATAAAGATGCACGCCGCTACCCGTGGCGGTGGCGTGGATAAGGATACAGGCCGCGGCAGGCATACGGTTGGCGGCTTCGGCGCGACTGGTGGCGGAAAGATTCACGTCGGATTCGCGGGTGATGACGACGCCGATACCGTGCGCGGAGAGCATGGAGCGTAGACGAACGGATAGGCTGAGGGTGATGTCCTTCTCAAGTAGATAATCGGTGATGCGGGCGCCGGTGTCGTCTCCGCCGTGCGCGGCATCAAGGACGACAAGGAAGCGCGGAGCCACGTTCCGAACCATGGGTGAAGGAAGGGATGGGGAGGGCGGCGCGGGCGGGGGCGGCTGGGTTTGCTGGGCGTAGTCCGCGGAAAGCGAAAGCAACGGTAGCAAGGCGAGAGTAAGGCCACCCCTGAGTGCGGCATCAGTCCAACGCATAGATGGCTAGACCGCTGAGGAGTTTGGGAAAGAAATCGGTGGATTTTTGCGGTAGAACCTCGCCGGCAAAGGCGACTTCGCGGAGCTGATCCAGGCTAATGGGGTTCATGAGGAAGGCGGCGTTGGCCTCGCCATCGGCGACCTGATCGACCGCCTCGGCCGCATCGCGCAGATAGCGCAGGTTGGTTTGCTCGCGGATGGCCTCAGGCGTAATGCCGAGAAGCTTTTCGAGGACGAGCGCATGGAGCTGGACAACGTCAAGCTGGCGCTGGCGCTCGGAGACATGGTTCAAAGCAGAGACAGCCTTGCGTTTCGCCACCAGCCGATGCTTTCCTGACGAAGTAATGGCGATGAAGGCCGTCTTGCCCTGGAGCCCGCCCAGGCGGAGGACGAGGTTCGAGACGTCGTCGGTAGATAGCGTTTCAATCTCGAAATAAGCCTCGGCTTGGGCAAGGAAATCCGATGGTACGAAGTTCTTCAAGCCGTGTATCACACGATGGGTGGGCAGAATGACCAGACCTTCTGAGTCCATGTTGACGAAGGTCATCATGACGGCGGCCTCGGGGTAGGACGGCTGGGGGAGCGAATAGGAGTTACGCTCGGTGTGCGCGGCGACCGCTGCGGGCGCATGCTCACGAGAGTAGTTGAGGGCCGTCTCATATCTGTGGTGGCCGTCGGCGATGATGAGTTTCTTGTCCTCAAGGGCGGTGGTGAGCAGATTGATAGTATTGGGCTCGCTGACGCGCCAGACGCGGTGGAGGACCTCGTATTCGTCGGTTACTTCCATGTCCGGGGCGGCCGTCGAGTTGAACAAGAGGCGTTCGGCGCTGAGACCAGGGTCGGAGTAAAGCATGAAGATCTGGCCAAAGTGGGCGCGGGTGGCGCGGAGCAGGTTGAGCCGGTCGCTCTTGGGTTTGGAGAGCGTTTGTTCGTGACGGAAAACGACCTTCTGGGCGTAGTCGTAAAGCTCGCCAAGAGCGATGAAGCCGCGGCGTTCCAAAAGCGGTCCGGGAGTGCCGGGAACAACAAAACGCTGCGAGTAGGCGAAGACGCAGGGCTCGCTTTCTCGGGTCAGAATGCCGCTTTTGCGCCAGGCTGAGAAATCCCGGGCGGCCCGGGTGTAGACGTCACCCTCCTCGGCTGAATCAAAGAGTTCAGGCAGCCCGAGGATGATGCGGACCAGGTTGTACGGGCTGCGCTCGTAGTAGGCCTGCTGCATGGCGGGAGTGATTTTGTCGTAGGGCTGGGTGACGACGTCTTCCATGCGGACGAGCGACGGGTTATAACGAAGGGCACGAAATGGATAGACGTGGGGCATGCGATCCGAAGGGTCCTGTAGGCCGGACTGCTCAACGAGCCCGGCGGTTCTTTCCGATGAATCCTGCCCGATTGTAAATCAGCGGCGGGGGTTTACCTCGAGCCGCACGACAGAGAGGAAACTGAACCGCTGATACAACGTATTCCCATGCTGGAAAAGAAGTTGTGACGGGACCAAAGATGCCGGCGCAAGGACCTTCACAGCGTGCTAGGATGCAAATCACCAACGTTTGACAGGCTTGCAGAAATTGTTGGGCTGAGTGGCGTCCGGATTTGTGAGAGTGTGGCGGCTCAGAATGTGGAACTCAAATTAATGATGGCTACCCACAGCCCGATCTCGGTTGATCCGAGAATCACATCCCTGACTCTAAAGTGCTGCAAAGCGTTCGCTTTCAGGCTGTTGGCGGCAGCAAGCCTGTTGCTGGTGGCGGCTGTATCGGCCCCCCGAACCGCGTACGCACAGGAAGATCCGTTGAGTACCGTTCACGTGCAGCCTCCTCCGCCCCCGCCGAGTACCGAACCGAAGCCCGTCGAGGGGAAAGAGGCTTTGAAGGCCCGGTCGGGCGAGCGTATTCGAGTGAACGTGAACCTGGTGCTGGTGCCGCTGACGGTGACCGACCCCATGGACCGTCTGGTGACGGGGCTCGAGAAGGAGAATTTCTTTATCTACGAGAACAGTCACTTGGAGACGATCAAGTCGTTCTCGACTGAAGACGCGCCGGTTTCCATCGGGGTGATTTTCGACCTTAGCGGAAGCATGAGCAACAAGGTGATTCGCGCGCGCGATTCTATCCTGCAGTTTATGAAAACCTCTAATCCGCAGGATGAATTCTTTGTGGTGGGGTTCAACGACCGGCCCGAGCTGATCGAGGACTTTACTTCGTCGGTGGATCAGATCGACGCGCGGCTGGCAATCGTGAAGGCCGAGCACCGCACGGCACTGTTGGATGCGATCTATTTCGGCCTGAACAAGATGAAGCAGGCAAAGTACGATCGCAAAGCGCTGCTGGTGGTGTCGGACGGCGGTGACAATCGCAGCCGTTATACCGAGGGCGAGGTGCGAGCGGTGGTGCGCGAATCAGGCGTGCAGATCTATTCCATCGGCATCTTTGATCCCTACGCGGCGACTACCGAAGAGCGCATGGGGCCCCTGCTTCTGAACGACATCAGCGAAGAGACCGGCGGGCGCCTGTTCCGGGTCGACGATGTGTCGGAAATGGGCGATATCGCGACCAAGATCAGCGCCGAATTGCGCAACGAATATGTACTCGGCTACAAGCCGGATAACGATAAGCGCGACGGGAAGTGGCGTAAATTGAAGGTGAGGCTAGTGCCTCCGGCGGGGTTGCCACAGCTCACGGTCCACGCTCGTACCGGATACTATGCTCCCTTGCAATAATCGTTCTGGTTTGGCAGTTCTACTGACGCTGGCTCTCTTATTTGCCGCCCCGCTTACTCTTCCGGGGCAAAGCGCGTCCACGTCGCCGGTTCCCGTATCCGCACCCAAATCGGCTGCCGCGCGGGCTCTCGCCGGTGAGCCCCCCGCCGCTTCCGCTGCTGGTGGACAGGCGCAGACCGCGCCGGCTCAGAAGCCGGAGACACAGCCTCCTCTGAATGTGGACCGCGACCCGGTAGTTTCTCCCGATGCCGCGGACAATGAGCCGGTGAGCCCGGAACACCCGGGTTCGGCGACTCGCGGGACCGAGTTGGAGAAAGGACCGCATGGCGGCTTTACGCTCAAGCGCAATGTGGATGAGGTCGTCCTGAACGTGACCGTGCTGAATGAGAATGGGCAGCTGGTAACGGACATGAAGAAGGACGATTTCAAAATCTTTGAAGATGGCGTGCCTCAGACGATTGCTTCCTTCCAGCACCAGGACATTCCGGTGTCCTTGGGAATCCTGGTAGATAATTCGGGTTCGATGCGGGACAAGCGCGCAGCAGTGAACACGGCCGCGCTCGATCTGGTCAAGGCGTCAAACCGCGACGACGAGGCCTTCATCGTGAACTTCTCCGACGAGGCGTTTATCGATCAGGACTTCACCTCGGACATTGGCAAGTTGCGCGAAGGACTGGCACACATCGACTCAAAAGGCGGCACGGCGCTGTATGACGCGGTCGTGGCCTCGGCCGACCAGCTTGCGAAGAATGCCAAACGTCCGAAACAGGCCCTGCTGATTATTACCGATGGCGAAGACAACGCATCGACCTTCACGCTCGAGCAGACGATTCGACGGGTACAGGATCTGCAGGGGCCGGTCGTGTACTCGATCGGCCTGTTGTTTGGCGAGGAAGGTGGAGGACGCGAATCGCGGAGAGCGAAGCGGGCGCTGAAGCTGTTGTCGGACGAGACAGGGGGCATCGCCTTCTTTCCCAAATCGCTCGCGGATGTGGATTCGATTGCGGCGGAGGTGGCGCGCGATATTCGCAACCAATACACCGTCGGTTATCACTCGACCAAGCCGCCGTCGCAGGGCGGCTACCGCACACTGAAGGTGGAAGCGCATGGCTCGGGCCACGGTCGGTTGGTGGTGCGAACCCGCAGCGGGTACTATCCGAAGCCGGTGGCATCGGACGCAAAGACGGCAAAAGCACCCTGAGGCCGAAGTAGAAAATGACAGCCTAGGAAACGGCTGTTTGAGCGATGATTCGCTGAGTCGCGGCAGGCTGTTCGGCGGGAACCTGCTCCGCAAGAATCACCCGGTTGCGACCCTGATGTTTCGCTTCATACAGTGCGCGGTCGGCGACCCACAAGAGCTGCTCGACCGTGTCGGCATTGTACGGATACATGGCGACGCCGATTGAGATAGTGACTTCGTTCAGTGGCTCGCCACGATAATGCAGCCGAATTTCACTCACCATGTGCCGGAGCGATTCGGCCCGTGCGACAGCCTCTTCCGTCGACAGCTCCGGCAGGATAACGACAAATTCTTCGCCTCCGAAACGGCAGACGATATCCTCGCTGCGGATCGTCTGGCGCATGGTCCCGGCCACTTCGCGTAAAACGACGTCTCCAGCTTCGTGGCCGTATGTGTCGTTGAACGCCTTGAAGTAATCGATGTCGAGAACGAGCACTGCGAGGGTTTGCTGGTGACGCGTCGCGCGCCGCAGCTCGCGATCGAGAGCGATCTCCATGAAATGCCGGTTATACAGGCCGGTAAGACTGTCGCGGATGGATTGGTGTTCGAGTTTACTGCGCAGGTTAAGGCCGGCAATGCCGATTGATGCCAGCTCAACCATTTGCTGCAGGGCGCCGAGGTTAGCGTCAACCATGGCGGCGATGCCGGACGAGGCGCATTCGACATAAACGATGCCCAGAGTTTCGCCGTAGGCCGCAAGCGGCAGACAGAGATAGTTTTCCGGTGGAGTACCGGAAAAATGTGCGCAATGGACTTCAGACTGGCTGGGTTTTCGCCAGCGCATGCGACCGGAGCGCAGACCGCAGCAGGCGTCAAGCGCAAAGCCATCAAACAGGGTAGGCGCGTCGTTCCATGTGGCGGCCACTTCGACCAGTTGGCGCGAGTTATTGATAAGGCAGATTCCGCCAGTGGTTCCCGGGAGGAGCTGCCCAAAGTAGCGTACTGATGCCTGTTGCGCCTGGAGGGAACTCACGCAGAGCTGCAGCTCATCGCGGGCCGAGGTAAGCAGATCCGATTCACGGGCCTGGCGTTCTAGGGCGCGAATGGTGCCGGCGAGCTTTTCGTTGGTTTCGGACAGCCGTTCCTCGTATCGACGGCGGTGCAACGCGTCGCGCAAGAGAAAGCCGAACAGCACGATCACGACGACGAGGGAAAGGCCGGTGAAGCTGACACTGCTAAGCAGACTGCGCGAGGCATTGAGCTTCGCAGCTTCAGTGCGCCTCGTGAGGACTTCACGCTCCGCTGCCTGCATAAGGCTCAGAATTTCTCCACAAGCGAGTAGTTGCCGGGAAGGGAACTGCGACTGTGGGGTCAGGGTGTCGAGTGTCTTTACCAGAGCGGCAGCCTGTTTTACCAGATCCTGCGCATGGATTGCCTGGGAGGGGTTGTCGCGGACCAGCTCCTGCAGGTGCAGCGCGCTCGAATAAAAGGAAACGCCATCGGTTTGCGCGTTGCGCAGATTGTTTTCGTCGTGGGTGAGCAGGTAGAGCTGAATGTTCGGCTCGATATGGTCAAGCCGCTGCATCTCTAGCTGAAGACCGGAGACGACAGACTGAGAATGTTCCAGCCAGTCGCGCGAATCGTTGAGACGCCGGGCTGCGCCGTAGAGGAGCCAGCCGAATGCCCAGATGCAAATGGAAACCCCGATCGTCGCGAGAACTAGCATGGAAACGGCCCGGCTCTTGTCCTGCGCGGAAGTGGATCGGGTTATCGGCAAGCTAGCTACTCGGGCGGATGTCCGCGTGACAGATTCCTTGATACTCGTCGCACGATAGCAAGAGATTACAGCAACAAGCTGGGAATCCCCAAGCAAAAAGGTTAGAAGAGATGCCCGAGGTAACTCGCGAAATGGCTCAGAGCATTGCGGCCGCCTGCTACACTAAGGAGTTTTGTTATGAGTGGATCAAGCGCTGTACAGCAAACAGGAGCGGCCTTGCGGGTCGCCGAAGATATCACCGCGCTGATGGGGCAGACGCCTATGCTGCATCTGCGCAGAGTTGCTCGGCCAGAGTGGGCGGCAGTGTACGCCAAGCTCGAGTTCCTGAACCCCGGGGGAAGCGTGAAGGACCGCGCCGCGCTGGGCATGATTCTGGACGCAGAGCGGCGCGGCATTCTCAAGCCGGGATCGACCATCGTGGAGGCCACCGCCGGCAACACCGGAGTGGGGCTGGCGCTGGTCGGCGTCAACCGCGGTTATCGCGTCGTGCTCTTTGTCCCCGAGGGTTTTGCGGAAGAAAAGTGCATCCTGATGCGCGGCTTTGGCGCGACCGTCATCCGCACTCCTGAAACCGAGGGCATGCGCGGAGCGATTGCGCAAGCGCGGGATTTAGCGAAGGACGATCCGAATGTGTTTGCGGCGCTCCAGTTCGAGAACCAGGCAAACCCCCAGTTCCATCACGATACAACAGCAGTCGAGATATGGGAGCAGATGGAAGGTTGCGTCGATGGCTTCGTTGCCGGGATTGGAACGGGCGGAACCTTCTCCGGCGTGGCGCGCTTTTTGAAAGAACGAAATCCGGACGTCCTGACTGTCGCCGTTGAGACCCAGGGCTCGGTCCTGCAGGGCGGCGAACCAGGTCCCCATAAGGTCGAGGGAATCGGTGTTTCGTTCGTGCCGGGCACCTTCGATCGGGCAGTCACGGATGAGATTGCGATGGTTATGGACGAGGACGCCTTCACAATGGTGAGGCGGCTGGCAGCGGAAGAGGGTCTACTGGCAGGCTCGAGTTCAGGCGCGATCATCCATGCAGCTGTCGCCATCGCCAAGCGGCTGGGGCCGGGCAAGCGCGTGGCAACCGTCGTCGCCGATTCGGCAGAGCGGTATCTGTCGAAGAATATTTTCCAGGACTAGCCGTCCAGTCGATCCCGCCTTTGGGCACGACCGAGCTTAATCAGGAGGATTCGTTTCAGGATGACCGAACAGAAGCACGGCTTTGCCACGCGCGCCATTCACGACGGACAGCATCCCGATCCGCTGACCGGAGCAGTCAATGTGCCGATCTATCTCTCCTCTACCTACGCGCAGGAAGAGATCGGCAAGCACAAGGGTTACGAATACTCACGCGTGTCGAACCCGACGCGCGACGCGCTCGAAACGAACCTGGCCTCGCTTGAGAGCGGCACAAGCGCGCATGTTTTCGCCAGCGGCATGGCGGCAATCATGGCCATGATCACGATGTTCCGCAGTGGCGATCACGTCATCTGCGGCGAGAACGTATATGGCGGCACGCCGCGGCTCTTCAACCAGATTGTCACACGCTACGGCATCGAATTCAGCTACGTCGATACTTCCGACCCCGAGAATGTCCGTCGCGCCATCCGGCCCTCGACCAGGCTGGTCCACATCGAGACGCCGACCAACCCCATCATGACGCTGACCGACATTCGCGCGGTCGCCGACGTTTGTCACGAACGCGGTGTCGAGTTGGCTGTCGACAACACGTTCATGTCGCCGTACTTTCAGCGGCCCATTGAGCTGGGCGCGGACATTGTGATGCACTCCACAACCAAGTTTCTGAACGGCCACAGCGATGGGCTGGGCGGTGTTCTAGTGGGCACCAAGCCCGAGCACAAGGAGAGCTTCGCCTTTGTCCAGAAGTGCACGGGCGGCATTCTTTCTCCATTCGAATGCTGGATGGTTCTACGCGGCGTAAAGACTCTAGCCGTGCGCATGCGCCGGCATGATGCCAGTGGGAGAAAGATTGCGGAGTTTCTCGCGGGGCACAAGAAAGTCAGCCGCGTCTTCTATCCGGGCCTGGCATCGCATCCGCAGCATGAACTGGCGAAGCGGCAGATGTCCGGGTTTGGCGCGCTCATCTCGTTTGAGACCGGTTCTCTCGAGAACGCCAACGCGATGTTGAAGCAGGTGAAGGTCTGCACATTAGGTGAATCCCTCGGCGGCGTCGAGACGCTGATTTCGCATCCGGCGACGATGACCCATGCGGCGATCGGCGCGGAAGCTCGCGCAAAGCTAGGCATCACGGACGGCCTTGTGCGCATCTCGGTAGGCATTGAAGACGTGGACGACCTGCTGCGGGATCTGGACCGGGCGCTGGACCGCGTCTGAATGGCGCGTAATTCTTGTTCTCATCACCAGACTGGATGGCCTGTGGAGTCGCGCCCTCGTTATGATTGAGGTCCGCAAAGGCAATACAGGAACGGCAGTATCGATTGACAGGTGTTCATGCGCGTTATCCCAGCGTCGCTGTTCGCAGTTCTGGCCGCCGCTGTCCCGGTCGCCATCATGGGCTGTGGAAGCCAGGCGTCCAGTCCTTTATCGGCCTCGGCTGACTTCAGCCTCACGGCTTCGCCCGCCACGCTCACTCTGACGGCGGGGGCAACTGGCCAGGCGGTTGCTGTAACAGCGAATGCTCTGAATGCATTCACAGCCAGCGTGAATGTGACCCTGAGCGGATTGCCCGCCGGGGTGACGGCAAATCCGTCAACTCTGACGCTCACTCCGGGCACAGCTCAGAATGTCACGCTGACAGCGGCATCGACTGCGGCCGCGGGTATGGCGACGATCACGCTGACGGGCACGTCCGGAAACCTGGGTCAAAGAACGACGATAGCGCTGACGATCACCGCGGCCGCCCCTGCGCCTGATTTCTCGTTGACGGTTGCGCCCACGAGCCTCGCGTTGACCGCCGGTGCGGCCGGCCAGGCGGTTGCCGTAACAGCGAATGCTCTGAATGGATTCACAGCTAGCGTGATCGTGACTCTGAGCGGATTGCCCACCGGGGTGACGGCAAATCCGTCAACTCTGACGCTAACCCCGGGGACGGCTCAGAAGGTCACGCTGACCGCGGGATCGACTGCGGCAGCACGTATGGCGACGATCACCCTGACAGGCACCTCGGGGAGCCTCAATCACACGGCGACGATAGCGCTGACGGTAACTGCGGCAGCCCCTGCGCCAGATTTCTCTCTGATGGTTGCGCCCACCAGCCTTGCCTTGACAGCCGGCGCGGCTGGCCAGGCGGTTGCGGTAACAGCAAATGCTCTGAATGGGTTCACAGCCAATGTAAATGTGAGTCTGAGTGGCCTGTCCGCCGGGGTGACGGCAAATCCGTCAACTCTGACGATAACCCCGGGCTCTGCCCAGAATGTCACGCTGACCGCGACAGCGGCAGCCGGAACCGTAACTGTGACATTTACCGGAACCTCAGGCAGCCTGAGCCACACAGCGACGCTTCAACTCACAGTGAATGCAACGGCCGCGGCGGGCGTCGATGTCACCACTTATCACTACGACAATGCACGCGACGGGTTGAACGCGAACGAGACGATCCTGACCCTGTCGAACGTCAACTCCAGCGGATTCGGCAAGGTTGGTTTCGACACGACCGATGGCAACGTCGATGCCGCGCCTCTGTATCTCTCCGGAATGACCATCAACGGACAGACCCACAACGTGCTCTACGTGGCTTCCGAACACGACAGCGTCTACGCCTTCGAGGCGGACGGCGGCGCTCAGTTATGGAAGATCTCCGTACTGGGCGCAAATGAGACGACAAGCGGCGATCACTTCTGCAGCCAGATCACTCCCGAGATCGGTATCACGTCTACACCGGTTATCGACCGGCATTACGGGGTTGACGGAGCCATCTTCGTCGTTGCAATGAGTCAAGACACGAGCGGCAACTACCACCAGCGGCTGCACGCGCTGGATTTGGCGACCGGCGCAGAGTTAAGTGGAAGCCCAACCGAGATACAGGCCACCTATCCGGGTACAGGAGCATTTTCCAGTAATGGCCTGCAGACTTTTAATCCGGGCAGCTATGCTGAGCGCGTCGGTCTGTTGCTGATGAACGGCACGATTTATCTGGGCTGGACATCGCATTGCGATCAGACTCCCTATACAGGCTGGCTCATGGCCTATAGCGAGCAGACTCTGAAGCAGACGTCAGTTCTGAACTTAACTCCGAACAGCGGTGGAACGGGATTTGGCGAAGGAGCAGGCTCGATCTGGATGAGCGGCGCAGGGCTGGCGGGGGATACGAGCGGCAACGTTTATTTCCTGGATGCGAATGGCGGCTTCGACGCAACGCTCGATGCCAATGGATTCCCCATCCACGGCGACTACGGAAACGCTTTCATGAAGGTCTCAACCGCAAACGGAAAGCTTGCAGTGGCAGACTACTTCAACTCCTCCAACACGGTGATGGAATCGGACGACGACCAAGACCTGGGATCGGGCGGCGTTCTGCTATTACCCGACCAAACGGATTCGAAGGGACAGGTGCATCAGTTGGCAGTTGGTGCTGGAAAAGACAGCTCTATCTATGTGGTCGACCGAAACGACATGGGCAAGTTCAACTCCGTCAGCAACAATATCTACCAGCAACTGCCCGGCGCCCTGGCGGCCGGTGAATGGGGCATGCCCGCATGGTTCAACGAAACTGTGTACTATGGCGGCCCAAGCGATGTGCTGAAGGCATTCAGCGTGGTGAACGCACAATTGCAGACGACTCCGCCCACCCGGTCGTCAACGGTGTTTGCCTATCCGGGGACGACGCCCAGCGTAAGTGCCAACGGCACGCAGAACGGTATCGTCTGGGCTGTCGAGAACTCCAGTAATGGCGTGTTGCATGCGTACGATGCCGCCAACCTGGGTCACGAACTCTACAACAGCAATCAGGCCGCGAATGGGCGAGACAGCTTCGCCGACAATAAGTTCATTACGCCCGTAGTGGTCAACGGCAAGGTATATGTGGGAACGCCGACCGGCGTGATAGTCTTTGGCCTGCTTGCACCGTAACGTTTCAGTCCCAGTCACGAGCCCCTAAGTGAACGCCGGGAAGTGGCAATTCAGAACTTGCACGTTACTGGTGCGGCCGCTGCTCAGGCACAACCGCGGGAGGCACAACCGCGGCGAGTACTTCAGGAGTTTCTTCCTTCAATTCGGGCAGTGGCGCTTCGAGAGCGAGCTTTAGTACCTCGTCCATCGAGTCGACAAAGTTGAGCTTCATCGCGCTCTTCAGGTTTTCCGGCAGGTCAGCCAGATCCTTCTGGTTGTCCTTAGGCAGAATGGCCTCGAAGATCCCTGCACGATGGGCGGCGAGCAGCTTCTCTTTCAATCCGCCGATAGCGAGCACCTTGCCGCGCAGCGTGATTTCACCGGTCATGGCGATATCCCGCCGCACGGCAATCTTAATGAGAGCGCTGGCGACTCCGGTGGCGAGTGTAATGCCCGCCGATGGGCCATCTTTAGGAATCGCGCCTTCGGGCACGTGGATGTGAATGTCTACGTTGCGATAGAAGTCGCGCGGCAAACCCAGGTGATGCGACCGGCTGCGGACATATGAGAGCGCCGCCTGCGCCGATTCCTGCATCACGTCACCTAGCTGGCCTGTCGTGGTGAGCTTGCCTTTGCCGTCGAGAATCTGGACCTCGGTTTGCAAGATGCTGCCCCCAACCTCGGTCCATGCGAGGCCGTTGACGAGGCCAACTTCGTTTTTCTCGTGAACGAGTGAATCGCGGAATTTGGCCACGCCGAGGAAGTCTGAAACGTTGGCGGCGGTGATGGACTCTTTGTGCTTGGCTCCGTTCTTGACGACCCGGCGGGCGACCTTGCGGCTGACGTTGCCAATCTCGCGCTCGAGGTTGCGGACGCCGGCCTCGCGTGTGTAGCTGCGTATGATTTCAGCGATCGCGTCGTTGGCGAAGACGACGTTCTTGTCGGTCAGGCCGGTGTTTTCGCGCTGCTTTCGGACCAGATATTGCTTGGCGATTTCAAGCTTTTCCGCGTCGGTGTAGCCATGTAGGCGCAGGATTTCCATGCGATCCTGCAGTGCCGGGGGAATAGTGTGCAGCACGTTCGCGGTGGCAACGAAAAGCACCTGCGAGAGGTCGTATTCGACGTCGAGGTAGTGGTCCTGAAAGCTCGCGTTTTGCTCCGGGTCCAGAACTTCGAGCAGCGCCGAGGCCGGATCGCCGCGAAAGTCGGAAGCCATCTTATCGACTTCATCCAGCATGAACACCGGATTCCGGGTGCCCGCCTTCTTCATCGACTGAATGATCTGCCCCGGCAGCGCGCCGATATACGTGCGACGATGACCACGGATTTCAGCCTCATCGCGTACTCCGCCCAGCGACATGCGCACAAATTTGCGCCCTGTGGCCTTGGCGATCGACATGCCGAGCGACGTCTTGCCGACGCCCGGAGGACCGACGAAGCAGAGGATGGAACCCTTGGGGTTCTTTACCAGCTGGCGCACCGCGAGAAACTCGAGAATGCGTTCCTTGATTTTTTCCAGCCCATAGTGATCCGCGTTGAGAACTTTTTCCGCGTGATCGATGCTGCGCGTCTCCTTGGATTTCTTCTTCCAGGGCACAGCCAGCAACCAGTCGAGATAATTGCGCGAGACGGTCGACTCAGCCGACATCGGCGGCATCGCTTCGAGTTTCTTGAGCTCCTGAATAGCCTTGTCGAAGACCTCCTTGGGCATGCCGGAGGTTTCGATCTTCCTCTTTAGTTCGTCGAATTCGCTCTTTTCGCCGCGGCCGAGTTCCTTCTGGATCGCTTTGATCTTCTCGTTGAGGTAGTACTCTTTTTGCGCCCGCTCCATCTGTCGCTTAACCCGCGACTGCACGCTGCGATCCATGTTGAGCTTTTCGATCTCGACATCCAGCACATCGGCAATCATGCTGAGGCGTTCCGAGGGATCGAAGACGTCGAGGATCATCTGCTTCTCTGCAATTTCGAGTTGCAGGTTCGCGGCGATGGTGTCGGCGAGTTTGGCCGGCTCGTCGGTTCGGACAGCGGCGATCATCGTCTCGTAATTCAGCGACTGCTGCAGCTTCACGTACTGCTCAAAAAGCGAAGTAACGCGTTGTACCAGCTGTTCGATCTGCGGCGACGGCTCGAACTCGACCTTTACCGTGCTCACGGTGGCGACAAAGAAGCCGTCGGAGTCGTTCATCTCGACAGCCCGTGCCCGCTCCAGGCCTTCGACCAGCACCTTGATGTTGCCGTCCGGCATCTTGACGCTCTGCACGATGTTGCCGATGGTGCCCACCGGAAAAATATCTTCGGCCTGGGGTTCATCCACGCGTGCGTCGTGCTGGGTAGCGAGAAAAATCTTGCGGTCGCCGTTCAGCGCCTCTTCGAGAGCACGAACGCTCGACTCGCGCCCCACGACGAAGGGTGTCATCATATGCGGAAAGATCACCATGTCCCGAATGGGCATCATGGGAAGCTTGCGCAAATCGTTCCTCTCGCGGCTCTCTTTGGATTGGGTCACTGACCCCCCTCTCGTAACTCTTTAGATGAACTTTAACCCATTAAGGCTCATAACGGGACGAACTTCGGTCACTTGTTACCGTCGCGCGCAATGACAAGTGGTCAAATCAGGAAGGCATGAAAGGCGAGCTTCGCGGCTCGCCTTCGTATTTCATTCGTATTTGTAAGGCGTATGTTTCCTAGCCGGCCTTATCAAGCAGCATCATGGAGAGGTCCCGTTTCTTGACGATCTCGGCGGTAATTTCAAGCTCCTTGATCTTCTTGTTGCTGGGCAGGTGATACATCAGGTCGAGCATCAGCTCTTCCAGGATCATGCGCAGACCGCGCGCGCCGACCTTACGCGACAGGGCTTCCTGCGCGATCGCGCGTGAGGCCTCTTCGCTGAAGAGAATCTTGACGCCCTCGTATTCAAATAGACGCTGATACTGTTTCAGGATCGCGTTGCGCGGCTTGGTCAGAATTTCGATCAACGCAGCTTCATCCAGCTCATCCAGAACGCCCATGACCGGAAGGCGGCCCACAAACTCCGGGATCAAACCGAATTTGATCAGATCCTGCGGCTCGGCCCGGCGCAGCAGTTCCGAATCGCGCTGAGCGCCAATGCTCACGCCTGCTTCCTGGTGATCCTTGTCGGCGATAGCCTTGAAGCCCAGGGCCTTTTTGCCGACCCGTCGGCCAATGACGCGCTCCAGACCCACAAAGGCTCCGCCGCAGATGAAAAGAATGTTGGTGGTGTCAACCGGCGTAAATTCCTGGTGCGGATGCTTGCGGCCGCCCTGTGGTGGAACGTTCGCGACGGTACCTTCAAGAATTTTCAGCAGCGCCTGTTGCACTCCTTCGCCGGAGACATCGCGCGTGATCGAAGGATTCTCGTCCTTACGGCCGATCTTGTCGATCTCGTCGATGTAGATGATGCCGGTCTGGGCGCGCGCCACATCGCCGTCAGCGGCCTGCAGCAGCTTCAGGATGATGTTTTCGACGTCCTCGCCGACATACCCGGCTTCAGTGAGCGTGGTTGCGTCAACGATGGCGAAAGGCACGTCGAGCATCTTGGCCAGGGTGTGTGCCAGCAGGGTCTTGCCGCTGCCAGTGGGTCCGACCAGCAGGATGTTGGACTTTGATAGCTCTACATCGTTGCCGCGCGTGCGGTTCATCTGAATGCGTTTGTAGTGGTTGTAGACGGCTACGGCAAGCTTCTTCTTTGTCTGCTCCTGGCCAATCACATACTCGTCGAGAAAGGCCTTTACCTCAAGTGGCTTGGGCAGGTGCGCCGGGGCTGCGCCGGGCGGGGTTTCGCCGCGATCGTCTTCAAGGATGGAATTACAGACGGCAACGCATTCGTCGCAGATATACGCGCGCGGATAGTCGCTGGGGGAAGAAATGAGCTTTGCCACGGCGTCCTGCGACTTGTGGCAGAACGAGCACCGTAGTGTGTCGTCCGATCCCGTGCGCGTTTTCATGCTGTTACTCCTTCGCGTTGACGCAATGAATCAAACACGGGCGAGGTTGGGGGGGCGATCGATGATCTCATCGATGATGCCATATTCCTTCGATTGCGGGGCATTCATGATGAAGTCGCGTTCCACATCGCGCTCAATTCTGTCCAGCGACTGCCCGGTATGTTTCGACATCAGGTTGTTGGTGATTTCACGAATGCGCAGGATCTCCCGTGCGTGAATGTCAATGTCCGTGGCCTGGCCGGAAAGGCCGCCCATGGACGGCTGGTGAATGAGAATCCGCGAGTTGGGAAGCGCAAAACGCTTGCCCTTGGTCCCGGACATAAGCAGGAACGCGCCCATGCTGGCCGCCTGGCCGATGCAATAAGTCACGACGTCGTTCCTGATGAACTGCATCGTGTCGTAGATGGCCAGCCCCGCGGTGATCGATCCACCGGGCGAGTTGATGTAAAGCTGAATATCCTTTTCCGGGTCTTCGCCAGAGAGAAAAAGCATCTGGGCGATGATGAGGTTGGCGATCTGATCGTCGATCGGCGTGCCCAGAAAAATAATGTTGTCGCGGAGCAGACGGGAATAAATGTCGTAGGCGCGCTCGCCTCGACTCGTCTGCTCGACCACCATGGGTACGAGTGCCATACTTCTCTAACTCTCAGTCCTCGAAGCGCAGGCGCTTCATCAACAGTGTGAAGTTAAAGCCGGAAAGTCTAACTCATCACCGGCCAGGACACTCCCTTTCAAGCAAGCCGCTCGTAAAGGATGCTTCCAGTCTTTTCCCTACGTAGTTGTTCACGAATTCTAGCCAGAGCGCCCTCGTCCGTCAAACGCTTGCGCAGGGTTTCGAGCGGCTCCCGCGTCTGCAGCGAGATTACTTGCAGCTCCCGTTCCAGGTCTTCGTCGCTGACTTCTACCCCCTCCGCAGATGCGATTTTATCCAGAATGAGGGTTGCCTTTACCTCCGCCATCGCCGAATTGCGCTGGGCTTCGCGCAACCTTGCGAAGTCGAGCTTTCGCATGTCTTCGGTACGCATACCCTGTGCCGCAAGAGCGCGCAGACCGCGATCGAGGCGCGCGTCGACCTGAGTTTGGACAAGCGACTCGGGAACAGGGAACTGATAATGGGCGACAAAGGCTTCGACCAGCTTATCGCGCGTCTCTCCTTGGAGGCGGCGCTCCTTGTCGTTTGCGAGATGCTCGCGCAGCTTGGTCTTGAAGTCTTCGATACCCTCGTATTCACCTAATTCCTTGGCAAACTCGTCGTTCAGCTCGGGCTGAATCTTCTTCTTGATGCCCTTGACTTCGACGTCGTAGGCGACAGCCTTACCAGCCAGGCGCTTTTCGCCGAAATTGGCGGGATAGCTCACCTCAAATTTAAGTTCCTGTCCCGGCTTTGAGCCACGCAGCGCTTCGTTAAAGGATGGGAGCGTATTCGGGCCGCCGACTTCAATCATCACGTCCTGACCCTCAATCGGTTGTGCCGCGGCTTCCGAACCTTCGACAGGTTCGTCTTTCACATCGCCATGAAAGCTGATCTGCGCCCAGTCGCCGTCGACGAGCGCACGATCTTCGGTGACCGGCTCCATGGTCGATCGCGAATCACGCACACGGTCGAGTTCAGCGTTGAACTCCTCCTCGGTCAGCGTGGTGGCGGCTTTGTCGACCTTGATCTGCTGGTAGCCGTCGATTGAGAACTCGGGGAGGACTTCAAAGACTGCCTTGAACTTGAGCGGCTGTCCGTCTTCGAGCTTGAGGTCAGTGACCTGGGGCTGCGAGATGGGCTTGACGTTCTGCTGCTCAATGGCGGAACGGAAGTGATTGGGCAACACAGACTCCACTACATCCTGACGGATGCCGTCGGCGAAGCGGCTGCGAATAAGCGACTCGGGCACCTTGCCGGCGCGAAAGCCAGGGATACGTGCCTGTTTCTGATAACGCTTCACCGCGGTGCGGAAGCTGCGCGCTACCTCGTCGGCGGGCACCTCGACCTCAACTTCGCGGGTAAGCTCAGGGTTCAGGGTTGGGCCATGCTGATGCTCTTCGTGGCTGTGCTCGTGGTCATGCGCATGACCCTCGTGGTCTGTGTGGGTCTGCTCTTCGGGCTGCGGAGTGGTTTCGAGAGTTTCTGCTGAGCTCAACGTGATGCCTTCCAAATGTGCTCGTCCACAATTGTTTTCACGATTGTTTCGGGTGCGTTCAATGTGCGTGGCAAGCAGTGGGAACGCAACAGGGGACGTCTTACCTATGGTACGGACCTTCGCGATGAAGAGCAAACTGCGGCGCGTGGAAATTACCGCTGGAAGAGAGGTGAAATAAACAGGCTCAGCCTGCTTGACCGGCTCTCTTCAGGTATTCCTTGACGTCCATGCCTGATAGTGACTGAGAATGTACTGGTCGGTCATGCCGGCAATGTAATCGGCGACGACCCGCGGCGCACCCTCCTCTTCGATTTGCGGGGCATAGCTTGACGGCAACAACTCCGGATTGGCCACCCAGGCGTGAAAGAGCGTCGAGATCACCTGCTCAGCTTCGTCATGATCGTGCGCAAGCTCGGGTGCATTGTAGAGATGGGCATAGAGATAGCGCTTGGCTTCGAGGCGCAGCTCCTCCATGTCTGGCGAGAATGCGGTAAGGCGTTGAGGCGCGCGTCGGATGGCTTCGAGAGTGTCCGCATTTGCGTGTTCGGCGCGGCGGCGCGTTTCGTCTATCAAGTCATCGACCAGGGCGTTGAGCACACGCTTCAGCGCTTCGTTGAAGACGAGTTTTTCTGCTGCCTCGGGATATCTGCCTTGCACGGGCGCATAGAACTCCTCGAATAGCCGGACCCCCGCCCGTGTTTCGCGCAGCGACAGAATCCCGGCTTCGAATCCGTCGTCGAAATCGGCGGTAAGATAGGCGATTTCGTCGACCAGGTCAATGAGCTGGGCCTCCAGAGGAGGTCGCTGATCGAGGAAATACGAGTGGAGCTCCGGGTGATCAATAAGGGAGTAGTCACGCGAGTGCTTGATGATACCCTCGCGAACGCCGAGAGTCAGATTCAGCCCGCGAAATTCGATATGCCGGCTTTCAAAGTGTTCGACAATGCGCAAGGCGTGCAGATTGTGATCGAAGCGAAGACCATGCTCGCGCAGGGCTTCGTCGAGGGCGCGTTCGCCGGCGTGTCCAAAGGGCGGATGGCCAATGTCATGAACCAGGGCAAGCGATTCGGCAAGTGCATCGTTAAGGCCAAGCGCCGCCGCGACCGTCCGCGCGATCTGCGCCACCTCCATGGTGTGGGTGAGGCGGCTGCGGAAGTGGTCGGAGTAGCGGTGTGTAAAGACCTGGGTCTTGCCGGCAAGGCGCCGGAAGGCCCGCGCATGAATGATGCGCGCTCGATCACGCGCGAAGGGTAGCCGGTAGCGATGGGGAGCTTCGCGATACTTGCGTTCGACCAGCACCCCGGTATTCGAAACCGCACATTCGGCGGGCAGACGCATCAAAGTCTGGCGAGACAAAGTCTGATGAATCAAGGCTTAGTGGATGTCGCCACGGGGCCTTCCCTGGCAATGCGAACTCGAACACTGTCGAGCTTCTTCTGCACCTTGCCCACGTCGCCCGGATCCATATCGGCTGTCATGGTGCGCTCGAATTCATTCAGCGACTCTTCCCACTGTGCCGCGGCCAGCTTCAGCCGACCCGTCTTTTCGTAGACTTCGCCGAGGTGGTCGTGCACCGTGGCGTCCATCGAGTTGCGCTCGACAGCCTTGCGCAGATCGGTCTCGGCCACGTTGTACTGGCCGAGTTTGAAGTAGGCCCAGCCAAGCGAATCGAGATAGGCGTAGTTCTGCGGGTCAAGCTCGACGGCCTTCTTGATCATGGTCAGCGCTTCCTCAAGCTTCATGCCGTGGTCAGCCAGCATATAGCCGAGATAATTCAGGGCCGTGCTGTTGTTGGGATCGAGTGCGAGCGCTTTGCGGAACTCGGTCTCGGCCTGATCGTAGAGCTTCTGACGTTCGAACAGCGTGCCGCGCTGGAAAGCTATGTAAAACTTGTCGTCCGTCCTTGTAGAGAGCTGCTCGGCCTGGTCAATGGCTGCGGCGGCATCCTGCCAGCGGCGTAGCCGCGTGTAGATATCGGCCAATCGCCGGTATACCTCGAGATCGGCCGGCGTCCTGGTCAGCATCGACTTCGCTATCGCGATGCCTTCCTCGGCGTGACCGTTATCCGCAAGCTGCATGGCGAACATCAGCTTGATGCCGCGCTCCTTCGGCAGCTTCTCGGTGGCCTCCCGTGCAACTTGTGTGGCCTTGTCGTATTGATGGACGTCGCGATAGGTGTCCACTTCGGACTCATATGCGCGGGCGGCAAACTCGCCGCCCAGGTCCGCCATCTTTTGATACGTAGCAATGGCCTGATCGATCTTGTTCTGCTCGCGATACAGGATGGCCAGCCGTTCCAGGAAGAGGGAGCGATTGCTCTTTTCGGAATCAGAGTACTGGCCGGTCGTGTGTTCGGAGTCGGCGACCATTTTTTCGAAGATCTGCTCGGCGTCGTCGTAGCGGCCGAGGGCGTCGTCGATGAGCCCCTCGTTGAAGTTGATCTCGAGCGAGTCGGACACCAGCGACTTGGCCTTCTTAAGCGTGGTGAGCGCCTCTTCGTAATTCCCCTGGCGGCGCTGGATCTCCGAAATATGCAGATATGCATCGGGATCGGTGGGGTCGCCTGAGGCGATGTCCTGGTATGCCGCGAGCGCAGCGGTGAGCTGGTTGTCGTTCAGCAGAGCTTTGGCCAGCGCGCGTTCTGTGTCCAGATTATCGGGTTCCAACTCCAGAGCTTTCTTGTAGGCCTCGATGGCATGCTGCGTATCTTTGAGGCGCTCGTAGCTGGCGCCCAGGACGAACTCGGTCTTGTCCGTTTTGTCGTCTTCCGGTAAATTGTTGAGCACTTTGATTGCGCGCTCGGGAACGCCCTGCTCCGTGTAAAGGCGGGCCAGGTTGAGGGCTGTTTCCTCCGATCCTGGATCGATCTTCTCCGCAGCCGAGAACTGTTCCTCGGCGTGAACGGAATCGTGTGCGAACGAGTACAACTGGCCGAGCAGCAGATGGTCCTGGATGTCGTCCGGCTCAAGAGAGACGATCTTGATGTATTCGGCAATGGCGAGCTTGAGCATCTCTTCCGACGGCCCATTCTGCTGGCCGTCGCCCAGTGAGCGCAGGTAGATTTGGCCGAGCAGCTTGTGCGCTTCGACGTTGTTCGGATCTTTCTTGATCTGGTCCTGCGCGGCCAGAACGGCGTCGCGGACGTGCCCGGTGCGGAAATAAAGTTCAGCCAGCCCGCTGTTCAGAAATTTCGAGGTGGGATCGGCATTGAGCGCCAGCTTGTACTCTTCGATGGCGCGCGTGGCGTACTCAGGACGGCCATAGGTGTTGGCCATATCCTCATATTCATGGGCCAGCATGTAGTGGTAATAAGCCCCGGCGCGATCGGGTTCCGAGGAGCTGATCCCGGCAGTCGTGGGGGGTGGCACTGCCGGCTTGGTGCTCTGAGCGCTGGCGGGCATCACGATCGACGTGGCAAAGGCCAGCGTGATTGCTGACACCAGGTGAACGGCTTCGGTGCGGACGATGTTGCTCAATTGAGGCTTGCTGCTCATGATCGCTGGGAATCCCTGCGCCCGGACTCGGCAAATGACCTGGCAGATGCCCCGGCTCGACTTATCTCGAATAACTTCAACAGGACTAAATCAGAACGCTGCCGTCCTGGTCTGAACGTCCCTATGAACCTAAGACGATTGTAACCCGGCTCAAGGTGCATGCCGGACGAACCTTTCATCCCATGCAAGGCTGTTCAGTGGCGGAAGTGTCGCATGTGGGTGAAAACCATGGCAATGCCGAGCACGTCCGCAGCAGCAATCACCTCTGGATCCTTGACGGAGCCCCCAGGCTGAATCACAGCCGTCGCGCCTGCGGCAACAACCACTTCGAGTCCGTCGGGGAAAGGGAAGAAAGCATCGGAGGCCGCGACGCAGCCGGCAAGCGGCAGCACCGCCTTCATGGCTCCAAATTTCGCCGCATCCACCCGGCTCATCTGCCCCGCGCCTACTCCCAGAACCTGCCCCTTGCGGGCGTATACGATGGCATTCGATTTGACGTGTTTGCAGACGCGCCAGGCGAAAAGCAGTGCTGACAGCTCGTCGTCAGTGGGCTTGCGCGTGGTTACCGTCTCCAGTTCGGTGGCAGAGACACTCCCGAGGTCTGCGTCCTGCAGCAGAAGACCACCCGATACCTGTTTCAAAGCGCGTGCCGCTTGCGTGGGGCGGACTTCGACGAGGCGGAGATTTTTCTTGGCGCTGAAACGCGCGCGCCCCCCCGGCGAGAAGCTGGGAGCGGCAATCGCCTCAACAAAGAGCTTGGCGATCTCCTCCGCGGCCGCCTCATCCACTTCGCGATTAATTCCGATCACGCCGCCAAAGGCCGACACGGGATCGGCAGCGAGGGCCTTCCGGTAAGCCTCGAGCACGGTGGCGCCGGTGGCCGCGCCGCACGGATTCGTATGCTTGATGATGGCCACGCCCGCCGAGTCGAAATCCTGACCCATATCCTGCACCAGGTCCCAGCAGGCATCGAGATCGACGAGGTTGTTGAAGCTGAGTTCTTTCCCCTGCAGCTGCGTCGCCCCGGCAATGCCGGTGCCTGAGCCGTCGGAGTAGAGCGCGGCGCGCTGGTGCGGGTTCTCGCCGTAGCGGAGCCGCTGGGCCAGAGGATAGGAGATGCGGAGCGCCCCGGGGAACTCGGACGTTAAAGGGTCGAAAAACTGGACGGGCGACTCAGCCGGTTCAGGCGAGACAATCCCCTGAAGAGTGTTGGCGATCGCCGTATCGTAGGCAGCGGTCACGGAGAAGGCCTGTTGGGCCTGACGCCACCGGGTTTCGCGGGTCAGGGCTCCGGCGTTGGCCGCAAGTTCCTCGGCGATGGCCGGATAGTCAGCCGGAGAGGTAACGATAGCCACGTCTTCGAAGTTCTTCGCAGCGGAGCGGATCATCGAGGGACCGCCAATGTCGATGTTCTCGATGATTTCGGCGAAGGTCGCGCCTGGCTTCGAGACGGTCGCCTCAAAGGCGTAGAGATTCACGACCACCATGTCGATTGGCTGAATGCCGTGTTCCTCGATGGCTGCGCGATGCTCGGCTTTGCTGCGAACGTGAAGAATCCCTCCGTGGACCTTGGGGTGCAGAGTCTTGACGCGGCCATCGAGCATCTCAGGGAAGCCGGTAAGCTCCGAGATGTCGAGAACTGTGAGCCCGGATTCGCGCAGGGCGCCTGCCGTTCCGCCTGTAGAGACGAGCTCGATGCCATGCCTGGCAAGTTGAGTTGCGAAAGGCACGAGTCCGGATTTGTCGGTAACGCTGAGGAGTGCGCGCCGTACCTGTTTTTTACCGCTCAAGAGGCTGCTCCTGTGACTGATGAATGCAAATGGATGGGGAATGCCCTGCCTGTATCTGGTAAGTCAAAGAAAATTGTATGGGTAGCGCATCGGATTGTCATGCCGTGCTTATTTGTCAGCAGCGTGGAGTGAGGATAGGTTAGAGATACGGGCTATGGACATGGATCGAAGTTGGCAGCAGGGCGGCGCGCAACATAAAGACGACGGAGCGGGTGTGGCGGGATTCCGCTCCGGTAGCGTCCAGCCTGAAATTCTGCCGCCAGACGGGAGCACGCAAAGCAGCTCCTGGTACCCGCCTCCTGACCAATACGGCACCCCGCAACCTCCCGCCGCCCAGCGGCGAAAGGGCCCGACGTGGGCGTCTGCTCCGGCAACCTACACTCTCCTCGGCATCAATTGCGCAGTTTTTCTGGGTATGGTGCTAACGGGCATCTCGTTTCTGTCACCGACAACCCGCCAGCTAGTGCTGTGGGGTGCGAATAACGGAACACTGGTGCTGCAATACGGACAGTGGTGGCGACTGATCACCGCAATGTTCGTACATGTGGGCATCATCCACATCGCCACGAACATGTGGTGCCTGTGGAACCTCGGTCTCCTCGCCGAGCCGCTGATGGGCCCCATGGGCGTTTTCGCGGCCTACATTCTTACTGGCCTTGCCGGAAATCTCTTGAGCATAGCGGTGAATCCCGGTGTTGCTGATCACCCGTCGATCGTCGGTGCAGGTGCATCGGGCGCGGTCTTCGGGCTGGCCGGAGTCTTGATCGTGCTACTCAAATCGCCGCTCCTGCCGCTTCCTAAGGTCGAGCTTAAACGACTGCGATGGAGCGTGATTCAGTTCGCGATTCTGAACTTCGCGATCGGTCTTTATACTGCCTTCGGCCCGAGCCCGGTGCGCATCGACAACATGGCGCACCTGGGAGGTTTCTTGAGTGGTCTCGCGCTGGGTGTCCCGCTTGTGCCGAGGATGGGTGCACCGAGAGCAACTTTTATTCGTCGCCGTTGGCTGGCGGTTGGGGGAATGGCCTTTGTGCTGATGCTCGTGGCCTTCGGGCTGCGAGCCTTCTGGCAGCAATAACACCCCGTATCCGCAGCCTCCAGGCTGCAGAACGGCGCAGGAAAAAAGGGGCATTTCTTCAAATCTTAGGCAGGGGGGCGCCTGAGAGAAATTTACCGGACCGCAGTGGTCGCGAACTTCTTAACCATGGCTAGCAACAGCTTGCGATCGCTGTCATTCAAGTTGGTAGAGTAGCGGCGAATCTGAGTTAGGAAGCGGAGCTCATCGTCCGTGAGCTTCTGCGTGTTCAGTTCCCGGCCAAGCGAATCTTCCGCGAAAAACTGAGCCAATGGAAGATCCAGCGCGTGAGCGATTTTAGCCAGGGTATCGAGAGAGGGAACGGTGTGACCGTTCTCCACCCGAGACAGATAACAGCGCAAAAGGCCAGTGCGCTTTTCAATATCTCCCTGAGACAGCCCTTTTTGCAAGCGGTATCCCCGGATCGTCGTTCCAATTTTCATAAGCCTGCCTTTAACTACACTTCCCCCTCGTGAGATTAGGTGGGTTTGGCGGAGTGTTGGCTGCATAGTTAACATGCGCGCGGGGTCGCAAGCAAGAACTTTCTGAGAAGAATGAAGGAGTTCGCCCATAATTTAACGACGCGGACTTGAAATGTTCCTTCCGTGATTCCTCATTGTCCCTTTTCCGGACAAACGACACGTTTGCTCTGATCCAAAACGCCGTTTCTCACCACGTGTCGCCGCCAGAGGGCGGTGGCCAAACTCCGAAGAGCTGGCGCAACAGCACAATGCGGCCGAGGTGATACGCATTATGCGCCGCGATGCCTTCGAGCTGCTCGCGAGCCGGCATCGTGCGCGGCGCGTCGGGATCGCGCGAGAGGCAGAGGACGGAAGCATCGAGCTGGTCGGCGTCTCCGGCGATTTCGGCGGCTTGCTTTGCTCCGCTGAGAAATCGTTCGCGCAGGGGGGACCACGCCTCGTCGATCGCAGTCGGGAAGCCATCCGAGGCGTGTGTGGGATAGGGCGTTGGCTTGCCGCCTATCCAATCCAGAGAAAGCTGCTGCCAGAAGGCCAGGTGCCAGACCTCTTCGTAGATCGAATGGGGTGCCCCAGCATGCCTGCGGTGTGCAGTTTCGTCATCGAGGGCTTGAAGCACGTGTGACGGCGGCGCCCCCACCCCGCTTCCGATCAGGATTCGCTCAAGCTCATTCACAAACCGTCTCCTTGGTCACTTTTGATGATCGCGTCCATGATAACGGTTGGATATTGCACGTACACTCGGAGTGCGGGAAGGAATAGGGGAATTGAAGGCGTGCATCGCCGGATCGCGAGAACGTTGTGCCTCGGGGCTGCCGTCTCGATGGGAGCTTCCGGATGGGCCATTGTCCAGAACGTTCCGGCGAAGTTCCTGCTCGAGCTTGGGGGCAAACAGATCGGCAAGGCGGACTACCAATTTGCATCCGCAAAAAACGGCTTCCGCGTGAAGGCGCACTACTTCTATGTAGCAGACGGTTCATCGATTGAGGCCACCCGCGAAGCTGAGTTGGACCAGGACTACAAATTGAAGTCGGACTCGCTTTCGGTCCATGTAAACGGTGTGACCCAGTCTGTTTCGATCACCGTTGATGAACGGAGCGGCAGGCTAAATTACGAAGGCGGCGTGACAGGGGGAAGCCGGGTGACGAACACCCTCGATCTGCGTCCGGGAACTGTGGTATTCACCAACTTCGACCCCAGCGGCGTTCAGGAGCTTGTCTACCTTGAGACAACTCATCCGCAACCGGATCACAAATACTGGGCTCTTCTGGCACTGGGAAAGGGAGTGCAGGTGCCGATCGAGCTTACTGCCACGGCCGCTGGCGAAGGCACACTCGACGGCGCCCCCTTGCTGCTGAAACACTGGCGCCTGAATATTGCTGGCAATCAGGCCGAAATCTGGGCCGATCTCAAGAATAATCTAATGGAATTTGCGGTTCCCATCCAGACTTTGACCTATCGGCGAAGCGGGTTCGTCTTGAAGGAAACGGATGAGGGGACTGCTCCCGGACCTGTGCCCGCGGCGGATGCAGTCGAAGAACGGAGCGTATCCTTCCCCGGCGATGGATTGAAGATTCCAGCCGTGCTGGCGCTGCCGAAGAATCGCAAAGGGCCTGTGCCTGTCGTTGTTCTCGTACATGGCTCCGGTCCTCATGATGCCGACGAGAGCATCGGGCCGAACAAGCCCTTCCGCGACCTCGCAAACGGTCTGGCAGCGGATGGGATTGCAACACTGCGCTACGACAAACGAACCCACTTTGCCCCCGACACCTTCAAGGACCATCCCGATCTCGATCACGAGGTAACCTTTGACGCCGTAGCGGCCTTGGCTTATGCGTCCACGCTGCCTGAGGTTGATGTGAAGCGGATCTTTCTGCTGGGGCACAGCCTGGGGGGAATGATGGCGCCCGTGATAGCGGCGGACAGGTTGCAACAGGCTGCTGGCTCGGTACGCGGCATTATTTTCCTGGCCGGAGGCGCTCTCGGAATTGAAGAAACACTCGAGCGCCAGTTGATCTTCCAGGCAAAGCTGCAGGGCGCGGACGCCAGCCAGCTCGACTCTATCCGGAAGCAGTGGGAAGAGATATTTCAAACCGTGAACGATCCCGCTACACCCGAGGACCAGATGGTGGGATCACCGCCCCTCAGGCTGCCGGAAAGGTACTGGAGGTCATGGGTCAGTCAGGACCCCGCAGGTGAGCTGGCGAAACTCGGTCTGCCTGCCCTGGTATTGCGCGGAACAAAGGATATCCAGATCGGCGAGGAGGACTTTCAGGCTCTAAGGAAGGCCAACACGGCTCCAGGAAGTGAGAGCAAGGAGATCGAGGGCCTGAATCACCTGATGATGCCGGTTGCAGGAGACTCGACCGGCCAGGAATACTTTCAGCCCGCGCATGTTGCGCCGGAAGTTGTTCAGATCGTCGCTGAATGGATCGGCACGATTCGCTGACTCTGCATTGACAGGTGACGCATCTACTGAGCATGAGCAGGGATGGAATCGTCGCAAAGTGGACATGGCAAAATGCCCGGCTGACTATGAACTGGAAAAGCCCGAGTTCGGCGAAGTATATTGACCGGCTGAGCAGCTGTTGGCGCGAGACGCGACGGTTGGCGGTGATCGTCTACTATGAGCTCGTGCGCACTCGCGCCTTCACGATTGCCGCTGCGCTGGCCTTTTATTTCTTGATGTCTATGGTGCCGCTGCTTATCGTTTTTTCCTCGCTCCTGCAGTTTCTCCCGATTCCAGATGTCTTCCAGCAGTTGCTCGATCTGATGGCCGAGTTCGTGCCTGCGGACTCGATGAGTCTTGTGGAAAGAATCGTAGCCGACATACTCACGCCGAACCGCGGCAAGCTCCTTTCCTTTGGGATCGTAGGATACCTCTGGTCGGCCTCGGGCGGATTTTCGGCGCTGATCGAATCGCTGGATATCGCTTATGATGTCCCGGTTTCGCGGGTCTGGTGGCGCGACCGTCTACGTGCCCTGGTACTAACCTTCACAAGTGGCGGGCTGGTATCGTTCTCGATCCTCTTACTCATTGCAGGTCCGCACTTCGGTCATTTTCTGAGCGAGATATTTCCAATTACGGTTGCATTCGAACACTTATGGCCAGTGCTGCGCGTTGCGCTGACCGGCGTCACGTTTGTGGCTTCGCTCGAATTCGTCTACTACCTTGGCCCGAATTGCCGCCACAGCTTTTCGTCCACTCTTCCCGGCGCCGTTATTGCGATTGGGGTGTGGTTTCTGGGTTCAGCGGCTCTCAGTTTCTATCTGGGACACTTCTCGAATTACAACACCACGTTCGGATCAATGGGTGCGGTGATCGGACTCATGCTTTGGTTCTACCTCACTGGGCTGGCCATTCTCACCGGTGCGGAGTTGAACGCCGAGCTGACCAAACTGAAGGAGCGCTTGCACGGCGCGCAGGCGGCGTACGATCTGCCCCAACCCGAAAAGCCCGCTGAAAGTCCAATTCCGGCGGCGCCTTAGGTCAGGCCCCGTCAGCTGGCTCAACCCATGTACATGCCGCCGTTCACGTCGAGCACGTGGCCGGTGATGTAAGAGGCGTCGTCCGAGGCCAGAAAGCGCACAGCGTTGGCCACGTCTTGCTCCGTTCCGGCACGGGACAGCGGAATCTGTGTCAGCATGGCGTCGCGTTGTTTCTCGTCGAGCACCGCAGTCATGGCGGTCTCGATGTAACCCGGGGCGACGGCGTTTGCAGTGATGCCGCGTGAAGCAAGCTCGCGCGCCAGCGATTTAGTAAAGCCGATCAGCCCCGACTTGCTCGCTGCATAGTTGACCTGTCCGGCCTGACCGGTCTCGCCTACGATACTGGTGATGTTGATGATGCGTCCCCAGCGCGCTTTCAACATCGGACTCAGGAGCGCCTGCGTGAGCAGGAATGTCCCTGTCAGGTTGGTCGAGAGTACAGCATCCCAATCAGCCCGTTTCATGCGCAGCATCAGTCCGTCCTTCGTGATGCCCGCATTGTTGACAAGAATCTCGATGCTGCCGAAGTGACCGATCGCCGCCTTGGCGCCGGCCTTGATCGAGTCTTCGCGGGCGACGTCGATAGCGAATGCATGTGCAGTTCCACCGCCGGCAGCGATCTCCGCCGCGACTTCGGCGAGCTTGGCTTCATTGCGAGCAGCGAGGGCGACGCGGGCTCCGGCGCCGGCGAGTGCGAGTGCGCAGGCGCGGCCAATACCCTGCGACGCTCCGGTAACGAGTGCGGTTCTTCCTTCAAGAGATGCCATGGTTCGTGATGATTTCTCCGCTGTTGATTATAGAGGGGCAGGGAACAGCAAACAGGGAACAGCAAACAGGGAACAGCAAACAGCAAACAGCTACTCCCTGTTCCCGGCCTTTCAGGGCAGCCGCGGCGCAATCGCGTAATTGAGCTGGACAACAAGAATAGCCGCGATGCTCCAGCGGGTACTGATGAAGCACAACAAGGCGCCCGCTGCGTAGAGCGCTTGAGCAATGACCACGCGACGCCAAATGGCCATGCGAATCCCAGTGTCGGTGTCGTCGCGGACGAGCCCGTGTCGGATGGCATAGCTCCAACTGATGTAGAGCAGCGCGCCCGGTAGGAAGATGTTCAGCCAATAGGCGAACAAAGCCGTGCGATAGGCGATGAACTCGGCCAGAAGCTGCGTCGAGAACGGCATCAGCGTGATAGTTGCCAGAAAGGCCAGGTGAATCCAGCTCAGATCGCGATCGACGCGCTCAAAGTGGTTGAGCTGCGTCTGCTGCCCGTTCCAGAAGATGCCCAGGGTAAGAAAACTCATGAAATACATCAGCAGCTTTGGGCCTAGAGTGAGCAGCCCGTGCCACAGCTCACGTTCAGAATAGATTGTCTCCATCGCTGGCAGGCGCAGATCGAGCACCAGCAGCGTCATGGCGACGGCAAATACGCCGTCACTCAGAGCCGCCAGCCGTTCCCGGTTCTGATTCGCGATCTGGTTGTAGAGCGTGCGCACGCCCAGAGTGTACTAGAGGCAGCAAATAGCCGTTTCTCATTAGCCCTTGGAGCCAGGGATTGGGCATGGAGATCAGGTAAAACTGGGAACAGCTAAGTGCTAATGGCTAGTGGTTAATGGCTGCTCTTTATAACGGCTTGGGAACCGCCACTGGAGCGCCGGCCCTCTGTAAAATCGGTGTTGGCAGCAATTCGAGCGCCCAGATATAAACCACCAGTTCCCGGCTGTAGTGCAGCAGCGGAGCTGTATCGGGTAGTTGGATGCCGTGGGCCGCGGGCAGCTCGTTCAACTCGAACTCCGCCTCGGCGCGTTCCAGTGGCCAGGGCAGGTGATGAATATTTCCCTTGAAAAGCGCGCCGCTGGGATCGGCGGTGTACAGCGCGTATCGATCGGTTAGAAAGTGTTCCAGACCTTGCTTGTCCGATGCCTGGCCCAGGCTGCGGTACCGCGCGCGAAACCTTGCGGGGGTCTTCGCAAACCTGCGTTGGCTCGAGTAGCAGAATTCACGGTTGTCGCAGTGGTCGATGCGCATTTTCGACCAGTAGTAAGGCAGTTTGAAAAAGATGCGCGCCATCGCCACAGCCAGCGGATTGCCGGCGTCCAGCGAGAAAAAATAAACGCCGCCCATGTTGGAGTGCGGCTCACGAACGTAGGTCCGCAGGTTGAGCTCCGGGAAACGGTTGGCGCCGGGAATCTCCGGCAGGCGGTGCATGCGGATCTGGTCCATCCAGAAAGGCACGATCCCTACCCAGGCCGAGCCGTCAAAGGTATCCACCGTCAGATTGGGTGGAAGGAGCGGCGTAATCTTCGCGGCAGGAACAGGCCAATGGGCGAAGAGAAGATCGTTCCACCGCTGGGTCATGGTCCACTGCGCATTCGGCAGCGGCCAGGGCCGATGGCTGGTGGCGGAAAGAATATCGTGCATGCCTTCCGGTCGGGAAGGAGTGGGTTCCATGAACAAAGGACGAGGTTTAGGAGACTGGAGCCGCAGAGACCGTTCGAAATTGGCGAAGTCGTTCACGCTTTTTACAGAGCCCGATACCGTATCCTGTTGCCCATGCCCCGAATTGAAGCCATGCCTGTTGTCGCATCCCCAGCCCCTGGCGAGCAGTCCCGGAACCAGACTGAGGTATTCGCAGTACACGGCGCCGATCCTGAGGTGCTGGCCTACGCCATGGCCAAGTATTCGCGCTCTGCGCTATCGATGAGGGACTCTCTGAGAGAGATCAGCAGCCAGCGCGCCGAACAATTTCTCAATACATTCTATTTCCAGTACGGGCACCGTTCCATTGCCGACCTTGCGCATCTGGCTTTTGCGATTGAGCGACTCTCGCTGCTAGCCGCGATTGTACTCGTAGACGAGCAGCGATGGGATGGCCAGGAGCGTTCCACGCGCTACCAGAACTTCCGCAAGAGCGGCTGGTATATGCCCGACTTCGGCGCAGATCAGGCTTCGGCTGCCCTCTTCCGCGAAAACATAGAGACCCTGTTCGGCGCTTATCACGAGGTCGCCGAAGGCATGCTCGAATCCCTCAAGGGCAGCATCGCTAAACCTGCCGAGATGAAGCCGGAGACCTATGAGCGCACTCTGCGCGCGCGTGCTTTCGACGTGGCGCGCTATCTGCTCCCGCTGGCCACCAACACCTCGCTGGGCCAGATCGTGAATGCCCGAACTCTCGAAACACAGGTGTCACGGCTGCTTTCCAGCCCCTTCGCCGAGATACGCCAACTCGGCGACAGCCTCCGCTCCGCGGCCACAGGAGCGGCGTGGAACGTGCAGGGAGACGAGCTCGCGAAATTGCAGCAGGAGATAGCGGCGTTAGATTCCACCCTCGGCGAACGCGCGGCCGCGCTGCTCACTCGCGAAGTCCGAACGGCCCCGACGCTGGTGAAGTATGCCGCGCCCAACGACTACGAGATCGCCACGCGTCGCGAGCTTCGTCAGGCCGCGACGGAACTCCTTCGTAATGAGCCCATCGAAGCGTCACCCGCTGTTGACTTGATCGAAGGTGACGAAAGCCTTGAAGTCGAGTTGGCTACGACGCTGCTCTATGGAGCCTGCCACTACTCCTACCGCCAGATTCGCAATCATGTGGCCGCACTCGGGGAGGCGCACCGAGGCGAAATCATCGCCCTCGGCACGCGGCATCGCGGCAGTCACGACGAGCTGCTGCGCGAGTTTTCGGTCGGCAAGGCGCTCAAGTTTGACATCCTGATGGACATCGGCGGATTCCGCGATATGCACCGCCATCGCCGCTGCGTGCAGGTGCTCCAGTGCTTTACGTGTACGCACGGCTTCGATCTTCCCGAGGGGCTGAAAGAGGCTGGACTCGAAACACGTTACACGGAAGCGATGCAGGCGGCGCATGCGGCCTGCATCAGGCTCACGCAGAGCAGTGCGCCCGAGTCCGAGTCCTCGGCTCAGTATCTCCTGCCCCTCAGCACACGCAACCGCGCGCTCTTCAAGATGGATTTTGCAGAGGCCGTCTACATCTCCGAATTGCGCTCTCAGCCCCAGGGACATTTCTCCTACCGCCGTATCGCCTGGGAGATGTATGAAGCCGTCCGCAAGCAGCATCCCGCATTGGCACGGTACTTTCGCGTGACGGACGTAAATGAGCCTGTGGACTTGCTGAAGAGGTAGCAATCCAGTACGAGGCACGCTTGTATTATCCAATATTACTCCGTAATATCAAACCATGAGCAGCCAGAAGACGATCAGCTTTCGAATGGATACGGGCAAGGTAGAGGCGCTGGATGCGATCGCCTCGGAGACGAAGCGGGACCGCACTTTTCTTCTGAATGAAGCCGTGGACACATTGCTTGACCTCAACGGATATCAACAACGGCTTGTCGCGGCGGGCATCAGGGATGCGCAGGAAGGCCGCTACGTTGACGCCTCCGAGATGCGTAAGCGACTGGCAAGACTCAGGAAGAAAAGCCGTATCGCATGAAGGTCCGATGGACCGAGTCTGCCACCGCGAACTGGGAACAAGCGTTCGACCACATAGCTCAGGAAAATGTGGCTGCAGCTCTGCGCATCGCGGAAAAGATCCTCGACCTGACGGAGATGCTCGCCGTGCATCCATTGGCAGGAAGGCCAGGCCAGATCGCTGGCACTCGAGAACTGGTTGTTCCCAATTCCCCGTTCATTCTTGCCTACGGCGTCGATTCCATGAAGGAGATCATCTGGGTTTACGCCGTCTACCATGGCCGCCGGCGATGGCCTTCGAGCTTCCCAAAGAAGTGATGTCGTTGTTGTCTAGCAGAATTCAGTCCGCTGCTGGCGGGGTATTTCCGTGTGACCGATGAGCGAGAGCCGGTGGACTTGCTGAAGAGGTAAGGGCGACCGGCAGCAGGGCGCAGGCGCGGGGTTGGACAGCGCCGAAGCGGAAACTTGAGGGGGCTTGCCTGGGGCGAGTTCTTGGAGTTATACTCGGCTATCGATATATCGTTTATCGATATGGACATGCCGAAACGTAAACTTGATCCGCTTCCTTCCGCTGCATTTCATATCCTGCTGGCGCTAGCCGGCGGCGAGATGCATGGGTACGCCATCATGCGCCAGGTGGAGGAGCAGACGGGCGGCCGCATGCGCATGGGGCCCGGGACTCTGTATGGCTCGATCCAGACGCTGCTCGAAGAGAAATTGATTGAAGAAGTGGGCCGGAATGGCCAGGGCGAGGACCGGCGCCGCTGCTATCGGCTGGCGGCGGCCGGTCGCAAGATGGCGCGGCTGGAGGCCGAGCGCATGGCCGAGCTGCTGCGCGCGGCGCGGACATCCAGGATTTTCCGGGGGGACTATGTCTGAGAGATTCTTTGCCTTATTGCTGCGTCTTTACCCCGCGCGTTTTCGCCGGGAGTATGGCGAAGAGGCGGAGCGGCTGGTGCGCGACCGGCTGCGCGAGGAGCGCGGAGCGCTGCCTAGGGCGCGGCTGTGGTGTGGGCTGCTGGCGGACCTGGCGCTGTCACTGCCGCGCGAGCATCGGCGCAACTTGCGCGGGCTGGCGGCTGCGCAGCGGCAGCCGGCGGCGTCCTCGGGGATGTTTCTGATCCTGGAGGACCGTCCACCACAGCCGGGAAGCTTCGTCTTCGGCACAGTGTTTGCCGTGGGTGTGCTGTTGCTGTTTGCTTTCTTGCTGAATCGCGGGACGGGGCGTGCCTTTCACGGCACGAACGAGGCGGCGCTGGAAGCAGGCGTCGGGAATTTTGCCGGCGCAGCGAACCCGTCTGCGGAAGCGGGAGTGGCCAGTGGCCCGGAGCTGGATGCTGCAGAGAGGCATCGGGTGATTGCTGGGGTGATTGCTGAAGTGAGGCAGTACGGGCATGCTGCCGAGGCTCAAAGGCTGGCGGAGGGGCTGCTGGGTCATGAGCGGGAGGGCGACTATGCGGCGATGGATCGGGGGAATGTTTTCGCGGCGACACTCAACCGGCAGATACTCGAGGCGACCCACGACGATCGGCTCATCGTGGTCTTCAGCGGAAATGGGGTTGCTGCGGACGGCACACGGATGTGGTCGGGCGGCGCCACACTGCACCGGATAGACCAGTGGTTTGGGGTCGAGATCCCATAGGGAGCGGGAGATGCTGAGGAAGGGCGCCATGGCAATGGTGTCGAGATGCGCACGCGGCTTTTCAAACCGAAGAAGCAGAACTTCCCGTAAAACAAAGAATTCCGTACCGCTTTCTGCACAGCAACCGCCGCTAGAATGCCATTTAAGTGGACTTATCCTCAGTGTGAACGTTACTATAGTTTTTGGTTTTTCTTCGCCCCAGCGATTTTGGTGCTAGGATGGCATCCAAACCCCGAATCGTCCCATTTTGAACCGCGCAATGCGCATCGAAGACTGGAGAAGCACACAGTGGCAGATGATCGTTCCCGCGCTATCGACTTAGCGCTTTCGCAGATAGAAAAGCAGTTCGGCAAGGGTTCCATCATGCGCCTCGGCAGCAAGGAGGTAGTGCCGATTGCGGCCATCTCTACCGGCTCCATCTCCTTCGACGCCGCGCTTGGCGTTGGCGGCGTGCCCCGCGGCAGGGTCATCGAAATCTTCGGGCCTGAGTCATCTGGCAAAACCACGATTACGTTGCAGATCATCGCCGAGGCGCAGAAAGCCGGCGGCATGGCGGCCTTTGTAGACGCCGAGCACGCTCTTGATCCGGGCTACGCGCAAAAGCTGGGCGTGGACGTAGATAACCTGCTGGTTTCGCAGCCGGATTACGGCGAACAGGCGCTCGAAATTACCGAGGCGCTGGTCCGCTCCGGCGCAATCGACGTTCTCGTGGTGGATTCGGTCGCGGCGCTCGTGCCCAAGGCCGAACTTGACGGCGAAATGGGCGATTCGCACATGGGCCTGCAGGCCCGGCTCATGTCTCAGGCGCTGCGCAAGCTCACCGGAACAGTCTCGAAGTCACGCACCTGCCTCATCTTCATCAACCAGATCCGCGAAAAGATCGGCGTCATGTTCGGCAATCCGGAAACGACGACCGGCGGCCGCGCGCTCAAGTTTTATTCTTCCGTGCGCGTGGATATTCGCCGCATCGCCGCCGTGAAAGAGGGCGATGTCGTCGTCGGATCGCGCACCAAGGTCAAGATCGTGAAGAACAAGGTCGCTGCGCCCTTCCGCGAGGCCGAGTTCGACATTCTCTACGGCGAAGGCATCTCACGCGAAGGCGACGTGCTCGATCTGGCCGTGGCTAACAACATCGTCGAGAAGAGCGGTGCCTGGTACAGCTACGCCGGCGAGCGCATCGGCCAGGGACGCGAAAATGTGCGGACCTTCTTGAAGGACAACAAGGACACATTCGCGAAGATCGACTCGCAGCTTCGCCAGAAGCTGGGCATCGCCAGCGCTGGCGCAATCGCGGAAGTCCCTCCCGTGCCCGTCAATGGCTCGGCCATCGCGCAGGAAGCGGTCCGGCCGGCACGACGGCAGTAGCGTAACTCCATTTTCGTCTCGATCAGAGGCCATGCATTGGCCTCTGATTTTGCGACTGCATCATGTATGTATTCTTATGTATGCTATGTATGGAGGCTGGGTCATGTCCAGGAGTGACGAAGTCATTCAGTTCGTTCGGCGTTCCTATATCGAACCTGCGGCAAAAGACGGCGAGAAGGTCATCAAGATTCGCGCCGGAGATGTCCACAAGGCTCTCCGGTGGTCCAACCGTGTCCCCTCCGTCTGCCAGGCGCTCACCTCGAAACGTTTCCTCGATCAGAGCAAGTTGGTTCTCGTCGATAAGCAGGGACCACCCTCCGGCGTGAGCACAACGACCATTTTCACTTACCGCCTGAACGCTCCTAAGAACCCTCCGCTCGATCCCGCTGGAGACCGGCTCTCAAAAGAGAGATCAACCGGCTTGCTTTCTCTCCGAGGTGCAGGTAAGGAGCTATTCGCAAGGCTCGGCGGCGCCGAGGTATTTATTCAGGAGGAGCGGCGGAGATGGAACACCACAACCGGGCCGCTTCCACGGAGGAAAGGTTGAGTCGCATTTATTGGGATGCAATGGTCTTCATCTATCTGATCGAAGACCATCCCAAATTTGGGGCCTCTGTTGGCCGCATATACGAACGGATGAGGAAGCGTCAGGATACGCTATACACCAGTGTCTTCACGTTGGGAGAAGCCTTGATCGGACCTGTTAAGGCTCGAGATGCAATTCTGGCAAACAAGATGAGGACAGCCTTCAGAGGGGATGATGTAAGCCTCCTGCCATTCTTGCCAAGCACTGCTGAAATGTACGCAAATATCCGAGTGAGTCTGCCGGTGAAGTCGCCAGACGCGATTCATCTGGCAACGGCAGCCGAGGCCAATGTCGATATATTCCTGACGAACGACAAACATCTGCACCGACTAAGCATTCCGGGCATCCAGTTCATCGCGGGCCTGGATGGCGTGGTCTTTTGAATTACCCAGGAAGCACATCGGTCTCCCAGCCCTGATAGAATCCTGCTGGCGTGAATACCGTTAAAGCCATCTATCCCGGCAGCTTCGATCCGGTGACCAACGGTCATCTTGACCTGATTGCGCGCGGATCCAGGATCTTCGATCATCTGGTCGTTGCTATCCTGCGCAATTCGTCGAAGAATCCCCTCTTCACGGTCGACGAGCGCGTTGAGATGCTGACCGACGGCGTGGCATCGCTCAACAACGTCTCCGTGGCAACGTTCGATGGACTACTGGTCGATTTCGCGCGCGAACAGCAGGCACAGGCCGTTCTGCGCGGCATCCGCGCCATCAGCGACTACGAATACGAATTGCAGATGGCCCTGATGAACCGGCGTCTTTCTCCCGAGCTCGAGACCATCTTCCTGATGCCGGACGGCAAATACTCCTTTGTCAGCTCGCGTCTGGTAAAAGAAGTCTTCGAGCTGGGTGGTTCGGTCGAGGGCCTCGTCCCGAAATTCGTCATCGATCGCTTGAAGCAGCACAGGTCCTGAGCTAGCGTATGAATCAAAGGCAACCGAAGCTTGCCCAGAACGCCGGTTACCACAACCGGGAACCTTTATCCATACAATTACCATGGTGTAGGTATCTACCTCACGCACGCATAACAAACACGCCAATATGTGCTTGAAGTCGCAGAGGTTTTCCTCGTCCTCGTTGGGGGGCGCTGCATTACTTGAGCCGTCGAAACCTTCCGCGCAAGCCGCTCTGGCTGCTAAATACAAAATGGGATGAACCACCTGCCGCAAAATGATGCTGCCACTGGCGAGCGTCAGCGCGAATTTCGACGATAAGCTTAATTGCTTAATGTAATCTCGTCCATCCGTTTGAGCTGGAATTTTACGGTTATCGCGAATTCTTCCATTTCTCTACACCGCGCGGCAAAAATCTGAAAAAATAGACTCACCATGACAGCGACTACTGCCACCAAACTCTTCGCCGATCGCATCGGGCGCATTGAAGTCTCCGCAACCATGGCCGTAACTGCTGAAGCCGCCAAGCTGCGCGCCCAGGGCGCCAAACTCGTCGACTTCGGCGCGGGAGAGCCCCACTTCGCCACGCCGCGTCACATCAAGGACGCCGCCATCGAGGCCATCAATGCGAATTTCACGCGTTACACCGTCGTCTCCGGCATTCCAGAGCTTCGCAAGGCCATTGTCGAACGGCACGCCTGCGACTTCGGCTCGGACTACACGCCCGACGAAGCGGTTTTCACCACTGGCGGCAAGCTGGCGCTCTTCAACGCCATCCAGGTGCTCGTCGATTATGGCGACGAGGTCATTCTGCCCGTCCCCTACTGGGTTTCCTTCAAGGACATCATCCAGTACGCAGGCGGCAAGGTGGTGTTTCTTGAGACAGAGGAGGCAGAGAACTTCCGCATTACCGCCGATGCAATTGAAAAGGCGATCACGCCGCGCACGAAGGCCATTATCCTAAACTCGCCTTCCAATCCAGCCGGCTCGGTTGTGTCGCCTGCTGACCTCGAGCGCATCGTTCGCCTGGCGCACGAGCGCGGCATCTATCTGCTGCTCGATGAGTGCTACGTCTACCTGCAATACACCGGCGCGCTGGTCAGCGGCGGATCGTTCACCGATTGCAAGGAGCACGTCATCGTGCTCGGGTCGCTTTCGAAAACCTACGCCATGACCGGATGGCGCGCCGGCTACGCCCTGGGACCGAAGCCGATCATCGCCGCCATGAGCAAGCTGCAAAGCCAGTCCACCTCGTCAACGGCTTCATTCGTGCAGAAGGCTGCCATCGCTGCGCTGAACGGGTCTCAGGAGTGCGTCGCCGAGATGCGCGCCGATTACCTCACGCTGCGCAACCGCATCCTCGACCGCCTGAAGGAGATTCCAGGCCTCACCTGCACCAAACCCGAGGGCGCGTTCTACGTGTATCCCAACGTGTCAACCTATCTTGGCAAGCCCGGCGCGCAGACTGCCATGGAACTGGCTGGCCGCCTGCTGCACGAGGCGCACGTGGTCACCGTGCCCGGCGAGGCCTTCGGGACGAAGGAACACATCAGGCTCTCCTACGCCGTCTGCCACAACGATGTGGACGAAGGCCTGGACCACATGAAGGCATTCTTCGCGAAGCTGTAATTGTGGATCAGGACGGCGGCGACACTACGCCGTCCAGTCTTCTGTCTTCAGGTGCTGAAGACGCCTGAAGGCCGCGTCATTTGTCACCAACACAGCGTTTTCTGCAAGAGCGTGTGCGGCGATCATCATATTCATCACGCTCATCGGCTGGCCACGACGTTCGAGTTCTGCCCGAATTGAGGCATAATTTCTTGCGCACTCAGAGTTCCAGGGTAGAATTGCGACTCTCATCAGTAGAGACTGAACCGAGGTAGCCAGGGCATGCGCCTGCGGCCGTCGCGCTAGTCCAAATAGCAGCTCGGCTTCGGTAATTACAGAAATCGCGACGTCGTCTAAATTGACGGCGTCAAACCGGCGACTGAAATTAGCGAGAGCTCGGCGCACGACGTAGCTGAATGAGTTGGTGTCCAGAAGATAGCGGGACATCAGAACAGATCGCGCTCTTGTGGAGGATCCTTCGGACGATCCTCCATGAAGTCTTCAAATTCCTCGGGCGCTTCAGCGCGGAGGCAGTCGGCCAGCTCAAGAAAGTCCTTCCAGGTTTCCTTCGTCTTGCTCACAGCCGACAGGATCACGTCTCCCGTAGCCGGATCCTTACGGATCAAAACCTCTTTCCCCTCGAATCGAAACTCGGCCGGCAGGCGCACAGCCTGGCTGCGTCCATTGCGAAAGAGCTTCGCCGTCTTTGTTGCTGCGGTCATGACCTCTTCGCCCCTGCCGTGGTATATACCATGGTATATCACATCCGTTGAACTGCTAATCTTGAAGCATGAAGATCCACGTACGCGGCATTCTCTTCGACATGGACGGCGTTCTGGTCAGCTCCCTCGGCTCAGTCGAGCGCAGCTGGACCAGGTGGGCCGAGAGGCACGGGGTTGATCCTGCCGTCGCCATCCGGACCGCTCATGGCCGCCGCGCCATTGAGAGCGTCCGCCTCCTGCGTCCTGACCTGAACGACGAGCAGGAACTCAAGTGGCTTGAGGACATGGAAGTGGAAGACAACGAGGGGCTGGAAATTTTGAAGGGCGTACAGCCAATCCTTGAGGCAATACCCGAGAAACACTGGACGGTCGTGACTTCCGCCACTGAGCGTCTGGCGCGCGCCCGCATGGCAGACGGAGGCATCCCGGTACCTGCGCGCATCGTTACCGCCGACATGGTGACCAGAGGCAAACCCGACCCTGAGCCCTACCGCCGGGGAGCCGAACTGCTCGGCCTGAGGCCCGAGGAATGCCTGGTCATCGAAGATTCCGCCTCCGGAGCAAAAGCCGGACATGCCGCCGGATGCAAGGTGTTGGCCACCCTCTTCTCGCATTCGCTGGAGAGCCTGAGCGCCGCCGATTGGATCGTCCATTCACTGGAAGACGTGCAGGTTTGCGTGGCAGACGATCAGGTTGAGGTCGAATTCGAGCCAATCTCGCGCGAGGTAACAGCTGCGTCCGGTGCTACGCGCTGAGCGTCCGATAGATTCCTGTTCGATCTTTGAGGAAATGCACCTTTATCGCCAGTTCGGTTCTTGGTGGGACTTTGAGGAACTTAAGCGGATGCTGGCTGAGGCGATTAGCCAACGTTTTGTCGATGAAGTGCCGGTGACGCGAAGACGTGAAGTTTCGCAAACTGAATATTGGTATCGAGATAAGGAGACCGGAGATATCTACTCATTAATTTCCCCTGAACCGCCTTCTCGGGGTAGTTGGGAACGGGTTAATGTCCAGGAGTTAGAGGTCAATAGTCACCGAATTCAGTGATGGTCGTTCGCGGCCCCAGTGCCGAGAGAACACAGCTAGTCAACTTGGCTGCATAATCGATCCATAGTTCGACAATCGTCTATGCCCTATACCGTCAAAGTGGAATACGCCGATGTGCGCAAGATGCGCACGCGCAACAAGCCTTGGTATCGCGCCGCGCACTGGCCCATCTGGATCTGGGTATTCTTTCTCGCACCCGGGCCGCTCACCTTCGACCTCTTCGCTCGCGGCGGAAGCGTGAACAACATGATCTGGCTGGGAACCGTCATTGTCCTCACTGGCAGCGCCGCGTTCTACGGACAACTTCCCGGCGCCGAACCCGCCCCCTACATCCTGCGCTTTACCGAAGATCGTCCGAATCCGCTTTACCGCCGTGTCTGCTACACCTTTGCCTGGAACGCGCTGCTCAATTTCGCATTGCTCAATCTTGCGGGACTGGCAATTGCCGTCGCGACAGGCAAGTGGTACATGAAGCAGATCTACGCTCACGGATACACGCCGGTCTGTGTCGCCATTCTCGCGCTGGGCGCCTTGAGCGTATTGCCCCGCGTGCGTCGATCCACACAGGGAGAGGGCTGGGAGCGCCGTTATTTCTATGGAACCGTCTGGGCCGTCACCGCTGCGCAGACTATCCTGCTCATTCTCTGGAAGACACTCCCTCGCACTCACGCCGCCGATATCGTAGAGCTCGCTGTCTACGGCGCAGTTCTTGTCGCAATGGGTATCGCGGCCGCATTTGGCCGTCTGCCACGAACCCGCCCTATCCTGCCCGGCGAGCTGATGGTCGCCGACTGAAGAGCTGGCGCGCCTATCCCAGGCAGGGGACGGGTCCTCGCATTACACTCGAATGAAAGGCACTGAAGTGAGCAATCGGGCCCAAGTCTGTTTGGTCATTTTCCTTGCAGGCGTCATTCTCGCCACACTTTCCGGCTGCTCCAGATCTACCGAAGGCGGAGACGCTGGAAGAGTCTGATGGTCTCCCACCCCCGCCTGCACGTTGCGCGGCAAAGAATCAACGCAAACGGAGAACAGCCAGACGACGAGTGAAGCGGCGTGCGACTATCGGTCTCAACGAGGCCGGCTTCTGTGCAAAATGTAGAGAACAAAGAAGCCTCTCCAATGCCCCTGCGGCCAGCAGCTTTACAGATTGCCGCGTTCGCCCTGCTCGCGCTCGATGGCCTCAAACAGCGCCTTGAAGTTGCCCTTGCCGAAGCTGCGGCTGCCCTTGCGCTGAATGATCTCGTAGAACACCGTGGGACGATCCTCTACCGGACGCGTGAAGATCTGCAGCATGTAGCCCTCATCGTCGCGATCGACCAAGATGCCGAGCTTCTCCAGTTCGTGAATCGGCTCGTCGATCTTGCCCACCCGCGCTTCGAGTTCCGTGTAGTAGCTGTGCGGCACCTTCAGGAACCCAATGCCTTGCGCCAGCAGCTGCGAGACCGTCGATAGAATGTCGTTGGTCGCCAGCGCGATATGCTGCACGCCCGGCCCATGGTAGAACTCCAGATATTCTTCGATCTGCGACTTCCTGCGGCCTTCCGCCGGCTCGTTGATGGGGAATTTTACGCGGCCGTTGCCGTTGGCCATCACCTTCGACATCAGCGCCGAGTATTCCGTCGATATGTCGTTGTCGTCGAAGTGCTGGTAGAGCCCGAATCCCATGACATCCGAGTAGAAATCCACCCAGCGATTCATCTCGTTCCAGCCCACGTTGCCCACCATGTGGTCGACATAAAGCAGGCCCGTTGGGCGCGCCAGCTTGTCTTCGGGTTCAGGCCGATAACCCGGCAGAAAGGGACCATTGTAGTTCGAGCGCTCGACAAAGGTGTGGATGGTATCGCCGTATGTGGCGATGGCCGACAGCTTTACCGTGCCATACTCATCCTTCAACTCGTAGGGCTCGTGTACGCTGCGCGCTCCGCGTTTGGTAGTCTCTTTCCAGGCTTGCCTGGCGTCATCCACCCACAGGGCCACATCGCGGACACCGTCTCCGTGGCGATGCACATGGTGAGCGATCTCGCCGTCCGGCCGGAGCGGTGTGGTCAGCACAAAACGAATCTTGTCTTGCTGCAGAACGTAGGAGGCGCGATCCCGCAAGCCGGTTTCAGGACCGGCGTAGGCCACTAGGCTCATGCCGAACGCGACTCGATAAAAGTAAGCGGCTTGGCGCGCATTACCAACGTAAAACTCGACATAATCCGTGCCATTGAGGGGTAGGAAGTCTTCTTCAGTTGTAACTTCGGGGTGAAGCAGTGTGGACATAGATCAACGACTCCAATGTGTTCGATGCATACCATCGCCGCGCGTCTCAAAATAGGTTCCGGGCGCATGGCGACTCATTACCATATACCTTTCCGAAAAGGGTTGGCTAATACCCGTAGGTTGTAGACCAATGGAAAGTCTCCGGCGCTCCTCGTCCCCGTTCCCGGGTCCAGGAATCCGGGTTTAGAATTCGGCCACCTCGGCAAGCGCATCTTGCCGTTCAGCGATCCCTGCTGCCTCCGCTACAATCTCATACGAACGCAGCCGCGCCGCGTGGTCGTACAGCATAGTCGCAATCATCAGCTCGTCCACTTGGGTCTCAGCGAGAAATAGCTCCAGGCCTCGTTGTACCGTCTCACTGCTTCCCACCACTGCAGCCCGGAGTTTCGCCTCAACCGCCTCTTCCTCAAAGGGGTTCCAGTCCAGCCTCTCCGTCGGCGGCAACAATGGTCCCGGACGGTTCCGGATCAGGTTCAGGAAAGCCTGCTTGGGGGTCGTCGCCAGCCAGCTGGCCTCATCGTCCGTTTCAGCCGCGATCACCGGGATCCCTGCCATCGTGTACGGCCGCTCCAAAATCCCAGACGGACGGAAACTTCTGCGGTAAAGATCGAGCGCCGGCAGCAGGTTGTCTGGCTGGAAATGCGCAGCAAACGCGAAGGGTAGCCCCAGTTCCGCCGCCAGAGCCGCGCTGAAGCCGCTGGAACCCAGCAACCAGATGGGCACATTTGTTCCGGCGCCCGGATACGCCGTCACCGCATCGCCCGGCCTCGCTGGCGCAAGATATTTTTGCAGTTCTTCAAGCAAGGCTGGGAAGTCGTCGCCATTACTGCGCAGGTCCTTGCGTAACGCGCGGGTCACGGCGTAGTCACCGCCCGGCGCGCGCCCCAGCCCCAGGTCAATCCGTCCCGGATACAGCGCCTCCAAGGTTCCCAATTGCTCGGCAATCACCAGCGGAGCGTGGTTCGGCAGCATAATGCCGCCCGACCCCACCCGGATCGTCTTCGTGCCCCCGGCCACATGGCCGATCAGCACCGCAGTCGCCGCCGATGCCACGCCCGGAATGTTATGGTGCTCGGCCAGCCAGAAGCGCTTGTAACCCCATTGCTCGGCGTGCTGCGCCAGATCGAGTGTGTTGCGAAACGCATCGGAAATCGTTCCGCCCTGGCGCACATATGCCAAGTCAAGAATGGAAAGCGGAGTTCGGGAAAGTCGCGACTGAGAATTCATGATAGAGGTCTAAATGAAATAGATGAGGCGCGCGAGAGAGAGATGCAGAGTCTGACGCTTCCGGAACGGCTTTCAAAAGTCCGCGAACAGCTCCCCGTCCTGTCCATTCCAGGAAGGGGTACCACTTTTGGCATTAGCAAACCCATAGTGGATGAATCGTGATTTTACGTCGGTGAAAGCCCATTCCTTGATTGACACTCCGCCCTCCTCGGTGCAACCCTTGAATGTTTTGCCGGAGTCGAATTTTCATGAACCTTCAGGCCCCTTCGCTGACAGTCGCCGAACCTTTTCTGATCCAACAGGACTGGGCTGCCTACACCCCTGAGCAGCACGCCGTATGGGCTGAACTGGTGCGCCGTCGTATGCCCCAGCTTGCCGAGCACGCCTGCCAGGAGTACCTCGACGGATTCCACCAGATCGGCCTCCGCGAGGACACAATTCCCAATCTCTCCGAGGTTAATAAGCGCCTCGCTCCCCGCACCCGCTGGAACGCCACGCCGGTCAGTGGCTTCCTGCCTCCCGACGCCTTCTTCGAGATGCTCGCAGCCCGGCAGTTTCCCACCACCACCTGGCTGCGTAGCCGCGATTCGCTCGAGTACACCCCCGAGCCGGACATCTTCCACGACGTCTTCGGACACGTTCCCATGCACGCCCATCCCGTCTTCGCTGATTTTCTGCAGCAGTACGGCAAAGTCTGTGCCCGGCTCAAGGATAAGGACAAGCTCGAGCGTATGGGCCGCCTTTTCTGGTTCACGGTTGAATTTGGCGTGATATGGCAGAACGGCGCGATCAAGCTCTACGGCAGCGGACTGATTTCCTCACATGGCGAGTCGAATTACGTGATTCAGGGCGGCCCTGAGATTCGCGACTTCAACCTCGATCAGGTGCTCGACCAGCAATTCCTCGTCTCGGAGATGCAGAAGGTGCTCTACGCGGTCGAATCCTTCGATCAGATTTATGAAGCAGCCCAGCAGGCCGAAGACCGCCTGGCGTAGGGCCGCGGTCCATTATGGCACGCGGGATCAAAGTACTATGCTGGTAATCCTTGCGCACTAAAAATTAGCAAATCTTTTACGTCCCATGATGCACAATGACATCAGAGGGAACCTTTGCCGCGCATTCATTTTCACCTGCAACTAGCGGAGCTCAAGGACAAGCTGCTGGCCATGGCCGCGCTCTCGCAACAAGCGGTCGCGTCCGCAGTCTATGCCTACCTGCAGCACGATGAAGGCCTTTGCCAATATGTACGAGAGAATGAGACCGCCATCAACGCTGCCCAACGCGAAGTCGACGAGATGGCTTACGAGTTGCTCGCCCAGGAGCAGCCGATGGCCATCGATCTGCGCTTCATCCTTTCTGTGATCAAGATCAACGGCGATTTGGAGCGCATTGGCGACCAGGCGATGAGCATTGCCTTCCACTGTATGGACACAATCGAAGAAGGCACCGCGGACCTGCCCGTGGATATCGGTGGCATGGCCGACTACGCCGGAACGATGATTCGCAGTTCCATCCAGGCATTGCTGGAGGGAGATGCCCAGCTGGCCGAATCGATCCGCAACATGGACGATGAGATCGACCGTATGAATCGCGTGGCGCAGATCGATTTGACCAGGGTGATTCAGGAACGGCCCAACGTAGCCCGGCAGGCGCTGCAGGCTATCATCGTCGCCCGCAATCTGGAGCGCATCGCCGATCACGCAACCAACATTGCCACCGACGTGATCTTCTGGATCCGCGGCGCAGACGTGCGCCACCAGTTAAGTCTCGCGGAGTAGTGCAAGTTCTGCGGGTCAAAATGCTTGCATCCTCCCAGCCGCGATGGCGTTCCACTCCCTGATTGAAAAACCATTCCTGCGCCCGCGTGTAAAGCGGGCGGCCGCAAGCGCGAAGTGGTTGTCCAAGCCACCTGAACACGAACGAACCACCGAAGCCATTACACTGGTTTTATATGGCAGGATTGGTTCTCGACGGCAAGGCATACGCAAAAGAGCTGGAGGCTGAACTCCAGGCAAGGGTTGTACAACTAAAAGAAAAAACTGGCGCAGAGTCACCCATTCTGGCCACCATTCTCGTTGGAGCCGATCCCGCCTCCGCCACCTATGTCCGCATGAAGGGCAATGCCTGCCGCCGTGTCGGCATGGAGTCGCTCAGCATCGCGCTCCCCGAAGAGACGACCACGCAGCAACTCCTCACCACCGTCGACGATCTGAACGCCAACCCTCGCGTCCGCGGCATCCTGCTCCAGCATCCGGTTCCAAAGCAGATCGAAGAGCGCGAGTGCTTCGACCGGATCGCGGTAGAAAAGGACGTGGACGGCGTGACCAGCCACGGGTTCGGCCGCATGGCCATGGGCGAGTCCGCTTACGGCGCAGCCACGCCCGCCGGCATCATGCGCCTGCTTGCGCGTTACGCCATTGCCCTTCAGGGCAAGGAGGCCGTCGTGGTCGGTCGCAGCCCCATCCTGGGCAAGCCTATGGCCATGATGCTTCTTAATGCGAACGCCACCGTAACCATCTGCCACTCGCGGACTAAAAACCTGTCCGACGTCGTCCGCCGCGCCGAGATTCTCGTCGGCGCCGTCGGCAAGCCCGAGTTCATCAAGGCTGACTGGATTCGTGATGGTTCCGTGGTCGTCGACGCCGGCTACCATCCCGGCGGCGTTGGCGATATCGAGCTCGCCCCGGTAATCGACCGCGTTGCGGCATACACGCCCGTTCCCGGTGGAGTCGGCCCGATGACCATCGCTACTCTCATCGCACAAACTATCGAGGCTGCAGAAAAAGCCGCAGTTTGAGCGAAACGCCTTTTTTCATCACTACATAGTTTCAGCGCGGGCATAAGAGGCCATTCACTAAGGGATGCCTCTGAATGCACGCACGCTCGTTTTCTGCCTTGTGGTCGACTTTCCCTCGCGTTTGTTCTTCTGACCGTTAGCCATTTCCTGGGACAAGCTTCACCCCGGACTCCGAACACCAGTAGCGGCTACACTCAGCTTCGCCGACTGCTTCCGGGCGGGGAGACAGCCGAGGTGAAGGAATCCACCTCTTCGTCCAATCGCGAAACCCGAATTCAGACAATCGATGACGAGTTCGTAATTCTCCAGCAATGCTGGAGCAAGCAGCAAGGACTACACTTTGTCCAAACGCTCTTGGCCGGACGCTCTGGAGCTCGCCGGACGGGCCATCAGGATTTAGCCAGAAGGGGAATCGGAAGCGCTTGCGGCTGTTAGTAGTTGAGGACGACCACACAATTCGCGATTTTCTCACCAGGGCCCTGACCGAGGCTGGCTTCCGTGTTGACGCCTGTGCCCAGGGTGCTGAGGCCGAGCGACTTGCTGTGGAAGGATTGCATGACGCCCTGGTCATTGATCTCACCCTTCCCGACATGGATGGGTTGGACCTGATTCACCGGCTGCGCTCCCAGGGTGTCGGCTCACCGGTGTTGATCCTCTCGGCGCGGCGTTCAGTCGATGAACGGGTGCTGGGTCTGGAAAGCGGCGGCGACGATTACCTCACCAAACCCTTCGCTGTCGCCGAGGTGCTTGCTCGCCTGCGCGCTCTCCTGAGGCGGAGCACGCCCCACAAGCCTGCAGCGACGCGCCTGCGGGTAGCCGACCTTGAACTTGATCTTATCCGTCGCGAGGCGCACCGTGGCGGAGTTGAATTGCAGCTTACGCAACAGGAGTTCGCCCTGCTCGAATATCTTTGCCGCAACGCGGGCCGTGTTGTAACGCGCAGCATGGTGCTCGATCATGTCTGGAAGATGCGGTTTGATACCTCCACCAACATCGTCGATGTGCACATCCACCGGTTGCGGACTAAAGTCGATCGCGAGGCCGAGCGCCCATTGATCCGGACCATGCGTGGGGTAGGCTATGTTCTCAAGGATTAGCGGTTCCTTTTATCGCACGGCGGCGTGGCGGCTGGCGCTGCGCAGTACCATCGTCTTTGCCGCCAGCAGCGCTTTGGTCTTTCTCATGATGTACGCTCTCGTTGCGCGCACCTTTCGCGAGCGCAGCGACGCATGGCTCATCGGAGAAAGCGAAACGCTCAAGCAGGTCGCGCTCACCGCTCCCAAAGACAGGCTCTATAGACGGATCGTCGGGGAAGTCGCTGAGCTGGCCACGCAGGAATTTGCCTTTGACAGCCGCGGCAACCACTTCCCAGCGAATACCGTGTTCTTTTTCGAGAGCCGGGAAATCGGCGAGCCGCCGCTGTGGGTGGGACCTGCCAATAACCAGGCTATTATCGACAGTCTCCTGCGGTTGAAAGTTCCAGAGCGATCCGCAGTCTTCATGGTAGTGAATGGCTGGCACCTGCCCTTCCGCGTGGTAGCCGCGGATCTCGGACCGGGCATGGGCAGAATCTATCTTGGCTTGCAGGACTCGACCGCCCGGGCTGTGCTCTTCCGCCTCCTTGTGTGGTTTTTCCTGGGGTGGATATGCATGGTGGGTTTCGGCTTTCTGATCGCCGTCCTGGGACTGCGTAGTACGCTCAAGCGCGTTGACGCCATCACCAGCGCCGCCGCCAGCATTGGAACGGGCGACCTCAGCAGCCGGGTTTCTTCGGCCAAAAAGCCGAATGACGAAATCGCCCGCCTCTCGCGCACATTTAACACCATGCTCGATCGCATCTCCGCTTCCGTGAATCAACTCCGGACGCTGGCCGATTCGGTGGCGCACGACATGAAGAGCCCCATTACCTCAGTCCGCGGCGGCTTGGAAGCGGCTCTCTCTACTGATGACCAATATCTTTCGCGAGAACTTGTGGCCAAGGCGATTGACGACCTCGACCGGCTTTCCGAAATCGTTACCACATCGCTCGACGTTGCCGAGGCCGAGGCTGGAGCCCTTTGCCTTCGCCGCGAGCCGTGCGATTTGGCCGACCTCATCCGCCGAGTCGTCGATCTTTACGCGCCCGCCTTCAGCGAGCGCCGGCAGAACTTGATCACGATCCCCGGCAAACCAGTTCAGGCGATGATCGATCAGCGGTTTATCGTGCGCCTGTTGTCGAATCTTCTCGAAAATGAGCTCCGGTACGCCGGCGAAGGCGCGCAGGTCGCGATCAGTCTTTTCGAGAAGGACGGGAATGCGCAAATCCGGGTAAAAGACGACGGTCCGGGATTTCCCCCCGATCTCCTCGATCATGTCTTCCAGCGCTTCGCGAAAGGCGATAAATCGGAGGGCCACGGGTTGGGACTTGCCTTCGTCAGGGCCGTGGCCACTGCGCACGGAGGACGCGCCTCAGCGCGCAATCTCAACTCTCCCGGCGGATCGGAAATCGTCGTCGAACTTCCTGCTCCGGGGCCAAATCTCGACCCCAATTCGCCCGGGCAGACCCTCTACCCGAGTCCCCGCCCGTTACTTGATGACCACACAAACGAAAACGTAATCGTGACTTCTGCGTGACGCTCTGTCAAACTCAAACTACTATTCTTTTTTGGAGCCCTTGACTGACGATGCGCATTGCAGCCACAACTACGGCATTTCCGCCTTACTACTTCAAGCAGCAAGAAGTGGTGGACGAACTCAAAACATATTGGGGCAAAGGTCCCGATAAAGCAGCGATCCTCGAGCGCCTGCATGCCCGCACCGGCGTAGAGGGACGCTACTTCTCGCGTCCGCTCGGCGAATATGAGGCGCTCGACACGTGGGGCAAGACCAACAACGTCTGGATCGAAACCTCCCTCAAGCTAGGGCAGCAGGCCATCGAGTGCCTCCTCAAGCAGACCGGGCTCACCCGCGATCGTCTCAGCGCGTTGTTCTTTGTGTCCGTGACCGGCGTTTGCAGTCCCTCCATCGATGCGCGCCTGGTCAACACCATGAAGCTCTCGCCGAACGTCAAGCGCAATCCCATCTTCGGGCTGGGCTGCGTGGCCGGGGCCGCCGGACTCGCCCGCTGCGCGGATTATGTTCGTGCCTATCCCGATCAGGTTGCCGTGCTGTTGTCCGTCGAGTTGTGCTCGCTCACCTGGCAGCGCGGCGATATGTCCGTGGCGAACCTTATTTCCTCCGGACTCTTCGGCGATGGCTGTGCTGCGGCCCTCGTTGCCGGCGACAAGGTGCCCCTCCACGGTCCACGCATCGTCGCCAGCCATCAGGTCTTTTATCCCGATACCGAGTACGTCATGGGTTGGGATATCTCCGAGAAGGGCTTTGGCATTGTGCTCTCGCCCGATGTCCCCAAGGTGGTCCGCGAAAATCTCGGCCGCGATGTCGATGGCTTTCTCGCCATGCAGGGCCTGACCCGGAAAGACATTGGTTCATGGATCATGCACACCGGAGGTCCAAAGGTATTGGAGGCCTCCGCCGAGGCTCTGGGAGTCGAAAAGGAAGCGCTTGATGTCTCCTGGGAGGCCCTTCGCCGCGTCGGCAATCTCTCCTCCGCCTCCGTGCTCGTGGTTCTCGACGAAGTGATGAAGCATCAGCGGCCTAAACCCGGCACTCGAAGCATTCTCGCTGCCATGGGACCAGGCTTCTGCGCGGAAATGCTGTTGCTGGAATGGTAGTGCAGAGTGATGCTTTATAACGTTTGATCGGAAGGGCACCCACACTACCTGTACCGGCTTGACCTGCACCCTCAATCGATAGGGATGTGTAATTGCGCCTCATGTCGTTGGCGGAAATCGGAGAATGAAGACCTCCAGACAATCCACTGACAACCATCGACGATCATTCGCATAGCTTTGGTTGGTGGGTCTCTTGCACCTGCGCTGCTCCTGGAATTCGGCTGGAGCAGTGAAGAGAGATTCCCCTCAACTCAGTGCGGCCTCAGATTTTCGAACGGCGACGGCCCTTCCCTGGAAGGGTCAACTGACAATCCGGGAGGATTGTTGATGAGGGCGCAGGAAGGGTAAGGCTTAAGCGCGGATTAAATAGCCGCAATGAGTCGGGCTTTAGCCTTTGGGGATGCCTTTTGCAACGTCCAATCACTAGAATGACTGCGCTCACCGATGTATTGGTGGTAGGCGGCGGCCCCGCTGGTTTGGCTGCCGCCATTGCACTGCGAAAGTACGGAGCTGACGTTCTTCTTGTCGATGCACTTGAGCCGCCAATCGACAAGGCCTGTGGGGAAGGCATCATGCCTGACTCGCGTCGTGATCTGACCCGGCTCGGCGTCGAACTGGACCCCCGTCACGGAGCCGCATTCCGCGGCATTCGCTTTTGCGATGACTGCTCGACTGTCTCGGCGGATTTCCCCTCGGGACGAGGAATTGGCTTGCGGCGCGTCGCTTTGCATAGCGCGCTTGTCGATCATGCCCGCGAAGCCGGCGTCCGAATGCTTTGGGGAACTCGTGTCACCTTCAAATCACGCCGGCCAGCGGCTCTCGGCGGTAGCCCCGTGAGCTATCGCTATCTCATTGGAGCTGACGGACACTCGTCGCGTGTGCGCTCATGGGCTGGCCTTGAGCGAGGTACTCTTCTCACCCGGCGCTTTGGCTTTCGCGCCCACTACCGTGTCGCCCCATGGAGCCCTTACGTCGAGATCCATTGGGGACCGCAAGGCCAGGCTTATGTCACTCCGGTGAGCTCAGAAGAAGTGTGTGTCTCAGTCATGACGCGTTTTCCCGGGAGCACACGCAGCAGCGAGGTCATCCAGAGCATCCCAGCTCTCAGGGAGAAGCTGATGCATGCTGAAGTCACCACGCGCGAGCGCGGCGCGGTTGTAACCACGCATAGGCTTCGGCGGGTCGTGCGCGGAAACGTCGCTCTCATCGGCGATGCATCCGGTTCCGCCGATGCTATCACTGGCGAGGGCATGGCCCTGGGCTTTCGCCAGGCCCTCCTGCTGGCCAGGGCGATATCCAATGACAACCTCGCGCCTTACGCCGCCGGCCATGCGGCAGTTCTCCATTTGCCCCAGAGCATGGCGCGCATCATGCTGCTCATGGATCGCTGGCACAGTCTTCGCCGAAAGGCATTGTCCGTCTTTGCCCAGGACCCGCTGTTGTTTGAGCAGATGTTGCGAGTCCACATGGGAGAAGAATCCCTTCCGCGCTTCATTCTTAAACACGCGCCCCGGCTCGGCTGGCGCATGCTCCTGCCATCGCACGCTTGACCCGGAGAAAATATGAGGTCTCTTTCCTCGAAGCGCTGCTCTCTCTGCGCCACCCTTCTATTCACGCTCTCTCCGTTCCTGTGCGCGCAGTCAACGCCGCAAAATATAAGCCTTCATCTTGACCCCGCCCGCACCGAGATTCACTGGACCCTCGACAGCACCCTCCACACCGTCCACGGAACCTTCAAACTCAAGGGGGGCATGGTAGCCTTCGATCCTCAAACCGGAGCGGCACAGGGCGAGATTCTGGTCGACGTCACCACCGGCGAGAGTGGCGATCAGTCACGCGACAGCCGCATGCAAAAAGATGTACTGGAGAGCGCCAAGTATCCGCAGGCCAGCTTTCATCCAACTAAGGTGACAGGCGTCCTGAAGCCCGGTCAGCCTCAGACTGTAACTGTGGAAGGCACATTCACCATCCACGGCGCCGACCACCCTATCAAGCTGGAGATGAACGTCCAACTCGACGGTTACGACGCGGTCGCGACCACGAAATTTATCGTTCCTTACGTGGCCTGGGGCATGAAGGATCCGAGCACGTTTGTGCTGCGCGCGGGCAAGGAAGTGAATGTGGACGTCGTCGCGAAAGGCCGGATTGACGGCATCCGCTGAGCGCCGCAATCGAAGGGTGCCCCCACAGCCTGCCCTGAGCGTAGCCGAAGGGTCCAGATTTTTCGGACGCGGCTTCTCACCCTCACGCTAATGGCTGATCTACATCATCTGGTGAACCGCGTCCCACACGTATATGCCGAGAATGCATGCTGAGAGGACACACGTCGCGCCGGTCGCGATGCGAACGAAGGGTTGAATCTTATTTACCCTCGCAAGAATCTCGGTTTGTTCTTTCTTTTGGTGATCGGCGCAGTCGTCGAGGAAAATCTGATCCTCTTCGTAACGGGTGATCGTGCCACGATACGCCAACAGGATAAGAAGGATCGCCAGAACTCCGGCCCAGACGATCCACAGAATAAGCATAGCGCCCATCAGGCACCTCGGGATTCGAATTTGAGCCGGCTCCAGATACCGAGCGGGTCCGGTTGCCCGGGCTCGGGGGTAGGCGGGGCCGTTGAACAGAATGATAGCCTCGTTTTTGAGGCGTTGAACAGGCCGTTTTTCGCATTGTGAAACCCATTTGGCAACCCCCGAAGCACGAAGTGATTCCATCTGAGTGCACCTATGACAACGCGCGCCAGTACGAATGGGACGCAGTACGGAGAAAGCCAATGATTCGCAAGGAAAATCTCAAGACAGTTTTCGGCGTACGCGGATGGGCAGCGCTGGCAACTGTCGTTGCTTTGGTAGGGTTCACCGGCTGCAACAACAGCAACCCGCCGTCCGATCAGCAAGTGAGGGAGCAGGCTGCGAAAACCACCGAGCAGGTGAAGCAGGGAGCCCGGCAGGCCGCCGCGGACGCCAAGGTCGCAGCCGCCAATGCCGAGCGCAAGGTCGACGATGTTGCCGCTGGCGTGAAGGAAGGCCTGCACAGCGACGCGAAACCCTCCCCTGCCGGGGGCACGGTCGATATCAACTCGGCCAGCGCCGATCAGCTGGCCACGCTGCCCGGCGTCTCCGGTCTCCGTGCTCAGCACATCGTGGACAACCGGCCGTACTCCTCCCCGCATGATCTGGTCAGCAAAGGCCTTGTTTCCGAGGCCGAATACAGTCGAATCTCCGGAAAAATCGCTGCAAATTAGGCCTGAGTCCGTGCGGAGAATCGTGTCATCTAAGGTATAAGTGTCTTGTGCCCGGCATTGCCGGGCGATACACTGGTAATACGAGTTTTCCTCAAGATTCAGGAGATCATTTATGGCCACCGTCACCGCCGTCCCGGAAACTGTTCAGACCAAAACACCGCCCCTTATTCTGACCGACCCTGCTGCGGTTAAAGTGCGTGAAATCATGGCGACCCAGGATCCGCTCCCGGCCGGTCTGCGCATCGGCGTCGTCGGCGGCGGGTGTTCCGGCTTCCAGTACTCAATGTCCTTCGAGAACCAGGCTGGCATGATGGATAAGGTTTTCAACTTCGATGGACTCAAGGTCTTCGTCGACGCGACCTCGTTGATGTATCTGAATGGCTGCGTGGTCGATTACGTTGAAACTCTCGAGGCGGCCGGTTTCAAGTTCGAGAATCCGAACACCAAGAGCACCTGCGGGTGCGGCTCCTCGTTCAGCGTCTAAGAGCCTGTTCAGGAATAGCTATAGACCATTTCTACGACTTGGCCTCGCCCTCGGGCAGGGCCTTCTCATTGCTGGGGTGTTGGAGAGCTTGGAGAGCCATAACCGCCGCCCGTTCCGCTGGTCGGAGTTGTGACCCCTCCCGCGCCGGCCGTGCTGCCTGCCCCGCTCCCGAAGGAGCCGCCGCTTCCATTCGTCGTACCCTGGCCGTTCGGATTCTGCGCGGCTCCGCCAAACAGAGTTCCGGCCTGCATCTGGTCCGCAATCGGGTCGTAGACAAATTCCCACTCGTTGTAGTGTTTCTGCTGCTTGTATTCCCTGATCGAAGCTTTTGTGCTCGGGATGGCGATACCGACAATCGGACCTCCGCCAAGGGTCGGATTGGCATTCCCGCCTGCCCCCGTACCAACTCCCCCCGTACCCAGTCCAGACGTCCCCAGTCCTCCGGTCCCTGACCCGCTCGTGGACGACGTACCCGGAGTCCCAGACCCACCTGTTCCAGACCCATCCGTTCCCAAGGTGCCCGTTCCCGACGTACCCGAGCCATACGTGCCGCCCGTCGTTGGTGAAGTGATCGATCCCGATCCCGTCAAAGACGTTCCCGCCGAGCCTATCCCTCCTGCACCAATTCCCCCCGCCCCAATGCCGGTTGCCGCGCCCGGCCCCGCTCCCGTCGTGCCTCCCGCAGTCGCGATCGGCTGGCCGAACAGCCCCAGGGTCTGTACATGTGCCTGGCCAAAGTGAATAATCTTCCAGTCGTCCTTGCCCGTCATCGGATCGGTATAGCGCTTGCGCAGAAAGCGCATATTGTTCGTATTCTCCAGTTGATCGATCGACGAAGGATAGTTCCCGAACTTGTTGTAGTAGAGCTTGATCGCCCGCTTGTATTGCTCGCCCCGGTGTATCAGTTCCAGCTCTTTGTCGCGCTGGATCGATTTAGCAATCCTGGGCGCGGCGACCGCCAACGAAAGCAGGATCAGCGCCACCAGAAACAATACGGCAAGCAGAATGTATCCTGCTTCGGAGTTCGTTCGGGGTTGGCGCGAAGAGGTCACCGGGGAACGCATCTCAATTCTGAATCAACGGCAGCGTCTGTGTATTGTTATACGGGATATCTTCCACCTGCACCGAGAAGGGCGCAATCTTCACGACCATGTAGTGATGATCGACCACATCGCCTTCTCCTGCAATGAACACATCGTCTCCATGTAATAGAAACACCCGCTTCGCTCCCCCTTGCCGCGATTCGTAGCCAAAAAACTTCAGGTCGATCGGCGGCGGCGGAGGTGGTCCCGTCGGAGCCTGTGCGATCATCTGTTGCGGCCGAATCGGACCCTTCGGTTGTTCAATCTGCACCGGCGTCGAAAACATCGAGAAGATGTTCCGGCCTTTGCCTGTGTATTCGAGCGACTCCGCCTGCGCCATCAGCTCCGGATGCAGTGTCGGATCCAGACTTGCCATCGATCCCGTAACCTTCACCGCCTCCTGCGTATGATGCGCGGAAATCACCCTCTGCCGCAAGAACTGTGCCGGACCAGTCCGGGCCGGCGCTGTCGCCTGTGTTGTCGTCGCGACCGGCGGTGGTGCCGACGCTACTGGTGCAGGCGTCGAGCTTCCACCGAACAGGCCGACGACGTTGTAGATCACGAGGGCGAGCACCACCACGCCCAGTCCTGCCGCGATCATCATCTTCTTCTTGTCTTCCGCGCCAATCTTCAAGGCCATCAGCGTGTCCCCCCTTCGCTGATGTTTTCCGCCTTCGCAGCTTCAGGAGCGTCGCTCGCCGGCGGCTGATCACCCGCATTCGCCCGCAGATACGTTGTAAGCCGTAGCCGCAGATTCACCAGCCCGCCTTGCTGCCCTGTAAATGTTAGCCCGTCGATGATGAAGAAGACGTGATTCTTGTCCCGTTCGAGGTCGTTGATAAAGTGCATCAGGGCGGTATAGTCGCCGCTCAGGTTGGCGTCGATGCGCAGCTCGGTCAGTCCATCGATCGAAGGCGTCGCCGTGTATTGCGCCCTCGTCAACCGGACCTGATTCTTCACGTATGCCGTGCCCAGCTCCTCCGCAATCGTCGAATAATTCGGCGCGATGCGCTTCTCGTAAAAGTCGTTCGCATCCTTGCGCGCCTGGTCCACCTTATCCGGCAACCCTTCGAGGTGCGACATCTGCGACTTAAGCTGCGCATAGGTGATTTGTTGCTGCTGGTAGGTCTCGGATTCGACCGCTCCCGCGGCGTGTACCGCCAGAATCGCCCTGATCCCCAGGAAGAACACCAGAACCATAAGCAGGGCAGCCATGGCGATGTGCAGATTCAGAACCGTGAAGTAGCGGCGGATGTTATTCATTGCGCACCCCGCTTGTTCCGCGCAGCTGCCGCGCCTCCCGGCGCCGCCTTCCCGGGCGTCGCGCCTCCAGGACCCGCGTTCCCAGGCTGCCGTTGCGTCTTCTTCTTCGCTGCCGGTTCGGCAGCGTTTTTCGCGGGATTCGAAGTCTTCTCCTTGGAAGACGCTTCCTTCTCCTCGGCTTCACCGAGCGGCCGATAGTCGGCAAGGATATCGAAGTTCACCGAAATCGCCGCATTGATCGGTTGCATCGCGGTGTTCGGTCCGGTGGCCGTCGTCAGCGCCTCGCCGGCCAGCCTTGGCGAGGCAAAGTGCCGCGACCTCTCCAGATTCTTCACCAGTTCCACCGACCGGTCGCGTGCGCCGCTCACCCGCAGGCGAATCGTCACCTCGCCGTCGGCAGCCACCACCGGTTCGATGCTCAACACCTGCACGCCCGTTGGCAGCACCGTTTCCAGATCGGTCATGGTCGCCGTCCAGGAGAAAGCCTTCCGCTGGAAGAGCGAGTTCAGAAAATCCGATTGGGTCAGCACGGCGGCATTCTGCGGCTGACGCATCAACGCCTGATAGCTCTGCTGCTGCAGTTGCAGACGCCGCACATTGTCCTGCACTGCATGAACCCGCGCCGTCACTGCCTGCGCCTTTTTCTGTTCCACGCGCAGCAGCAGCCACAGCGGCAACGCGAGCACGAGAAGGATGCCCATAAGGATGCGCAGTTGCTTAACGATCGAGCGCACATCGACATAGGGCTTGCTCGCCAGGTTCAGGGTGATCTTCATCGGCTTGCCAACGCCCCCAACACGCCTGCCGCCAGTCCTTTGGGCATCGTGCCGCTCGCAACCATCGCCGGCGTTGTCACCAGGTCGCGCACCCTGAAACCATCTTCTTCCGCCGCCTCGGCCAGCACACGCAAGAACTCCTCGGCTCCGCCCGATCCTACGTAGTGAAGAACTTCCGGCGTTGCATGGAGCGTGTCTTCAAAATAGGCTCGCGTTACCGATACGCTTTGCGCCAGCTCTTCGTGATGCCGCTCCTCGTTCACCGGCAGCTCCAGCGTCCGATGCAACAGCAGTTCATCTCCCGACGTAATGGCTGTCGTCAGCGAAAGCCCGTTGCGATTCACCACCAGCGCCGCATCGCTCGTCATCAACGCCGCCAGAGCCGCCAGCGTGGAAGGCAGCACCACGCCCGGCTCATAGCCGGCCGCGCGCACCGCGCCCTCGAACTCCGCACGCACCGTGCCCGGCATCACCGTCACCAGGGCGTGCGTCTGATCTCTCTTCTGACTCATCACCTGGTAGCTCACCGCCGCGTCGTCCACTTCAAACGGCATCAGCTTGCGCAGCCGGAAGCGCACAATGGGCATCGCCTCCTGCACCTTGGCCGGCAGCATGTCGAACTCCAGCATCAACACCCGCACTGCGGCATCCGGAACCACCAGCGTCAGCTGCTTTTCCCGGGCCGAAACTGCATCCAGCGCCTTCCGCAACGCCGCCACCACCATCGCCTGATCCGTAAAGTTCGTCTCAGCCAGCCCGGGCGTCACAACTCCCGCCGGCAGCGAGGCAAAGCTCATCACCGCCTGCTCTTCCTTCTGCTGTCGCGCGGCCACCACGCCTTCGGGCGTAATCTCGCACGCCAGCTTGGGGCGCAGGTTGGTGTTGGGCGAAAAAATGCGAAAGGGGATCTGCATCTTACCGCGACGCCTCGATAAAGGTCACCTTGTTGATTTCCTTGAGTGTCGTAAAGCCGCGCTGCACCCGGTCAATGGCCGATTCGCGCAGGAACTGCATGCCTTCCTGCTGCGCCAGCCTGCGGACTTCGGAACTTGGTTTTTTATCCAGAATCATCTCGCGGATCGGGTCCGTCAGGTCCAGCAGCTCGTGAATCGCCGTGCGCCCGCGGTATCCCGTCCCCCCGCATTCGATGCAGCCCGCGCCTTCGCGGAAATCGAAGTCTTTCCACTCCGCCGGATCGAAGCCACTCGCAATCAGAACTTCTTCATCGAGGTGAACCGTCCGTACGCAATGTTCGCAAATCGTGCGCACCAGCCGCTGTGCCAGAATGCAGTTCAGCGCCGAGACGAAGTTGTACGCCTCCACGCCCATATTCAGAAAGCGCCCGAGCACGTCGACCACATTGTTCGCGTGGACGGTCGTGAACACCAGGTGCCCGGTCAGTGCCGCGTTGATCGCGATCTGCGCCGTCTCCTGGTCGCGAATTTCGCCCACCAGAATCTTGTCCGGGTCATGGCGCAGAATCGAACGCAGCCCGCGCCCGAAGGTCAGCCCCTTCTTTTCATTCACCGGAACCTGCGTAATGCCGCGAATCTGATATTCCACCGGATCTTCAATCGTGATGATCTTGTCTTCGTCGCTCTTGATCTCGTTCAGCGCCGCATACAGCGTGGTCGTCTTGCCCGAACCCGTCGGGCCCGTCACCAGCACCATTCCGTACGGCTCGCGAATATACCGGCGAAAGCGCCGCAGATCGTCTTCGTGGAAACCCACCACATCGAGCGTCAACTTGCGAAACTTCTCGCTCATCGACTCCTTATCGAGCACGCGCAGCACGGCATTCTCGCCGTGAACAGTCGGCATAATCGACACACGAAAGTCGATCAGCCGGCCTTTATACCGGACCCTGAAGCGTCCATCCTGTGGGACACGCCTTTCCGCGATGTCCAGCTCGCTCATGACCTTGATACGCGACAGAATCGTCGAGTGGTGCTCTCGCGCAATCGCCGCCATCGCCAGTTGCAGCACACCGTCGATACGGTACTTCACCACCAGCGAATCGTCGTTCGTCTCGATGTGAATATCGGAGGCGCGCCGCTCGAGCGCTGTAAAGATCGTCGTGTCCACCAGCCGGATAATCGGGCTGATGTCTTCCTCCGACGTCAGCTTCTCGATCGAGATTGTCTCATCGACCTCGTCGTGTGCCGACACAACGTCGAAGGTCATGCCCTCCGAAGCCTCGTCCAGAACACGCTGTGACTGCTCCGTCTTCTTCAGCAGATCGGTAATCTGCGTCAGCGTGGCCACGCGCGTCGCGACCCTTTGCCCGAGCAGTCCGGCAATCTCGTCCAGCACCATCAGCCGGCTCGGATCGCTCACCGCGATAATCAACCGGTCGTCCTGCTGCTCCAGCGGTACGAAGTTGTACCGGAACATCATGTCCACCGGCACGCGCTTCATCAACTCATGCTGAATGCGGAAGTGCTTCAGGTCGACGAACTCGCAGCGGTACCGCAGCGCGAGCGTTTGCGCTCGCTCTGTCTCATCCAGTTCCGTCGGCAGCGTCAATACAGGTGCCTGTGCCATAAACTCTCTTTACCTCGTAGAACCCCGGGTGCCCCGCCCAGTTTGGGAAAGGGTGGGCCAGTCGATTCGTCAGTGCTGAAAATTATTCGCGTTCCCCAGCGAGAAGATGGGCAGATACAGCGCTATCAGAATAGTCACCACCGCGATGCCCATCACAATCAGAATCGCCGGCTCAATCAAAGCCAGGGCCGCGGTTAGCGCTGTCTGCACGTCCTCTTCATAAAACTCCGCCACCGAATTCAGCATCTGTGGCAGCGCACCGGTCGATTCGCCCACCTCGATCATCTCCACCGAGAGCGGCGGAAATACCTTCGTCGCCTGCAGGCTCAGAGACAGCCCCTTTCCTTCGCGCACGCTGCTTACCGACGAAAACACAGCCTTCGCAATCCGCTTGCTCGCAATCGAGCGCGCTGCTGTCTCGAGCGACGGAACCAGCGGCAACCCTCCGGCCAGCAGAGTCGAAAGCGTCCTCGAAAACAGCGCCACCTGGTACTTCAGCCAGATCATCCCAAACACCGGCATCTTGATGCGCATGCCATCGATGCGATCCGCGCCGGCCTCGGTGCTGCTCCATCGATAGATGAGGAAAACGATCAACAGGGCCACCGGAGCCACATAGAGGAAGTAGTGCTGGGCGCCGTTGCCCAGTGCCAGCAGCGCCAGCGTCAAACCCGGCAGCCTCGTCCCCAGCTGGTCGTAAAGCGTCGCAAAGCGCGGCACCACAAACGTGATAAGAAAGACAAACAACCCGAAAACCAGCGTAATCAGCAGCGCCGGATAGATCAGCGAAGCCTTGAGCTTCTTGGTAAACGTCAGCGAAATCCGCTGAAAGGAAAGAAATCTGCCCAGCACCTCTTCCAGGTTGCCGCTTCGCTCACCCGCCAGCAGAGTCGTCGTATAAATCACCGGGAAACCGCCCTGCGCCTCGAAAGCCGCCGAGATCGATTCTCCCGTCCGCACCCGTGCCGCCACATTCTGCAACTGGCCCGAAAACGCCGGATTCTTCTGGCTCTTGGCCAGCATCTCCAGCGACCCCAGAATCGGCAAACCCGCTCGGATCAGCGTCAGAAATTGTTGATTGAAGATGATAAAGGTCTCGAGCTTCGCCTTGCGCCGACTCCCCGTCAGCCCTCGCGGCTTGACCGAGTAGACGTAGTAACCCGCCTGGGTAAAGCGATGATGCAGCTCCTCCGCCGTGGCAGCCGACTGCACCTGTTGCTGCACGCGGCCGCGCTCATCGGCCAGTTTGATAACAAATTCCGCCATGGGACGCTATTTCAGGGTACCAGTTCCCGCAGCGGATAGACGCAACTGGCCGCCAAACCGTTCATCCCGCGTCCCGATTCGATCCCATGCCTAGCTTTGGCCAGTCTGACGAGGTCTTGAGCTCCATGAAGGACTCGAATCACCGTGACAGGCTGGGAATCGGGATCATAGACAATCTGGTAATTAGGAAATCTTGGGAGCGTCCAGAAGCGGACCGGTAGTCGCGTCAGATTGCTTCTCGAGTGGCCTGCAAGCGGATTTAGGGCTACGAAGTTGCAAGCCTCATAGATGGCGGTTTCAAATCGGTCTGCCGCCTGCAAGCTGTCTCGTACAATGTTCTCCCAGATTGTAAGCACGTCTTCTTTGGCTTGGGCAGTGAGCTCATAACGGCTCATGCGGTTCGCTGTTTCTCAATCCAGGCTTGCTTCTTCGCGCGCATTTCCTCCTGCACCTGCTCCGGTGTGAAAACTTCGCCGCGTTGTGCCGACGCCCATCCCTCTTCGATTTTGTCCCCCGATTTCATCGCGGTGAGCCGCAAGCCAGACCTCCTGCCGGTGAAGCATCGTCACCGCTTGTTCGAGATACTCTTCGACGCTCGCGTAGGGGCCACGCTGCACATCCTCGCGCACAATCTCTTCTAATTCGGGTTTGAGTGGGATCGCCATGCGCTGATTTTATCCGTGATCCAAGTCCGGATCAGAATTTGGAAGTAGGTTTCTGCGTTCCGCGGATTACTTTTGGCTGCCATTCTCTCGCGCCGGCAACGCCCCCAGCTTCGCAATCCTGCCCTCCGGACCCACCACCCACGGCAGACTCAACGCATTCCAGTTGCCGTTATCCAGAGGAGACCACGTCTTCCCATCGTCATAGCTGATATCCGACCCATTCGTCCCGACCGCAATCCACACCTTCACATCGGCATCCCACGCCACCGCCGACCGGTAGCCCTGGGGAGGCTTCTCCGCCGCCGTCCACGTCTTGCCACCATCAGCCGTCCAAGCCGCGGTGCCGGTAGATTCAATCGGCTTCGCATAATCGCCGCCGACTGCTACACCGTGCTGGCCGTTGCGAAGGGCCAGCGAGAAGACCCCCGACGAGGCATCTGCTCCCGCCATCGGCAGCTTGCCATGCTGGAAATCCCAGCGGCTCAAACAACCCTCCAGATCGCTGTGCGCCATCCCCATGGTGCAATCGATTCCGCCGCGATACATCAGAGGACCTGCCGGGCCGCCTGTTCCAAACCACGGAGCCCAGACCGGCCCCAGCACCGGCCCATTCAGCGCCATCGCCGAATTACTCGCCGCAAATGCTCCGAGTTTCTGTCCGCCTGCACTCAGGTCCGCAGATTGAATCGGCTTCCACGTCGCTCCGCCGTCTTCCGTTCGCAGCAGCACGAACCGTCCATTCACCGGATCGCCCAGCAGAAATCCGTTCCTTCGGTCCGAAAACGCCAACGCATCCCAGAACCCCTCCTTGTCCGGATTCGTATACACCAGCGTCCATTGCGAACAACCATCCGTCGTCTTGTACATCCGCGAAAGATCCCCCGGCCCCGATGACATCACGATCGCCGTGTTCGCATCCCAGGCCTGAATCCCCCGAAAATCCAGCTTTTCCGCCCCCGGAGGCATCGCGCAGCTCTGCCACATGTACCCGCTGTCCTCGGTCCGCAGAACCGTCCCGTTTGTCCCGCTGGCCCACGCCACTCCGCCGCCCACCGCATGAATCCCGCGCAGACCCGCCTTGGTCCCACTCCACTGCTTCACCCACGGCCCGGACGTCTGGTCCTGCGCATGGATCCATCCCGGCAGAATTCCAAGCACCAAGGCTAAGCCCATTCGAGGCCAAACGAGGCGGCGAATCAAACCCATCATGCCGAAATCGTATCCGAATTCTCCTGCAATGGAATCCATTACACTGTAATATCAAAATCATGGCCATCGCGAAGCGAAAATCCAGCGAACGCAAGACTAGTGAGCGTAAGTCCAGGGTCTACACCATCAGCTTGCCCCCCGACATGGCAAAACAGGCCGAAGCCATCGCAAAAAGCGAAAGCCGCACCATGAGCGAACTTTTCCGCGAGGCCTTCCGTGCGTACCAGGACAATCGAAACCGCAGAGCTTTGGAAGAGGCAGCCGCGTATCGTGCAACGCGCAATCCTTATAGCTACACCGAGGAAGACATCCCGAGGCTTGTCAAAGAAGTCCGTGCCGAAATGCGGGCCGAGCGTGAACGAAAACCCCGGGCAGCGGGATGATCGTTGTAGTTGACACCAACATCTGGATTTCAGCACTGCATTTCTCCGGAAGCGATGGAATTCCGCTTCGCGCCCTGCACAAGGCTGCACGAGTGGACACAATCGCTACTTGCGAGGAAATCGAAAACGAAATTTCAATTGTTCTGAGGTGCGGTTCAAGTGGGCTCCGGAGCAGATTGCCAGATCTCTGGCAGAGACGTTAACTAGGCCATGCCGAAGCAATCGTTTCCGGCGACAAAGACTTGCTTACCCTCGGCGCGTATAAGCGCACAACAATCATCACGCGTGCCGAATATCTTGCTTTGTGAGCCAACCTAGACTGGCGGCATCCCCTCGACCACATGCACCCCGGGCGGCGCAGAAAACACAAAGCTCGCATCCGGAGCAGCCGCGTTCGGCCTCTCATCCGTGAAGACGAAAGTGTTGGTAATGCCGTCCGTCTCCTCGACGCGCATCGACTGGATCACGCCTTCCGCCGTCGCCGTCACGCTGAAGGCCGCAACCCGTTTCTCCATATTTTTAGGAATGCCCGAGAGCGTGTACACTCCGTTCGCCGCCGGAGCAATCGCCAGACCCGTCAGTTCCTTCGCCAGCTTCGTATGTCCCAGCAGCAGGCGCAGCGGAGAGCGCATATCGTCCAGCTTCTTTACCGGAACTCGCTGCACCTCGGTGTCGCCCGGTGAGTAGAAATACCCGTCGTGTCCATCCAGAATGAACAGCTTCCCCGCCGGTTGCGAATATGTCCAGCGCATTTTGCCCGGCTTCCTCAGCAGCAGCACGCCGCTTTCCCTGCGGTTCATGCCCATGCCTTCATATTTCTGGGCAAAGCGCACTTCCAGCGAGCGGAGAGAGTTGTAGTGTTGATCGATGCGGTCAGCCAGCGCGTTGGCCGTCAGCAAGGGAGATTGCGCCAACGCCAAGCCAGGAGTCAGCAGTGCCGACATAACAAAGGCCCGCAAAGCGCGGCCCGGCAACCAGAACCTCACTGCAAAGGCTGAGTGCAGTTGGTGCCGCCCGCGGGATCGGCTTTCACCTCGCCTTGCTGATCGATGCAGAAGCCGCGATGCCCGGTCTTGCCCACCGCCTGCGGAACCGCTGTCACCTCATAGCCGGTGTACATGTCCTGGTTGTTCACCGTGACCTTCGTGGGGTTCACGATGGCAAAGGTGTACCCGCTTTTCTGCCCGGCCGTCAGATCGCCCTGCAGCAGCTGCGCCGACTGGGGCGAAGGCTGCCCCGATTTTGGGTCCCCTCCGAGCGCGGTCAGCGAACTCGCGAACCCATTCGCCGGATAATTCGTCTGGAACTGGATTTGCGCCTGGTAGATCGCGCGCAGCGACTGGATCGCCGACGTCTCATTCGCCTGCATCTTCATGCCAGCAAAGTTGGGGATCGCGATTAGCATGAGGATCAGCATGATGGAGATCACGATTAAAAGCTCCATCAGCGTAAAGCCGGCTTCCCGCCGTCTACGAACTTCTTCTCCGGTAATCGAATGCTTCATAAGGTTGATTCTCATCTTGGGGGGTGCACAGCCTGCCACACGTAATCCTAAAGGATGAAGACGCAGCACACCAGCGCAACGCTCGAAAACCAGGGAACAGGGATCAGGAAGCAGGGACTAGAGGTAACTGTGTAGCGGGGCATGCTCTCTCCTCTACTCGGGAATCTGGGGAGTCATCGCTTTCCCTAATCCCTGTTCCCTGCCTCTCAACACACCAGCCGTCCCCGGCTCACCTTCAGCCCGTCGAGCCTTCCCAGCAACGTCACCGCCACCAGGTCCGGCTGGAACAGCGTGTTGGCCATCGCCATTACCTGTTCCGCCGTTACTTCTTCCACCTTGTCCAGAATCTCCTGCTGTCCGAAAAAGTAGTTAAAGTACACCTGCTGCCGCGCAAGGTTCGACATCCGCGACATCGAGCTCTCCAGCGACAACAGCAGATTCCCCTTCAGTTGATCCTTGGCCCGGCGCAGTTCATCCTCCGGCAGCATCTCGTGCTTCAGCCTGCTGAACTCGGCCATCACCAGGTCAATCACCTGTACCGCCCGGTCCGCCGACGTGCCTGCATACACGCACAATGAGCCCGTATCGCTGTAAGGATTCAAATCGCTATAGATCGCATACGCCAGCCCGCGCTCTTCGCGAATCGTCTGGAACAGCCTCGAGCTCATCCCGCCGCCCAGCAGCGTATTCAGCACCAGGGTAATGTAGCGCGACTCATCGGCCACCGGCGGCGCCGGCACGCCCAGGCAAAGCTGCACCTGTTCGAGCGACTTCTTGTTCCGCAGATTGATCCTTGCCGCTGTCTTAGGCGGCGCGTCGGGCCGCGGACTCTGCCCCGCCGGCAGCGAATCGAAGCGCCGCGACACTTGTTCCACAAAGCTGTCGTGCTCGATATTCCCCGCCGCGGAAAAAATCATATTGCCGCCCAGGAACCGCCCGCCGTAGAAGTCCATCAGCGTGTCCCGCTCAAACTTCCGCACCGTCTCCTTGGTCCCCAGAATCGGCTTACCCAGCGGATGGTCTTTCCAGAAATTCTGCGTGAAGATCTCATGCACCAGGTAGTCCGGATTGTCCTCGTCCATCTTGATCTCTTCCAGAATCACACCCCGTTCGCGATGAATCTCCTCGCTGGCGAACACTGGATTCAGCACCAGGTCTGAAAGCACCTCGAGCGCCGTCGGCACATGCTCGTCCAGCACCTTCATGTTGAAGCAGACCGTCTCCTTGCCCGTGAACGCGTCCAGATTCCCGCCGATCGCGTCCACCTCGCGCGCGATTATCTGCGCCGACCGGCTTTTCGTGCCCTTGAACACCATGTGCTCCACGAAGTGCGAAATCCCGTTTACCTCGGCCAGTTCGTGGCGCGACCCCGCGCGTATCCACACCCCCATCGCCACCGATCGGATGTGATCCATCTTTTCAGTCAGAATCGTAAGTCCATTGGGCAGGGTGGTGCGGCGTATGTTTCTCTCGTTGTCCATGAGTCTGGAGCCCTTTCTGTGTCTGGGCCTGTTGCCAAGGCTGTTGCTGTGTTGACCTGCCGCGCGACCCTCGGGTCGAAAAAGTTCATCGTCAAAAGCGATCGGAGAGCGGTGTGAATCTACGGTGCCGATGCGCTATGCTGACACAACAGAAATCGGTGTTGCTATGACGTCAGGCAGGGGAAATCTCTTACCTATTTTAGACGCTCCGGGCGTGGAACGGATGCGCCCTCTCTTTGGCCTGCATAATGAGCAACTTAGCGAGCTTCTCCAGGAATTCTCCGTCCCCGTCTACCGCGTCGGCCAGCTTTCCCAGGCCCTTTATCGCACCTGGACAGAGGACCTGGCCGACGTCACCAACCTGCCCAAAGACCTCCGCGATCGCCTTACTCAAGTCGGGTACCACATCGGCCTGCCTTCTATCGCTGAGACCTATCAGTCCGTCGACGGCACCGAGCGCTATCTCATCGCCACCGGAGACGGCCAGACCGTCGAAACCGTCTGGATGCCCGAAGGAGACGACGGCGAGCGTGGAGACGGCAGCGAAACCGGCTACCACGACTCGACTATTTGCGTGTCGAGCCAGATCGGCTGCGCCGTCAACTGCCAGTTCTGCCTCACCGCGAAACTCGGCATCATCCGCAACCTCACCGCCGGAGAAATCGCCGGACAGGTCGTCGCCGTCCTCAAGCGCCACGCCGTCCAGATCGGGCGCGACCGCATCAACCTCGTCTTCATGGGCATGGGCGAGCCCTTCCTCAACTACGACGCCTTCATGGACGCTGTCCGCCTGCTCGTCCACGAAGTCGGCATCGCCGAATCACGCATGACCGTCTCTACCTCCGGCATCATGCCCGGCATTCTGCGCTTCGCCCAGGAGCCCGTCCGTCCCAAGCTCGCCATCTCCCTTAACGCGCCCAACGACAAGGTGCGCGAGCAGATCATGCCCGTCACCCGCAAATGGAAGATCCAGCACCTCGTCGATGCCGTCCGCCAGGTATCGCTTCGCCCCAAAGAAAAGCTCACCTTCGAATACGTGCTACTCGGCGGCGTCAACGACCAGCTTTCCCACGCCGACGAAGTCGGCAAGCTCCTGCGCCGTGTCGGCCGCCCTCTCAAGGTCAACCTCATCGTCTGGAACCCCGGTCCGCACATGCCCTACGAGATGCCCCGGCCGCACCAGGTTATGGAGTTCCAGGCTCGCCTTAAGCACAACGGCATCCCCGCCTTCATTCGCCGCCCCCGCGGACGCGACATCTACGCCGCCTGCGGCCAGCTCAAGCGCACTGTCGCGGTCAGGAGCAACCCTCTTCTGCCTGTCTTCCCATTCCTTCCCGACGCTCCCTGAGTCTCTGATGAACTACACTCGGGAAAAGCAGCCGAGGAGGCCTGACATGGCGGACCAAAGCCTTCCAATTCCGCGGCAGCGAACCGTGAAGGAGAAAGCCTTCGACGAGTTCAAGCGCCTTCTTGTAATTTTCCTCTACCTCTGGCTTGTCTTCGGCTTGCTTTCGATCCACACAAGCATCGTTCTGTCGCAGCATCATCTGGACTACACGGAGCACACCCTTGCGATAGTGAACGCCTTTGTTTTTGCCAAGGTCCTGCTCATCGGAGAGCATTTTCGCTTTGGAACGCGGTTCGATAAAAAGCCCCTCATCTATCCGATCCTTCATAAGTGTTTCGTCTTCACCGTGCTGTTCATTGGTTTCCACGTTGTCGAGAGCGCCCTGATAGGTGTCTGGCATGGAAATACGATCAGAGACAGCCTTCCGCCGTTCTTTGGCTGGAATCCGAAAGGCCTGCTGGCAGTGGCCGTCACGGCTTTTATCCTGCTCCTGCCGTTCTTCGGTTTCAGAGAGATTGTCCGGGTGATCGGCCGCAGCGAGATGCGGGCCCTCCTCTTTGAACGCGCAGCCGCCGGCTCGGGTTCACCGAGCCACTGAGGCCGCCGATTGGCCTCTTACTCATCAGCCAAAGTTGTGATACGGTTTCCGGGAAAGTGCTGCGCATTTTTGCAGGCGCCTGTTCATCAGCTCTGGTCGCGCATCGGGATGCGCTGTCGAAACCTGATCGGACGTGGCGCATACAGATCTATGCAAAGCAGGCCAATCCACCCAAAGAGCGAGTGTCCTCCGCCTTGCTCGGTCGAACGCATTACTAAAGTCTGGACCGACCCATCGCGAGCACCCTGTTCTCCGTTTGCAGCCAGAGCTTGGCAATGCCAGGCTCACCCAAGCCGGCTGTTTGACACGGTGATGGCTCGCGTAGAGCACTTACCTCACTACATGAAACGCCCGACGCCGTTTCGGTCCGAAGCGAAACACCCCGAAATGTTCGTCCAGAGAAGCTACATCCTCAATTCCGAGGCGGCGCATCACAGCGAAGCTGGTGCGATCGACTATCGAGAAATCCTGATCGCGCCACGCAAGCCCGATTTCCCACGCGGCTTCCAGGTCGGCCAGGCCAATGGGCTCGATGGTCGCCACTCCGCTCCGCAGGCCATCCGAAAACCGCTCTGCAGTGTCGCGCGAAATTCTGTGATGGAGCAACGTCCAGGTCTCGACCAGCACATGATCCGAAGTAACCAGCGCTCCGCCTGACCTCAGGATCGCCTTTGCCCGGACATTGCTGCGGTCAGACGTATCCGCCGCTGCGTACCAGATGGATGTATCGACAAAGAGGCTCACAGGCAGGGACTCAATTAACGTTTCAGCGGCGACGAGCCTTCTTACGCGAGGCGAGACGCCTCGGCAATCATCTGATCCCTGTTCTTCGAGATGTCCGAGCCTTCAGAACTGCCCAGGTCGAAAATGGATTCGACATCGGTGGTCGGCCGCGGACCGGCAAGATCCCGCGCAACCAGCCGGCGGACATATTCCGCAAACGACACTCCCAGATCGCTCGCGCGCCGGCGCGCGAGTCGCTGCAGCTCGTTCTCGAGTGTGACCTGAGTTCGTGCCATCATGATGGCATCCTCATAACTTTTAACTCAAAGAATGAACCAACTCACCGTTACCTTCGACTGCCTGATCCCCGATCCCCGATGGGGGGGAAGGGGGTACCCCCCTTTACCTCCATCACAATCCCTAGTAGCGTCGCCGCAACCCAGTCCGAAGCATGACGCAGCACGTCACCCTCCGCTGCAAAATCCCCGGTGATGCACCGGATCCCCATCGTCTCGATCCTCTCCACATCCGGGGCGATGACTTCCGCCCCCTCCGACGCATACCGCTCCCGCACCGCCTCTGATACCGGGGCGGTGTTCACCAGCGCATAGTCGAAAATCGGCTGCCGCGCATGCTCGTAAATCCTCTCGATATGCTGGGCTGCGGTCAGGTGCAGACTCTCGTTGGCCTGCGTCATCAGGTTGGCGACGTAAATCCTCGTCCCTCGCGCCCTGGCCAGCGCATCGGGAATGCCTTGCACGAGCAGGTTGGTAATCAGGCTGGTATAGAGCGAACCCGGACCGATAGTGATCAGGTCGGCCTGCGCGATCGCCTCCAGCGTCTCCGGCAGCGGCTCGGCGACCGCCGGATCCAGCGTCAACTCCACGATGGAGTCGTGAGACTTCGTAATATTGGTCTCTCCTCGGACAATCGATCCATCGGCCATGCGCGCCGTGAGCGTCACATCGGAGAAGGTCGCTGGATAGATGTGCCCGCGCGTCGCCAGTACCTCGGCCGCCAGCTTGATTGCCTGCCCGAAATCCCCCGTCATCTCCGCCAGCGCGACGACGAACAGGTTGCCGAAGCTATGACCCTCTAGCCCGTTGCCCGTGCGGAAGCGGTGCCGGAAGAGTTGCGAGATCAGGTGCTCATCCTCCGACAGGGCCACCATGCAATTCCGCAGGTCCCCCGGCGGCAGCATGTTGAAGTCCTTGCGCAGCCGCCCACTCGACCCGCCGTCGTCCGTGACGGTAACCACCGCCGCCAGGTCGCCGATCAGGCACGGTACATCGCCGCAAGTACCCGCCTGCGTACCACTCACCGACGGCACATACCGCTTGAGACCCCGGAGCAGGGTAGAAAGCCCCGTCCCCCCGCCCATCGCAACCACGCGGAAGCTGGGCCGGGTTGTATCGCCCGAAGGGTGGGGGGTGGCCAGTTCCATAGCAGACTTCACACCCGAGTGTATCGCGTAATGATTACGAATTCCTGCGCGGGAAATCCTCAGGCTATAGCGACTCAGGATAGAGAAGCTCGGTGAAGCGCGGATCGTCCGCCATATCGTTGAAGTCGATGTCGCTGCGCGCCTGGATACGATTCCGCGGGTTAAGGCTGATGGCGCGTGCCAGATGATCTAGGCATTCTTCCGCCTGCCCGGTGATGCTGTCCAGCACCGCCAGCCCATAGTGCGCATAGTCGATCTCGGGATCCTTCTTAAGCAGCCCGTCAAACTGATCGCGCGCGTCCTCGTAGTTGCCCGTGTTCAGCAGCGACACGGCGTAGTCATACTGCTCCTCCGGGGTCGCAAACGCCAGGCTCTGCTTTTGCGCATGACGGCTGCAAACGGTGAGATACACCCGCGCGCGCTCCAGCAACTCGGGCGGCCCATCCTGAGAAAGCTTGTCGAAAAGCGCTCGTGCCTTTTCGAACTTGCCCTCTTGCATCAACTGCATGGCGTTCTGATACTGCGTAAGCGACTGTTGAAGAACTGGATTGGAGGCCGGCCGTGATTTCCCGGCAATGGTGCGCGGCTGTTTCGCCTTGCCGCTTCCCTCGCGTGCATCTGGCATTCAGGCAATTCCTCAAGGCCTCACGAAAAGGCCTGTATCTATAGTCCTTCCGGTTGTTTGTGGAAAGCGAAAGTCCTATTAACGACGAAGTTATACGCACAAGTCAGCCCCGCGTCAACAGGGCAGCCCTGAACCCGTCCCGGCAACGACGCCAAGACTGAACGATTACTCTAACCTGAGCTGCGTGTAGACGGCCGGATTGAGCGAGGCATCGTTGTACATCTTGAGCTGGCGATAGAGTTTGAAGCGGCGCTCCCCGTCGACAACCATCCGCCAGAAGTGATCAAGGCAACCTGAAAGGTCGTTACGCTGCGTCTCCAGCAAGTGAAGGCGTTCCCGGTTGCGCTCGGCGTGGCCGTCGGGAGCGTTGGGCCTCCCGATCTCCTCGTGAGTGTGAAAGATCTTAAGTGCGAGTATGGAGAGCCGATCGAGGATAAGGCCGGGAGACTCGGAATGCAGTTCGGCGGTCGGAGACGGAAGGCCGTCCGCCTCCAGGGCAGTGAGCAGCACCAGATCGCTGCGCTCCATCAGGTCGTTCCGGCGCTGATTCGTGCGGTCGATGGCGCGCTTGGTCTCGGCGACTTCGCGATCGGTGGCGTGGGGGGCGCGGGCCTGGTCTTCGATATGCCACAGTTCGAAGTTCGCTAGATGCTGCTCGAAAACACAGTCGAGGAAATCGCTATCGCAGACCGGCTCCGGCTGTTGTTCGGCCTCTTGCTGGTGCCATAGCCGCGTGAGGCGGTCCTGAAGAGCCACGACGGCATCTGCAGAGAGCAGACCAGAGAGCGGAGAGTGGGGTGTGGCGGCCATCGTGGATCGACGCAATTGCACTTCTCGAGCTTATGGTAGAACTAACGTCAAAGAAACGTCCTGTCACGGATTATAAGCAGGGGCAGGCTTCTTTCCGGTGTCCATCATGAGTCAAGAGCGCAACCAGTGGATCCTATGCATGTCGACCTACGAAAAGGGCCAGGCCTTCATGCGGCAGTGTGCCGCCATGGGCTGCCGGGTGTTGCTGCTGACTCTCGAGAAGCATCGCAATGCCGATTGGCCGCACGACAGTCTGGACGAAGTCGTTTACATGCCAGAAGGGCTAACTCTGGAGCAGGTATCCAATACGGTTACGTATCTGGCAAGGAGTCGCCACTTCGATCGTCTCGTGGCGCTGGACGAATTCGATATGGAGACGATTGCGCATCTCCGCGAGCACATGCACGTTCCGGGTATGGGGCGGACGACTACTTCCCATTTTCGCGATAAGCTGGCCATGCGCTTCGAGGCGCAGCGCGTTGGAGCGGCCGCCGGGGCGGTTTCCCGAGTATTGGTTCCTGAATTTACTCCCGTGGTGAATTACGACGATCTGCGGACCTACATGGCCGAAGTGCCGGGGCCATGGGTTCTAAAGCCCCGCGCCGAAGCCTCTGCGATTGGCATACGCAAGATTAATGAGCCGGAGCAGCTCTGGCGTTCTCTTGATGAGCTGGGCGACCGCCAAAGTTTCTATCTCCTCGAACGATTCGTTCCCGGCGACATCTTCCATGTAGACGCGATCACCAACGACCGCCAGGTAGTGTTTACGGCAGTGAGCCAGTACGGCAAGCCTCCCATGCAGGTGATGCACGAGGGCGGCGTGTTTACCACCCGGGTCATCGATCGGAATTCCACCGATGCGCGTGAATTGGAGGCAATTAACGCGCAACTGATACCGGCCATGGGCCTCGTGCGCGGTGTCACACATGCCGAATATATCCGCGCCACCGATGGCCGTTTCTACTTCCTTGAGGTCGCGGCTCGTGTGGGCGGAGCCTTCATCGCCGATGTAGTCGAGCAGGCTACCGGCGTCAATCTGTGGGCAGAATGGTCGCGGGTCGAGATTAGCGCGCTGCGCGGTATTCCATACACGCTTCGGCAGACTCGCGAGGAGCATGCGGGTAGCGTTCTCTGTCTCGCTAGGACGACAGAGCCCGATACGTCGATGTTTGACGCGCCTGAGATTGTGTATCGAATGAAGAAGCATCACCACGCCGGGCTGATCGTTCGCTCGACGGATGCAGAGCGCGTGCGTATCCTGCTTGAGGACTACGGCGGGCGCTTTGCCCGCGAGTATCTGGCGATTGCGCCGCCTCCGTTGAAGCCAACAGCCTGAAAGGGAGCAAGTGTCCACATCAACTTCGCAGTCTCCATCCAAGCCCATTGCTCAATTTCCGCATCGTCGCTATAACCCGTTGCGCCGCCAGTGGGTGCTGGTATCCCCGCACCGCACGCAGCGCCCGTGGCAGGGAGAAGTCAACCAGTCATCGGGATTCTCCAATGTGCATTACGATCCGGAATGCTATCTCTGCCCAGGCAATACGCGCGCCGGAGGGCATTTGACGCCTCGTTATGAAAGTGTATTCATCTTTGACAACGACTATGCGGCGCTGCTGCCCGACTCGCCGGCACCGCCTCCGGATGCGTCGCCGCTCCTTCACGCGGAGCGGGAAACCGGGCGCTGCCGGGTGGTCTGTTTCCATCCCGACCACAGCCTCACGCTGCCGCGCATGGAACTCGTCGACATCCGTGTCGTCGTCGATGCCTGGACCGAGCAGTTCACGGAGCTGGGCCGGCAGCCGGAGTTGCGCTATGTCCAGATCTTCGAGAACCGGGGCGCGATGATGGGCGCCAGCAATCCTCACCCGCACTGCCAGATCTGGTCGACCGAGCAGGTTCCCGACGAGCCGGCTCAGGAGACCGAATCGCTGAAGGCGTATCTTGCCGCGAAGAACACCTGTCTGCTTTGTGATTACCTGAGGGTCGAATCGAAGGAGTCGATCCGCATAATTTGCGAGAACGAGGATTTTCTGGTGGTGGTTCCCTGGTGGGCGGTGTGGCCCTTTGAGACGCTGGTGCTATCGAAGCGGCACATCGGATCGCTGAAGGACTTCGCGGATGGCGAGAAGACATCGCTGGCGGGCATCCTTAAGCAGGTTACGACCCGTTACGACAACCTCTTCGAGACCAGCTTCCCTTACACCATGGGATTTCACCAGAGCCCATGCGATGGAGCGGCGCATGAAGAGTGGCATTTCCACGCCCATTTCTATCCGCCGCTGCTGCGCTCGGCCACGGTGCGCAAATTCATGGTCGGATTCGAAATGCTGGGAATGCCGCAGCGCGACATTACTCCAGAGTCCGCCGCGGAGAGGCTGCGGGCGGTCTCAGCCATACACTTTACTTTGAGGTAGGTTGCGAGCGGGACCCCCACCCCAACCCCCACTGATGGACCCACCCCCTCCCCTCGATTCCGGGACCGTTTCATTCTAAAAAGGTTAAGGGATACGTCGTCTGTGACCGTTTCATAACAAATGAGTTACGTCCACATGACAGAAAATAAAGCACTTAACGGCGCTCATTAAAATGAACATTTTGCTGATTCTTCATTGATTCCAGGACATTTACGAGCACCCCCCCAAACGGTGCTGCTGCGCGAGAATCAGCCTGTCGCGATTACTTTTAAGGTTTTTGAAACTCTGCTGATCCTTGTTCGACACAGCCGCGAGGTTGTGACCAAGGACGACCTTATTAAAGGTGTATGGCCGGATGCCTTTGTGGAGGAGTCGAACCTGAGCCAGAACATCTTTGTGCTGCGCAAGGCCCTTGGAGATACTCCGGAAGACCGGCGCTATATTGCGACGACCCCGGGAAGAGGCTACCGGTTTGTGCAGTGAGGCGGACGGTCGCGCAGGATGGCGATGACGTACTGATCTCGAGCCGCTCTCGTGCGCAGATAGCGGTTGAGCATCCAGTTGTGGCGCCGACACAGCCGGTGCTGGCCGATGGCTCACGCTCGAAAGCGATCTGGAGGTATGGATGGGCGGTTGCCGCGGTGATGCTTGTGCTGGTTGGCGGCACAATCCTCTGTTTGAACAGGCACAGGCAAAGCCGATCAGCCTGCGTGAGACAGACTCCGTATTACTGGCCGACTTTACAAACACGACGGGCGACCCCGTGTTTGATCGGACTCTGCAGCAAGGGCTGGAGATTCAACTGAAGCAATCGCCGTTTTTGAGCCTTGTGTCCGAGGAGCGCGTGCAGCAGACCCTGCGCATGATGGGGAAGCCGGCCGATTCGCGGCTGGCGCCGGAGATTGGGCGTGAAGTGTGCGAGAGGACTGCAAGCGCGGCTGTGCTGGACGGGTCGATTGCGAAACTGGGCAGCCAGTATGTCTGGGTTTGCGCGCGAAAAACTGCCGGACGGGAGAGGTGCTCGCCGATGAGCAGGCGCAGGCGGCCCGGAAAGAAGACGTGCTAAATGCGCTCAGCGAAATTGCCAGCAAATTCAGGGCCCGTGTCGGCGAATCCCTGACCACCATTGTTGGCGGGGTTTATTTACCCTGCATTCGGCAAAGATGAAGAGGCGGCTGAAGCAGGGGAGACAGCTATCCAGCTCAATCCGGACTTTGCCTTCGGGTACGTGAATCTTGGTCACGCCTATCTTCGCCTTGGCCAACTGAAGCTGAAAAAGTCCTCCAGAGGGCTTCCGAGCGCAAAATAGAAGCGCCTTATTTTTCACTCCTGCGCTACGACGTCGCGTTTTTGAAAGGTGACAAAGTGGGAAGGGAGCGGGAAGCAGCCCTGGCCCAGGGAAAATCTGTAACGCAAGGTTAGATCTTCGACCACGCCGCTTTTGTCATGGCATACCGGTCACTTGCAAGAGGCCAGGAGCATGTCAAAGCGTGCAGTGGACTTCACACAGAAGGCGGGCCATCGGGAAAAGGCGTATTCGAAACCAGGGTGGCACTGCGGGAAGCCTTTTTCGGAAATACGTCAGAGGCCAAGCGGAGCGCGATGAAGCCCTTGCGCTTGCCAGGGACCGGGAGGTGCAGTTTGGCGCGGCCTTTGCGCCCGCCCTCTCGGGGGATTCTTCCCGGGCACAAACGCTCGCGAATGATCTGGAAAAGAACTATCCCGAGGACACAGCCGTCAGGTTCAATTACATGCCATCGGTTCGCGCGCTTCTCGCTCAGAACCATAGTGAGCGTGCAAAGGCGACAGAATTGCTGCAAACCGCAGTGTCGAATGAGCTGGGCCAACCGCGCAGCGCAGTCAATGGGTTCTTCGGGGCCCTCTATCCGATTTATGTGCGTGGCCACGCGTATTTGGCTTTACATCAAAGGAGCCCAGCCAGCCGGTGAGTTCCAGAAAATTCTCGATCACTGCGGGGCCGTGCTCTTTGATCCCATCAGCATGCTGGCGCACCTGCAACTCGGCAGAGCCTACGCGCTGTCGGGAGATAAACCAAGGCAAAATCCGCCTATCAGGATTTCCTCACCCTCTGGAAAGATGCTGATCCGGATATTCCAATCTTGAAGCAGGTCAAGGCCGAATACGCGAAGCTGTAGTAAATCCGTGCACTACTTCACCAGGCCAGGTGTGACGTCGACGAATTCGACATTGTCGACGAAGAATTTGGGCATGGTGTCGGAGGCGTTTCGCATGTAAAAGACGATGTCGGCTGCAACGGCTCCTTCGGGCGCGGTGTAGGGGGCGGACGGGGCGAAGGTCTGGGGATCGTAAACTGTAACCCAATCGGGCACGGGCCCATAAATGGAGTTCGTATTGTACGGGTTAGCGATCGGCGTTCGCTTGCCCCGATTGGGGCTGGGAGGCGGGCATATCCAATCGATCGAGTTGCCAAAGGAGACGGAGCCGCGCAGATGTCCCAGGGTCTTCCGCTCTCCCCACTCCAGGTTGTTCTCGCTGCGGAACTGGAGGCGGACGCTATATTGGTGGCCGGGCGTTACCATGACCCGCTGGCGAACCTCGACCTCGCCGTATCCTTTACCGCCATTGGCCGATTTTACGAAAGCCCCGTAGTTGGGATAACTGTAGGCCTCGGGCGGAAAGCTCACCGGCGTCGATGCCTTCAGCAACAGCGATTGATGACCGCTATAGGGAGATTCGGCGGTTATCACAGCGTAGTTTCCGTTCACAGCACGGGTGATGTACCAACCCTTGTCTATGTCTTGCGCCGAGCCGACGAAGGGATCTTCAAAGCTTCCATTCCGGATCAGATTGGGGCCGAGAGGCATGGCGATCTTACCCCACTCGTTGGGCTGGAGGGTCGCTTCCGTTGCGAGATCGTCAACAAGCGCTGTGTCGTGGTTGTAGTAATAGAGCCGCAGGGATCGGCTCCTGCCGGTTTCATCCGCGTAGATCACCCCCACGTCGCCGCGCAAATCGTCGGTCGTCTTCGGGTCGAGGTTGAGGGCCGTGAACGGCACAAAGGCTTCCACTGTATAGAATCCGCGGGCGTCGTCGCGCTGGATAGCGACCTTGGCTGCATCGAGCCGGATAACCTGGTCGATCCGCGCGGAGGCGAGGTTGACCCGCGACGCTGTCCCGGAAATGGGCGGGCGGTAGAGAACCGCGACTGGCTTGTCCTGGAATATGCTGAGGAGCAACCGTTCGTCGCCTGGCGCAGCGGTGCGGCGGTGCGGCTCAGCCTTCGGATCGGTCTGGACCATGAGGTCGACGCAATCGCCGCTGACAAAGAGTGTGCGCCAGTCGGCGCCTCCATTGCGCATGGGCGGAGTGGACTCGTGGACCCTGTAGGCGAGGTAGAGATTATGCGCGTCGCGGCCCAGGGCAACGTCGGCGGTCTTGCCGTTGCTGCCGACGAGGGAAGCGCCGTAGTTGAGGTTCCAATCGGAGAGGTCACCGTCGATCACCGGCGGTTTGTCGAGCCAGGTCACGGCCAGCACGGGTTTCGGCGCCACTACTGGTTTGGGAATCGCGCGCTGAACCTGGGCCAGCTTCACACCGTTTTCGGTTACTTGGAAGGTGCCCTCGAAGCGGCCTCCCTGATCCAATCCCTTGATCTGGAAGATGTGCTCGGCCTGGTTCGCGCCGTTGATGACATAAGGCGTTCCATCAGGAGCCTGGTAGTAATAAAGGGCCGATTCGCCCCGGAGCGAAGTCGGGCCGAGCCACGTGTCGTCGAGCATGGTTCCGACGTAAAGGCCGTCGGTCGTGATGAGGTAAGGCCGCTGGCTGCCATGGTAGAGCCAGGTACCGAAGACGTCGCCGAGCTTCGGGAGATTGAAGTCGTACTGCGCGCCATTGGCGTAGACTTCCCTGCCCGGCAGCTGCCTGGGCTGCACGATCGCCCAGAGCTTTTTTCCATTGAGGTCGTAGCAGGCAATCGCGTCGGTGCTGTCGTTCCATTGCCCCATTCCTTCATAGGCGAAGGCAACGATGAGCTTTTTGTCGTCGGTGACATGGAGGCCGATAATCGTATGCTTTGGGGGAAGGGAAATGATCGGCCGGGCATCGGCCATGTCGTAAATCGGCGCGCCATCCTTTGTCCAGCCCTTGACGTCGAGGCGAAAGATGGCCATCTGGTCGTGAAAGGCGCCGGCAGAGAAATAAGTCCAGTTGGGAGATACGTCCCAGCCCCAATAGGCGCCGAGATTGGGCTGTAGTCCCGGCTGATAATTTCCCGAACTGGTCTTGACCCAATGCATTTCGTCCGGTTGGACTATATTGTCGCCGTTCATGTCGGTCCAGCTGTAGTTGTCGCCCACGTGACCAGTGAAATAGTCGGGAAAGAAGCCCTTGTAGGGGTGATATCCGAAATGGTAAGAGTCCGCAGCAAGCATGAAGGTTCCGTCGTTCCCGAATCCCTTAAAGACATTGCCAAATGCAGCCACAGGCCGGTAGACGTCCCCTTTGCGTTGCAGAATGACGTTGATTTTGTCGCGGCTGAGGACGTACTCGCGGCCGTCATGGTAAAGAACCCGGCCCTGGCGCACATCCAGATTGTGGCCGTTGGGAGTGAATGGATCGTCGCGATTCTGGCGGCGATAATCGATGGCCAGCGGGGTATAGGTCTTGCGGTCGTAATCGGCCTTGAAGGCAGTCCCTTCCGCATGAACCATTGTTCGATCCTTGGGATCGATCCAGAAGAGGGTTCCGCCACCGTAGGGAGTCGGCCCGATATATTCCTTGAGGAATGAGCCGCTCTGCGCGTTCCAGACGCTAATCCGGTTGGGCGAGCCGTCGTCTTCCGCGACCCAGAGCCTGCCGTCATCGGTCACGGCAATGCCGCGAGGCACGAGCATGCCGCTGGGGTCCCATTTGCCGACCCAGGGACGTCCGCCTTCCTTGCCGATAGCGCGAAGGAATTTTCCGGAGGAGTTGAAGACCTTAACCTGGAACGACGTGGCCCAATCGCTGACGTAGATGTTGCCCGCCTTGTCCGTGGTGACGCTGTCGGGCGCGACAAGATGCGAGGTAATCAGCGGCGTGACGGCCTTGCTGCCCAGATCCACCTTCACCACCTGCTTGCCGCTGACAGTCAGGAGGGTGCGGGTGTCGAGTGGACACAGGCCCACCGGGGCGTCGACGCGGACCTCCTCACCGGTTGGCTTGCCCGACGCTGCATCAACCACGAGAAGCTTATTGTCGTAGTTCAGGGCGACGTAGACCTTGCTCCCCACGGCCGCGAGCCCCAGGGCGTTGGTCGATTCGCCGACGTCGGCGTAAAAGTAACGCGGCTGGCCTCCGTAAACCTCCGGAGTGAACGAGCGGTTGTTGCGAAGTTCGTCCAGCCAGGTGTAGTCGTTTCGATAAGGCCAGTTGGCGACGACCTGGTCGGGCTGGTTCAGGGTAAATTGCACCGGTTTACCGGTCCTTTTATCGAAGCACATCAGGACAGCCTTGCCGATGCCGTTCTCCCCTGTGAATGCGCGGGACCCCTCGGTCAACTGGGCGCCCGAGTAGACCGCATAGAGGTAGTTACCGTTAAGCGCGAGCGAGATGGCTCGTCCGTCCGAGGTGCTCCGGATACCCCACTGCCGCTGTCCACTTTGATCGACCGCAATGATGGAGTAACCCAGTTCGTCGCCAGGCGCGGCAAGATATACCCACTTGCCGTCGGTTACTGCGGCCTGGGGATCGTACTCGTCACTGAGCCAGTCGCCCTTGTCATCCGGCGTGGGCCACGGCGGGTTGCCGGGATTGGCCACGCTCATCTTGTAATCGGTCGTGATGGGCGTATGATAGATCGCTTTCAGGGTATAGGCGCCCGCCGGGACGGGATTGCCGTATTGGTCAAGACCGTCCCAGACCTCCTTGTTTTCTCCCGCGTAGCGAAATTCACCCTGCGTCAGCCATCTGAGCAGCTGTCCGTTCCTGTCATAAAGGCCAAGGGTGAGTTCGCCGTCGGCCGGCATCTTATAAGGGACCGAAAGAACCTGGCTCGACTGCGGCGGCTCGGCGGGCGTCGCTCCGGCACAGACAACAGAGAGTGCGACGAGAAGGGAAACGATCGCGAGTCGAATCTTCGCCCATGGCAAGGCTGAATACAGCCTGCTCGAAAGCTCTTCTCTCACTCCCACGGTTTCCTCGCGGCGGTCATGACTCCATCGTATGGTTTCCGGATGAACTTGTGTCGAACAGAGTTTTCATTCAGGAAGCTTCGATAGTCAATTATGTGCCGGCAGGCGCACAGGCAGCTCACTTCCTTGAGAAACGTGAGCATCGCCACGCCGCCGCGATCTCTTCGTGCGAAACATTTTCTATCTCAACCTCCGGCACAGCCTCGAACAACTCCTCGTGCCAGCAGAAGGAGACGCCGGACGTGACTCCCCAAAGCATGCGCACGGAGTATCGAGTGATCGGCAAAACCCTTCACCTGTTGCATGATGCGATAGCGGTGACGCACTCCACCAAAGTGAGATGCCGCACACACGATCAGCTTTGCCCCGCCTGCCATCATCTGATTCGCTTCCAGCGTCGGGTCGCCCTCATCGTAGGTGGGATCCAAGGTTACGGGGAGCGATCCAGACCCATTCGTTTCGATGATGCTGCAAATGACGGACGGCTGGCCGCGCACGGCTTCGATCAAATCGCGCAGTTCGTCGTCGTACATTCTCACGGAGCCGTTGGTCGCGTAGAGGAGTTTGCCGGCGGTATTCGGGTGCCGGCGTGAATTACCAGCACACGTCGGCCGTTCTGGTCGGCGATCGCCGCCTGGCCGCGCGCCGGCTCAAGAACAATGTGCAACATCAGCCGGCGAGAACCTACGAAAACGAATATGGCAAAGAGATCACGAGCGTGGAGCATCGCGCCGGATGGGATGCGACATTCTCTGCACCGAAGTCGGTTTCTCTCACCGCACTTGTCAGAGGCGACCTTCGAGTACGCGAGGCGCACCGCGAAAGCGTACGCGTAGCGCTCGACGAGTTGCAGCGGTATACCCAGGCGCGCATCGGCAATATCCATGCACCGGAGACAACTGGGAAGTTCATCGCAGCCACATTTGAGCACGATACTGCGCGACCCGTGGACGGCTACGCCGCTCCGCAACTCCAGACGCACGCAGTGATCTGGTCAGAGGTGAGGAGGCGGCGCAGCTTCTGTCAATCAGCGTGCGTGGGATCGACTATCTTTTGGCGACTCGAAGGCTGCCATTCCGGAAGATCGGGGCCGGGTTCTAAATAATTCCGGTGGCTGAGCTGCGAATGTATGCACAAGACGATCATCCTGAGCGGGTGAGAACGATTTTTAGATTGCTCATTCGATTGCCTATAAATGGCGCAATCTAGGCTGTGTAGCAACTGTGCAGGAATATCCCAAAGAATTGCTGTGGAACTACCGGAAGAGGGTCGGGAGGACCCGCAGGGTTCTCCCGCGCCGCTGAAAAATGGCAGACGGGAGCGTTCGCTTCCCGTCTGTCCGGTTTTCCTATGTCGTAGCGATTGTTACATGATCGTGGATACGATTCTCATGCCGCAACTTCTTCGAGCTCCTCGGTGGTTACGTCGT
>Ga0210386_10000023_pt1 | contig 115726 bp, 113 predicted proteins | sample IncBWH32OmetaG_FD_160091 | JGI IMG/M metagenome (GOLD analysis project Ga0210386, IMG submission 160091) | Forest soil microbial communities from Barre Woods Harvard Forest LTER site, Petersham, Massachusetts, United States - Inc-BW-H-32-O ...
AGGCAGATTTGGTGGACGGCATGGGATTCGAACCCACGACCCCGGCGTTGCGAACGCCGTGCTCTCCCAGCTGAGCTAGCCGCCCACTCAGGCGTTGCTCCCATTTTACCCCACTCGCTCGGTTTGCCGGTCGAAGTAAATGGCCCTTTAACGCCTTGGTTCTGGTACGAACAACGATTGTGTCCCAGGAACTGCGGTCTTATGATCCCAGTGAGAGGTGAGACAAATACTTTTTCGTTGGCCGGTTCGAAGGATGATCTTCGTGCTGTTCTGCGCAGGCGCCGGTTCCGCCGAGCAAGCTGTGAGGCCATCCTGTAATGCGCAAAACCCAGGTCGCGTTTGGCGCGCCCAAGCCAACTGGGATCGGGCCGCCGCGCATCGTGCCGAATACGACGGCCAACTCCGGATCTGCACGCGCGGCACTTGGATCCATAGCTGGCAGCCTCTCACGGTCCACATCACTCAGCTCGGCAAAAGCCGTAAGCGTCCGATCCCAGGCTGACGCGCCAGCGATACCGGCGCAACCAGCGATATCCCGACACTCGATATTCCCAGCGGCCGCTGATTGAGTAATACTATTCTGGGTTGGATGCGTCGCGTAATGCTATGGGTGCTCTTCAGCACCGCCGCCTGGGCCGCACCGGACGCGATCTATATCCACGGCAAGATTGTCACCGTCGATCCGCGCTTCAGCATCGCCGAAGCGATCGCAGTCACGGGCGGCAAGTTCGAAGCCGTCGGGAAAAACGCGGACATCCAAAAGCTCGCGGGATCGGCCACCCGTGTCATCGATCTGCGCGGCCGCACGGTCATTCCTGGTCTCGAAGACAGTCACCTGCACAATGCCGGCGGTGGACCCGGTGTCGATTTATCGAATGCTCGCACGCTTGCGGACGTCCTGGCGGTGGTCCGCCGGAGCACAAGAACCGCGCTGCCTGGCGACGTCATCGTCTCTAACGGCGATTGGCACGAAGCCCAGCTCGTCGAGCAGCGTCTGCCCTTACGCCGCGATCTCGACACGGTTTCTCCGAATAATCCAGTCGTCCTCATTCGCGGTGGCCATGAGTACATTCTCAACTCCGCCGCGCTCGCTAAGTGGCACATCGATAAAACGACCACGGCGCCCGAGGGCGGCCAGATCAGCCGCTATCCCAACGGTGAGCCGAACGGCGAGCTGATCGACAAGGCGCGAACGCTGGTCACCCTTCCAGCCGGCAAATTGACGCGCGAGCAGCAAATCGACAACTGGGCCGCACAGTACCACAAGCTCAATGCGGCCGGCCTCACCAGCGTCCGCCATCCCGGAATCAGTCTCGATCAATATCGTTTGCTGCAAGAAATGCAACGCCGCGGCCTGCTCAGCATCCGCCTAAACGTGCTGCTCTCCGCGCCGCCTAATCCGGACGCCGGCAACGTGCGCGCGTTCATCGACGGATCCGGTGTCAAGCCGGACGAAGGCGACGAATGGCTCCGCGTAGGTGGTGTGAAGCTAGTAGCCGACGGCGGCTTCGAAGGTGGCTGGATGCGCGATCCTTACGAGGAACCGTACGGCAATCACGGCGCCTACCACGGTCTCCAGTTAATTCCAACCGACCGTTACATCGCGATTGTGAAGCAGCTCAATCGTCTCGGTTGGCGCGTTGGCACGCATGCGGTGGGTGATGCGGCGATCGACGAAGTGCTGGCCGGATACGAGGCTGCCAATGCCGAGCACTCCATCGTAGGCAAGCGTTGGGCCATCGAGCACGGCTTCATCCCGCGAGAGGAACAGTTCGCGCGAATGCGGGCGCTGGGCCTGGTGGTGACGGTGCAGAATCACCTGTATCTCGCCGGTCCCAGCCTGGTGCGCTATTGGGGGCCGCAGCGCGCTGCCTGGGTCACGCCGGTGCGAGCTTATCTCGATCACGGCATCCCGGTTGCCGCGGGTACCGATGCTTCGGTGGTGCCCTACCCGCCGCTTTGGACCATCTATCATTTCGTGACGCGCGATACGATCACCGGCGGCGTGCTCGGCGCCGATCAAAAGATCACGCGCCAGGAAGCGCTGCGCCTTAGTACCATCGACAACGCCTACCTGACGTTTGAAGAGAAGACCAAGGGCTCCATCGAACCCGGCAAGTGGGCCGACTTTGTGGTTCTGGCCGAAGACGTCCTTACCGTGCCTGATAAGCGGATCGAAAAAATGAAGGTGCTGATGACCGTCGTTGGAGGCAAGACGGTGTTCGTGGATGACTCGTTCGGTCCGCATTGACTCCGCTCGCCGAGGCGAAGTAGCGCGCAAAATCAAGCGGCAGGATGAACATCCACCTCACCGGCGAAGCTCGAAGGCGCAGGGGTCTCGACACGCTCGTCCCGCATGCCGTAAAGATGAAACTCCACTGCTTCCCGAATCAGTCGTTCGACTTCCTCGCGCGTGTTACCCACCGCGATGACACCAGGAAGGTCGGGGACGTACGCCCCCCAGGAAGTCGCACCTTTTCATAGATCACAGTATAGGTCATCGCTTCTCCTCCTTGGATTCCAATCCAGCACTTTTTAGGATGGCTTGGAGTGTCCCCAGCGGAACGTCCTGCCCGAGATTGCCCGGGACTGTCACGACCATCCCTCTCTCAGGGTGTCGGAACTGACGATGGCTCCCTTTGGTGGCTCTCAGACGCCATCCCCTTGAATCAAGCCGGCACGAGCTCCCGGACTTTCACTCTTTATCGATCATAGAGCCGCTTAAAATCCTCCGCGTTGCCTTAAGGCGCCGGCGCCGGGCGCTACCCTCCGCTTGGTCGCCTGCTCGAACCCATAAGCCAACTCGATCAGCCGCGGCTCGCTGCACGCGGTTCCCGTAAACCCGACCCCGAATGGCGCCGGCTGGGCATTGAATCCGTCCGGAAACGGCGGCGTAGGCGCGTTGGGGACCATACCGAACGGCACCACGATGATCGGATATCCCGCCCGCGCTGCCAGCCCCGCCCCGCTCGCTCCCGGGGTCAGAATCGCATCCAGTTTAGAGGCCTTCAGCGCGCCGTCAATGCCTTTGTCGCGGCTCAACAACAGATCCTTGCGATGATCGGCCTCGTAGCGCGCGCGATCCACGTCCAGATCCATTTCGTCTGAAATATCCAGGCGAGACTGGCCATATTTGATCGCTCCCCCCTTGGCGTGATCCAAATTCCACTGACGCAGTTCCGTCAGGGTCTTTACCGGCGCCGCCGGTCCCAGGCTGGCCAGCCATTTATTGAAGTCGCGCTTCATACCGTACTTGAAATCCACCGAGCAGGTTTCGTCCTTGCCCTTGGCCTGATCTGCGCCGGAGCAATAATCCCATTGCAGAAAATTGCTCTTCGGGTCTTTGTCGACGTAGCTCGGGATGTCCGCCGGATCGACGATCACCGCGCCCTGCTGCTTCAGAATAGCGATCGCATCGGCCATCACCTTGGCTTGCGCCGCATCCAGGCCACCCCGCGGTTTTTCTTCGCCGGTCAACGCGATCCTGTCGTAGTAGAACGCCCGAGGAACACCGATGCGAGCGCCCTTGAGTCCGGTGACGTTCAGGAATTTCGTGTAGTCGCGGCCGGGCGGCGGCTTACAGGTCCGAGTGGCCGCGTCATTCGGATCGGGCGTGGCACCCTCCAGAGCGCCCAGCATAATGGCCGCATCGGTCACGCTTCGAGCCATCGGCCCCGCGGTATCGTGATCGGCCGTGATCGGAATCACCCCGTACCGGCTGATGCGCCCGATGCTCGGACGAATACCGACCAGCATGTTCTGGTTGGACGGGCTGATGATCGATCCGCCGGTGTCTGACCCGACGTTGCCCGCCCAGAAACTCGCGGCCGTTCCGATTCCGCTGCTCGACCCGCCAGTCGCCAGCGCGGGCCGTCCATCGAAAGTCGCTGCCCGCGGATCGGGGCGCGGATCGTAGGGGTTGTACCCGTAGCGGCCGACCGCATTGTAGTTGCCAGGCATTGGATCCGGCACTCCGGCCACCCAGTTGGCCAGCTCGGTCAATCCGGTCTTGGCGATGATGATCGCGCCGCTCTCCCGCAAATTCTTCACCAGCGTCGCTTCGTAGGGCGGCGTGAATCCCGCGAATGCCAAGGCCCCGCCCGTGGTCGGCATGTTCGTGGTGTGAATATTGTCCTTCAGGGCGATCGGGATGCCGTGCAGCGGACCCCGCACGTTGCCGCGTGCCCGCTCGCGATCCAGGTCATCTGCCTCCTGGAGCGCGTTGTGATTCACCGTTATTGCAGCGTGCAGCTTGTCTTCGTAAAGTCCGATTCGGATCAGGTGCAATGCTACCAGCTCACGCGAAGTAATGCGCCCTTGTTCCATCGCCGCCCGCATTTCGGGAATGGTCGCCTCAACGACGTTGAACGCCGGCGCAGCCTTTTTGACCTGCGCTTGAACCACCAGGCCAGCTGGAATGAAGAGCAAAAACAACACTTTTTTCATGGCGTCTCGCAATGTGGATAAGTATAACAATGGCCGCTGAAACGTCCTTCAGCATCGCCGGAGGACAGCGCGGGCCGACGCCGTTCTGTGCGCGCGGATCGCGCCCGATGCCCTGCATTCCGGCCAGGCGCCCGCCGGCGGCGTGATGCAGGACCCGTTCGGCGCTCCAACAGACGCTCGCGCGCATCCGCCAACGCTATGCGCTGTTTTTCAATCTGCCCGACGGCGTTGAGGCCGGGCAGGAACGGAGCATCGTAGTAGCACTCACGCCGACCGCTGTCCAGCGTTATCCCGATGCGCAAATCCAGTACCGGCGTGCGTACATGACCCCCGAAAGCGGTGCGTTACCTACCGCCCGGGTGCCAACCGGATACTATCCCAGTTGCGCCCAGCGCCCCGGATGGACTATAGTCAATCTGGTTCGACTTTTTCAATTAAAGGGAGGAAGTCATGAAGAAATCATTAACGCTGGTCGCGCTGGCTGCTACGTTCTCCTTCGGCGCCATGGCCGCGGATTTTAACGGCTATGTCATCGATCAGAATTGTGCCTCGAAGGCCGCGATGAAGGGTAACGTCGAGTGCGCCAACAAGTGCATCAAAGGCGGATCGCCGGCAGTGCTCGTGACCGACGACGGCAAAATCTACAAGTTCTCCGATCAAGCGAAAGTTCTCGATTATGCCGGAAAGAAAGTGACCGTAACTGGCAGGCTGAAAGACGACACTATCACGGTCGCCAAAGTCAGCGAGTAAGCTCCGGCACTAAGATACCCGCGGCCGAGTACTAGTCCGCGTAAATTGTGTTTTGAACCGGCTTTCGCAACGACGGGAGCCGGTTTTCATTTTCCCCGGTTCTGAAATATGCGCACGTTGATACGCGTACAGTGTGAGTATGGCGTCTCGCCTCACAGTCAGCCGTAATTCCTCCACCGATGTGCAGCAGCGGCAGGTGATTATCAAGCTGGATGGTGAGCCGTTCGCGATCCTGCTCTTCGGCCAGACCGTCACCCGCGAGATTCCCCACGGATCGCATCGCCTTCGTTTCGACAACACCTGGGTCAAGAAGAGCGTCGAATTCAAAGCCGCCGATGGCGAAGAAGTGACTTATAACGTCATCAACCGCGCCGGCCGCTTCACTTGGTGGATGGTCGCGGTGCTGGGCGCGGGGCCGATGTATCTTACCGTCGAGCGTGTCGCTTCAGTTGATTCCCCATCGGCTCAATCTTCCTCCGCCGCGCCTCCGAACGCGCCGTAAAGGTCCTGCTGCTTCACCTTCTCGGTGTTGAAACGCGCCGCCCGGTCGCGCATCGTCTGCAGAACTTTCTCGGGCTCGGGCAATTCACCTTTGATCCAGCGCAGCGGGTTAATCCGCGCCACCACAAACGATCGTAAATATGGGCTCTGCAGCCCGCGCTCCTTCAGTTTCGCAATCGCTTCGGCCACCTTCTCTTCCAGCTCCAGCAACAGCTCCGCGCGACGCTCGTGGATCTTAATCGCGGTGCGGATCGGCTCGCTGGAAAATTCCTCTACCCTCCGCAGCACCGGATGATACGCCCCTCCGGCAAAGCCGCGCTTGGTTTCGTAAGCCAGGCCCAGAGTCACCAGCGAGGCATCCTCTAAATAAAACGCAAAGCTCGATTCGGGCTGCGATCCCTCATCCGGCAACAGGCCTTTGTAGATGCGAATCACCTCCAGCGACTTCTCCTTCAGGTTGTGCGCCTTCTCCGTATTCAGCGCCAGGATCTGCCGCGCGATCTCGCGATCGGGCACCACCAGCGCCGTAATCGACCGCGCCCCCAGCCGCCGCATCGCCTCCAGCCTATGAAACCCGTTGGGTGTCCAGAAGCCCTCTTCTGGTGCCGGGACAACGATCACCGGGTCGAGAAACCTACCGGTTTTTTCGATCACGCCGGCCAATCGCTTGTGATGCGCTTCAGAGAGATCGCGCTGGAACGGGGTCGGCTGCACGTGATCAATGGGAAGAATCGCAACCAGCAACGGATGCCCGCCCAGCGGATCCCGATAGCCGGCCAGAACCGCGCCGCCTTCCTGCTCCACCCTCTGAAGCACCGGGGCCAGCTCGTCGACGATACCAGTGGCGCAGTCGCGCGGCTCGAGCCCCGCCGACTTCGGCTGCCGCTTGCGCGGAACTCGTCGCTTCGCCGGCTTCTTGCTCTTGGTCGCGAGTTTGGCCACTTCTGCTGATGTTACCGTGGCGCGAGCAATCGTGTCCGTCCGCCGGGCTGCAAGGTTTCGCCGGAGTTATACTGCCCAGTAGAATGTCTCGCGCGTTCCTCATCCTCACGATCGCCGTCCTACCCTCATCAGCCCAAACCTGGAGGCCGCCAGTCGTTCAGAAAACCCTCTCGAACGGGCTGAAGGTAGTTGTTTCCGAAGACCATTCCGCGCCCACTTTCGGGATCTGTGTCTCTTACGGCATCGGCTTCCGCCTGGAGCCGGAAGGTCGCAGTGGATTCGCCCACTTGTTCGAACACATGATGTTCGAAGGCACGCCCAACTCGCCAAAAGGCACGCTGGATAAAGTGATCGAAGGTGGCGGCGGCAACAACAACGGCGACACCCGCTACGATTTCACGGAGTACATCGAGACTGCACCGGTCTCCGCTCTCGATCCGATCTTGTGGATCGAAGCCGACCGCATGAAGACGCTCGATTTCTCGCCGGCGAACCTGGAGAATCAGCGCAAGGTTGTCGAGGAGGAGGTCCGGGTAAATGTATTGAATCAGCCCTACGGTTTGTTTTATGCCATTGACCTGCCCGGAAAGGCGTTCGACACCTATCCCAACTCGCACAATTTTTACGGGGACTTCAAAGACCTCGACGCTGCCCGCATTGAAGATGTCGAAAAATTTTATAACCAATACTATTCGCCCAATAACGCGGTATTGGCCATTGTTGGCGACGTAAAGGCGGCCGACGTTTTCGCCAAGGTGGAGAAGTATTTCGGCCCCGTCCCCGCGCGTGCTGCGCCGCCTCGCGCCAGCGTGCAGGAGAAGACGCAGACGTCCGAACGGCGTTCTGTCCAGACGGACAAGTTGGCCAATCTGCCGGCGCTCGCCGTCGGTTACCGGATGCCCCCGCGCCTGTCACACGATGCCGTGGTAGCCGCAGTTGCTGGTGAACTACTCCACAACGGCCAAGCCTCGCGCCTCTATCAAAGCCTGGTGAAAGAGAAACAGAAGGCTGTGTCTGTGGATGGCGGACTGAATTGGCCGTTGGGGAATCCCTTCGAGTACAACGGGCCGACACTGCTGGTTTCCTTTATAGTGGCTCCGGAGAATACCCAGGAAGACGCGCTGCTCGCGGCCTATGATGACGCGATCGCCGATCTGACGCGCCGCGGCCCGGACGCTGCCGAACTCGACCGCATCAAGGCGAAGATGCGCTCCGATTGGTACGACCAGCTCGAGGTTCCCATCCAGCGCGCCTCTACGCTATCGCACGCGGTTCTGTTCGATGGCAACGCGGATCGCGTCGGCTCGATCCCGGATGAGATCGCTGCCGTCACCGCTGACGACATCCAAAAATTTGCCGCGAAGTACCTGGTGAAAACCGATCGAACCATCATCTGGCGCGTGCCAGAGCCCAAGGAAGGAGGCCGCAAATGAAAAGCATATTTAGAGCGGCGGCAGCGGCCATAATCCTGAGTTGGGCGGGCCTCGCCGCGGAAAAACATTCCCTGCCGAAGGACCTTCCGCCTTATGGCCCGATCAAACAATTAACTGCGCCGCATGTGACCGAAGTGAAGCTCGACAACGGCCTGACGGTGTGGCTCGTACCGGAAGCCGGTTTTCCTAAGGTCGCCATCACGCTTGCTGTACGCGGCGGGTATACTGCCGATCCGAAAGATCGCCCCGGTTTCGCCGACTTGCTCGCTGCCACGGTCACCCAAGGCACCCGCAACCGCTCGGCCAAGCAAGTCGCGGAAGATCTGGAGGCCGTGGGCGGAGATTTATCCGGCAACGCCACACCGGACTCAATCCTCATCGAAACCAGCGCGCTCAGTTCCAAGGCCGGCGCGGCTCTGCAAATTCTCGCCGACGTCATACACCAGGCTACCTTCGCCGACCAGGAAGTGGCCATCGCGAAAAGCAATTTGGCGTCCTCGCTTCAGGCCAACGAAGCCGATCCGAGTTTCCTCGGACGCCGCGCGCTTTACCACGCCCTGTTTGGCCAGCATCCTTACGCCATCGTCTCGCCCACCGAAGAAAGTATTGCGAAGACCACCGCCGCGGAGCTGAGGGCCGAGTACGCCCGTCGTTTCCGGCCGGACCGCACGCTGCTGATCGCCGTGGGTGATTTTAGCGACCAGTCCCTGCTAGCCACCATTCGCGCGAGTTTCGCCGCCTGGAAATCCAGTGGCGACGCGGCTCCCATCAATGCTGCTAAACCCGTTTCCCTGGTTTCCAAAGCTATCGTTTATGTGCCGCGCGCCAACTCGGTACAGACCGCCCTCTACCTGGGCACGCTGGGCCCTAACCGTTCCGCCACGGATTACGCTGCCGCTCGCATCGGCAACGCGTTGTACGGCGGCATGTTCGGGTCGCGGCTGATCAACAATATCCGCGAGGATAAAGGCTACACGTATTCGCCTGGAGCACGCCTCACGCTGAATCGCGAGACGGGCATCCTGGTCACCCGCGCGGATGTGCGAAATCCCGTGACAGGCGCCAGTTTCAATGAGATTACATACGAACTTAACCGCATGGCCAGCACCGCGCCGGAAACCGAAGAAGTTGATCGCGCGAAACGCTATGTGCTCGGCTCGCTGGCGATTCAGCTACAGTCTCGGGCTGCAGTCGCGCGCCAACTCGCCAATCTGTGGATCGATTCGCTGCCTCCCGAAGAGCTGGCCTTGCAGGGCCAAAAAATCGAAAAAGTGACCCCGCAGGATGTCCAGGCGGCCGGCCGCAAATATTTTCCCGCTTGGCGGATGACCGTAGTTGCAGTCGGCGAAGAGCAGGTGATCAAGGACGAACTAGGGCCGTTTGGTCTGGAGTTTCAGAAGGTGCCCTGAACCGGATAATCACGATCTGTATAGTCCTCCTGACCTGAGTTTGCAATCGATCAAAGGGGCGAGAATTACGGCTGAGCAATGGAAACTCGATGGACAATATCTTGAAGCCTGCAACTGCAAGGCTGCCTGTCCCTGCATCTTTCTCAGCACGCCTACCGAAGGAGACTGCACTGCCGTGGTGGGCTGGCATATCGATAAAGGGAATCTTGGCGCGGTGGATCTCGCTGGTCTCAACGTCGCCATGGCAGTGTACTCTCCGGGTGCGGTGCACCTGACGAAATGGCGGGCTGCCCTGTATTTAGATGCGAAGGCCAGCGAATCGCAGAAAAACGCACTGATCCAAATTTTCTCTGGATGGCCGGCGGACATCCGCCGCGCCTGGGATCCTTCATCGGTGAAGTGCTGTGCGTGGCCAGCGCCGAGATCGAAGCGGTCGGCGCCCCGGGCGGACAGTGGTTCGGCAAAATTGGCGGCGCCGCGCTCACATGCGCCGCGATCTGGATGATCGCTTTGATCAGCCGATGACCGCCGGTCCTGGACCACCACCTGATATACTTGCTCGCCGGGAGGCAGACCAGTATGACTCGCGGAATGTTGACGCTTTTGTTCACCTTCGTGGCCGGCGCAATCGTTGGGCGCGTGTCCATTCCTTCGGCCGGCTCGCAACTTGCTGAGCTTGGCGTCGTTCACGCTCAAACACACAAACCCCTATTCATGACGCGGCTTTACACGGGTCCCGACAATCAGACGCATGCCGAAGAGGTAGAAATTAACTTCACAACCCCGGGTGAGGTATCCAAGATGATCCAGGTCACCGGAGCGGAGCTTCATCGGGCGCCGGCCGGCAGAGTTTCCGATTGGCATCGTGGCCCGCGCCGCCAGTACGTCATCACGCTGAGCGGCCGAGGGGAGCTTGAAGTTGCGGGGGGAAAAAAGATCCCGATCGAGCCGGGGCACATCGAGCTTATCGAAGACACGACGGGCAAAGGGCACATCACCAGAGTGGTGGGCACTGAAGATCGCGTGACCCTCTATCTTCCGCTCGCGGATCAATCCGGTCGCTAGAGTAGTCCCAGCAATATTGGCACGCTTGGGCAGCTCTGCGACCTAAAACGCCTTTCAGGGTTATACTTAGAGTAGCCACGTCTACGCTGATCGCGACTTGATCGGGCTTAAGGAAAGCGAGCGTTTTAATGATCCCAACACATCGGTTTGTGAGCCTCCCCTGTGTTCTTTTCTTGGCGGCGGCCGCCTTCGGCCAGAACGCTCCCCCAACTCCCGCCAACTCGCCGGGCAACTCCGATAAAGCCGCTTCTTACTACAATTACTCGCTGGGACATCTGTATGCCGAGCTGGCGGCTGCCTCCGGCAATCGTGGCGACTATTTCAACAAAGCCGTCGAGAGTTATAAGGCTGCTTTGAAAGCGGACCCCAGCGCCACTTTCATCTCGGAGGAGCTTTCCGACCTCTACATCCAATCCGGCCGGCTGCGTGAAGCAGTGACCGAAGCCGAGGACGTTCTCAAAGAGAACCCTTCGGACTTGAACGCCCGCCGCCTTTTGGCCCGAATCTACACTCGTATGATCGGCGATTCACAGGCCAACCGGATCGACGAGAACATGGTCAAAAAGGCCATTGATCAGTATCAGAAGATCACCCAGGGCGATCCCAAAGACATCGAGAGCTGGCTGATGCTCGGCCGCCTGCAAAAGATCGCGCAAAACTCAACCGACGCGATGAACGCCTATAAAAAGGCCCTGGAAATCGATCCCGACAATGAGGACGCCAACACCGGCCTCGCCATGGTTTACGCCGATCTCGGCGACAATAAGGCCGCGGCCGAAATGCTCCGCAAGCTGGCGGAGAAGAATCCGAGTCCGCGCAGCCTCACCAGTCTGGCTGAAGTTTACGAACAGTTGAAGGACTATGCCCTGGCCGCTGAAACGCTTCGGAAGGCGCTCGAACAACAACCAGGCAATGCCGATCTCAAACATGCGCTCGCTCAGGATCTGCTCTTGGCGGATCAGTACGATGACGCGTTGAAGCTCTACCAGGATTTGGTGGCCGACGATCCCAAAGACGAGCAATCGCTATTGCGGATCTCCCAAATCTACCGGCAGAAGAAGGATTTCGCAAAAGCCCGTGAAGCCGCCGAGAAGGCCAAAGAGATCGATCCGAGTAATCTCGAACTACTTTATAACGACGTGAATCTTCTGGAGGCCGAAGGCCGTATTCCCGATGCCATCAAGACCTTGAAGGGCATTCTTGATACCACCGCCAAGAAGAGCTACAGTGCGTCCGATAAAACTAATCGGACGTTGCTGCTTGAAAGACTCGGATACCTCTATCGCCAGACCGAACAGTACCCGCAAGCCGTGGACGTCTTCCACCAGATTATCGATCTCGATCCCGATGCGGCCCCTCGCGCCTCGGCTGCGATAGTCGAAACTTATCTCCTAGCCAAAGACTTTACAAAAGCCGAATCGGAAGCTGACGTTGCCATCAAGAAGTATCCGGACGATCGGGTGGTGCGTTCGGTTCACGCTTCGTTGCTCGCCGACATGGGCAAGACCGATCAGGCGTTGGCCGAGACGCGCAAACTCCTGGATGGGAAGAACGACCGTGAAACGTACCTAAGTCTCGCGCAGATTTACGATAAGGCGAAGAACTTCGGCGAAATGGGAAAGATGCTGGATGCGGCTGAGAAACTTTCTCAGTCCAATGAGGAAAAGGAGAATGTGATGTTCAGCCGGGGCGCGATGTACGAGCGCATGAAGAACTATCCGGCCGCCGAAGCGGAGTTTCGCAAAGTCCTGGAAATCAATCCCGACAACGCCTCAGCGCTGAACTACTTGGGCTACATGCTGGCGGACCGCAACATGCGTCTGGAAGAAGCGCAGGGATTCATCAGCAAAGCGTTACAGATGGAACCCAATAATGGCGCCTATTTGGATAGTCTGGGCTGGGTTCTTTACCGTCAGAACAAGCTCACCGAGGCCGAGGAACAGCTGCGCCGTGCGCTGGAATCGATGTCGCGCGACCCTACCGTCCACGATCACTTGGGCGACGTCTATTTCCACGAAGGCAAGATCCGCGAGGCCATCGCTCAATGGCAGAGTTCGCTCAAGGAATATCAAACCAGCGCGCCTAGCGACCAGGATCATGCCGACGTAGCCAAGATTCAGAAGAAGCTGGAAGACGCCAAAGTGCGCCTGGCCCGCGAGGGCGGAGCCAAGCAGCCGCAGTGACCTTAGTGTTGTTCCACCCTTGATCAAGCGGGCGATCGCGTTTGTCTTCGTCCTCGCGCTTAGCGCGGACGCCCAAAAGTTCTACACCTACGTCGACGACCTCGGGCCCGATTATATCGAGCTCGCCTGGGGCACGGCCGACGGCCATAATACCATCGGTCGATCGGCCCCTTCGCACGGGGAGGCAACCATCCAGATTGATGGCCGGAAACTGGTGACCCGGGCGAGTCAGATCACCGTGGGCGACCTCTTACCGGACCACGAATATTCTTACAAAGTTTCTATCGGCGATTCGGCCGTCGGCCAGGGGGAAGTTCGAACCTGGGCCTCGAAATCCCAGCGGCTGGTGTTTTTCGTTATAGGCGATTTTGGCACGGGCCGGGCACCCCAGTACCTGATCGCGCGCGCTATGTGGGACGAATTCCAGCGGCGCGCAAAAACAGACAATCCTGTGCGCTTCATCCTCAGCATGGGCGATAACATTTATGGCAACGTCGCCGGATTCCTGGGCGGCGCGTTCCATACCGGCGCCGACGACGTCGATTGGGCGACCAAGTTTTACGCGCCCTATGAGCCCTTGATCGCGCGCATCCCCTTCTTCCCCTCGCTTGGAAATCATGACGGCAACGAAACCGAGAGACAGGGCGACCTGGCTGCGATTCTCGACAATTTCGCTTTTCCACAGGACAAGCCGGCCCGTTATTACACTTTCACCTATGGCGATCTGGCAAAATTCTTTGCGCTCGACAGCACCAAGAATACCGAGTCCGGACCGGCGCGTGCCGCCTACCTCGAAGACAGCCAGCAGTTCCATTGGATGCAAGCCGAATTTGCGAAGCCCCATCCGCTGTGGGTGATCCCCTTTTTCCACCATCCTCCCTTCACTGCCGGACCGCTGCACAGCCCCAGCCTCGAGCAGCTGCAGCACTGGGTTAGGCTTTTCGCCGCGTCCGGCGTCAAGGTTGTCTTTAACGGACACGAACATAACCTTCAGGTCAGTGAGGCGAACGATCGCACCAGCGGCATCTGTTTCATCGTCAGCGGCGCCGGCGGGGAGCTCCGCACCGGCAACCCGAAGAGCAACATGAAGCGCGCCGGCATTCGCGCCTGGGCCGCCGAGAATCATTTCCTGGTGGTGGAAATCGAGGGTAAGACCATGCGAGTTACGCCGCTTTCGTTCGAGCCGATGAATATCGTTGACGGCGATGGCCATCCCGTGACCCTGCCCATCAGCATCACGCAGCCCTGACAGGCGTTCAATGACACGTGTACAATGAATGCCCGTGGAATACTTTACCTGGGAATCGGTCCCGCTCGAAGTCATGAGCGATATGATCTCGCGAAAGGTGATCAGTGGCGATAAAGCCATGGTCGCGCAGGTCTTCTTGAAGAAGGGCGCCGTGGTGCCGGAGCATCACCATGAGAGCGAACAGATCACCTATATTCTGGATGGCGCTCTTAAGTTCGAGTTGGAAGGCAAGGAGGTAACCGTCCACAAAGGCGAGGTGCTGCGAATTCCTTCCCACGTGCCGCATCGCGCGGTCGCGCTCGAGGATACTCTTGATCTCGATATCTTTTCCCCGATTCGAACCGACTGGCTGACCAAGGACGACGCGTATCTGCGGCGCGGCCAGCGTGAAAAAACCTAGTTTTTCTCCGGCGTCACTGCGCTTAAGGGAACAAAGTGGTGGCCGTCGGGTGTGATCTGGACTGCCCGGATCGCGCCCCGTGGTCCAAGCGGTCCGATCGGTTTCCCGTCAACGCTGATCTCCACACCGCCGGCGTTGCCTACGCGCACCAGCGCTTTTTCGACAAAATCGATCTGCCTGGTTTCATCTTTGGCGAGCAGCTTGCCGAATACCTCTTTGCCATCGGAAACGGCATAAACCCAGGCCGGTTCCGTCACGTGAATTTCGGCGCGGCGGACGCTCCCCGCCGCGGCTGGACTGGTTGCGGCCGTCAGCTTCACTTCGGCCTGCTGGCTCCGGACGACAATTGGGCGCGAGGAATTCGCAGCCACGCTATGGCGGTACGACCAGAAGACCGACGCGGTAAAAGCTAACATCGCGATTGCCCCCGCTGCCACGACGTGGCGTCGCCAGGACGGAGGGCTCGGAGCCGGGCGATCTATCGGCGGCGTGATGACCGGTGTTGGAATCGGCATTCGTTCGGTCTTGCGTTCCACGGTCGCTCTTTCCACGATCGCTGCGCGCAGCGTCCCATCCGGCGCCGAGCCTTCTGAGTCTTGGGCCCACTGCTCCATCAGTCTTTGGACGGCCGCTTCCACCATCTGGTCCCGGTGCACAATTGGCAACTCCGGCTCCGCCTTGCTGACCTGAGCTGTTTCTGGCGCGATGGCTAACCGAATCCGTTTACGGTAGTCCTCCACCACAAAACGAATCTGCTCGGCTCTGGTTTTGTCCTGCGGCAAGACGGACTTGTCAACGGCGTGAATCCGCTCCGCTCCGATCGCGAACTTGTCTCCGCGAGGCTCCGAGTACCGCACGTCCGCCAACACCAGATGATCCTCTACTTCGAGCGCAACCACTTCGTCCACTGGCAGGCTTTCATCGGCGACGAACTTGATTCCGGTCGCCGAGATGTCCAGCAGCAGGCACTCCAGTTCGCGCTCGGGGCTGCCGACTAGAGCCAACTTTCCCGGCGCGTAGATCTGGAATCGTGGTTCGCGTCTGCCGTCCATACTGTCAAAATCGGCAGAAACCCGGCAATGCATTAGGTCAACGTTACTCACAGGTTATGTGAAATGAAGTGCAGTCCAGGTTGATCTAATGCGCAGAAGGGAGTCAGTGAGCTTCAAATGAAACAAGTACTTTATCCAATATTGGCGGGCCTGACGATAATTGGCACCGCTTGTCCGCAGTCTGAAGTGCCGCGATTCAGCGGGAGCATTGGCGCCGGGTTTACCACCCCGGTCTATGGAACGGGACAGCGCTTCGACGGTGGCTGGAACGCCGGCGCAGGGGTGGGTTTTAACCTGTCAAAATACCTGGGTGTCGAGGGCCAATTTCAGTTCAATGATCTGGACGTTAATAGCGCCACCTTAACCGGTCTCGGATATCCGAACGGTTCCATGCGAATGTGGTCGGTTACGCTCGATCCGGTGATCCACTTTGCACCCTCGAACAAGTTCAACCCGTACATCATCGGCGGCGGCGGGCTTTACCATCGCACCCTCGAGTTTACGGCGCCCACCCTGGCGAATACCTTTGGCTTTGATCCATTCTTCGGCATCTATCCAGCGACTATTGTGGCCAACCAGGTTCTGTCATCGAGTTCCGTATATAAGCCTGGTTTTAACGGCGGAGCCGGGTTTTCCATTCCGCTGGGCAGCAGTAAAGTGAAGCTGTTCGCCGAAGCGCGTTATCACTATATGTACACGGCGCCTCGCGGTACAAGCATTCTTCCGGTAACGTTCGGCGTTCGCTGGTAAGCCAGCGGCAGCTCAACGCGTGTGTGCGGTTGACCACGTCGTGTCAGGCCGCACACACGAGTACGCTGAGTCAACTCGGAAAGCCGCGCTCGATCAATCGAATTTTAGTTTGGCCCTCGGCCTGATATCTACGGACAACTTAGGAGGTTGCTGAAAAAGTCTTTCAAGAGCTCACATTGGCAGGTCGGGGACCTGCTCCACAACTCCAGGTCAATGACTTAGCTCTACACGTGGCGCAGGTCTCCGACCTGCGAGAGACTTTTTCAGCAACCTCCTAGAGGAGAAGACAACCCTATGTTGTTCGTGAAATATCTTTTGATCACCGGCGGATTCGGTCTCCTGTTTACGGCGGCCGGTATCCTGGTTTGGGACCTGTATATAGTCTTTCGACCGCGTCCGCTGTCCATCGGGGGCGACGAGGCCGAGTTACCCGGAAGCGGAAGCAGTCCGCTCGGTTCGCTACGGTGGCGGAGCGCGGTGCGCTTGGGGGCGTTCGCGCTCATTCCCTTGCTGCTCGGCGTCAGCATCGCCGTCGTGCCTGGCGACCAGGCGGGCGTTCGGGTCAGCCAATTCGGTGGCGCATTGCCCGGCACTCTTTATCCGGGCGTCCACTGGGTTACGCCACTGGTGGAACACGTCGAGCTCTTCAACATTCGGGATCGTGTTTTCACGACCGCGCTCGGTGACGATCCCAAAAAGAAGACCGACACCTTGCGCGTCCAGACTAAAGAAGGCTTGGGCGTCGTCCTGGCGGTGACCGTCCGCTTCAAGCTCGACGCTTCGAAGCTGTCCTATATTTACAGCAACCTGCCTCAGCCGGTGGAAGAGGAGATTGTTCCGCCTGAGGTGGCCAGCGCCTTCCGGCAGGCCGCGCCCAACTACACAGTGCGCGAAATCTTCGCCACCCGCCGCGACGAGATGGCGCGGGCGGTGGCCGCGCAGATCACCCAGAAGCTGGCGTCGGACGGCGTCGTGGTCAAGGAGATCATGCTGCGCGACATCCAGCTTCCGGCCGAGTATGCCAAGGGCATGGAAGGTCTGCTGCTGAAGGAGCAGGAGAACGAGCGTCTTTCGGTGGAGCTGGAAGTGAAACAGAAGATGGTGAGAGAGGCTGAACTTGAGGCTGACGCACAGAAGGCCCGCGAGGTGAAGGCAGCTGAGGCGAGGGCGCAGGTTGTGGTCATCGAAGCTAAGGCGCAAGCGGACGCCATGCAGCACACGCTCCCGTTGAAGGAAAAGCAGATCCAGCAGTCACGCCTGGAGGCGGAGGCTCGGAAGGCGTCTACGGTCATGAATGCCGAGGCGATGGCCCAGGCCAAAGTGATCGACAGCAAAGCTGAACTTGAGAAGCGCAAGATGGTTACCGAAGGCGAGGCCGATCGCATTCGCCACGTCGCGGAAGCCGATGCCGAGCGGATGAAGCTGGAGGCCGTCGTGCTGAAGGAAAATCCGCTGCTGATTCAAAAGATCATCGCCGAAAAGCTGTCCGACAAAGTGCAAATCATGATGGTTCCCAACGATGGAAAGTTCTTCTTCGCTAACGACGTGCTGAAGGGCATGCAGGCCGGCATTCCATAAGCTACAATGTGGCTCATGCGAAGAAGCCCTGTTGCCCTTTCGTTGATATTTTCCGCCTTGCTCGCCGGCGCCAGCCTGGTTTCCGATAAACCGGATACGCCGTTCAAGCTGGCGACCTTTGAAGCCCAGGGAAAAACTCGGGTCGGGATGGCGCTGGGTGATCGAATGCTCGATCTGAACGGCGCCAATGCCTACGTGGAAAAGCAGATCGGTTTGCCGGCCCTGAGGCTTCCCATGGAAATGCGCGAGCTGATCGAGCAATACCCGGCCACGTCCAAGCGCATGTACCAGATCGCGAATTACTTGAAGGACAAGCGGCTGGACGGGCAGGCCTTCGCGTTGGCGCTCGACAAAGTCGCGATCAAGGCGCCCATCAAGTATCCCTATAACTTGATGAACATGGCGGCGAACTATTGGACTCATGCGCGAGAGATGGGCGTCAACAAGGACGTGGATCAGGATCGCGACGATCCATTCATCTTCGCGAAGTCGCCGCGCTCGTGCATTGTCGATCCAGGCACGCCTTTTTATATCCCCGAGGGGCGCGATCATATTGATTGGGAAGGCGAGCTTGCCATCATCGTGAGCAAGCCGGCCTTCCGGGTGTCGAAGCAGAAGGCGCTCGATTATGTATTCGGCTACAGCATCATGTACGACGTGTCCGACCGCGGCGGACGCCATCGCAAAGACCCGATGTTTACAGGACCCGACTGGTTTTCGGGCAAGAGCCTGGATGGAGCGGCGCCCTTCGGCCCCTTCATCGTTCCGAAGGAGTTCATGACCCACCCGCATGACATCCACATCATGACCCGCGTCAACGGCGTTGTAAAGCAGGATGGCAACACCAGCGACATGATTTACGATGTCGAGCACCAAGTCGCTTACATTTCATCGATCATGACGTTGTATCCCGGCGACGTGATATCGAGCGGCACTATGGGTGGCGTGGGCGTAGCGCGTAAGCCGCAGGAGTTCTTGAAACCGGGCGATGTCGTGGAGATTTCAATCGACGGCATCGGGACCTTGAAGACGCCGATCGCAGCTATGTCGCAGCGCCCGGCCCCGCCCGCAGGTCAGTGAAGGTCGCCCCCGGCGGCTTCCAAGACCGCGCCGGCGAGCAGCAGCTGCCCGGCTCGGGACGGATGTGTGTCGCAGGTGCCGTCCGGGAGCTTTATGAGCAGGCCCGCTTTACACGCATCGCCTCCAAAGGGTGTGGTTGCAATCAGGAAAGCTGTGAATCCGTCTGCAATCTTGCCGCCGAATGAAGTTGCGATTCCGGATGCAATCCCGTTCAGTTCCGTAAACGCTCCCACCTGGACCGGGTCAGTGTAATTGAAGGCGTAATACGTCAACAAGACAATCGGACCATGGTATTTCGCCTGGACGCGTAGATTGGTGAAGATGGTGAGCATGTTCTGACCATACGCGGCGAGTACGGTCGGCAATCCAGCGAGTTCGCATGTCACATCGAAGTTGCAGTTTATCTGCAGAAGCGCGAGATCGTTGCCTCCGATGTTGATGGTGACCAACCCCGGGTTTGGGTTGTTCAGCAGATAGTTCACTGCGTAATCCATTTGGGTTCCAGAATATGAGACGAACAAGGGGCGACCTTCCTGCTTCCACTGGCGGCAGCCGAAATCGGGTGCAGTGGGCGAAAGGAAGCTTCCGCTGGTTTCTCCAAAGCAGGATGCATTGGCAAGCTTCTCATGTATCCGAAAGGAAACGAACTCCGGATAACCGTGATAATTGTTCAGGTTCACCGGAACGGTTGGATCGTATCCAAACGCGAGGGAATCGCCCAGCGCCAGATAGCGTGTATCCGTAACGGCATTATTCGGATTCTGCGCCAAGATGAGACTGGTTGCCGAAAGCAAAATCAGGGCAAAAACGGAAAATGGATGCTTCACAAAACGTGGACGCAATTCGCCGCGCTTTGTATCAACAAAAACTTTTATTGGTTGCCCTACCAGGCGATCTTTGCGCGTCTATTTTGCGTTCGTATCGGGCCTGGCCGAGGTCAAACTCCGTATATCCACGAAATCGTTGCGCACAGTTTCGATTTCCCTGCTGTATTGTTGAGCATCGCCGTAATCGAAGAAATGCGGATAACGGGAATGCGGCGCGCGCAGCCGGCGCGAGTGTTTGATAGGGCACCAATGCTGTTCCGTGCGGGCCGCCACTTCGGCCACATACGCGCACAGGCCATTTCCGTAGGAGCAGTAAATGCAGTTGAAGCGCTCGAGAAGATTCAGGTACTTTAGTTGGCCCCGATCAAAAATGACATAGTCAGCTCGCCTGACCCTTGGAATTCCATAGATCGGGAAGCAGATACCTTGAAAGAAGGCGACGAAGAGATCGAGCAAAGCGAAGGGAACGAAGCCAAGATAGATGACAGGCGCCGTCAGGAGCACTAAGAAACGGGAATGCAGAATGTAAATTGGGAGGAATCGCTTTAGCTTGCGATGCTGAGAAAGTACCTCGCCTTCGAATTTCGCCTTCCCCTGATGCAAGTTGTACCGGAACGCTCGCTCCTTTTCTTCCAGAGCGATTTGAAGTTCTTTTTCCAGAGTCTGGATGCGCTGAGCTAAGTCCTCTTTGATTTGAATCATGGGGAGTAACCTTTCCTAACGGACCCGGTCGGATCCGATCGCCTCCGATAGTAGCGCACGGGGGCCAAGCGTCAGTGAATTTAGCTTAGCTCCAGTAGCTGCGGTCGAGGCTTCGATATTGCACCGCTTCCGCGAGGTGCTTGGTGGTGACGGATTCGGCGGAGTCGAGATCGGCGATGGTGCGTGCGACTTTGAGGATGCGGTCGTGCGCGCGGGCGCTCAAGCCCATGCGGCGGACGGCCATCTCGAGTGTACGCTCGCCGGCATCGTCCAGGGCGCAAAGTTGGCGCAACAGGCGCGAGGGAATACGGGCGTTATAAAATCCGCGCCGCTGCTGGATGCCGCGGGCATTCTCCACCCGAGTGCGCATGTCCGCGGAAGTGACGCCGCTGTCCTTGCCGCGCAATTCCTTATAGGCCACAGCTGGAACTTCGATGTGAAGATCGATGCGGTCGAGCAGCGGTCCACTCACTTTGCTCAAATAGCGCTGGATGATCGCACCGGTGCAGCGGCATTCGTGCGTGGGGTCCGAGAAAAATCCGCAGGGGCAAGGATTCATGGCCGCGATCAAAATAAAATCGGAGGGGAACGACAGCGTCATGTTGCTGCGGGCGATCATCACCGACGACTCTTCGAGCGGCTGCCGCAGCATTTCGAGTACATTGCGCGCGAACTCGGGCAATTCGTCCAGGAACAGCACGCCATTGTGAGCCAAGCTAACCTCACCCGGCCTCGGCGTGCCTGAACCGCCCCCTATCAATCCTGCGTCCGAGATTGTGTGGTGCGGGGCCCGGAACGGCCGCTGCGCAACCAAGCCAACTCCGCGCGGCAGCAGACCCGCAACGCTATGAACCTGCGTGGTCTGAATCGCTTCTTGAAAGGTCAGAGGAGGAAGGATGCCTGCGAATCGCTTGGCGAGCATGGTCTTCCCCGACCCCGGTGGGCCGATCATCAGCACATTATGCCCACCTGCGGCTGCCACTTCCAGCGCGCGCTTGGCCGTGGTCTGACCGCGTACCTCGCGAAAGTCCGGGAAGCTCGGGTCAGCCGCCGATCCAGCGCTGGTGGGACATACGGTAGGGTGGAACTGGTCGGGCTGGTTCAGATACTTGACCACTTCGGCCAAGTGCCGCATTCCGAAGACGCGCACGCCTTCGGTGACGGCGGCCTCAGCCGCATTGTCAAACGGGACCAGCAGATTCGGGATGCCCTGGCGCCGCGCGCATACTGCAATCGACAATGCTCCGCGAACCGGCCGCAGCGTCCCGTCGAGCGAAAGCTCGCCAACCAGTAAATGTTCATCACTGTTACCCACCGTTCCCATAGCGCCCAGAATCCCGAGCGCCATCGGAAGGTCAAAGCCGGCTCCCTCTTTGCGGATATTCGCGGGTGCGAGATTGATGGTCACTGATTTATTGGGATAGCCGAAGCCGGAGTTGAGCAGCGCCGATTTGATGCGCTCGCGGCTCTCGCGGACCGCGGTGTCGGGCATTCCGACTGTGACGAAGTCGCGCGCGCTACCCCCTGGATACATGTCCACCTCGACGTCGATCAGGTGAGCGTCGATGCCGAAGACGGCAGCACTACGAGTGCGGAAGAGGGCCATGTCTAAGAACTGGTGGTGGAACGTCGGGATTGCTCTCCGGCATTGCCCTTGTGGGTGTATGCTGTTTTACAGGAGCTCTTTTTATGCGCAAGTTGCATATGGTGTTTTTGTCTCTGGTGCTGGCAACGGGCTGCTATGCCCAGCGTGGCGGCGGAGGCCATGGCGGCGGCGGTGGTGGCGGATTCCACGGTGGTGGAGGCGGCGGTGCGTTCCGTGGCGGCGGAGGCTTCGGCGGAGGTGGATTCCGCGGCGGTTATGGCGGAGGCTTCCGGGGAGGATATGGCGGCTTCGGTTACGGCGGACGGGGACGCGGCTACTGGGGCGGCTGGGGCTTTGGATTGGGATGGGGATGGGGTTGGCCCGGTTACGCTTATGGATACCCTTACTATGGATATCCTTACGCTTATGGATATCCGGGTTATTACGGATACGATCCCTACGCTAATAGCGGATTCGAAGCATACGGACCCTCTGCTTCTTACCAAGCGCCACCTCGCGCTGACGGCGGTGCGGTAGCGCAGTATCCCGCTGCACCACCGCCACAGGCAGGTAACTATTCGTACGCCGCGCCTCAGCCACCGCCTGCCAACACCTCTGCTTCGTCAGATGGATGGCATCGCTTTGGGCAGTGACACCTGAAGGTTACCGGGCATCCCGCCGATGGATGCTCAGTGACCTGTCCGAACTGTGGCGCGCCCATGCGCCTAAGGCCCGACCAGGAGTGCTTGGTCTGCGACTATTGCGGTAGCGTACACTTCCCGGAGTCGAACGCAGATGGCGTCCGGGTGCTGGGAGAAGCGAGTCCGCTAAGCTGTCCGATCTGTGCCGTGCCCCTGGTTCACGCGGCCGTGGCGCGCGAGCGGATACTGTACTGCGGCCAGTGCCGGGGAATGCTGGTCGGGATGGATCCCTTCGTAGCGATTATCCACAACCTGCGCGCGCGAGGCGAAGTCTTGAGCGAAGCGGCCCATCAGCCGGATTGGAGCGAACTGGATCGCCGCATGCAGTGCCCGCAGTGCCGCCAGGAAATGGAAACGCATCCGTATGGTGGCGGAGGCAACGTCATTATCGAGGATTGTGAGCGTTGCGAACTCAACTGGCTCGACCACGGTGAACTGGAACGCATTGCCCAGGCTCCGGACCGCGAGTACGCCAGCGGCTTGTAATCTAGCTTGCCCGAATCTGCCCCTACGTTTCGCTGAGAGTATCCCCTCCTATCCAGCACGTATATGTCGTGCGAAACCTAGTCATGAATGGTTGGCGCGGCATTCTTTGCTGCGCTTTGGCTTGCGCCATTCCTTCCAATGCTTCTGTCATCGTGCAATTGAAGGTGGTAGAAGGAGATGGCGCCGTCTATAGAACTGGCGCGCGAGCCGCTCGCGGTCTAACCGTATTGGTTACTGACGAGTCCGGAAAGCCGGTGGAACATGCGGCCGTCAGTTTCCGGTTACCTGAAGAAGGTTCGGGCGGCGCTTTCAGTTCCGGGCTGAGGACCGAAGTAGTGACCACCGGGCCCGATGGCCGCGCGACGGTATTCGGGATGCAGTGGAACAAAACCGCTGGTCCGGTACAGATCCGCATTACGGCCATCAAGGATCAGGCGCGAGCAGGTATCATCAGCACGCTGTACTTGAGCGATGCCGTTGCCCTGAAGGCTGGGGGCGAAGGCACCTTCGCTACGCCTCACAAGGGTCGTACGAAGTGGATCCTGATCACGCTGGCAGTGGCCGGTGGGGCAGCGGCGGGCTTTGTGCTGGCGCGCTCGCATAGCTCGACGACAAGCACAGCGGCGCCGGCTGGCATCAGCATCGGCAATCCAAGCATTATCGTGGGGCATCCGTGACGAGAACAATATTGGCAACGTTGTCAATCATGGCCGCCGTGGCCTGGGCCCAGACCTTGACTCCTCCGCAGACGGGATTCATGCAGGACGCAGCGAATTCCTTCCGTCCGGTGTACGGCATCGCCGGAAACTTCCTGCCGGGCGATCCCGTGGCCGGTGACGTTGTCTCGGCGGCATATTCCGGGTTGTACGGATTGATTAAGACCAGCGCCGCCGTCGTCGTGACGGACGGGGCGGGATCGATAGTTGCGACTAATTCTGAGCCGGATGGCCCGGCACTATTTGCGTTTAAACGTACGGGAGAGCCGGCGCTGGTTTTTATTCCGGCAGCAAACACTTTACTCGCGTGGGACGGCGCAGCATTCGACCGAGTGCATTTCGATCCCACCACACTATCGGCGAGTGCCGTCCTTTCGATTGCGGAGCCGCATTCGGGCCATGCCGCGATGATTGTCCAGCGTGAGGACGGGCTGTGGGACATTCGCGTGCAACTGGCGACCGGCGAAATCGACGCGCAGACCGCCATCCCGGGAGTCGTTGCCCCGGTGCTGATGCTGGCGAATGGAGAGCTGGTATACAGCGACGGCAACGGAATCGTACTGCGAAGTCCGGACGGGACCGAACGGCACATTAGTGCGCAATTACCGGCCAGTTTTGCACTCCAGCAAATGGGGGGCGAATGGATCCAGCTTCGGGATCTGGGCAGCGGCAAACAATTCGCAATTCACATCACCCAGAGTCGCGAGCAATATTATCAACTGCCGGAGGGAGGCCAATGATCCGGCGATTGCTGCTATGTTGTTTGATGCTTCCGCTGGCGGCGCTGGCGCAGATCCAGGTATTCCTGTTCGATGGAACGAACGAAACGCCAATCGGCGCGCTGGTGGACTTAGGCTCTGCTTCGCCGGGCGATACGGTGTCGACGCGATTTCATGTGCACAACGTCGGCAACGGTCCGGTGATATTCCAAACGTTGTCGATCGCCGGCTCGGGCTTTACGATTTCTCTGACGCCGGAACTGCCCTACACGATCGCGCCTGGTTCGTTCGCGGAGTTTCGCGTCTCTTTCAACCCCTCGTCCATTGCGACTTACAGCGCAACTGTGCTGGTAAACTCGATCAGCATCACCTTGCGCGGGACTGTTACACCATCGGCCACACTTGCCGTCGGAGGCAGCGCTACGCCGCTGGCCGCGGGAGCGGTGATCGATTTTGGATCGGTGTTGGATGGAGGCAACCAACTTAAAGTTTTCACGCTCACGAATCCCAGCAGCGCGACTCTTGCAGTAAACGCGCTAACGGTGAGCGGTGCGGGATTTACCGGGCCGATCGGAGCAGCGGCGCCTATTCAACTTGCGTCGGGCCAATCCGTCTCGTTTCAAATTGCATTTCAGCCGCAGACTGGCCAAGCGTCGCAAGGGACTCTCACCGTCGGCCAAAGATCATTTGTGCTGACCGGGCAAGGTTTGGCTCCGGCTCTGCCCACCGCTTCCATTCAACTCGGTTCGACCGCCGGCGCGAGCGCTCAGCAGAACAACATCTCGATTCCACTGGCTTCGTCGTCGCAAGTGAGTGGCTCGGGGACGCTGACCATGACGTTCCAGCCCAGCGTGGCGGGCGTTACCGACGACGCCGCAGTCCAGTTTCTTTCGAGGTCTACACGCTCGGCGACGGTTACGATCTCTCCTGGCAATACGATGGCCATGTTCGGCACGCAGTCGAGCATCGCCTTCCAGACCGGAAGCACGGCGGGGACAATCGTGTTCACACTCAACTTCCCTAACACAGCACCACAGCAGAGCAGCTTGACGATCGCCCCAGCGCCGATCATGCTCGATACCGCAGGCGCAGTACGGCGCGTAAACGATCTGGACGTCAGCATTGTCGGCTTAGACAATACCTATTCGACTTCGCAGCTTGCGTTCACTTTCTACGACAGCACCGGTGCCACGATAGCGCCCGGGGTGATCAGCGTGGACGCGGCCTCTAGCTTCCATCAGTACTTTTTCACCTCCCATCAGGCGGGCGGCCAGTTCGCATTGCTCGCTACTTTTCCGGTAGCCGGAGATGTGAACGTTATAGCTGCTTTCGATGTGCAGATTACCAACTCGGTGGGCGCAACGAAGACCCAGCACGTTTCATTCTGAACTGTTTACTCTTTTCTCATACTTCGTCCGCAAGAAATCAATGCGGCCGCGCGACACCTCCGCTGATCGGCGCCATGTTTTTCCATCGCTGGAAGCACGTCGTCTTCAGCAATTCTCAGAACGCGACCTTGGGGGCGTTGCGGGCGGCGCCCTCGGTCTTGAAATAGGCGTCGTTGCGCTGGAAACCGAACATGGAAGCCGCGATATTGTTGGGAAACAGTTCGATGTCGGTGTTATATTTCTGCACCGTCTCGTTGTACTTGCGGCGTTCCACTGCGATCCGGTTTTCGGTGCCGGCCAACTCGTCCTGCAGGCGCAGGAAGTTCTCGTTGGATTTGAGCTGCGGATAATTCTCCACCACCACCAGCAACCGGCTAAGCGCGCCGTCCAATTGCGAATTGGCCTGGATCTTTTCCGATGGATTTCGAGCGCCGCCCAGCGCCGCGCGAGCGTCGGTTACTTCCTTGATAACCGCCTGTTCCTGTTTGGCGAACCCTTTTACCGTTTCCACGAGGTTCGGAATCAGATCGGCGCGACGCTGCAGCGCGACGTCTACTTGCGACCATGCCCCGTTGACCGACTCGCGCTCGGTGACGAGAGTATTTTTCGCGCCCATGGCCCATCCGAAGATCCCCAGGGCGATCAACACTAAAACGCCAATGATGACAAGTGCAAATTTCATGTGTGCCTCATTTCCTCATTTTTCCAGGCGGTCTACGTGCGCGACCACGGTTTCAATCTGCTTCAAATAGCTCTCGAACAGCGCTTCGGGATCCACGTCGCCGGCTTTCTTTTTTTGCTCGCGCAAATCGAGCAGCGTATCAAAAGGAAACGGATCCACTCCGATACCCTTGAGCTCGCGCGCAATTTCGCGCTTTTGGTGGCCGGCCGGCAAACCGGAAACGAGCAGGGCATGCCGGGAGAGCACCAAAAAATTCGGGACTGAATCGATCATCAGCCGCAGCAGCGCCGTCTTGTCGGAAAGTATGCCGCCGGCCTTCTGCCGTAGTCGCAGGAGCTTAGTACGCAATTCCATCTCCACTTGCGCCCGATAGAAAATCTTGTCGATGACCAGGTTCTCAACCACATCGCGACCAAACAGGACGCGCCGCTGCTCTTCGATATCGTGAAATTCGATCGGAAAACAATCGGTCGAGTGCTGAACCTCTTCTTCACTCAAAAGCAGCGGCGAGGGATTGCCGTGAGCTCGCCACCACTTAAAGATGGGCTCCGCGTCGGCCAGTTCCGCCGGCGTCACGCGCGTCAGCACACACAGAACATTCAGATCGGAAAACTCGCCGTGATGATTGCCGGAGGCCGCCGAACCGTACAGGATAACGGACACCAGCCGGTCACGCTCGGACTTGCGCAAACGATCCACTAATTCCTGGAGTTTTTGTTCCATGTTTACCAGTCACTCGAGGCGCCGCCGCCGCCGGAATCGCCTCCCCCAAACCCGCCAAAGCCCCCGCCACCACCGCCGCCACCCGAATCATAGCCGCCGAATCCACCGCCGCCCCATCCGCCGCCACCACCACCGCGCCCTAATAGGTTACCGAGAATCATACCGGTTAAGAAACCACCACCGCCGCCGCCACGCATGATCACCAGTAAGATGATGATCCCGATGACGATAAACGGCCAGGGAATGCCGGGGCGTTGTCCGACCACGCGGCGCTGCGGCCGGAGGCTGACATCCAGCGTGACGCCTTTAGCGGTAGCGATCCGGCTGCCCATCTGCTCAGCGGCGGCGAACAGCGCGGGGCCATAGGCATTCTGGCGCAGCAACGGACGGGCTTCGCGCATCACGCTTCCATCGAATCCGTCAGGCAGGATCGGCTCCAGACTATAGCCGATTTCAACGCGATCGCGGCGGTCCTTAATCGCCAGCAACAACATGATCCCTTCGTCCTTGCCCTTCTTACCCACGCCCCACTTGCGATAGAGCGTGTTGGTTACGTCCTCGATCGGCTCGCCCTCGAGCGAATCGATGGTAACGATGGCCATCTGGACTCCGGTGACCTGCTCGACACGGCCGCAGTAGGCTTCCAGTTGCGCGCGCGAAGAACCATCCAGCACGTGGGCGAAGTCGCTAACGTAGCCTTGGGGCGTGAGCTTGTGGAGGTCGAGGGCCATACAGAAGCCCAGCGTCAGCACGAGTGCGGACGCGGCACGCAGGAGCGCGTGCGCTACCCAACCTTTACGTTTTAGCAGGCGAGATCCTCACGCTTGACACGAAATTCACCCAGGTTGCCCAGCACGGCCAGGGCGATGTTCTTGGGATTGAAGAACTCCTGGGCGATGTGCTGAATCTGCTCGGCGGTTACGTCTTCGATGCTTTGCAGCATCTCGTCGAGAGTGAAAAAGTGTTTAAAGTAGAGCTCCTGGCGCGCCAGGTTGCCCATGCGGCTGGATGTGGATTCAAGACCCAGCATGAACGAGCCTTTCAGATGATCCTTGGCTCGGCGCAATTCTTCATCGGGCACCAGGTGCTCTTTGAGCTCGCGAAACTCCTTGACGATGCAATCGATCACCTGGCGGGCGGATTCCACCGACGTGCCGGCGTAGATGGCCAGACATCCGGTGTCCCGATACATTCCCAGCTCGGAATAAACCGCATACGCCAGGCCCTGCTTTTCGCGGATGTTCTGAAAAAGGCGCGAACTCATGCCGCCACCAAGCACTGTATTCAAGGCATAACAGGCGAAGCGCAATTCGTGCGGAAAGGGATAAGCCGGGACGCCCAGATAGAGATGCGTCTGCTCGAGCGACGTCTTGTTACGGAATACCAGGCGCGCGTGCGGAACCGGCGGATGGCCAGGTGAAGGGTGGGCGTTTACTCGCAGATCCTCGAAGTGTTCCCGAGCCAGATCCACCAAGCGATCATGATTCAGGTTGCCCGCGGCGGTGATCAGGATATTCGACGGCGAATAATACCGGTGATAATAATCCTGAATCCGCTCGCGATCGAATTTCTTTACCGTTTCCTTAGTCCCGAGGATCGGCTTGCCCAGCGGATGATCTTTCCAGAAATTGCTCGAAAAGATTTCATGCAGGAGGTACTCGGGATTATCCACCTCCATCTTGAGCTCTTCGAGGATGACACCCTTTTCCTTTTCGATGTCCTCGTCACGGAACAGGGGATTCAAGACCATGTCCGCCAGAACGTCGAAGGCCAGCGGCAGATGTTCGTCCAGCACCTTGGTGTTGTAACTGACCATCTCCTTGGCCGTGAACGCGTCCAATCCGCCGCCGATCGAATCTACCGAACGGGCGATGTCCTCAGCCGACCGGTGGGTGGTCCCCTTGAAGACCATGTGCTCGATGAAATGGGACAGCCCGTTTTCCTCTGGAGTCTCGCAACGCGAGCCGGTGCCGATCCAGATGCCCAGCGAAACGGATCGGACGTGGGCCATGTGTTCGGTGATCACGCGCACGCCGTTGGGCAACGTAGTGCTGTCTATATCGGGGATTTTGCGCGATGCGATCTCGATGATGGTGGCCACTATCTCTATTTTATCGCTCTTACAGGTAACCTGCGTGATATAGTGAAAAGTAGTGCAAACTATTGTAGGACTTGAACTTCCGGATCTTCAAGCCGCCCTCGGAGTAGGCCAGCCGGCGTTTCGCGCCCAGCAAGTTTATGACGCCGTCTACCGTCAAAGGGTAGCCGATCTCGATCATGTCACTACCCTCCCCGTAAATCTAAGAAAAGAATTGGCTTCTCGGCTTGCGATAGGCCTGCCGAGACTCGTGACAGAGTTCCGTTCGAGCGACGGAACCCGACGATATTTGCTCGGCTTAGAGGATCAGCGGACGGTGGAGACCGTTCTGATGCCGGAGGAGGGCCGGGACACGATCTGCATATCGAGCCAGGTCGGCTGTCCGGTCAATTGCCAGTTTTGCCTGACGGCGCAGATGGGGCTGGAGCGGAATTTGACGGCGGGCGAGATCGTAGGGCAAGTCCTGTTCGTGATGCAGACACACAGCCTAGCGACCGACACCGGCAGGCTCAATATCGTGATGATGGGGATGGGCGAGCCGTTGCTGAACCTGCCGAACGTGCTCAAAGCCACTCGGCTGCTGACCGACACCAAGGGCATCGGACTTTCCCCACGCCGGATTACGCTGTCGACGGCCGGCATTATTCCGAAGATCATCGAACTGGGGCGCGAGCCGATCCGGCCCAAGCTGGCGATCTCACTCAATGCATCGACCGAAGAGCAGCGGCGCGAGCTGATGCCGATCACGCGCAAGTATTCGCTGAAGAATCTGCTGGCGGCCTGCAAGGCGTATCCGCTGCGGACGTGGGAGAAGTTGACCTTCGAATACGTGCTGCTCAAAGGCGTGAATGACACCGATGCCGATGCCCGCCGGGTAGTAAAGCTGCTGGCTCATTTGGATGCCAAGGTGAATTTGATCGCGCTGAATCCGGGACCGGGGATTCAGTTTGAAACGCCGGATGCGGAGCGCGTGCAAGCGTTTCAGGCGATCGTCAGGCGGTCGATGCCCTGTTTCGTGCGCAAACCGCGTGGGCGCGATATTTTCGCCGCCTGCGGACAGTTGAAGAGGACGGAGACCGGTGTCAGCGCGTTGCCTTTGGCATCAGATGCGGCGTTACATCGGCGTTAGTCATCCCGAGCGCCCATTTGATCGCTTCCAAGTACATCTTTTGCACGTCGGGCCGGTCCCAGGTCTCTTCGCGGTGGCCTAGAGTGTTGTAGTAGATGCGCCCTTTGCCGTAAATTTTCGCCCAGATGATCGGGAAATCCTTGTCGGCGCGATGTTCCGGCGTCACCCGGGGATTGCTGAGGTCGAGTTTCGAAGCATCCAGACGCGCGATGACATGGGTCTTGTCGCGGGAGAAGTTGCGCTCCTGATACATCTCGTCGTTGAAGATAAACTGCCGCGGAAAGTCCTGCATGCCGGGAAAATTCGGGTCTTCAACGATCACGGGCGCTTCGAAAACACCCCAGGGATGGTCCTTAAAATAACCGCCGACCATGTCGCCGTACTCCGGCCATTCATAGAAGGTGTCCGTAGCGCTGTGCAGGCCGATGAAGGCCTTTCCTTCGTCGTGAATGAACGAGAGAAGATCCTTCTTCTGTTGTGGGTTCATGTCCAGTTCGCCGGTGGTGTAGAAAACCACGGCGTCGAAATAGTCGAGGTTCTTGGCGTTGCCGGCGGCCAGCTTCTGCTTGGTGATCAGTTGCGTATCGGTCCGGATGTAGGTGTCGTAAACACCCGACCGGCGGCCGATTTGTTCGATGGTGGCGAGCGCGTGCGAAACGGAATCGTGCTGGTAGCCGGCGACCGCGCCGATGGCCAGGATTTTCTTTTTCTTGGGCTGGGCGGAAAGGGTGAGAGTTAATGAGGCGCCGAGGAGGAGGGAAATCGCGAGCCGATACATGACTACAGCATACCGCTCCCTTACGGTCACGGCTCGGAATCGCATCTACATCTTTTGAACCCGGCGTAGCGTATAGATCTCGGGGTGGAGATTCGCGTCTTTGAGCTTTTTCCAATCGTCGGAGACCTGAATCAACTTGCCGCTGATGTGGTTGGACTGCTCCGAAGCCAGAAACAATGCGAGCTGGATTTGCTTGTCGGGCGCGACGCCGCCCGTCTGGCGGACTTCGAGAGCTTCCTCAGTCTCCTTCCATCCGGCTTTCTCGCCGGCGCGAAGAATCTCATCGGTCATGTGCGTGTATGCGCCGCCCGGCCCCATGCAGTTGATCTGAACATTATGGTCGCGAATTTCCTCGGCCACGGTCTCGACGAAGCGTACCAACGCTGCCTTGGCGGAGGCGTATGCCGAAAGGTTCGGCCGCGCCGCCGTTGCGCCCGAGCCGCTTAGTACGATAATCTTGCCGGAGCGCTGCTCGATCATGTGCGGCAACACCGCCTTGCAGGAGTTCATCACACCGATGAGATTGGTCTGGATGGTTTCGGCCCAGGCCTTGGGCGATTGTTCGACCAGCGGACCGATGGGTCCCTGGATGGCCGCCGAACACACCAGAACTTGCACGCCACCGTAATGTACACGCATGCGGTCCACCGCCGCAGTGACTTGCTCGTAATCGGTGACATCGGCGCGGATGCGTAGGGCGTTGCCTCCGGCGTGCTCGATTTCCAGATGCGCGAGATCCAGTTCGGCCTTACTGCGAGCCAGCAGGCCCACTCGACAGCCGGCGGTGGCAAAGCCGATCGCCAGCCTTTTACCGACGCCTCGTCCCGCACCCGTTACGAGCACACCGGCATTCGTCAGACTTTGCACTCCAGGCCTTCCAATTTTCTAGAACTGCTTTTTGGGTGGCTTATCGCCGCCGTTCGGATCGTTGGCCGGGGCCTCGGGCGGGGCCTTACGGTCGAAGCCGTCCTGATACGCCTCCACGCCTTGCGAAGGAACCGCTATCTTGATCACTTTGCGGCTATCGTTCAGCCAGAAATCCAGGCTGATGGCCTGGCCTTGCGGCGTCGTAGCGTTCACCGTGATGTGGTTCAGATCGACGGTCTTGTTGGCGAATTCCACAGGTTCACGGCCTTTGAATACGACGGTAGCGGGAACCTCAGCCTGGCCGAGCACGTAGACCGGAAACTGCTGCGGGTCCTGATTTTTCAGATCGGCGCGCATGGCCAAGAAGCTCCAGGGATAAAGCGGTAGATTCGCATTCACGACGATCGCGCCGGCCGAAACAGGATCTTCCTTAGCCTTGGGACCCTGTCCGCTATCGATCTGGTTGCTGGCCTTGCCGTCGGCAAAAGTGGTCTTCACGTTCATCTGAATCTGGCCGAGCTTGGCTTGCGCGACCGCTTCAAGCGGCTGATACTTGTCATCAGTTACCACTTTGAACTGCTGGATATCGATCTTCATCGGGCCGATGGTGGCGTTGCCCGAGCCGCTCACCGCGATCTTGCCGTCCGATTTGTCGACAGTGTAGGTCTCGGACGCCATGGGCTTGCCGGCCATATAGATGCTTAACTTGCCGCCATTGCCGGCGCTGGATGCTACGGGCGCTTGCGCAGGCGCGGGATTGGCCGCGACTTGGGGCGCTTTCTTTAATATGCCCTGGATCTCCGGCGGCAGGTCGAAGCGATCCTTCGGCATGTCGACGTTGACCTCCACCTTTTCGACCGTGATCAAGAACTCCTGGCCGGCGGCACGATTGATCATCTTATGCGGGACGATGATGTCGCCCTCTTTGCGATAATCGTCGGCGACGACCTCGGCCGTGATGTCTCCCATGGGTGTGTTGCGAGTGACGGTGGTCTTGATCAGAAATCCGGATTTCTTGTCGAAGAATTCGGCGGTCGGCTTGCCCTCTTTGGGAGTGAGCACCACCTTATAGCACTCGTGGCCTTCCACGGTTTCGACACCGGCGGTCTCTGCCTTGGCGTAAAGCGTTCGCCACTTCAGCGCCGCGTTGAAAGCGCCGTCGCGAAGAGAACCGGCCTTCTCGTCGCCTTGCTTGATGCGAGGGCCCTGCAACGCTGAATTTTCCCAGGCAACATCACCGCTGCTGCCGGATTCGATCTTCCCGATGCCTTCGATTTCGATGATGGCCAGGTTCTTGTCGGGCTCGGCCTGATAGACCGTCATGGTCCCCTTGATGCCTCGCCCGCTGAACTCCATGGAGCCATGCATCACTTCGTTGTGCCGCTTTTCGAACGCAGCCCTGCCGCCCGTGACCTCTATCGACCGGTCCAGGATGGTTTCCGCCTTAGGGAGCGCTTCATCGGCGCAAAAGACGGGGACAGAACTCAGCAGTAGTGCGATTGCGAGCTTATTCATGATGCACCTCGGACGTTTCCTTCAGGGTAGCGCAGGGGGGGAGTCAAGAGCGATTGGCCAGTGGTTTACCGATTTCCCGCGAGGGGTTTACCGATTTCCCAATGGTGTCCGAACGGGTCGACCACCCGTCCGAGGCGCCAACCATATTGATTGCTGACGGGCGTAACAACGGTGGCTCCCGCTGCGACAGCCCGTTCGAAGGCGGCATCCGGATCTTCTACCGTCATCACCATACGCACGGTACCGCCGCCGACGGTCTCCGGACTGAAGTTCAAATGCTCCGGAGATTCGTCGGCGACCCAAAATTCCGCCTCCGCAACGCCCAGCCGGGCGACTACTGCTCCATCCTCGGCGTCGATGCGGAACAATTCACGAGCGCCGAACGCGGCCTTGTAAAACGCGATGGCTCGAGCTCCGTTTCGAACCGAGAGCATGGGAGCTATCGTCGTCTTCTGATTTCCCTCGGTCCGTGCCGCGTCGCCCATAAAGCTAGTGAATCGTTGCCGTGAAGACCTCTTCCATGGCCAGGTTGGTGCTGCAGCCGGGGGCGAAGTTCAACTGGCCGCGGCTGTCGGTCCAGATGGCGTGCGAACGTCCGTTGAACGAAACCAGGCCTTCGTAGTCGCCATACTGGTTGCCGTAATCGATGGCGCTGCATGGAAATACGCCGTTGCAATCGTGCTCGTTGGAGCTGGTGGTGGTGATGCGCGTGTTGGGAGAAAGCCAGTTGATTCCGTCGCTGGAGCGAGTGAAGTAGTCGTCGGTCATGTAGCGCATCCCGGTGGTGTCGTTGCGCGTATCGTAGAACGATATGTTGACTTCCCCGGTAACGGCGTCCACCGAGAGCCATGGATAGAAGCGATCGACCGAGCTGGAGAGGCTATCGGTGACATGCAAAGGCGCTGACCAGGACGAGCCGCGATCGTCGGAAAAAGAGCTATAAATCTCAGTGTTCACGCCGTTGGGAGCAAGATCCATCCAGGCGCAGTAGAGACGCCCGCGGTGGGCGCCACTGGAGCGGTCCACATCGCAGGTGGGATAAACCAGTGCACCCCGGAAGGAGATGGCCGGAATTGCGATATCAAAGGAGATCGACTTGCTTGCGATGACGCTGGGAGAGCCAAAGGTTACGCCGCCGTCGAAGGACCGATTAAAGGCGATGGTATTGGCCGCGATGTCGTTCCAGGCGGCATAGACTTCGCCGTTCGGGCCGACAAAAGGCTGAGCCGCGATGGACTTCCCCGGCCCATTCGGATTATCGATGCGGTTGATGGAAAAGCTGGCGCCATGATCGGTGGATCGTGCGAAACGTATTCCGCCGCTGGATGATCCGCCGCTAGCCGCGTCCCAGGTCAGGTAGACATTGTCGCGGTAAGAGCTACCCAGATTCGTGTCGGTGGAAATCATGGGCTTGTCGTTGAAATGATCGGTGCCGCTGGAGAAGGAAAAGAAATTGGCCGACGGATAGCTCTTGCCGCCGTCGGTGGAACGGGCGACGCCCAGCTCGGTGCCGTTAATCCCATGGCCGTTTCCGAAGAACACGACGATGTAACTGTAGAACACGTTCCCGCGGGTGTCGAACGCCAGGCTGGGGTCGGAACCAAAGTCGGTTCCATTGGTGCCCATGGCCGGAGGCAGCGGCAAATCAACGCCTGTCCAAGTGGCGCCGCCGTCCGACGACGCATAGCCGCGCATCGGATCCCGAAAGATCTCGTTGGAGCCGCCGGCGATCGAATTCGCATTGCGCGTGTTCAGGGTGATGAAGGTCTCGCTCTGCGGACCGCATTCGTTCGAGACGTCGACATTGGTTCCGACCACCGGCGCAGAGGAGGCTATATCGGCAGCCCCGCCTGAGCCGAGCCGCAACAAGGTCTGGTATTTTGCCCACCAGCGGGGCGTGAAAGAGTTGTTATTGTTCTGAGCGGAAACCAGGACGGTCGAAAAAAGCGCCGCTACAAAAAGGCGATTGGAAACAGACATGAGATCCTCCGGCTCTCAAGGATACCAAAAGCCTCTAATGAGGTTTTTAGCGCTGTTCTGAGATTTTTAGTGCTACTGTTATGTCGTCGATCATCTTCAGCGTGTTCTCGCGAACGGCAGCAACGAAGGAATGGCAGGGCAGATCGGGGGATGAGTACTTATAAGTGATGCCCCGCGACGAACTCACCACTGCACCGAGCCCGTCGTCGTTGAAGCACGCCGCGGCACTCTCCGCGCTGCCGCCCTGTGCGCCGTAGCCGGGAACCAGGATGAGCGCACGAGGCATCAGGGTGCGTAGTTTGCGGCCGTCTTCGGGGAAAGTCGCGCCGATCACGGCACCGATGGAGCTGTAGCCGGAGTCGCCTATGATCGCGCGCCCGAGGTCGTCAACAGTGGCGGCAATCGATTCATACAACGGCCGGCCGGTGGCCGCGACCGGCTGGTCCTGAAAATCGCGCGAGCCGGGATTGGAGGTTTTCAGAACGACGAAAAGCCCTTTGCCGAAGGTTACGCAGGCGTCGACGAACGGCAGCAGGCTGTCGCGGCCAAGATAAGGCGTTACGGTGGCAGCGTCCGCGTCGAAGACCCTCTGCTTGTGGCCGAGAATATCGGCTTCACCGAGAAATGCCGCGGCGTAGGCTTCGGCGGTGGAGGAGATGTCGTTGCGCTTGCCGTCGGCGATGACCAGCAGGCCGTGCTGCTTCGCATAAGCGACCGTATTCTCGAAGGCTTCGACGCCGGCCGATCCATATTGCTCGAAAAATGCGAGCTGCGGCTTGACCGCGGGCACGAGATGGGCGACGGCGTCAATGACCAGCTCGTGAAAGTCGGTCACGATGGAGCGGATCACCTCGCGCGTCGGCTCGCCGCGTCCGGATTTGACGAAAGCCGGCATCAGATCGATACGCGGGTCCAGGCCAACGACGCAGGGGTTTCCTTTGGCGCGGATGGAGTGGATGAGGCGGTCGGCGAAATCGGGGTTTGAGTGCACTGTCCCTAATTTTACTTCTTGGTCAGCAGCGCCAAGCTTCCGCCCGCCGGATAGGTTTCGATCTTCGTCCCGGCGGGGAAGCTGAGCGGCTTGCTGAAGTAGTACGTCTGATCGAACTTGGGTTTGTAGTCGTAAATCCAGATGAGCTGTTCGATCACGCCATCGGGAAGCTGGGCGATGGCTTTCACAGACGCTCCTTGCGCCAAGCCCTTCGCGCGGGCCCCCACAAAGGTCTCAGGATGCGTGAGCTCCAGACGGCCGTCGACGACCACTTCAGCGCCGGTCTTGGGCGGCTTGTGGGTCGCATCCGCGGGCGTGTTGAAGTCGGGAGGCTTGGGCATCAACGACGGTTCGCCTTCCGGAGATCCGCCCTCCACCCAGTCGGCAATCAGATGCAGTTCCTCCTGCGTGATTGCCTTGTCGTTGCGCAGTTCTCCGAAGCCTTTAATGGCGCCAAAGGGGGGCATGCGTCGCTCCAGGACCTCTTCTTTGATCGCTTTTGCCCAGGGGCGAGCTTCGGTATAGGTCATGAGCGAAAACGCCGTACCGCCTTCACGATGGCAGGAGGCGCAACGCTTGTACACGATGCGGGAGATTTCGCGCGACCAGGTAATCTTGGTGGAAATAACATCGTGGGCGCTCAGCACGAGACCGGCGCCCACGAGGAGGAGGAAGGTTATGGCTAACCTAGATACAACAGGCTTCTGGGATACAACAGGCTTCACTGACCGCTTCCGCTGGTCGCGCCCTCCGTTTTCTTGGGTGTGAAAAGATCACGCAGTGTCATGTCGGCCGGGATCACGATGTCGTAAAAGCCGATCATCATCTCTTCCCAGCTTTGTTCGCCGAAACGAACTGTAGCCGTGGGGTCGGGATTCTTCGGATTGTTGGGCGAGTTGTCGAACCAGCCCGTGCACTCGATGCGCGCTCCGGGCGGGATCTTCAGTGGTTCGGCCAGTTTGTAATCGAGCTGCCAGAAGAAGTCGTACTTGGGCACGCGCAGCAGGGTTTCGGTGCTTCCGTCCGGATATACGACGCGGTATTCGAACGACTTTCCACGCAGATGCATATGCGGGAAGAAGTTCAGGATCGTGGCGCCATTCGGGAATACGTTCTTGGCGTCCACGCGATAATCGGGATCGCCCGGCGGAATCTTGAAGCCGAGATTGTTGCCGCCGATGGTGACGGCGCGCTCGGTCGGTTTCTCTTTGGCGAACACCATGCCGACTCGGGTGTGGTCGACCGTCTCTTTGCCTGTGGTCGTGTAGTGGATCTGCAGCACCAGGTCGGAGCCCGCCTTGACCATCTTACCTAAGCCGGGCCGCCACATCTCGGGAATCTTGCCCGGCGTATAGATGAAGAGAATATCGTTGCCGCCACCGGACGTGTTGTTGAAATCTTTGCCGTTGCCAGGCGGAGTGTACGGAACTCCAGGCTGCGCTTCGCGCAACCACTTCGACTGCGGATCGCGAACAAAGATGACCACGTGGTGAACGACGGTGCGGTCGCTCGGCCGCGCTTCGGCGGCTTGAATCCACTGGTCCTCAGTGAATTTGGTGGGCAGCACGACATATTGATACTGGATGTCGCCGGTGGCCGGGATGTGGAACGTGTTCATGTCCAGCACCAGATCGGGCTTGGGAATGTTCCAGCCTTCTGTAAAAGTGCGCGGCTTGGGTGCGTCCTTGGAATCGCCTTCTTTGGCTCCGCCATCCACCCAGGAGACGAGCTTATCGATTTCCTGCTGGCTCAGCGAGCGATCGTCGGAGAAGTGGCCGAATTTTGGATCCGCGAACCAGGGTGGCATCTTCCTGGTTACCACGTCTTCCTTAATGGCCTTGGCCCAGGGGCGCGCATCGTTATATGACATCAACGCGAAGGGCGCGATCTCACCGGCGCGGTGGCATTCCTGGCAATGCTGCTGCAGGATCGGCTCGACGTCCTTGTGAAAAGTGGCCTGCGGAGCAGTCGCGGACCATGCGCACACCGCAGCCGAGGCAAACAGAAGCGAGAAGGAGTTGACGCGGTTCATGTTATTAATCGGACCTTCCTGCCGGGCGTTGCAACGCCGATGGATCGGAGTGGGCGTCAAAGGAGACGTCAAAGAATCCGACCATCATTTCCTCAAACGTCTGATCTCCCCAACGCACTTCCTTGGTCGGATCGGGATTGGACGGATTGTTGGCGGAATTGTCGTAGTGGGCCGTGCATTCGATGCGCGTGCCCTTGGGCAGCAGCAGCTCCTGATCCAACGCGTACTGGATTTGCCAGCTGAAATCGTATTTCGGCACGCTCAGAAGAACCTGGCTTTCGCCGGAAGGATAAACGGCCTTATAGAGAAAATCTTTCCCCCGCAGGTGCATATGCGGCAGCAGGCTAACCAGGTTGACGTCCTGCTGCAGTGTGGCCAGCGAGTGCGCCTCATAGTTGGGATCGCCCGCCGGAATCTTGATGAAATAGTTCATCGCCATCATGCTCATGACGCGTTTTTGCGGTGGCTCTTTGGCGAAGATCAGGCCGAACTTGGTGCGGTCCGTAACCGCTTTTCCGTTAGGCGTATAGTGCAGCTGCAAAACGATGTCGGAGCCGGCTTTGATCAGCTTCGCTTCGCCGGGCTTGCATTGCGAAGGGGGCAGACCAGGAGCGTAGCCAACCAGCATTTCGCCGGGGATCTGATCCTGAATATTGCCGCCTTGACCTTGACCGCGCTGGCCGCCCTGGCGTCCATCGCTCACGGGACGGCGGGGAATATACGGCACACCGGGCTGAGCGTCCTTCATAAAGCTATTTCCGGGCGGCCGCAGGAAGGCCAGCACATGATGCACGGCCGAGCGGGCGTCCGGACGAACTTCGGCGAACTGCACCCATTTGTCTTCGGTGAAGTTGGTGGGGATGACAACGTAGGTATAGTCGACCACGCCGGATGCGGGCACATCGATGGGCGTCGGCAACTCATACACGACATCCGGCTTTCCGATCTGCCAGCCCATGAAGTACTCACGCGGTTTCGGCGTATCCTTGGGATTACCGGCTGGCGAGCCGGCGTCCACCCATGCGACTAGTGTGTCAATTTCGGTCTGCGACAAAGACCGATCGTTAGAGAACTTGCCATAGTGCGGATCGGCGGACCAAGGCGGCATCTTCTTGGTCAGGACCGCAGTCTTCATTGCCTTGGCCCAGGGGCGAACCTGATCGTAGGTCATGAAGCTCATGGGAGCTACTTCCCCGGGCCGGTGGCATTCCTGGCACCGGTTTTGAACGATCGGAGCGACATCCTTGTAATACGTGACGCTGCCGGGGGCAGCAACGGCCACAGCCGACACTGCCAGAGTGAGTACCGCGCCTTTGAGTTTCATTCTCTTCCTCCGCTACTTTGTATTGTGACTAAAAGCCCGGACCACCGCTCGCGGCCGGCTTCGGTTTGTTCTTAGGCCGCATCAAATCCATGGCTGTTTTGTCCATCGGAACGGAGACGTCGAAGAAACCGATCATCATCTCTTCCCAAGTCTGCTCGCCCCAATGCACTTCTTTGGTCGCATCCGGATTGTATTTGTTGTTGACCGAGTTATCGAAGTGCGCTGTGCACTCGATCACCGTGCCCTTGGGCAACAACTTGGGTTTCGCCAGCTCGTACGTAAGCTGCCAATTGAAGTCGTAGTTGGGCACGTTGAGCAGGGTTTCCTTTTCGCCGCTCGGATAGGTAACACGATACTCGAAGTCCTTGCCGCGGAAGTGCATGTGCGGCAGCAGGTCGATCAAGGTAGAGTCGTCCTGAAGAGTGATCTTGGCGTCCACCCGGTAATCAGCGTCGCCCGGAGGTATCGCGAATTGCGGATTGGCCGCGGCCAGTGTCAGCACGCGCTCGGTCGGCTTCTCGGTTGAAAACACGACGCCGACCCTGGAAATATCGGTGTGGGTCTTTCCATCTGCCGTGTAATGCATCTGGAGCACGATATCGGAGCCGGCCTTGACCAGCTTCGCTTGGCCGGGCTTAAGAACGTCGGGGAGCGTGCCGGGCGCATAACCCGCCAGGAAATCGCCACCGAATCCGAGGCCGCCACCACCGCCCCCTTCACGCTTTTGTCCGTTTTGTGCGTTGCCCCTGCCATCGGCCTGACGCTCTTGCTCTCGGGGAACGAACGGCACGCCGACCTTGGCATCCTTCAGCCAGGGATTGCCCGGCTCGCGGATGAAAGCGATGATGTGATGAACCACGGTTCGATCGCCGGGGCGCGCTTCGGCCATCTGCACGTACTTGTCTTCGGTGAAACCGGTGGGGACGATGATGTACTGATAATCGATCGTACCGGACGCCGGGACGTTGAAAGCTACCGGCATGCTGAGCACCATGTCCGGCTTCCCGATCCGCCAACCTTCCACCCAATCCATTGGTTGGGGAGCATCCTTGGGATTGCCTGCTTTGGCCCCGTTGTCGACCCAAGCCACTAGCGTGTCCATGTCTGCCTGCGCCAGCGACCGGTCATTGGAGAAGTGACCAAAATGCGGATCGGCATACCACGGTGGCATTTTTTTGGTCACGACGGCCGTTTTGATGGCTTTGGCCCAAGGACGAGTCTCGTCATAACTCAAGAACGCCATCGGAGCCGCTTCACCGGGCCGGTGGCAGGTCTGGCAGTTTTTCTGTAATACTGGCAACACATCCTTGTAGAATGTGGGTTGCGGGCTGGTAGCTGCCGCAGCCAAGGCGACGGAGCACAAAGACAACACGATTGAACGCATGAACTGCCTCCCGAGGATCTCTCTGCTTCTAATGATACGGGAGACTGACCTGATTTGGTCCTCTCAAATCGAGCCCGCGAGCGAAAAAAACGGTTGTTTTGAGGTTGTTAAACGCTCAAATCAATCGCTTTCCTAGTAGTTCTACTTTCAGCGACGAGCGAGCCCAGGTAGGGCCTTAGGAAATTTACCTGGGATGTTAAGGTCTTTTCACTCTCGTAAGTTGTTGACAGATGGGTTATCATAGACCCTTACAGCTTTTAGTACTGTTACTACCCTTTTAAGGACACTATGCCCTCGAAAAAGCCCGGCACAGCGGTGCCGCCTGCGCCTGCACGCATTTACCCCCTGGATCTTTCCAGATTCCGCAAGAAGGCAAACGTCACCCTGGAGCAGATCGCTGATAGTACCAAGATCAGCCTGCGGTTTCTCCGCGCTATAGAAGCCGAGGAGTTTGCGAAGCTTCCTGGCGGCATTTTCAGCACCAGCTATCTGCGCCAGTATGCCGCGGCGATCGGCTACGATGAAGTCGAATTGCTTACGCACTTTGACCGCAAGATGAATCCTCAGCCGGTAAGCACGGGACCGGAGCGAGAGACCGGAAGCCGAAAGTTTCTGGACCGGTGGTTGCGAATTCCGGCCCAGGCGCAGCGTTAAAGCGGCAGTCCGGCAAGGTTTGTATCCCCTAAGAACGCATAAGGATACTACTCTTCAATTGACACCCTAGTCCCTACAATCAACAGCGCGAGCGTCGATAAGAGAACCAGGAAGGCGATGCGCAGCGATTCATCGATGACTTGGGCCAATGAAAATCAATAGTTCCGAAGGCAGGGTCCTATCCCGGTTAGGGCGTTCGGGCGGAGTGGGCACAGCCAGCCAGGCTGGCGGCAGCAGCGCTTCGGCGGGGCCATCGTTGGGGGCGGATCGGGTTCAGCTCTCGAATCTCAGCGCGAACCTGACAGCTGCACTGGGAGATTCGGCTGCGCACTTGAAAAAGCTCTCCGCTCTGTCCGCAATCGCATTGGGTGGAGGATACCGGGTGGATGCGGGAGCGGTGAGTGATAGTATCATTCGCGACAGCCTGCAATTCGGGGGAACGAACTACCTTTAATGAGTGATCAATTAATGAGTGATCCATGTCGAACATGAACGCGGAGTTGGGGCAGATCCGGGCTGCCCGCGCCAGTCTTCAAAAATTCCGTTTGAAGTTGTTGCGTCCATCGATAGCGGCTCTCGAAGGTGGCTCCGGCGATCTGATGTTGGCGGTGGAGTGCCTGGAACGGCTCGAGCCCGTTCTGAGGTCGCGAGGCCCGCGGCCGGTGGCTGCCGAACAAGCCTTGCGCCTGGAAGTCGGCGGCCTGCGGCGCGATTTGCAGCAACTCAATGCGTTGCTTGAAGGCGCGGCCAGATTTTACCAAGGCTGGTCACGTCTGATAGGCTATGCGACCGAAGACGGAGCTGCCAACTACACCCCCGACGGCCACGCCGGCGTTTTATGTTTCAACAACACGAAGAATGCGGTGATCCATGGGTAATATGCTGACGGCATTGCTGAACACGGCTAATTCGATGAGAGCCGTAGAGCAAGCGCTCACGGTTACGGAGAATAACGTCGTCAATGCTTCCACACCGGGCTATGCCAAGCAGACGGCCACATTTGTAGCTCAGCCCTTCGATCTGACTGTGGGACTTCCCGGAGGAGTAGCCGCCGGGCCAGTGCAGAGTTCGCGCGACGCATTCGCCGAACAGGCGGTCCGCAACCAACAGACCGATCTCAATTATTACCAACAGAAGGTCTCGGATCTGACCACAATGGAGAGTTATTTCAGTACCTCCAGCACATCCGGGATCGGTCCGGCGATGAGCAGCCTGTTTCAGAGTTTTTCTCAACTCAGCGTAAATCCGAACGACACCGTTTCGCGCCAGAACGTTATCAACCAGGCGCAGAGCGTGGCGCAGAACTTTCAGACCACCGCGTCCGGTTTGGAGAGTCAAGGAACTAATATCGATGAGGAGACAAGCAGCACAATAGCATCCATCAACCAGCTGGCCGGGCAGGTGGCCACGATCAACGGGGAGAACCGGGTGGACCCGTCCGGCGGCGTCAATGCGGGAGTAGACGCCCAATTGAATTCCACCTTGGAGCAACTCTCGCAATTGGTCAACTTCAAGGCTCTGCAGCAACCTGACGGCACAATTACGGTGTACGTCGGCGGACAGACTCCCTTAGTGGTAGGCGCACATACCTATGCCATCTCGGGAGATTTTTCGACGCCTCAGACGGCGGTCGACTCCAGCACGGGAGCGGATATCACCAGCCAGATCACAGGCGGACAGTTAAGCGCGATGCTGGACGACAAAAACAACGTCTTGCCGGGCTACCTGGCGAGTCTAAATACACTCGCCCAGGGCGTGGCCGACCAAGTAAACACTGGCTTGTCAAATGGAATTGATGAAAACGGCGCGTCACCGGCGACCGATTTGTTCACTTATAACGCCAACCTGGGAGCAGCCGCGACACTGGCTGTGAATCCGCTGACGCCGGACCAAATAGCGGCTGCAATGCCTGGAGCGCCGGGCGGAAACGGCAACGCCCTAGCCTTGGCGGCGCTAGCTAATCAACCCAACCTGAACAACTATACATTCGCGCAATTTTACGGAAATATTGGCGCACAGGTGGGCAACGATTTGTCGACCGCGACCGATAACCAAAGCACCAAACAGGCGCTGTTGGGCCAGGCGCAGACTCTGCGCCAGCAGGCGTCCGGTGTTTCGCTCGACGAGGAAGCTGCAAATCTAATCGCCTTTCAGCGCGCTTATCAGGCCAACGCTAAAATGCTGACTGTGCTGGACACCCTCACCCAGGACCTGATGAATGTGCTACCCAACGCGGCATAAAGGATTATCCAATGATTAGCTCTCTCAATGCGTCGGCCTTGAGTTTCCTCAATGGTATGGCCGCGATCCGGTTACGGGCGCAAACCGCCGAAGATCAGATGACGACCGGCTTGAAGATCAATTCGGTCTCCGATGCTCCCGGTCAGATCGCGAACCTGTATGAGACGCGCTCCCAACTGGGTCAAGCCCAGCAGATCGATACCAATCTCGGGCAGGTCACGGCCGAGGTGAATACCGGTGAATCGACGCTCAGTGGAACCGTAACGCTGATAGAGCGAGTTCAAACGCTGGCTTCGGAAGGCGACACCGGCACGGCCACCGTGTCGATGCGTCAGGACATCGCGAACGAACTGGGTGGAATTATGCAGCAGCTGGTGAGCGCCGCGAACACCAACGTGGGAGGCCGTTATATCTTCGCGGGTGACAGCGACCGGACCCAGCCTTACACCATCGACCTTACTCAAACCAACCCAGTCAGCGCCTATCAAGGTTCGGCGTCGACACGCCAGATCCAGGGCGCGGACGGCACAACCTTTGGGGTCGCGGAAACGGCGCAGACTATCTTTGACGATCCAACCGGCCAGCAAAATATCTTCACGTCTATCAACAATCTTCGCTTGGCTATGTTGAACAACGATCAGGCCGGCATCGACGCCGCCATGCCCAATGTTCAATCCATCGATACTTACTTAAACCAGCAACTGGCGTTTTACGGAAACGTCCAAGATCGCGTGACCAGCGAGACGAATTTCGGCGCTAACTATGAAACGCAGCTCCAGACTCAGTTGAGCGGCATCCAGGATGCCAACCTGGCGCAAGCAATCACCCAAATGCAGCAGTCCCAGACGCAGGAGACGGCCGCGTTGCAGGCCCGCGCGCAATTACCTAAAACCAGCCTGTTCGATTACCTGGCATAGGCCGGCCAGGGGTTAATGGGCCTAATAATGGAAGGATGAGGACAGCACGCGGTTGGAAGCATCCACGGTCGCGCTGGCCGTAAACGAGAATCGCCAATCGCGTACATCCACGCGGCGAGCCCCGTCCGGATCGGTCGTCGGCGTGACCTGCCATAGCGGATATTGCGCAAATTCTAGAAATTTCCGCAGGATGTACGCTTGGCGCGCGGCCTCGAGCGCGGGACTGGGCTCGGGCTTATAAATCACTGCACCATTGGTCGGATCGAATTCGGCCAGCAGGTTCATGGAAAAGCGCATCACGAACCCTGGCCGTTCCACCCAACCGGCCCACTGGAAGGGGTCGCCTGCCGAGAGAGGGAACGCGGCCACGCGGATCGGAGGGCCGCCCTGATAGACACGCGAGTTTAGAGTCTCGAGCGCGCGCTGATGAATCAGATAGCGGCCGAAATCATAAGCCGGGATGAAGGCCAGTGCGAAAAGAGCTAGTCCCCGTCCGGCGCTGGGCTTGGCTCCAATCTCAGCGCTGACCAGCCGGCCGAGCAGCGGCCCGAGGAAGGCCAGCGTGAGAACTCCCCAAATCCAGAGATCGGTCAAGCTGTTGAGATCCAGACGAAACCATTGCGGGGAGAATGGGAAGAGAAACCGGACACCATAAGCGTTGGTCCAATCCAGCAACAGGTGGCTGGCGACGCCGATGATCGACAAGACATAGGCCGCTTTCCACCCGCGCATCGTCCGGCCAACTAAACAAACCAAGAGCACCGGAAGCAGCGCCATTACCGGCGCCATCGCGACCGAGTGCGTGACGCCGCGGTGATAGACGAAATAGTTGAATGGGCCGCCGGCAATGGCAACGATGTCGATATCCGGAATATTGGCGGCCAGCATGAGCAGCAGGGCGGGCCGGGAATACCAGCGGTCCAGACCGGCTCGGCTCAACGCCAGGCCTGTCAGCGTGTGGGTGAGGTTGTCCATGCAGTGTCGGCGGGGGTGCGAGCCGCAGACTTCGCGTCTCGAATGCGGAAGGCCGGGGGAACCAGCAAGGTCAGCGCGTTGGGGACGATCTCGACTCGCGCCGGCGCGAACCCTGCGTATTCACCGTCCACTTGCAAATGGACCTTGCCCTGTGGAGACGCCGAAAACAACGCCCGCCGGGTTCGAAGCGTAGTGATGCCGCGCATGCGCACATGCCGGCGCGCCGCCACGCCCAACATGTACTTGAGATAGGTGAAAGAACTCGAACCTTCGAACAACACCAGCTCGAGGCGATCGTCGAGCAGCGAGGCGCCTAGGGCGATTTCCAAATCGCCGCCGTAATTGCGAACGCGGCTGGCCAGCGCGAAGCCGGCTTGAAATTTTCGGCCCTCCGCCTCCACGGTGAACACAGGCAGCCGGCGGCCCACTTTTGCGAAACCTCCGATCCAATACGCCGCTTTTCCGAGCGCGGCCTTCACCCCCAGCGACAGGTGATACACAATGTCGGCATCCAGACCTGCGCCCGCCATCAGCAGAAAGTGACGTGGGCCTTCATCCGCACTCCTGTCGATCAATCCCACGGCTACGCGCTCCGGCGTCCATTCCTCGAAAGACGCAGCCGCGCGTTCCATTGTTTTGCCGAGCCCCAACTCGTTTGCCAGCACGTTGGCGGTTCCCGCGGGAAGAATGCCGAGCGGCACTTCGGAGTGGACCATGCCGTTGAGGGCCTCGTTGATGGTCCCGTCGCCCCCGGCCACCAATATGAGATCGGCGCCTTGTTCGATGGCGCGGCGCGCCAGTTCGGCCGCTGTGCCGGGGCCGGTAGTGGAAACTGCGCTGACAGTAATTCCTCGAGACGCAAGCAGACCGATGGTGCGATCGAGCGCATGCTTCCTCCGCTGAAGCCCGCGTGCGAAAGGATTGTAGATGAGAAACGTGTTCCGGTAGGTCTCGATAGTACCCTAATTATAGTAGAGATGCCTTCCACGGACGCAGGCCGGGAAATTGAAGAGTTGCGCGAACAGTTGCGCCACCACGAGCACCTCTATTACGTGCTCGACCAGCCGGAAATCACCGACGCCGAATACGATGCATTGATGCGCCGGTTGCAAGGACTCGAAGCCCAGCATCCTGAGCTCATCACCCCCGATTCCCCCAGCCAGCGGGTGGGCGGAAAGGCGCGCGAAGGATTCGTCAAGGTGCCGCATAGCTCGCCCATGCTCAGCCTGGACAACGCGCTGAACGAAGACGAAATGCGCGAATTCGACCGGCGCGTGCGGGATCTCCTGCGAGACGAGCCGTTTGAATACGTGGCCGAACTGAAGCTGGACGGTTTATCGATGGCGGTCCACTTTCGGAAGGGACAATTCGCCCAGGCCGTGACGCGCGGCGACGGGCTGGTGGGAGAGGACGTCACGGAAAATGCGCGCACCATACGGTCGATGCCGCTGAAGGCCAAGACCGACCTGCCCGCGTTCGAAGCACGTGGGGAAGTTATTATGCCGCGCAAGTCGTTCGACAAACTGAATGCGGAACGGGAGCAGCGGCAGCTCTCTTTATTCGCAAATCCTCGCAACGCCGCGGCGGGCGCGTTGCGTGCACTAGAGCCAAGCGTGACGGCCGCGCGCCAATTAGAATACTTCGCGTATTTTCTGTTTGTGGACGGCCGTCCTTATTACGAGAGTCATTGGGAATCGCTGGATGCGCTCGTCAAGCTGGGCTTCAAAGTGAATCCTTATCGAAAGAAGTGCGGAGCGCTAGACGACCTGCTAGAGTTCTATCGGCATTGGGAAACCAAACGGGAATCGCTGCCCTATGAAATCGATGGCGTAGTGGTTAAGGTGGACTCAGTGAAGCAGCAGCAGGCGCTGGGCTGGACGGCCAAGGCGCCGCGGTGGGCAATCGCCTTCAAGTTCGCCGCGCATCAGGCCGAGACCGCAATCGAGGATATACAGGTGAATGTCGGGCGCACGGGCGCGCTTACGCCGGTGGCATTTCTGAAGCCGGTGAATATCGGCGGAGTGACGGTGGCGCGGGCCTCGCTCCATAATGAAGACGAAATCGGACGGCTGAGCGTGGAGATCGGCGATCGGGTGCTGGTGGAGCGCAGCGGCGACGTGATTCCCAAAGTCGTGCGCGTGGTCAGCCAAGGCAGCGAAAGACGGCCGTTCCGCATGCCCAAGCATTGCCCGGTTTGTGGCGGCGAAATCGTGCGCGAGGAAGGTGAGGCCGCCAGCCGCTGTATTAATACCAATTGCCCGGCGCGGCTGCAGCAGTCTATCCTGCACTTTGCCGCGCGTGGTGTGATGGATATCGACGGGATGGGGGATGTGCTGGTAGAGCAACTTGTTGCGCGAGAGATGGTCAAGAGCGTTGCGGATGTTTACGATCTTTCGCTGGAGCAATTGCTGGCACTCGAACGGATGGGCCAGAAATCAGCCGAAAAGATCATCAAGAATATCGATCGTTCCCGAAAGCAACCGCTGCCGCGCGTTCTGAATGGCCTGGGCATTCCGTTCGTCGGGGAACGGACGGCGCAAATCCTCGCGGAGAGCTTTGGAAGCCTGGATGTAATTAAGGACGCCGACGAGGAGACTTTGCAGCAGGCCGAAGAGGTGGGGCCAAAGGTATCGCAAAGTATCAGGCTATTCTTTCACGAGCGCCACAACCGGGATTTGGTGGAACGGCTTCGAAAGGCCGGTCTCACCTTCGAACATGCGGTTATAAAGAAAAGCGCGGGACCGCTGGCGGGCAAAACATTCGTCCTCACGGGCACCCTTCCCAATTTGGCGCGCGAAGACGCCAAGGCCCGCATCGAATCGGCTGGCGGTAAGGTCACCGGTTCGGTGAGCAAGAAGACCGATTACGTGGTAGCCGGCGCCGATGCGGGTTCTAAACTCGACAAAGCGAACACCCTGGGGATTGCAGTACTGAGCGAACCTGAGCTGCTCGAGATGCTTAAGTAAGGATCGATCGGAGCGCCACTGGCCAAATTCATTCAAACACTCATTTCGTGGGGGCCTATCGGTGTTTTTCTTTTGGCGATCCTCGATAACACCGGCGTCCCCATGATCGGCGGCGTAGATGTCCTGATTGTCCTTATAGCGGCAGTGGATCATACGCAAGCCTATTGGTCGGCGGCCGCCGCCGTGGCGGGATCGTTAATCGGTTGCCTGCTACTGTTTCTAATCGCGCGAAAAGGAGGCGAGGCATACCTTCAACGTCACACTATCAGCCGGCGCGAAGCGCGTTTCCGGGCTTGGTTCCATGAGTATGGGCTGCTGACCGTGTTTGTGCCTGCGTTTGTGCCATTTCCCCTCCCGTTGAAGATCTTCATCGTCTCCGCTGGCGCCATGGAAGAAAGCCCCACCACGTTCACCATTGTGATGATGGCAGCCAGAATTCCCCGCTACGTGTTCCTGGCCTGGCTGGGCACGCGGCTCGGTAAAGACACTGTGCCTTATCTGCGGCTTCACGCCTGGCAATTCGGGCTGCTGGCTGCTGCTTTGTTCAGTATTCTTTACTTAGTAATCAGTTTCTTGCATAGACGGGGTGTTCTCAAGTCGCGCCCTATTGACCCAGTGTGAAATTCACATCGATGGGCGCAATTACTTCTACCGGCTGTCCATTCAGCAACGTAGGTTGATAGACCCACTGTTTGACCGCTTCCAGGGCGGCACGCGCCAGCAGGGGATGGCCGCTGATCAATTGCAGGTTCCGGATGGTCCCGTCTTTCGCGATGACGCCGAGCAAACGGACCACTCCGGACACGCGCGCGGCCTTCGCCAGAGACGGGTATTCCGGGATGATCTTCCTCAATAGCTTGGCCATTTGTACGTCCCCGCCCACGCGAATCGGACCGGGAGGCGCGGTTGGAACGGTGGGTGGATGAGGCGGTCGCGCAACGACCGGCGTAGCCCCAAGTATTTCTATTTCGATGCCAGCCTGTCGCGACGGTCCATCAACAGCGATCGCTCCGGGCGGGTCGATCGAAACGAATTCCGTACTCGCTCCGCGGCTGGGAGAGAATTGGCTCGGCAGCGGTATGAAAGTTCGGTGTGATGAGGCTACGTAGGTCGCCGCGATTGCTGCGTGCGCAACTGCCGGCGCCGGCTCCAGAACTTTAGATGGAGCGCCCAAACTAACGGGCTTCCAATGAAAACCAGGTAAGTGTTCGGTCCGCGCGAGTGGAATCAGAATCGCGAGACTTACAACGAGTACTTCCGCACTTAGTGAGGCGAAAAAACTCCACGACTTACTCGGCAGATCATAAATCAGTATGGATTGCTCGAACACGTCTATGTAGACACCGTACTTCTTTGAATGTTCCCCGAGCCTCTTTGAATGTTTCCCGAGGGGTCCGGGGCAGAAACACGGCCAGACTCCGCTGGCGAATAGTCGTCGCGTGCCGATAGGTCGGCGCTGCGCAGTCGGCACTTTCATCTAACATGCTGATAATATTACTGGAAACATCGGTGTTTGAGCTGCTTCTGATCACTCACGAAAACCACGGATGCTAAAGATAACGATTCACGACGGTCCGGAAGCACTCACCTTCCAGGTGGAAGGAAAGCTGATTTGCGCTAGGGCTAAAGAGCTGGAACAATCCTGGAAGACCGCAGCTTCCACTCGGGAACGCAAGGCGTTGATCGTCGATCTCACCGAGACTTTGTATATCGATGAGGAAGGCAAACGAGTTCTCAAGAAACTATTTCGCGAGGGAGCATTCTTCCGCACCGCCGGGGCGATGACCATTTCCGTTGTAGATGAGATCACTTGGAAAGTCGCCGAATCCCCGGCGCGGCATGCTCACACTTCTGCTGCTTGTTTGGCGTTAGGGAGCATCTAGCAAACGCCGCGCGTAATATTAGCCCACGAGCAGACAGTTCACGAAGACACAATGCAATCAAGATCTGAAAATTAAGGGCTACGATGGAAAGAGAATGCGAGTGACATCAATTTCCGTACGTCTCCTGACTTGCTTTTATCGAACCACCTTTGTCTTGGGGCTGATGCTTGCTCAAGCGCTGCCCGGCCAGCAGAGCCAGTTCCAGGGCAGCGTGCCAACTGGAACGGTCGCATCCACACCACTGGGGCTGACGCTTCGCGACGCGCTCGATCGCGGCCTGCGAAGTAATCTCGGCCTGCTGGTGAGCGGCTCGGCCAGTGAGATCGCGCGCGGTGAGCGGATACGAGCCTTGAGCAGTCTCTTACCGCAAGTGAACGGTACCATCAGCGAGACCGTCGAACAGCTCAACCTGAAAACGGTCGGTTTCAATTTTACTTTTCCCGGCTTTACCGTCCCCACGATTGTCGGCCCTTTTCACTACACCGATGCGCGGGCCTCCAGCTCTTTCAGCGTTTTCGACTATAATCTTCGCAAGAACTATCGCGCCTCCAAGGAGAATCAGCGTGCTGCTCAACTCTCTTTGCAGGACGCCCGCGACCTGGTGGTACAGTCGGTGGCGAACGCTTACCTTCTCGTGATCGCCGACTCGTCGCGCGCAGAGTCGCTGCGGGCACAGGTTGCGACAGACCAGGCGATCTACGATCGAACCGCTGATCAGAAGAACGCCGGAACCAGCGCGGGTATCGATGTCCTACGCGCGCAGGTGCAGTTGAAGCAGCAGCAACAGCAATTGCTCGCGCAGGAGAATCAGCTCGCCAAAGACAAGCTGGCATTGGGGCGGGTGATCGGTCTGCCGTCCGGCCAGGAATTCAACATCGCGGAACCGGTTCCCTATTCCCCGCTCGCCACGATGACCCCGGACGAGGCCCTGCGCACGGCTTTCGAGCAGCGCGCGGATTTTCAGAGCGCTAAGGCGCTGGTGCGATCCTCGGAAGAGGCGGTCGGGGCCGCTCGCGCGGAGCGTTACCCGAGCGTGGGAGTCACCGGCGACTACGGCGACGTGGGGCCGGCGCTCACCAACTCGCATGGCACGTTCACTTTTCAGGCCGCGGTCAAAGTCAATATCTTCGACGGCGGCCGCATCAGCGGTGACATCGTCCAGGCGCAAGCCACGTTGAAGCAGCGCCGGGACGAACTGGCCGATCTGGGCGGGCAGATTGACTACCAGATCCGGGCCGCGCTCCTCGACATCCAGTCCGCAGCCGACCAGGTAGCGGTGGCGAGGAGCAACCTCGACCTCGCTAATGAGACGCTGGCGCAGGCGCGTGACCGTTTTGCAGCGGGCGTTACCGACAATATCGAGGTAGTGCAGGCCCAAGGATCGGTCGCCATCGCCAACGACAACCTGATTTCGGCGCTCTATGCGCACAATCTGGCAAAGGTGGAGCTGGCACGCGCACTCGGGGGTGCTGAGCAGGAAATCCAGAAATTCATGGAGGTGAAGTAGCCATGGCGGATGTCACACCGGAGGGGAGTGAATCTTCTCGCCGCAAGGTGCCGCGCAGGGGCCGGAGAACGATAGTCCGCGCCCTCGTGGTGCTGGTCATCGTAATGGTTTTGGCCGCCGGCGCATACTATGCCTGGAAGTACTTCGGCGCATACGAATCGACGGACGACGCCCAAATCGACGGGCACATCAACGCCATCAGCGCCCGCATCAGCGGCTACGTTGCCGAAGTGCGGGTCGACGACGAGCAGTACGTGAAGGCCGGCGACGTGCTGGTCCGGATTGATCCGAAGGACTTCGCTGTCGCTCTTGCCAAGGCCGAGGCGGATCTGGCCGACGCTGAGGCGTCATCGTTAAGCACCCGCACCGATGTCCCCATTACATCTACTACTACCAACAGCCAGTTGCAAACCGCGCGTTCCGGGCGCACGGATGCTACCGCTGGTTTATTGGGCGCCCAGCGCCAGCTCAGCGCGGCTCAGGCGCGACTCGAGACTGCCCAGGCCCAAGTCCGCGAAGCCGAGGCGACGTATAAGAAGACGACCGATGACGTAGCTCGCTACAAAATGCTGGTCGCCAAAGACGAAATTCCGCAACAGCAGTACGACACTGCCGTCTCCACCGCCGACGCCGCGAAAGCGACTGTGGATGCGCGCCGCGCAGCGGTCGCCGAGGCCGAGCAGAATATCCGCGTCGCGCAGAGCTCGGTCGAGCAGGCCGCCGCCCGAATTGAGCAGGCCGATGCCTCCATCCAAACCGCTATGACCGCGCCCCAGCAGGTGGCCGTCAGCCAGGCGCGCGCCAAATCCGCTGAGGCACAAGTGGCTCAACGGCGGGCGCTCGTCGACCAAGCCAAGCTCAATCTCAGCTACTGCACTATTACCGCCCCCGTCAGCGGCATCGTCGGCAGGAAGACCGTCGAGCTCGGCACGAATATTTCGCCTGGCCAGCAGTTGATGGCAGTGGTTCCTCTCGATGATATCTGGGTTACTGCAGATTTCAAGGAAACCCAACTGCGCCAGATGAAACCGGGCCAGCGCGTCACGTTCAGCGTGGACGCCTACAGCCGTGAATACAAGGGCAGAGTCACTGGCATTGGCGGGGCTAGCGGCTCGCGATTCAGCCTGCTACCCCCTGAGAACGCTACCGGGAACTACGTGAAGGTAGTGCAGCGCATTCCGGTCCGCATCGATATCGATCCTAACCAGAACGACGACCGCCGGCTGCGGCCCGGCATGTCGGTTGATCCGAAAGTGTATGTCCACTAGCAGTGAGACACTCTCGCCGGCCGCGCCGCCCGCGGAACCCTGGCGGCCGAAGCACAATCCCTGGCTGATCGCCGTCGTGGTTGCGATGGCCGCGTTTATGGAGGTCCTGGATACCAGCATCGCCAACGTCGCGTTGCCGCACATGGCTGGGAACCTCGGCGCCAGCAACGACGAGAGCACGTGGATACTGACGTCTTATCTGGTCTCGAACGCTATCATTCTCCCCATTAGCGGGTGGTTCGCCAGCCTGTTTGGCCGCAAGCGCTTTTTCCTGCTTTGTATTTTCTTGTTCACCTTGAGTTCTCTATTGTGCGGCGCCGCGCCGAGTCTGGCCTTGCTCATTCTGTTCCGCGTCATGCAGGGCGCCGGCGGTGGGGGGCTGCAGCCGATGGCTCAGGCTATCCTCGCCGACATCTTCCCGCCGCAGCAACGCGGCTTGGCGTTCGCATTGTACGGAATCACGGCGGTGATGGCGCCCACCATCGGTCCGACGCTCGGCGGCTGGATCACCGACAACTATACCTGGCGCTGGATCTTCTTCATCAACCTGCCGGTCGGAATTCTGACCACGTTTCTGGTGATGCGGCTGGTAGAGGACCCGCCCTATATGCAGCGCGCGAAAGGCGGCGGCATCCGCATCGACTACATCGGAATCTCGCTGCTGGCGCTGGGCGTCGGTGCGCTTCAAGTAATGCTCGACAAGGGCCAGGAAGACGATTGGTTCGGCTCGCGGTTCATCATCACGCTGGCGGTAGTGGCCACCATCTGCTTGACTGCGTTGATCTTCTGGGAGTGGCGCCATAAAGAACCCATCATCGACGTGCACTTATTCAAGAGCTTCAACTTCGCTACGGCGAACCTGATGATGTTCACGCTCGGCGCCCTGCTCTTCGCCAGCCTGGTGATGATGCCGCAATTTTTGCAGACGCTGCTGGGCTACACTGCCCAGTCGGCCGGACTGGTTCTCTCGGCCAGCGGCCTGGTCATCCTTTTTCAAATGCCCATCGTCGGGAAGCTCACGGGAAGATACCCTGCCAAGTACATCATCGCCTTCGGCTGGCTGGCGCTGGCAATCGGAATGTATGTGTCTGCCCAGAGGCTCGATTTATTGATTAGCTTCCGAGCAGCCGCCGTGGTGCGTGTTATTCAGGCGTTCGGCATCGGTTTTCTCTTCGTTCCCATCACGCTCGCGGGTTACATCGGAATGCCGTCGAATAAGGCCAACAGCGTGGCCGGAATCATCAACTTCATGCGCAATATCGGCAGCAGCGTCGGAACCTCCATGGTCACCACGCTGCTGGCTCGCCGCGCGCAGGTACACCAGACCATGCTGTCGCATCACACCACGGTATTCGATCCGGCGTTTCAGAACCAGGTGAACGCGCTGAGCCGGCTACTGGTGCATAGCGGCGCCAGCCCGGCCGACGCACCCAAGGTGGCGTACGGGTTGATTTACCAGTCATTGCAAGCGCAGGCGCAGACCCTGGCCTACATCGACACTTACATGCTGCTGGCCATCGCCGCGAGTATAATGTTTCTGCTTGCCTTCATCATTCGAAAGAACGATCCGAAAGCGGGCGGGGAGGTTGCCGTGGGCTGACGCAAGCCTTGAGATTGCGGGCGGCCTCCAGCGAGAGGTTTCATGATCAACGTGATTACGATTGACCGGGAATACGGCAGCGGCGCCGCCGATATCGCCGAAAAACTGGCCCAGCGCCTGGGATGGAAGCTCTGGGACCAATTGCTTACAACCGAGATCGCTCGCTTCATGGATTGCGATTGCCGGGCCATTGAGGAACGCGAGGAACGACGCGATGCCCTGCACTACAGGCTGTTCAAGGCTTTCATGCGCGGCAGCTTTGAAGGCACCTTGAATGCTCAACGGATGAAATTGGTGGATGCCGACTGTATTCGCGAGGCAGCCGAAAAGATCGTGCTGCAAGCTGCCAGGGAAGGAAATTGTGTCATTGTCGGACGGGGTTCGGCGTACTATTTGAGATCGAACCCCGGCGCCTTTCACGTATTCGTCTATGCGCCGCTCGAAGAGAAAGTCCGACGGCTGCGGAAGCAGGGTAAGAGCGAGGACGAAGCCTATTTGCTAGCGGAGACCGTGGACCAAGACCGCGCTGCCTATATCAAGCAGTATTTTGAGGTCGACTGGCCGGCCCGCCATCTCTACCATCTGATGGTGAACTCTTGCCTGGGCGAGGAGATCGTGGTGGAGACGATCCTCGATTCCGTCGCCATGCTCCGGAACGTATCCACAGGCCGTTGACGAGCAAATGACCCAAATCGGGAACCGATACGCTATCGTGGATTTGTGACCAGGCATCCAAAACTTCCGCTCGAAGGCAGGTCCCCGTAGACTCACAGGCATCCGCTCCAGGTGCTTAATAGCGAACATTCTTGAAATGGTGCCCGCTCAGCGCGTCTCGCGCCACCGACAGATGGAATCTTTGTATGGCAGATGAACCAATTCAACTGGTGCGTCCCGATCCACCTCCACGCAAACGCACGGGCCGAAGGGTGATCATTACAGGCGTGCTATTGGTACTGGTCGCTGTCCCAGTTTTCTTCTGGGTCCAATCGTGGAACCGTGTTTCCACCGATGACGCCCAGGTGGACGGCCACATCATTCCGGTATCGTCGAAGATTTATGGCAACGTAGCCCAGGTGCTGGTGGATGACAATCAGCCGGTCAAGGAAGGGCAAGTCCTGGTTCGCCTGGATCCTCGGGATTATCAGGCCAAAGTGGATCAGGAAAAGGCCGCTCTGGGCGTGGCAGAGAGCCAGAAACGAGGCGCCAGCGTAGGCGTGCCGTTAACCCGTGAAACGACGCTCAGCGGCAGTTCCAGCGCGGAAGCGCAATTGAGCGCGGCGCAGGCGGACTACGAAAAGGCCAAGGGAGACTACGAGCGCGCGGCCAATTCCGATATCTCGTTTGCGCGGGCCGGCGTGGATTCGTCGCAAGCTACCCACGATCGCGCGCAGGCCGACTTGAATCGTATGCGGACGTTAGTGGAAAAAGAGGAGATCTCGCGGCAACAATTCGATTCCTACCTGGCAGCCGCCCGCGTGGCGGAAAGCGACCTGAAGGCTGCCAAGGACAAACTGAACTCGGCCAACCAGGAAGCCGAAACGAAGAAATCCGCCATGTTGGCCGAACAGGCCCGCATCGCGCAAGCGCGTGCCGGGGTGACACAGGCGCAGGCCGCTCAGAAACAGGTCGATGTCCGGATCGCCGACGTCGCATCTGCGTCCGCAAGCATCGAGCAAGCGCGAGCCAATCTCGAAGCGGCGCAACTGAACCTGAGCTATACGACCATAGTCGCGCCGGCAGATGGAGTGGTGACCAAAAAGTCGGTCGAGCCGGGACAGGTGCTACAACCTGGACAAGGTCTGCTGATGCTGGTACCGCTCAACGACGTTTGGGTGACCGCCAACTTTAAAGAGACACAGCTGCGCGATGTGCGTACCGGTCAAAGAGCGGAGGTGAAGGTGGATCTCACCGGAAAGACGTACCCCGGCCGCGTGGATTCGATCGCCGGGGCTACGGGGACAAGAATGAGCCTACTGCCTCCTGAGAACGCGAGCGGAAACTACGTGAAAGTGGTCCAAAGGATTCCAGTGAAGATCATCCTCGATCCCATTCCCGGCGCTAACACGATGCTTCGCCCCGGAATGAATGTCGAGGCCACGATCCTGACCAAGTGAGCTTGCTGTTAGAGATTCAATGCCACAAGAAACATCGTTAGGGGTGCTGAAGCCGGACGTCAATCCGTGGGTGATCGCCGGAACGGTGATGCTGGCGACGTTCATGGAAGTACTGGACACCAGCGTCGCCAACGTAGCTCTACCGCATATCGCCGGCAATCTCTCATCTTCCATCGACGAAACTACCTGGGTGCTTACCGGCTACCTGGTGGCCAACGCGATCGTACTTCCTTTAAGCGGCTGGTTCTCGACGCTGTTCGGGCGAAAGCGCTTTTACATGACGTGCGTGCTGCTCTTCACTATCAGCTCGGCGATGTGCGGCCTCGCGCCCAGCCTGCCCGTGTTGATCATATGCCGCATTGTCCAGGGGCTCGGAGGCGGCGCGCTGCAACCGGTATCGCAAGCCATTCTACGCGAGACTTTTCCACGGGAAAAGCAAGGGATGGCGATGGCCGTTTACGGCATGGGGGTCGTTTTTGCGCCCGTCCTGGGCCCGACATTAGGCGGCTGGATTACCGACAACTTTACCTGGCGTTGGATTTTCCTGATCAACATCCCGGTCGGCATTTGCTCGCTGCTGTTGACTTCGCTGCTGATCTTCGATCCGCCCTACCTGGTCCGCAAGAAGCTGGGGGAAGGTTTGAAGATCGATTACATCGGGCTGGGACTGCTGGCGACCGGGTTAGGCGGCCTCGAAATTGCGCTGGACGAGGGGCAGCGCCACGATTGGTTCTCTTCTTCGGGGATCGTTGCCGCCGCCGTGATCGGCGTCGTAGCGCTGGTTTCCGTAGTGTTTTGGGAGCTGCGTCAAAAAGATCCCGTAGTGGATTTTCACCTGTTGAAGGACCGCAACTTTGCGATCTCGACGCTCACGATGTTTATCCTCGGCTTCGTGCTGTATGGGAGCACCACGGCGTTGCCGCTTTTTCTCCAGGAGCTGCTCGGATACACAGCGATGCAAAGCGGTATGGCGCTCTCCCCTGGCGGCGTCGCGATTATGGTGATGATGCCCATCGTGGGATTTCTGATGGCCAAAATCGAGGCTCGTTGGCTGGTGATCTTCGGGCTGCTCATTTCCTCATTCGGACTGTACCAAATGACCAGCTTCGATCTGAATATCGATTTTACGCATGCGATGAACGCTCGCATCGTGCAGAGCCTGGGCTTGGCCTTCCTGTTCGTACCCATTAACACGATGGCCTTCTACTTCATCGCTAAAGAGAAGACCAGCTATGCCACCGGACTCATCAATCTCGCTCGCAATTTTGGAGGCAGCACCGGCATCGCGCTCTCCACTACACTGATTGCGCGCCGGCAGCAGTTTCACCAGCACCGGCTGGTGGAGAATTTAACCCCGCTCAACAGCGCCTACCAATCTACGCTCGCAGGAGCGAAGCAGATGTTTATGAGCCGGGGCGCGGATGCTTTTCACGCCGCCGCCCAAGCTCAGCAGTTGGTCTACGAGATGGTGCAGCGGCAAGCCATGCTGCTTTCTTTCCTGGAGGCTTTTCGGCTGCTGGCGTTGACCTTCCTGGCTGTGATTCCACTGATGTTTCTGATGAAGAGGATCCGGCCGCGCAAAACTGAAATAGTGGTGGAATAAAGTTACTTTATTCGTTCGTCTTTTTCGACTTTGCCGTCGCGAATGTGGATGACGCGATGCGCGCGCATGGCGATGTCGAGTTCGTGCGTAACCAGCACGATGGTGTTGCCTTGCTGGTACAACCGCTCGAACAGTCCCATGATCTCGTTGCCGGTGACGCTATCGAGCGCGCCAGTCGGCTCATCGGCCAGCAAGATGGACGGATTGTTTACCAGCGCCCGTGCCACGGCGACGCGCTGTCTTTGTCCGCCGGAAAGCTCATTGGGCTTGTGATGCATGCGCGGCTCCAGATCCACGGCGCGCAAGGCAGCCTTGGCCTTTTCGATCCGCGTTTGGGATGGTATCCCGGCATAGATCAGCGGCAGCTCGACGTTGTGCAGGGCTGAGGCGCGCGCCAGCAGGTTAAACGTCTGGAAAACGAACCCGATCTCTTTGTTTCGAATTCGTGCCAGCTCATCGTCCTGCATGTCGCTGGCTAATTTGCCATTCAGATAATAAAGACCCTTGGTGGGAGTATCCAGGCAGCCGATCAGGTTCATGAGCGTCGATTTTCCTGAACCCGACGGCCCCATGATCGCTACATACTCGCCCCGATGGATCTCGATATCCACGCCCGACACGGCATGGATCTCCTGATCGCCCATCACGTACGTCTTCCACAGATCGTACGTCCGGATTACTATACCATCCCGCTTTAAACCCTCGCCGCGATCGACGAGGTCTTGTGTGGCTGTGGCCATGCCGGGAACTAGCTCTCCGTTTTCACGATCGGCGGCGTGTTGTCGACCTTGACTTTCGCGGAATTTCGCAGAGTCCGAATCACTTTATAGCTGCCGGTCACGATCTGATCGTCTTCGGCGAGCCCATTCAGGACCTCAATGTCCGTGGCGCCAGTGATTCCAGTGGTCACTTTCTGAAACTCCGCTTTCCCGTTGCGAACCAGGAATACGCCCTGCAACTCTTCCTTCTTGGCCTTCTCCGCCACGGGATCGATCTTGGCGGCGGCTTGCACGCCTTTGTTCTTGGCCGGCGGCTCCAAGTCACCCTTCTGCCGGACCGTCAGCGCCTGAATGGGGATGGTGAGCACGCGTTGGCGTGTCGCAGTCGTAATTTTGCCGGTGCAGGAAAGGCCCGGCCGAATCGACTCCGGCGGATTGTCGAGCGCGATCACGACTTTGAAATCCTTGGCTTCCTGTTCCGAGGTAGTACTCTGCGATGCCGCTAAGCCAGTGGAGCGAAGGATTGCCGTGTCGCCGATCTCGATCACGTGGCCCTTGAAGGTCTGATTCGGCATGGCGTCGATCGTCACCTCGGCCCGCTGGTCGATTTTGACATTTACGATGTCGGTTTCGTCCACTTTTACCTCGGCTGTGATCAGTGACATATCGGCCACCGTCATGATAGTGCTGGCCGCCGAGTTCTGTACGCCGGGGACTACCGTTTCGCCCATGCGCACCGGGAGATTCGTGATTACCCCATCGATGGGCGAGATCACAAAATACTTGTCCAGCACGTCGGCATAACGCGTTAAATTCGCCCGCAACTGGGCAATGCGCTTGTTCGCGGAGTCCAACTGTTGCCTGGCCTGAGACTGTTGCGACTTGGACTGGGCAAGGCGCGCTTCGGCTTCACCCATGGCCGCTACCGCAGTGTCGTACTCGGCTCTTTTCTGATCGAAGTCCTGCTTGGCCAGAAGTTTTGAATTGTACAGCTCAGTAGCCCGGTCCATGTTCAACTTGGTGCGATTCAGCTCGGCCCGATTCCGCTCCAAGGTCGCCAGGGCGGTCCGGACGGCGTCTTCCATGGATTTCATCCCGGCCTCCGCGGCAGCCGAGTCGGCCAAAGCTGTATCAATCGTGGCTTTCTGCGCCACCACGTCAGCATTCGCCTGCACCGATTCGAGCTTGGCGACCACCTCTCCTTTACGGACATGGTCGCCTTCCTTGACCAGGATCTCAGTGATGGGAGCGGGCCCTAACGTGTTGGCTCCCAAATTAATGTAGTTCCTGGGTTTAATTTCGCCTGAGGCTGTTACAACAGCGGTCAGATCCTGCCGCAATACCCTTCCGGTTTGTACGCCGACAATTCCGCGCTGATTGTACTTGATGCTCGCGAACACACCGCCGGCGGCGATTGCGATCAGGCCGATTGTCAGCAAAACCTTCCACTTAGTCTTCACGCAGGATATTCCCCTGTTGGAATTAGACGTACAAACAGGGCTGTTTGTTCGATAAATCCATCGTAACATGAGCGACTAGAGTACTTGTACTGTACCGTCGGGAAGGACGTGAGCCTTGGCCCCGCTTAGTAAGGTTTGAAACTGATCGTGTTTCAGGGCCACCAACGGAATCGGACGGTCGTACATCTCGTTTGAAACGACGGAGGCCAAGGCCAGGAAGGAGTCTACGCCTATGGTCAGAATCGCCGCCGGTGCGGTTCCGGCCCGGACCGCTTCGAGCAACACCGCGGTAGTTGTGCTCGATCCGATGGTGTTCGGAAGCGCCAGCACACGGCCCGTAACAATTTGCCCCGAGAGCGGATGCCGCCGGGCGATAATTTCGCCGGTCCGGGAATCGTAGCCGCCCCAGAAACTGAGTGGCTCCAGGCTGACCAGCAATTCGCCGGACGCGTCGCCCGCCACGACGACCTGGCCACGCATCACTGCTGCCATAGCGTTTCGTCGCGCACCACGCGTCCTTCGATCGCCGAATTGACGCAATCCGCCAGGCTGCCGAACACCACCTGCGTCGCCAGGAGCCCGGGCGCGTAGTAGGCATACTTGGCCGAATTTGTCATCAGTACCTGAATCGATTTGGGGAGCATCGGAGTCGCCAGGATGCAGGTGTCCACCGTCAGCCGCGCGCCGAAGCTCTCGACGGGTGCGAGCACGCCCTTTTCGGACGCCAGCGCGCTCATGATGCGGCTGGTGGTCACCAGGAACTGCACGTCCGGATGTCGACGCTTTCCTTCAACGAGCGGGGCAAGCTGCTGGAACTCAGCGACCGAAAAGTGTGGACTGCCGAGCACCACCATATCGAGCTTGGTGCCGGTGGCAGTGGTCAGTTCTCGGCGGATCTCACGCAGTTGGTCGAGAGTGATGGTGTGCTCTTCGGTAACGGGCCGTCCCTGAAATGCCGCTTCGAGGGTCGGGGCCTCGGGAGTCACTCCCACGATATGAAACAATGCCACGGCGCCCGAGGAAGCGGTCGCGGCCCCGAAGGCCTTAAGTTGATCTTCGGCGGGCGTCGCGGTGAGGCCCGATATCACTGGAATCCTTTGACCGGCCAAGCGGCCGACGAGGATGCCGAGCACCGGATAGAACGAATCGTCCTGCTGGAGCGGGGGTGGGATGTCGTCGAGACGAATCAGCAGCTGGCCGGCACGATTCTCTGTTAGATGCAGTCCGAGCACGGGAACGCGTCCAGTGATGGCCGCACAGATGTCGAGCAGATCCGGATAACGCTCCGTACGCGCGCCAATCACGGAGTTGGCGAACACGATCGCGTTCGACTCGCCCCAGGCGATCTGCTGACCGAATTTAGGTGCCATCGACGTTTGATAAGGGGCGCAGGTCCACATGGGAACGCAACCCATGCTCTGATATGCGCGCATCTGGCGCTGCGCCTTGTGCGCCCAATCCTCCGGCACCGGCCATTCGCGCCAGTGGCATTCGTCAAGTCCGCTGACGTTGAGCGATGTCGGCACCGCAACCTTCGCGCCCCATCCCGCCAGTCGCTCGGCGAACTCCAAGCCGGCTTCTCCCATGTAGATGGTGCTGTCGATGTGAGCCTGCGAAATGTCGAGTAGCTCGCGCGCGCTCTGTATTTCGGCCATGCGCGTGATGATGGACATAGCCATGCGCGGCGCCGGACCTCGGTCGCCTGAGAGCAGCGAGCGGTCGTAATCGGACAGGATCATCTGGAACCGATCTTACCGCCGATTAGCTAACCTCAAATTGATGCCCTTCGACGGTCTGCGCGTCCTGTCCTTCGAGAGCCGGCGCGCGACCGAGATCGCCGAACTGATTCGGCGGCAGGGCGGCGACCCGTTGGTTGCACCTTCCATGCGCGAGGCGCCTATCGAAAATAACCCGGAAGCTTTCGCTTTTGCCGAGCTGCTCTTTCGCGGGGAGTTCGACATGATGATCTTTCTCACGGGAGTCGGCACCCGCGCGCTCGACAAAATCCTGGCGTCTCACTACCCGCCCGAAACTTTCGCCGAAGCTTTGCGGAAGATCACGATCGTGGCCCGGGGGCCGAAGCCGCTGGTCGCGCTGCGCGAGATGCAAGTGCCCGTGACGGTCACCGTTCCCGAGCCAAACACGTGGCGCGAGCTGCTGGCAGCCATCGCCAATCGGCCGGAGCGTCAAATCGCTGTCCAGGAGTACGGCAAATCGAATCCCGAGTTATTGGACGGTTTGAGAGCGCGCGGCGCCGATGTCACGCCGGTGCGCGTCTACCAATGGGACCTTCCGGAGGACACGCGTCCTCTGCGCGAAGCTATTCGGAGGATTGTCGAAGGACAAGCCGACGTCGCAATCTTCACCACCTCCATTCAACTGACGCACATGTTTCGAATTGCCGCTGAAGCGCGCCTCGAAAAAGCAATGCTTGGTGCGCTGCGCCGCATGGTGATCGCCTCGATCGGCCCAACAACATCGGAAGCCCTGGAGGAGTTCGGCCTCACACCGGACATCGTACCGTCCCATCCTAAGATGGGTTTCCTGGTGAAGGAGACCGCAGAGCAAGCCGCCGCGGTTTTGGAACGTAAGCGCGCCGCCCATGCCTAAGGACAACCTGATCCGTGAGTTCGGAAAATACTACAGCTTGGCGTTTCTTCTGCCGGCAGCTATCGCGGTCGGCTTCCTGATCGGCTACGGGCTCGATAAGGTGTTCGGGACCGGCTTCCTGAAAATCGTCTTCCTGTTCCTTGGCGTCGCAGCCGGCATCATCGAGCTAATTCGCGAGTTGAGCAAAGACGATGCCGCTGGGTGACCAGGCTTTCTACGATCGATTCATTCGCCGCGTTACCTGGATCATTCTGGCTCTTGCACTCGTTGGATTCGCTTTTCTTGGGGTGACCAAAGGAATCCGCATTGGGGCGGCCTTTCTGATCGGCGCAACCGTTTCCTATGCAAGTTTTTGGGGCTGGCGACAGCTTGTCGATGCTCTTACGCCGGAGCCGAAGAAGCGATCGTCATTTCCGTTCGTCGCGCGCATTCTACTGCTCATAGTTATGGCCTACGCTATAATCAAATTTCTAGGATTGAATCTCGCGGCCGCGGCTGCGGGTCTTTTGGTTTCCGCGGCCGCTGTACTCCTCGAGCTAATCTTCGAACTTATTTATGCCCGAACATGAAGTAGACTTGTGGACCACCAAACTCTTCAATCGGTTTTTGGCTGGACCGCTAGATTCTCTGCTCAACGCGATCGGCCGTCCACCCGAGAATCCGGCGCATCCATGGGAGAACTGGATCACCATGGAGATCCTGGTGGTGGTCATCATCATGGTGCTGTTCGCGTTGCTACGCTCGCGCCTTTCAGCCGACAAACCCGGCGGTTTTCAATTGACCTTCGAAGCGATGTACAACTTCATCGCCGGGCAGGCGCGCGACGCCGTGGAACATGGCGCCAGTAAATATGTGTCGTTCATCGGGACTTTGTTTATCTTCGTTCTTTTGATGAATTTGATCGGTGTGATTCCAGGCTTCGAGTCGCCCACTATGACACCGGCCGTGCCCGCGGGCTTGGCGATCGCAGTGTTCTTCTACTATCACGCGATGGGCGTTCGGGAGCAGGGTGTCGGCCGGTACCTGGTGCACTTCGCCGGCCCGATGCCTTGGCTTGCACCATTAATGATCCCCATCGAATTCATCAGCCACCTGGCGCGGCCGCTTTCACTCACGATTCGTCTTTACGCGAACATGTTTGCCGGCGAGATGGTAACCATCACTTTTCTCTCACTCACATATTTGGTGTTGCCGGCCGTCTTTATGGGCCTGCACGTATTCGTCGCATTCTTACAGGCGTTTATTTTTATGCTGCTCACGGTGATCTACGTCAGCGGAGCAGTCGCGCACGAACATTAATGGCTTTATTCGTTCCGAGTGTGAGCCCGTCGTCCCCCAGGGCAGATAGGGAACCACCTCCTCGCGAACAAAATCTATACAAGGAGAACAGTCACATGACACGCAAGATGATTTTTCTGGCAGTGGCGTTTTTGCTGCTGGCCAGCCCGATTTTCGCGCAGACTCCCGGCGGGGGAACAACGGACCTGCGTCTGCCTTTCGCCTATCTCGCCATGGGCATCGCCTCCGGCCTTTGTGGCCTCGGACAAGGAAAAGCCGTCGCATCAGCCGCGGAGGCCATGGCACGGAATCCCGGCGCCCAGGCGGGCATCCGATTCGCCCTCATTCTCGGATTGGTACTGATCGAATCATTGGCGCTCTATACGCTGGTCATCACCTACGTCGCAAGAGCTGCTTAAGTTTTCCAAGGGGCAGCTTCCGGGCTGCCCCACTACCCCATGAAGCTGCAAGGAATCTTCCCGCCCATCGCCACGCCGTTCAACTACGAAGGTGAGATCTGGAAAATAAAAGTCCAGCACAACATCGAGAAGTGGAATCTCACTGGACTCGCCGGCTATGTCGTCTGTGGTTCTACTGGCGAAAGCGTGATGCTCACGACCGAAGAAAAAATCAAGCTCTGGGAGTGGGTGGCCGAGTACGCTGCCGCCGAAAAGGTGTTGATCGCCGGGACCGGCGTGGAAAGCGTGCGCGAGACTGTCGAGCTTACGAATCGCGCGGCCGACATCGGCTACAAAGTCGCGATGGTGCGGACGCCGCATTACTACAAGAATCTGATCAATAACCAGGCGGCGCAGATGCTCTACTTTCGCGCCGTGGCCGATCAAGTGAAGATTCCGATCTTCATCTACAATTGGCCGCAAGTCACTGGCGTGGATATTCCGGCCGAGGCGGTGGCCGAGCTATCGCATCATCCCAACATAATCGCCATCAAGGAAAGCTCCGGCAATCTCGAAAAGGTAATGCGGATGATTCGCGAGGTGAAGCCTGGCTTCCAGGTGCTGACCGGATCAGCGCCGACACTTGCCCCGTCCTTCGCCGTAGGATGTTCGGGTGCAGTGCTCGCTTTCGCCAACGCCGCGCCTTACGCCACGGTTTCGATCTGGGAAGCGCATCGGACGCGCGAGCCGGAGGCCGCGCTCGACTGGCAAAATCGAATCAGTCACGCAGCGTACTTGGTAACAACGAAGCACGGGCTACCGGGCCTGAAGTATGCGATGGATCTCGCCGGTTACTATGGCGGCCCGCCGCGACTGCCGCTGACGGTGCCTTGCCCAGCGGCGAAAAAGGAAATCGAAGAAGCTTTTGCCGGCCTGCGCGGCTGATCCTTGCTACTTTCCCCCCATCGCCTCGACCACTGCGTCGGTCACGTCCAGCGTCCGGCTCTTCCCACCGACATCCGCGGTCCTCACTTTTCCATCCGCCAATACTTTCGCGACGGCGTGCTCAACCACATGGCCGGCTTCCTCCAGGCCGAGATGATCGAGCATCATTCCCGCCGATAAAATCGCCGCCAGCGGATTCACCAGCCCCCGGCCCGCTATGTCCGGCGCCGACCCATGCACCGGCTCGAACATCGACGGAAAGCGTCGCGTAGGATCCAGATTGGCGCTGGGCGCGAGGCCAATGCTGCCAGTGATCATGGCCGAAACATCGCTCAAGATATCGCCGAAAAGATTCGATGCCACAACAACGTCAAAACTATGCGGACGCCGGATGAAGTTCATGGCCGCCGCATCCACCAGCAACGACTCAGTTTCGATGTCGGAATATTCCGATGCCACCAACTGAAACACGCGGTCCCAGAGCACCATGCCGAAGCCCTGCGCGTTGGATTTAGTAATGGATGTCACGCGCTTCTTTTGGTTACGCTTGCGCGCCAGCTCGAATGCGAATCGTATTACGCGTTCGATACCGCGCCGCGTAAAAACGCCAGTCTGGATGGCTACCTCATCAGGCTGCTCGTGGTAAACAAATCCGCCGACCTGCGCATATTCACCCTCCGTGTTCTCGCGCACCACCACCATGTCGATCTTGCCCGGCTTGGCGAGCGGCGACTCGACGCCTTCGTACAAAATCGCTGGGCGAACGTTGGCGAATTGATCGAAGGTTCGGCGGATCGGCAGCAACAGTCCGTTGAGCGTAATGTGATCGGGAATTTTCGGATCGCCGACCGCGCCTAACAGGATCGCATCCTTGACCCGCAACAGATCGAGCGCATTGGCCGGCATCATGTGGCCGTTCCTAAAGTAGTAGGCTGCGCCCCAGGCGAACTCTTCAAAGTCGAAGGCCGCGTCGAAGTTTCGCCCGGCCACCTCGAGCACGCGCTGAGCGGCGGGTGTGACCTCTTGGCCAACGCCGTCGCCGGGAATGACTGCAATGGAAAATCGTTTCATGCCAGCAACCATTCTCGCGCGCCTTCGATTCGCGCCGCCAGGCGATCAGGGATTGCTTCGGGAAACGTCCAGGATGGGCAGATATTCCCGCCACGGACCAACGGCGTCGCGATATTGGCGCGCCATAACACGTTCGATCTGTGCCAGGTGACCGAGGTCGTGGACCACCCACGCCGCCAATAATTGCCCTAGCGTCACCTGGCCGAGCGCCGGATGTGTGCCCGTGCGACTGAGCATAGTCGGCTCGAGCTTCAGCGCGGAAAGCTCCTGCAGACTCGCTTGTCGGAGCGCCTCAAAAGTGTTCAAAAGCTCTTCTATCGTTTTTCCTGCAATCAGATCCTCGAAACCGACGCGGTCGAACGGATCAAACGGCCGGGCTTCGCCTTGCTCCAGGATAATTCGGATTCGGGGAATCCAATCCACCTGCTCACCGTAAATCAAGTGACCAAGAACATCGAGGGGGCTGAACGTTTTCGGCCCTTCGCGGCAGTCCAGCCAGGGTTGCGGCATCCCGCACAGCAACCCTGATAAAACCGCCGGAGTCCGCGCCAAAAACGCCGTCGTGTCTTCGAGATGAACGTTCATAAATTCAGTCTACGTCGCCAGCGAGTAAAATGAAGGTGTGCGCATCATTCTGGCTCTCCTGGTCGCGTTGAGTCTCGGCCCGCTTAGCGCGCAGCCGCCCGCCTCTACTCCCACCGTGCCGCAGGACTATGTCTGTCCCATGGACAAAGACGTCCGCTCCGACAAACCCGGCTTCTGCCCGCGCTGTCACATGGCGCTGGTGCTCGGAATTCCCGATGAAGAGGAATATCCGCTTGATCTAAAGCTGAATCCCGCCGTGTTTCACGCCGGCGAGAAGGTGAAGATCACGTTCCAGGTCAAAGACCCGCATACCGGCAAAATCGTAGATCATTTTGAGCTAGTCCACGACAAGCTTTTCCACATGTTTGTCGTCAGCGAGGATTTGCAGTATTTTCTTCACGACCATCCGGTGCCTCAGCCCGATGGTTCATTCGTGTTCGACATGACCTTCCCGAAGCCCGGAATGTATCGTATCGTCGGCGATCTTTATCCGGCCGGCGGGACCCCGCAACTGATCGCCAAGACCGTGATCGTGCCGGGCGCGGCCGGCGCCGAAGTGCCCTTAGTGGATGCCAAGCTGCAGCCGGAGTTGGGCGTCAGTCATTGCAAGAATATGGATGTCGAGCTGGTGATGGATCCACCGGTTCCTATCGTTGGCTTGAAGACGCTGCTGTTCTTCAAGATCACACCCGCCGACGGAATAGAGCAATACCTAAGCGCGTGGGCCCACATGCTAGTGGCTAGTGATGACAGCATCGACCTCATCCACGACCATCCTTACATCGCCGATGGCGGGCCGCAGATGCAGTTCAATATTATCTTTCCGCGCGCGCGGACTTATCGCATCTGGGTGCAGTTCCAGCGGAAAGGCGTGGTGAACACCGCGGAGTTCACCATCCCCGTTTCGGAATTGAAGTAGACTCTTACTTCTTCAGTTTTTCCCGCTGCTCGCGCAGGATCGCCTTGCGGCTGAGCTTGATCTTGTTGCCGTCCAGCGCCAGGACCTTGACCATAATCTGGTCGCCTTCCTTCAGCTCGTCCCGCACGTTCTTGATGCGGTTCTCCGAGATTTCGCTGATATGCAACAAGCCATCGGTCCCGGGGAAAATCTCGACGAACGCGCCGAATTCCACGATCCTCACGACTTTGCCGAGATAGGTTTTACCGGGCTCCGCGACCGCGGCAATATCGGTCACGCGCTGAATCGCCTTCTTGGCCGACTCACCATCGGCAGCGAAGATGTTGACCGTACCGTCATCTTCCACGTCGATCTTGACACCGGTCTCGTCCACGATGCTGCGGATCATCTTGCCGCCGGGTCCGATCAGCTCACGAATCTTGTCGGTCGGGATGGTCAGCGTATAGATGCGCGGAGCGTATTGCGACATCTCCTTGCGAGGCTCAGAGATCACCGCCTCCATCTTGTCCAGGATGAAGAGCCGGGCTTTGCGAGCTTGCTCCAGCGCCTCCTTCATGATCTTGGTGGTGACGTTGGGGACCTTGATGTCCATCTGCAGGCCGGTGATGCCCTTCCGGGATCCAGCGACTTTGAAATCCATGTCGCCGTAGTGATCTTCGGCGCCGGCAATGTCGGTCAGAATCGCGTAATCCTTGCCTTCCATCACCAACCCCATCGCGATTCCCGCGACGGGCGTCTCGATTGGAACGCCGGCGTCCATCAGCGCCAGTGTCGCGCCGCAGACAGTCGCCATCGAACTCGACCCATTCGATTCCAAAATGTCGCTGACTACGCGCATCGTGTAGGGAAAGGCCTTATCATCCGGATTTACTGCCGCAATCGACCGTTCGGCCAGCGCCCCATGGCCAATCTCGCGGCGTCCCGGCCCGCGCATGAATCCTACTTCACCCACACTGAAGGGCGGGAAGTTGTAATGCAGCATGAAGCGCTTGGATGTCTCGCTGAGATCGAACATCTCGATGCGCTGCTCATCATCTTTAGTCCCCAACGTGACGGTAACCAGCGCCTGCGTCTCGCCGCGAGTGAATAACGCTGAACCGTGGGTACGGGGCAGAACGCCCACTTCGCAGTCGATGTTGCGGATCTCGTCGAATGCCCGGCCATCCGGACGCCGGCGCGCCTTCAGCATTTCGTCGCGGAAAATGCGCTCCTTGAGGTGGTCGAACACTTCCCCGGCCTCTTCGAACTGCTCTTCCTCATCGTCATCCAACGGGTCCAGAACCTTCTTCTTGGCTTCGGCGACGCGGTGATAGCTTTCCAGCTTCTGATATTTCTTGGTGTCGAGCGCATCCGTCAATTCGGTGCGGATCTGCTTTTCAATCTGCGCGTACAGCTCCTTGTTCATCTCGGGGGGCGTGTAGGACCATTTGGGCTTGCCCGCCTTGGCGACCAGCTCGCGGATGCCGGCCACGATCTTCTTACAGCACTGATGGCCGTACTCGATCGCTTCCAGCACTTCTTCTTCGCTAGCCTGTTGCGCCCCCGCCTCCACCATCACGATGCCGTCTTCGGTTCCCGCGACGACGATGTTGGCCTTCGATTCCTTGGTCTCTTCGTAGCCAGGATTGGCCGTCAGCTTCCCATTCACGGAGGCCACGCGCACTCCACCCAGCACGTGCTGGAACGGAATGTCCGAGATTGCCAGCGATGCGCCGGCCCCGATAATTGCCAGCGTGCTGGGATCACGCGCCGGATCGGCCGAAAGCACCATCGCAATCACTTGCGTCTCGTTCATGTAACCTTCGGGAAACAGCGGGCGGATGGGCCGGTCGATCAGGCGGCTGGTCAGGATTTCTTTTTCCGACGGCCGTCCCTCGCGCTTGATAAAGCCGCCCGGGAATTTGCCGGCAGCGTAAGTGTATTCACGATAATCCACCGTGAGCGGAAAAAATGCGGCGTTCGGTTTGGGTTGCGGATTGGAGCAGGCCGAAACCAGCACCACCGAATCTCCCGAGCGCACGATAACGGCCCCATTGGCCTGCTTCGCGATCTTGCCTGTCTCCAGGGTGATCTTTTGACCGTCAAGGTCAATTTCTACTGTATGTAACATCTGAATGTCCTTTTAATCCAGGTGAAGCTTCTGCCCCGCCTGCTGAGGATTAAGAGGAGACTTTGGAGTGAATGATCTGTGGAGCGCCGCCCACCGGGGCGGGTTACCTGAGCTCGAGCATCTAACGGCGGATGCCCAGGCTTTGAATCAGGTTCTTGTACCTTTCCGGATTACGGCTTTTCAGGTATTTCAAAAGGCGACGGCGCCGGGCGACCATCGACAACAATCCCCTGCGGGAATGATGATCTTTACCGTGTAATTTGAAATGATCCTGGAGCTGCAGAATACGCTGGCTCAGGATGGCTACCTGTACTTCTGGCGAACCGGTGTCGGTATTGTGGACTCGAAACTTCGTAATCGTTTGTGCTTTCGAATCAGTCGCCAGTGCCATTCTCGAATCGATACTCCTCGTCTTGTCTTAATCTTTTTGTACGGTAACAGAATAGCACATCTGACCTGGAACTCGCTTATAGCACTCTATTTCTTGGTCTCCTGCTCCCGCTCCTCCACCATCCGTTTCACGCGATCCAGCTCCTGCCGCAGCTTCCGCTCCCGCAACGCGATCGAGATCACGTATACAATGACGACCAGCCAGGCGGCCAGGAAGCCATAAAACATGAATGTGTAGTTGGATGTAGGCATGGCTCCCTCAGAAAGCGTGCGCGTAGCGACGGAGCGAATCGATCTCGCGCTGCATCGATTCCTGCCGCGTGCGGACGATCACCAGAGCGCTCGCGAGCAACAGTAAAGCCAGAAGGTTCCACCACAGCGGCGCTTCCATTCCAGGCGCCATGCCACCGCCGCCACGGATCTCCAGTACGGGACCGGGATGCTGCGTGCGCCACCACTCAATCGATTTCCACACGATCACGATATCGATGGCCGCGAAGATTGACAGCACTGCACCCAGCCGCGCTCGCGTAGTCGGATCGTCGATCGCGCGCCGAAGCATGAAGTACCCAACGTACAGGAGCCAGCACACGAAATAAGAAGTGATGCGCGGGTCCCAGGTCCACCAGATACCCCAGATGATGCGGCCCCAGATGCTGCCGGTGATCAGCGTAATGGTGGCAAAGGCCAGCGAAACCTCGTTAACTGCGGCAGCGAACGCATCGAACCGGAGGTCTTTTTTCATCAGGTAGCCGACGCCCGCGAACATCCCGATGTAAAACCCCGTGAAGGATGTCAGCGCCGAGGGCACATGGAAATAAATGATGCGGAAGGCCGCACCCTGGTTCAATTCGTCCGGGACCTGTGTCACATCGAACATGGTATGCAGGTTCCAGGCGAGGATCAGTCCGGAGAGCGCCGACAACGCCAAGATGATTTTCACGCGCATATTTTTACCCCACTAACACGGTTTCAACCAAGGCTAAAGCCAGAATAGTGAATATCACATCAAACGCAACCAAGAGCCGGAACCAGATTTGGTTTTCCGCTCCCAACGGTTCGCCGGCAATGAGCACTCCACTCAACTGAATCGCGCCCATCAGCGCCGGAATCAGCATCGGATAGATCAGCGTGGGCAGCATCAGCTCGCGCAACCGCAGATTGACCGTCATCGCGCTGAACAGCGTCCCGATCACAGTGATACCCCATGTCCCGAGCAGCATGACCAGGAACAAAACGGCCAATTGCCGCGGCAACCGAACATTATAGAAAACGGCGAAGATCGGCAGGCAGATGCATTCCACGATGACCAGCAGCACGTAGTTTGCCACGCACTTGCCAAAAAAGATCTGCGCGCCGCTGGCCGGCGACGAGATTAGTGCATCCAGGCAATCATTCACCAGCTCGCGAGCAAAGCTGCGATTCAGAATCAAGGTTCCGGCAAATGCGAACACCAGCCACAGCAGGCCGCCGGCGATTTCGCGAACCTGGTCGGACCCGGGGTCGAAGGCAAAGCTGAACAGCAGCAGGATTACGAGCGCGAATGACAAAGAGGCGTTCACTGTCTCCTTGCTGCGGACCTCGGAACGCAGGTCCTTGGCGGCCACTGCCCACGCCCGGCGGAAAAAGTTCATGCTTCTCCGTAGTGGCGATACAGCCAGCCTGGATCTTCGGCCATTTCAGATGTCCTTACACCGCGAAAAGCCAGCTTGCCGCGATTGATAAGAGCGACATCGGTGGCCAACTCCAGCGCTTCGCGCAACTGGTGCGTGGACATAATGATGGTGCGGCCTTCCTGGAGCGCCGACGTCAGCAGATCCTGCAGAACTTTAATAGCCCGATCGTCCAGCGCCGTGAATGGCTCGTCCAGCAACAGCAGCGACGGGTTGTGCAGGAAGGCCCTGGCTACAGCCAGCCGCTGCCGCATGCCGCGTGAGAATTCGCGGACCAGGCCGTCACGCACGCGATCGAGCCCCGTGCGGTCCAGCCATTCCCTTGCGGTCTTGTTCGGATCGGCGATTCCATATAAGCGCGCAAAAAGCCGCAGGTTTTCGTAAGCCGACAGCTCTTCGTACACTCCGATGCCGTGCCCCAGCACGCCAATCTTCCGCCGCGTGATCTCCGCTCGCGCGTCTTTTCCCAGGATCGTAACGCTTCCGCGCGCGGCTTTGGACAACCCGGCCAGAATTCGCAGGAGCGTAGTTTTGCCAGCGCCATTGCGGCCCAGCAGCGCCAAACACGCCCCGCCATCAACCGTGAAACTGATATCCCGAAGCGCGGGATAGTCACCGAAGAATTTCCAGACGCCCTCGATCGCGACGGCGCTCATGTACCTCTGGAACTACTCGCCGAACTCCGATATAGCAGCACGGATCCCAGGCCCAAAATCCCAAACGCCATGCCTAAGATCCAATACAACCGATCGTAAATCTTCGGCTTCACCTCTTGAATGCTCGGCATGCCGTTGTCCTCATCGGAGGACGCCGCGCCTGGCTGCTGCAGCGATCCAGTGCCTTCCACCTCGACCTTGTAGCTGGCGCCTTTGATCTGGTAGATGCTGGCCTGCGTCTTGGGCTCTTGCCCAGCCAGCTCGATATTGTCGCCCTTGAGAGTGACGCCGCTCGGAGCCACGAGATCGGATGCGCCTTCCGAATGCAGTATCTTGCCCGAGAATATCTGGGGATTCGTTACCGGAACGACGTAGTTCAGATCGAAGCGAGTCTCGCCCGGCTTGATCGGATAATCGACCTTATAGACATTCTCCTCCTTGGTCTTCTCAGCCGGCCGCTGGATCGGCATTCCTCCCGGCGCGTTGATCGTCACGCTGACTTGGCCCTTGGCCTCGGGAGGGAGGTAAAAGCGAAAGGTCCCGTTAGCAGGGTCGCTATAAGTGAGATTCGGGTCGCCTTGATAAAGGACGCCTTCGCTCACTGCCATCTCGCCCGCTCCCGGCTGCAGCACAATGAAATGCTGGCGGACCTTGGCCACCGGTTTGTTAGTGGAGTCGAAGACTTGCACCTGCAAGCCGTTGGTGGGCGTGCCCGGCACGATCATTTTGTTGTAGAGCACACCCGCGTAGAGGGCCTGCAGAAGCGTCGGACCCTGCAGTTCCTTGTCGAAGCGAAACTTGCCTTCCGCATCGGTCTTGGTGCTGCCGAGCGCCTGCATCCCTGCCTGGCTCGGCTGGACCAGCGAAACTATGGCGTTCGGCTGCGGCTTCCCGGTGGTGGAGTTGGTCACAACGCCGTCGACCGCGGCCAGCACAGGAAGCGCGAGAAGCGCAGCGCAGAAGATCCGGAACATCACGCCATCGCCTTTCCGCACGCACCGCAGAATTTCAACGACAGTGGAAATTTCGCGCCGCAGTATGGACAGGTTTTGCCATCAGGCTTGGGTTTCGATTCCGGGGCTGTGGCGGCGGCCTTCACTTGCGCGGGCTGGACCGTATCGATCTCGGCCAGCACTTTCGCCAACTCTCTCTGTAAATCGACTTTGGTCTTCTGATAATCCGCATCGGAGAGCTTTCCCAGCCGATACTCAAACTGCAGATCGCGCAGATTCTCGTAGATCTGCGCTTTGCGTTGATCCAGGTGCGCGGTGGGTGAGATCGCGGGAGTTTCAGGAACATCCTTGCCGCGTACGATCAACGTGAAAGCGATCGACCCCAGGGCAAGAAGAACCGCGACAGCGAAGACCATCAATCGAGCTTTTCCACTTCTTTCTCGATCTGGTCGTGGTAGCGGCTTAACTCCGGATCGCTCAAGGACGCGCCGGCGATGGCCGGGCCCTTGCGGCTATATCTCCGGATCACGAAAACGACGAGAATTAATCCTAGCGCCGCGGCGGTGTAGAACGAAAGCGAGCCGATCACACCTGGCGGCACCGCTACGACATCCTTCCCCATCTCCTTCGCGAACTGATCCAGAATCGCCTGGTCAGACATTCCCGCGGCCTGCATGCTGAGAATTTTTTTCTTGTTGTCCCAACAAGTGCGGCAAGGATAAGGATCCATACGGCATGCCATGTTCGTCTTGCACCCACATGGACAAAGCAGTTTTTCTGCCACTCGATTGCAGGCTGGGCTCTCGATTTCCTCCGCGCTTTGCGCAAAGGCCGCCGCAGCGGCGAACACCAGCAAAATTAGGCTATTTCTCAACCGTCGCATGTTTTTGAGCTACTCCAACCACCTGCGTGCGCGCGTAAGACAACCTGATCTTACTGGGGATCAGGCACACCAGTGTCCCCATCGCCAGCACCCAGAACCCAATCCAGATCCAGGACACCAGCGGGAAAACGTAGGCTTGCACCACGGCCCGCTTATTGTCCGCCGACGGCCCCGCAAAGTTTATGTATAGGTCTTCGTTTAAACGACGACGTATCGCAACTTCGGAAGTCGGTTGCTGGCTGGATTTATAAAAGCGATGCTCGGGCTCGAGCGTGCCCAGAGATTTTCCGCCGCGCGAAATTTCCGCGATCAGCTTCTGCCAGGCGTAGTTGGTGTTCTCGTCCGACTGAACCTCCGCGACTCGCACCGTGTAGGGTCCCACCTCGAAGCTCTGCCCCGGAGCAACTTCCTTGGTGACATCTTTGTTGAACGCCGCACCCGTGTAGCCGATGAACATGAACACGATGCCCATGTGCACCATATATCCGCCGTAGCGCCGCGTATTGCGATGAGTCAGCTCCACGGCCGCCGGGATCAAGCCAGTTCCGCTCTTGGCCCGGATCGCCGAGGCGCCCTTCCAGAACTCAGAAAATATGGTCGTCGTGACGAACATGCACAGGCCGAACGACACCAACGCATAGGGATGCTCGTACACGCCAAAGACCGCGAGAACTACCATCAATCCCACGCCCGCGATGGACGGCCAGAAAAACGCGCGACGCAGGCTCTCCATCGAGCTTCTACGCCATGCGATCAACGGACCGATGCCGGTCAGCAGCATCAGCCCGAACGCGATGGGAATGTTGATGCGATTGAAAAACGGCGCGTCCACGCTGATCTTCTCGCCAGTCACCGCTTCCGAGATCACTGGGAAGAGCGTGCCCCACAGCACCGCGAAGCAGCTGGCCAGCAGAATCAGATTATTGAACATGAAGCTCGACTCGCGCGAAACTACGCTTTCCAAGCGCGCTTCACTCTTCAAGTAGGGCAGCCGGTCGAGAATCAGATAAATCGTCGCTGCCAGTCCGAGCGCCAGGAACGTCACAAAATAAGTTCCGATCGACGACTGCGCGAAAGCATGCACCGAGCTCACCACGCCCGAGCGCGTGAGGAACGTCCCGAAGATGCATAGGAAGAAGGTCGCCGAAATCAGAACCATGTTCCAGACCTTCATCATTCCCTTTTTTTCCTGCATCATTACCGAGTGCAGAAACGCGGTGGCGGTAATCCACGGAAGCAGCGATGCATTCTCCACCGGATCCCAGGCCCAATATCCGCCCCAACCCAGCACCGCATAAGCCCAGCCTTGGCCTAGCAGAATACCGGTGCTTTGAAACAGCCACGTCACGATGGTCCAGCGCCGCGTGGTATGAATCCACGATTCGCCCGGCTGCTTGGTGATCAGCGATCCCATCGCAAACGCGAATGGCACCGTGAATCCGACGTAGCCCAGATACAACATTGGAGGATGGATCACCATAGTCCAGTACTGCAGCAGTGGGTTCAAGCCCCGGCCCATCCCCTCGACGATATTGCCGCGGCCGGCGATCAGCACCGAAAATGGGCTCAGCACGAAAGAGATCAGGATCAGGAAAAAGGTCTCTGTCGACATTAAGACAGCGGTGACCCACGGCATCATGTCGCGAAACTTCCGGCGATTCATGAAGACCACGACCGCCGAATAGGTAGACAGAATCCACGCCCACAGCAGCAACGATCCTTCTTGGCCACCCCACCAGGCGGTGAATTTGTAGATCGCAGGCATGGACGCGTCGGTATGCGACGCGACATAGCCCAGCCGGAAGTCGCCGATGATGAGGGAATAAATCAGGAGGCCGGAAGCAATGGTTAGTAGAATCCAGACCGAGTAAACCGCGCGCTCCGCGCTCACCACCAGGAATGCGTTCTTCTTGACCTTGCCGGCAACGGAGCCGACGACCGCGTATATGGCGAAACAAAACGCCAGCAGTATCGAGAGAGCGCCTATATTTTCCATTCGAGCGTAGTCCTCTGAAATGATTCAGGCGCTTTCGCCTGTCGTGCTATTTGCTATATGCCGGCTTGACTGGGGTCTTTCTTCAGTTGCGGCTTGGCCTCATACTTGGACGCGCACTTGGCCTGGATTTTGCTGGCCTGAAATACGCCGTCCGTGCCCAGCTTTCCATCGGCCATGGCCTGCGCATCATCCTTGAAGGTGTCCGGCAGCGGGTCGATTCCGCGGTACACAACTTTCAGCGTCATCGCGTCCAGCTGCCTTTTGTTCGGGTCTTGATGAATTACGAATGAAACTTCGGAGCCGTTGCGCACAATCGATCCAGCCTGAACAAAACCATCCACACGCACGCGCTTGACCTGCGCCTGATCGCCCATCTGTTTCAGCTCGGAAATCGTCTTGAAGTAGCTCTTGCTCTCGTTCGTGCCGCCGACGGCTAGCCAGGCGAGTACGCCAATCACGACCACCACGATGGCCCCAAATTTCACGTAAGTATTCATGCGTTGCTCCTGAACCTCCAGTATACCGCCGCTGCAATCATTGGACCAAGTCGGCTCGTCGGTCGCATCTCATTGCAAAACAAGTACATATGCTTCCACATCGGTCGTTCTCGTGCGAAATTCGAGGCTAAATCGCGACTAACCCCCGGTTTTCACCCACTGCGAATACTCCTACGCGCCCGCGTGGCAGAGTTGGCAGGCGGTGTTGAGAGCCCCCTTCGCGACGGGCGGTGTCATGCTGTATTTATGAACCATAACCGCCAGGACGAATAGGGTCGCGAAAACAAGTAGCGCACGCACTCCCCGGTGCCGTGTTGGCACACGTGCTAACACTTGTGGATTCTCAATTCGCTCCCACAAATCCTCCGGCGCCGCAACCCGGCCCAAATGTCTCGTCAAAACTTCACCGATCTCCGGCTTATACACGCCTGCCTCCTCGTACCCGAAAATGAGCCAACCGCCGCTCCAGCACTTTGTGCGCTCGATTCAGCCTGGATGCCACTGTCCCCGCCGAACATCCCAGAATCTCCGCGATATCCTCGTACCCGAGCCCTTCGGTATATCGCAATACCACCACGATCCGCTGTTCTGGCGGCAAGGTACCCACGATCTTCTGAACGTCCTCCGCCATTTCCGCGTGCAGCAATTCTTCCAGGGCACTCTCCGCCGGAGCGCTGATCATATTACGAAGTCCGTCAAAGAACGGTGTAAGCCGGCGGCCACGGCGCTGGTGATCCAGGCAGCAATTCACCACGATCCGATACAGCCACGACTCGAAACTCGCTCCACCGCGAAAATCGCGGATCGACGAGAACAGCTTTAGAAATGTCTCCTGGGCGATATCCATCGCGGCCGATTCATTCCCGCAATAGCGCAGCGCGATCGAATAGACCCGGTCCTGGTGGGACTCAAACAGCAGCCGAAACGCGTCCCAGTCGCCGCGTTGGCAGGCCTCGATCACTTCCCGGTCGTTCGCGTCCAGCACCATGCCGAAACCACTACTACATTAGACGAGCGGGCGCCCCGGTTTCTTCCCACTTTTTGATAGCACCAAGCTTTTCCTGTGCTTTAGATGTTATCCTTGCCGGCGCACGCGTTAGAGCTAGACGTATCCTCGTGCAGTGGATGTGAAGCGTGGTGGTTCCGAAGTACGTGGCAGTACCGGTCTTCATTATCAAGAACAATCTCCGAACCGCGAGTATGTCCCGGGAGCGCTATTCTGAAGTGCTATCTGAGTAAGACGTTATGCCTGGGCCGCTTTCGATACGCCGTTGTGCTGGGAGCTTTTCGGCTGGAATAAACCCGGCTGGAACAAACCGGGCTGGAACAAACGAGGATAGGTGCGGTACATTCGGCGAGCAGTTTCCAGATCTTTGAGAAAGGCCTGCTCGTGCTGCTGCAGCAACTGTTGCACAGCTTCGAAATTTATGTCGCCGGACTCGCGAAACTGCGCCAACAGTTCTTCCATGAAGGCCAGAAGCCAATGGTCCGAATCGAGTCCGGCGGTAGAGATTGGGAGCGTCTCGCCGTGTTCGAGTCGGCGTAAGGCATTATGAACGCGGCTCATATTCCTGCGCCTCCTGTCAACGCAAGTTAAGTAACCGTTACAAGCGCGGTTTCTGCTGCACCAAAGTTTCAATTGGCTTGGGCGCGTCTTCCATGGCGGCTTGCGGCGGGCCCTTCCACAACGAATGTAGCGCAACAAACCACCCCGCCAACAGAAGCGCCGAAAGAATAAAAAGGGTCGTCATAAAACTCGGTATGCCCCTGGTACCCCGAAACCAAAAAAACCGCCGGCCGCAGTGACAGCACCGAAACGGACTCAGATAAAACAGGCTCAGAAGCAGGTCCGGAGGCCGATGCAACCGGCACCGTCGAACATTTCCTGATCGGCATCTTGGGCACTCTGTCATGGGGGGCACTCCGTCATGGGGGAAACTCCGTCATGTGCATTCCACCATACGTGGTTGCAGGCTATCACTTATCCAGGTGCCGAGAAACTGGAAGGAGTTCCAGAACGGCTACCTGGTATGCTATGCGGCAACAGCAGGTCCGCCCTGTGCTACAACGTGTGCAGTGGATAAGCTCGCCTACACCACGCCGTCCGCCGGCTACCTGGAAAAACGCGGACTGCGGCGTCATGCCCGGGTCCTCCACCTATGGGCGCTCGGCGTCGGCGCGGTAATTTCGGGCGACTTCTTCGGCTGGAACTTCGGCCTGGCGAGCGGCTTCGGCGGAATGCTCGCCGCGCTGGTCATCATGACGCTGCTCTACGTCGGACTTTGTTGCAGCATCGCGGAAATGTCGCCCGCCCTGCCGCACACCGGTGGAGCATATTCGTTCGCCCGTACCGCCATGGGTCCTTGGGGCGGCTACATCACCGGCTTGGCCGAGAACATGGAGTACATCCTCACGCCCGCCGTGATCGTCGTTGGTGTCGGCGGATATCTGGGCGCGATCTTCGGAACTCCGCCCGCCTACGCGCCGCTCTGGTGGCTGGCCTGTTACACCATTTTCGTGGCCTTCAACATCGGCGGTGTTGAGATGTCTTTCCGCGTTTCTATCATCATCACCATCTGCGCTCTCGCGATCTTAGTCGTTTTTTACATCGGCGCCGCGCCGCTCTTCAGCCTCGATCGCTGGGCGCTCGAAGGTGGACCGTGGCTTCCCAAAGGCTGGTTTGGAATCCTGACCGCGCTGCCCTTCGCATTATGGGTTTATCTCGGCATCGAACAACTGCCGCTCGCCGCGGAAGAAGCACATGACCCGGCGCGCGATATGCCCAAGGGCATTCTGCTCGGTCTCGTAACGCTGGTCCTCTGCTCTTTCCTCACCGTCATCCTCAACGCCGGCATCCCGCCCGGCGCGAGCAAGGTCGAAACATCCACCGAGCCTTTATTCCTCGGCTTCCGCGCCATATTCGGTCAGGGCATGCGCGCACGGCTTTTAGCGCTGTTTGCGTGTACCGGACTGCTCGCGAGCTTCCACACCATCATCTATGCCTATGGGCGCCAGATCTATTCGTTATCGCGCGCCGGTTATTTTCCTAGCTGCCTCTCGGTGACGCACGGGAGCCGCAAGACGCCGCACCGGGCTTTGATCGCGGGATCTCTGCTCGGTTTCGCTGCCGCTCTCACGATTCAGCTGGCCGGGCAGAACAGCCCGGTGGGCGGGGTGTTGCTAAACATGGCCGTTTTCGGCGCGGTGCTGGCCTACATCCTGCAAATGCTGTCATTCATCCTGCTGCGGCGAAAGTTTCCCGGGATGGCGAGGCCCTATGTGAGCCCGGTCGGCGTCCCCGGCGCTGCCATCGCCATGATCATAGCCGCCGTAACGCTCGTAATCCTGTTTCTCAATCGCGACTATAACCTCGGCGTGATCGGCGCAGCGATCTGGTTTCTGTGCGGCATCGCGTATTTCGCCTTCTACGCGCGCCGCCGGCTCATTCTTTCACCCGAAGAGGAGTTCGCGCTGGCTCAGCAGGAAAGGCTGAAACAAGGAGTGAGTGTGTGAGCGGATATTCGCACACGGTCGGCAGCGTCGTTTACCAGTTCGGCGATTTGAAGACGCTGCTCGCGAAGGCAACGCCCACTCGCTCCGGCGACGATCTTGCGGAACTTTCGGCGTCAAATGCCGAGGAGCGCGTGGCCGCGCAGATGGCTCTGGCCGATCTGCCGTTGACAACTTTCCTCGCTGAGGCGCTCGTCCCTTATGAATCCGACGAAGTGACGCGCCTCATTCTGGATGAGCACGACGCAGCCGCGTTTGCACCCGTCTCGCATCTCACGGTCGGCGATTTTCGCGATTGGCTGCTCAGCGATCAGGTTACCGGCGAAGTTCTCGAAGCGCTGGCGCCGGGCCTCACATCAGAGATGGCGGCGGCGGTTTCCAAAATCATGCGTCTCCAGGATCTGGTTTCCGTGGCGGCCAAGATCCGTGTCGTCACGCGCTTTCGGAACACCATCGGACTGCCCGGCCGGCTTTCGACGCGCCTGCAACCCAATCATCCCACCGATGATCCGAAAGGAATCGCCGCCAGCATCATCGACGGGCTCATGTACGGCAGCGGCGACGCCGTGATCGGCATCAACCCGGTCTCCGATAATCTACAAACTGTCGAGACTCTGCTCCGGATGCTCGATCGTCTGCGCGAGTCCTATCAGATTCCTGTCCAGAGCTGCGTGCTCGCGCATGTCACCACGCAGATGGAAGCAGTGCGGCGCGGCGCTCCGGTCGATCTGGTGTTTCAATCCATCGCCGGCACTCAAGCGGCCAATACTTCCTTCGGCATCAACATCGCAATGCTCGAAGAAGCCCGCGATCAGGCGCTCGATCTAAAGCGCGGGACCGTCGGCAACAACGTCATGTATTTTGAAACCGGACAGGGCAGCGCCCTCTCGGCCAATGCTCATCACGGTGTCGATCAGCAGACATGTGAGTGTCGAGCCTACGCCATGGCTCGGCACTTCGAGCCCATGCTGGTGAATACCGTGGTCGGCTTCATCGGCCCGGAATACCTGTACGACGGCAAACAGATCTTGCGTGCCGGCTTGGAAGACCATTTCTGCGGGAAGCTGCTCGGCCTCCCCATGGGCTGCGACATCTGCTACACCAATCACGCCGAAGCCGATCAAGACGACGTGGACACGCTATTGACCATGCTGGGAGCGGCTGGCGTCAATTACATCATGGGCGTTCCGGGCGCCGACGACATCATGCTCAACTACCAGAGCACTTCGTTTCACGACGCGCTTTACCTGCGCAATATCTTCGGACTGCGGCCCGCGCCCGAATTCGAAGCTTGGTGTCGCACGGGCATCCCTGCCTGCGCAGGCTTCCTCGAAGCATGAAGTCTCTCCGCGAATTCACTCCCGCGCGCGTCGATCTCGGCCGCACCGGTCACAGCCTCCCTACTTCCGAGCTGCTCGATTTCCAGCTCGCGCACGCCCGAGCGCGCGACGCCGTCCACTTACCTCTGGACGTGCATTCCATGCTGCTCGAACTCCAGCAGAAGAATATCCCTTGCATCGCGCTAGCGAGCGAGGCCGACGATCGATTTACATATCTTCGCCGCCCCGACCTCGGCCGCCGCTTGAACGCCGCATCGCGGGATCGGTTGGCGCCGCTGAAGGCTGATTACGATGTTGCGTTCGTGATCGCCGACGGACTCTCAGCCCTGGCGGTCCATCGCCACGCCGCGCCTTTGCTCGAACTGGTTCTCTCGAATCTCGACTTGAACATCGCGCCGGTCACGATCATCGAGCAAGGCCGGGTGGGAATTGGTGACGAAATAGGGGAGTTATTGGCCGCGAAGCTGGCGGTCGTCCTGATCGGCGAACGCCCTGGTTTAAGCTCGCCCGACAGCCTCGGCATTTATCTCACCTGGCAGCCGCGGCCTGGCCGAACCGATGCAGAGCGAAATTGCATCTCCAATATTCGCGCCGAGGGGCTCAGCTACGAGATCGCAGCCCACAAATTACTTTACTTGATGAACGAATCGAGACGCCTGAAGCTCTCGGGCGTGCAGCTTAAGGAACGTGCGCCGTTGCTCTCGGATTCAAATGTTTGAAATAGCCGAGATCATCACCAGTCAGCATTTTCGTGGCGAATATAATCTGGCCGGTGTGCTGCGCAAAATGCTCGACTACTTGATAAATCGCTTCCATCTTGGTGACCTCCATGTTCTGGATCGTCACCTTCTCCATTAGGCGTGCAGCATCGAAATTTCCAAGAATGTCGATCGCATCGGAAACAGTCTTGCGCGAGCGCTCAATCAGCTCCTTCGGTTCCAGGCCGCCGCGCGCCGCAAACTCGCTGTCGCGATCCCGCTGATCGGCCAGATCGCCGATTCCGAAACCGATCCATTGGCGAACGTTGCCGCACAGATGCAAAACCAGGTTGCCGATGGAGTTCGCGTTGTCCGCATTGCGCGTCCAGATTTGATCGTGGTTGAGCCGTCCAACGCAATCTTCGATGCGGCTTCCCGACCGGCGCAGCTTTTCGCTCGATATCCGGAGAAAGTCTTTCTCGATCACAAAACTTCTTCCGCCCAATTCTCCAGAATCGATTTGACCTTGCCGGTATACTGATCGGCCACCGCTCCATCGATCAGCCGATGGTCGAATGTGAGCGCCAGGTATGCGACCGAGCGAATCGCGATCGCGTCGTCCACCACCACTGGAATTTTCTCCACCGATCCTACGCCCAGAATCGCCACTTGCGGCTGGTTGATGATCGGCGTCGCGAAGACGCTGCCAAAACTCCCGAAGTTAGTAATGGAGAACGTCCCGCCCTGCACTTCATCGGGTTTCAACTGCCGCGACCGCGCGCGTGTGGAAAGATCGACGATGGAGCGCTGCAGTCCGGTGACGTTCTTCTCGTCAGCGTTGCGAATGACCGGCACGATCAGCCCGTTTTCGAGCGCCACCGCGATCCCAATATTGATTTCGTTGTGATAGATGATGTTGTTGCCTTCGATAGAAGCGTTGACGATGGGATACGCGCGAATCGCCTCCACCGCGGCTGCAATCACGAACGGCAGGTATGTCAGCGAGTATCCGTAGCGCTGCTGAAATTCGGTCTTATGCCGCTCCCGCATCTTGGCGATCTTCGTCATATCGGTCTTGTGGACCGTGGTGACATGCGCCGAAGTTCGTTTGCTAAGAATCATGTGCTCGGCGATCTTGGCGCGCATCGTGCTCATAGCTTCGACGCGAGCCCGCGGTGCTTCCGCCCTCGGCATGGGTGTGGTTGGGATCGATGCGGCGGGCGCGGCTGCGGCGGGACGCGCTGGAGCGGCGCCCGGCGGGGCAGGCGTTGGCGCGGCCGGCGCAGCAGATGGCGATGGAGCCGGCGCCCCGGCTTGCGCCATCGTACGCGCGCCTTGCGCTGACATATACGCTTCCAGATCCTGTTTGGTGATGCGGCCGCCCCCTCCGGTCCCCTTCACCTGGCGTAGATCGATGCCGTACTCGCGCGCTATCTTACGGACCAGTGGCGAAAGAGCTCCTGTTTGGGAGTCCCCATCCGCTTGCGCGGCTGGTTGCGGTTCCTGAGCTGCTTGCGCGATGGGCTGGGGCGCGGGTTCGGGGGCCTTGGGAGGCGGTGCCGGAGCAGCCGGGGCTTGTATTGCAGGCGCTTGTTTGGCAGCCGCCGGTGCTGAAGCAGATGCGCCATTCCCGGCGCCCTCCTCGATCCGGCCGACGACAGTGCTGATGGCCACCGTCTTGCCCTCTTCCACTAACACTTCTTTCAACACGCCGGCCGCGGGCGACGGAATCTCGGTGTCCACTTTGTCGGTGGAAATCTCAAACAACGGTTCATCGCGCTCTACGTGTTCCCCAGGCTTCTTCAGCCACTTCGTCAGCGTGCCTTCGACGATACTTTCGCCCATCTGGGGCATTACAACATCAGTCATGAAATTGTCTCCATTGTAGTGACACAGGCATTCTTGCCTGTGTAATCTTCGAACTGGAAGTGTTTAGCGAACTGCCGCACCAGCGCTGCAACCACTTCGTCGCGCCCGGCACGCGATCCCAGCGCCTCCATTGAAGTAACCGGTTTGGTCAGCCCGCACGGCACGATGTAGTGAAAATAATTCAAGTCCGTCGTATGATTCAGAGCAAAGCCGTGGGATGTGACCCAGCGGCTGATGTGAACGCCGATCGCTGCCACTTTCCCGCCATTCACCCATACGCCCGTGCAACCATCCAGCCGCCCGGCGTGAATATCGAAGTCGGCCAGCGCGTCGATGATCGCTAACTCGACGGCCCGAACGTAAGCGACCACGTCGCGCTTCCATTCTCGCAAATCGAGGATTGGGTAGCCCACAATCTGGCCGGGGCCGTGATATGTAATGTCGCCGCCACGATCGCTGGGATAAAACTCGATCCCCGCCCGCTGCAGCACCTCTTCGCTGGCCAGCAGATTCTCTCTGTGGCCATTGCGGCCGAGTGTAATCACGTGTGGATGCTCGACGATCAGAAGCTGATCGGGAATCAGGCCCTGCTTGCGCTGCTCCACCAGCTGTTTCTGAATAGCTAGAGCCTCGGCGTACCCGGCACGGCCTAGATCGCGGAACTCGCAGGTGCGCATCTCACGCATTGATCGTGAGGCCGTATACGTTGTTGAATGCTTCACCCAGCGCTTCATACAGCGTCGGGTGGGCGTGAATAGTGCTCATCATGGTGTCTACCGTTGCTTCCGCTTCCATAGCCGTCACCGCTTCCGCAATCAGCTCGTAAGCCTCCGGCCCAATGATATGGACGCCCAGTATCTCGCCGAATTTCTCGTCGGCCACAACTTTTACGAAGCCTTCGTGACTACCCAGGATACTGGCCTTGCTGTTGGCCGCGAACGGAAACTTCCCGACCTTCACGGCGTGGCCCTGCGCCCGCGCCTGCGCCTCAGTCAATCCCACGCTTCCAATTCCAGGCTCGGTATACGTGCAACTGGGAATCCGATTCCGATTGATCGGCTTGGCAGGCTTGCCGGCCATGTTAGCTACCGCCACCATCCCTTCCATGGTGGCGACATGAGCGAGCTGCGGCGTACCGGCGACCACATCGCCGATAGCGTAAACACCCGGTTCGCCAGTGCGCTGGAACTCATCCACCTTGATGAATTCGCGATCCAGCACAACCTTCGTGCCTTCGAGACCGATGTTCTGCGTATTCGGTTTGCGGCCGACGGCCACCAGCAATGTCTCGGCCTCCATATCCTCGCGCTTGCCGTTGGGAAGAGCGACGCACAGCCGAACACCCTGCTCGGTCCTGGTGATGTTCTCCGCTTTAGCGCCGGTTTCGCAGCGGATGCCGGTTTTCTTGAAATAGCGCTCCAGTTCTTTCGATATTTCTTCGTCCTCGACGGGAACTAATCGCGGCAACATCTCCAGCACCGTCACCTTCGTTCCGAATCGGTTGAAGATCGACGCGAACTCGACGCCCACTGCCCCGGCCCCAATAATCAGCATGGTTTTGGGAATCACCGGCAGGTCGAGAATCTCGATATTGGTGAGGATCGCCCTCGAATCGGGCTTCAGACCGGGGAGCATGCGCGCTTCTGAGCCGGTGGCGATGATGACGTTCTTCGATTCGAGCGTCTGCATCCCTCCGTCGGCTTTCACTTCAACTTGCGCCAGACCGTTGGCGCCGCGCGGCTTGAGCTTGGCGTAGCCCTTGATCCAATCGATCTTATTCTTCTTCATCAGGAACTCGACGCCCTTGGCGTGCTTGGCGACGATTTTGTTCTTGCGGTCGAGAACCTTGGCGTATTCGATTTTCGGATTTTCGCAGTGAATGCCTTCGTCGCTGGAGTGCACGAAGTGATCCCAGACATCGGCTGTGTGGAGCAGCGCCTTGGTGGGAATACAACCCACATGCAGACACGTGCCGCCGAGCTTGGGATCTTTTTCGATGATGGCGGTCTTCAGGCCGTACTGCCCGGCGCGTACCGCGGCCGAATAGCCGCCCGGACCGCTTCCGATAACAATCAGATCGTATGCCATTTTTTTCAGGATAGCATCGGGGTTTCTAGTTCCTGGTTTCTAGGATCCGACGCCACCTTGTTGGATGAATGAGAGCAAGCGGGGGATTCAGCGCTACGCCGCGGCCACGGACAGGGAATAAACCGGCGCGGCTGCGCGCCACCCGGAACTTGCCGTCCGGGTTGCAGCGATATCCCGACGCTTCGATGGGAACGGTGAACAGCGAATTGGACTCCGAAGCCGGAACGGCCAGCCCGAATCCAAACCGGCTCGGCAACCCCGTGAGCATGTCGATCCAACGATCGGCAGTGAGTTTAGCGCGATAAATGCCGCAGTGATTCTGCTGGTACAGACAGGCTTTACAGATTCGTTGGGGACGGACTTCAGCTCCAGACCCTTTTTTCAGAGAGCTTCCAGCTCTTGCCACGATTGGTGACTGCCGTGGATGTGCGGTCCGAACCATGCGCTGTTGACCGCCGCATACATTCGTTTGGGCTCGCGAGAATCTTACGAGAAGTGGTTCACCTCCCAGCCATGGAGTGCGGCGTTCGCTCGCGAAGGTTATTTCGCTTTGCGCTGCTTCTGTTGTCCGACGCGGATCTTGAAGTGCTGCTGCTTGGCTTCCTGGAACGCCTTATGATCGTGGCGCGCCACCGTATCGCTCAGATACTTGTCCACATCCGCGCCCTTCGGGAGAACCACCATGACCGTGAAGGGCTCATTGCAAGTAGGGCAGAACGGCCGGAACCGTTTGACATTGGGAATTGCCATAACAACCTCAGATTATCACAAGGCTGGACCAAGGCGCCGCGGACCGAGCGCGGCGCCCACAAGCGAGACAAATTTTAACGCGACTTCTTTAATTTACGTGCCTGCCCCGATAGCGATAAGAGCCGACCCAAACAGCAAAAGAGTGGATGGTTCCGGCACACCCGAGACGTTCGGCGTATTTAGAGTCGCAACCAACCCGAAATAGCAATTGTTGCACCCGCCGTCCCCATCGGGACCGTCGCCGATGAAGCTAGTCCTGCCGTCGGTAGGACTGATCCATTGCTTAATCAGACCCGGATCTCCAGGCGTGAACGTTCCATTAGCGGGGCCTGTTCCGGCTGTGAGGGAACTCACGGCTAACGCGTTCGAGATTCCTGTGAAGGAAAAGATCGAATCATCGGCTTCCCCGCCGTCACCATCGCTGGTATCCATCGCTGAGCCGGTGTGTGCAAACAAACCGCCCGAAGTATGCGACCCGCCATCCGAGGTGATACCGGGCATCAGGATGAACTCACTGCCGGCAGCGATTGTGGGCAGCGTAAAAGAATCGTTGGGCGAAGTGCCAGTTAAAGAAAAAACCCCTCCCGTTATCGCAGAACTGCTCGTATTCTTAAACGCGAACAGAATCCCATCACTCGCTACGCCGGGATTATTCGCTAACGCCGCGTCAATCGTAGCATCGCCAGTGTTCTGACACGCGTAGCAGACGTAAATGTCTCCGATCACCGCGGCGTGCATGGGGACATTAACGCAGACCGCGACCAGGGCCAAAAGCCCCACCGCACACAACTTATTCATATGTTTTTCCTCCGTAAGTAAACGCGTGAATTTTTGGCCAGAAGTATAACAGTCGATAAGAAGAAAGACCACGCCGGACTCAAATCGGGTACCAAGGGTACCGCCGCCGTCGAATGAGCCTTCGAGAAGCGCTTCCGGCGGAGAAATCCGAGACCGGCCAGGCCTGCGCCTAGAAGCGCCAAAGTCGAGGGCTCGGGCGCGGATGACGTGCTCGAAGGCGCAATATTGAGTGCTACGCCGCCGCAGTTATCAGGGAGATAATAGTCGTCGATAAAGAAATCCAGGGTCGCCGTCGTCGAGAGATTGAGCGTGTCGATAAAGCCGGCTGTGGTAGTGCTCGGTACCTAGTCAGCCGGGTTTCCGTATTGGCCATCCCTTGTTGTAATGCCGGTCGCGCCGGACGCAGCCGCTTGAGTGGGATAGATGCCCGCGATGAAATCATCGTTGAGAACCGTGGCGGTTCCGTTACCGTGGTCGGCCCCGATCATGAAACTCCACACCCAATTGCCGGAGTTCGGATACCCCTCAAAATTCCAAGCCGAATATGTGCCGGTCGTCGCCGCCTTGGTTATCGTGTAGCTTCCGGCGCCAAGCGTCAGCTGAAGTGGACCCGACTCGCCTGCGTTGACGAGATTGACCACCGCTCCCGGCAGCACATTTTGCGGCCCACTGCATTGACTGCATCCCCAGCCGTTGGGGCCGGCGCTATCGTCGCTACCCGATTAGTCCGCGAAACTTCGGGCTCTCGTAGCCCGGGAAGACCGCCTTCAGGTTGGGATTCCCCAAGTGCTTGGACACCAGTTCGCCCAGCACATCACGGAAGTCGGTCGTGAGCGCCAGGTCGCGCCCTTCGTTGAGCTGCTCTTCCGCCAAGCCCGGCCAGTCGCCATAGACCTTGCCGCCCCGGATTCCGCCGCCCATCACAAACATGACATTGGCGTGGCCATGATCGGTCCCGCGATTGCCGTTCTCTTTGGCCGTGCGCCCGAACTCGGACATCGTCACCACCGCGACGTCTTCCATCCGGTCGCCCAAGTCCTGATAAAAAGCCGCCAGCGACTGGCCGAAGTCGGAAAGATTGTTGGCAAGCTGGCCCACCGCCGGCTGCGCGCCAACCTCGTTGACGTGCGTGTCCCAACCGCCGATATCCGCAAACGCCACCTCCAGCCCGACATCGGCTTTGATCAGGCGCGCGATCTGCTGCAGGCTTTGGCCGAACCTGCCGCCGGGGTATTTTGCCCCATTGGCGGACGTGTAGCTCTGCTTCTGGATCGATTGCATGATTTTTACGGCGCTGAACGTTTCCTTGCCAGTCCCGTGCAGCGTGGTATCGAGCGTGTGTTCGTACATGTTCTCGAACGCAGCCGCCGCTTTCGGATCGCGCACCTGAAAATCGTTCAGATTGTTCACTGCCAGAGCGTCGTTACGGCCCCGCAAGGAGCGTGGAAGGCTTGACCCCAGGCTGACCGCGCGAATCGGCGACCCTATCCCGGCAACCGGCGGCAAAGCACGGTTCATCCAGCCGTCACTAGTCGCCTTGAAGCCCGGCGTGCCGGATTCCATGTAATCCTGCGCGTCAAAATGCGATCGCGTCGGATCGGGCGACCCTACTGCATCGACGATCGCAAGCTGCTGTGCGTCGAACATCGGCTTCAGCGAAGCGAGGGACGGGTGCAGTCCGAAGAAGCCGTCCAGATCCACCGCCGACGCGGGCGTTCCATCGGGCTTGGGAATTGCGAGCGACGGGCGAAGCTCGTAATAACGTTGTTCGCCGAACGGAACAACCATATTCAGCCCATCCACCGCGCCGCGCTGGAATATCGCCACCAGAATCTTCTTGCGCCGATCGGAGCCATCGGCTGCATATACGGAGCGCGAGAGCCACGTTGGCAGGGCGCCTACGCCAAACATTGCCAGCGCCGAGCCTTTCAGGAAAACGCGTCGTGAGGTCATGTGAATCTACCTTTTTTGAAAATCAGGAGAGCCGATCATTTCCGCGGGCTGCGATGCCGCCACTTTCACGCCCGGCACTTGGTTCTTGGTCACCTGAACCGCGAAATTCATCCGGCCTAGTAGCGCCGCCGAGTTCACCCAGTCGGAATTCAAGTTGGAATAGCCGGTCGGCTCCTGCTTGCGGTACAGCGGCTCGCCCAGATTGCCGACCTGATTGGCCAGCGCCCAGGCGTCGGTCACGCTCGCATTAAGCGCCCGCACGGAGCTGGCAACCATCTCGAAGGGCGTCTTGACCTTGGCCCGATAAGCTCCCTGCGACCAAAACTCCTTCGAATCGAGCATAGTCTTCATCACCTGCCGAATGTCGCCGCCCGAGTCCAGAAATGTCTTGGCCATTTTGTCGATCAGCGCCGGCGGCGGATTGTCGGACACGAACCGCTGAGCCAGCTCGGTGGAAATAAACTTCGCCGTCGATGGATGCGCCGCCAGAATATCGAGCACTTTCTCGCCGTCCTCGATGCCGCCGCCCGCCGGAATCACGTGGCCCAGCACCACTTTTTCGCCTTTATCGTGCAAGCTGTCGTTATAGAAAAAGGCGCCGCCGCGCCGCGGCTCCTGGATAGTCCAACCCGTGAAACAGCGCGCCACTTCGGTTACATCGTGCTGCGTATAGCCGCCATTGACGCCCAGCGTATGCAGTTCCATCAGCTCACGGCCGTAATTCTCGTTGAGCCCGCGCTTCACTTTCCTGTTCTTGGAGTTGGCATCGATATCCGCACGTACCGACTGGAAATTGTCCAGATAGAAAAGCATGGCCGGACTCTTGGCGGTGGCTTCCAGCAAATCGCGGAATCTGCCGAGCACGTGCGGGCGGATCGCGTCGCGCTCGTACTCGGGAATCAGAAAACGATCCGAGCCCTTGTCGTAATACACGTTGAAGTGGTTGAACCAGAAATCGTCCAGCTCTTCGGCCAATTGGCGATTGCTTTCGATGGCCCGCAGCAGCTTGGCTTCCAGCAGATCGTACGCGACCACCTGTTGAGGAGCGTTGAGGAGCATGATCCGCCGCTGGACATCGACTGGCGAATTATTGAATAGCTGCTGCCGCTGGCCGCGCGGAAGTGCGACCAGTACATCCTCTAGCTTGTCGGGCGGGAGAGACTCGAGCAGTGCGCGTTTCTGATCCGGCTTACCGTTGCGAAGCGTATTGAGTTCTGGGGCGGCTAGAGTTTCTTCGAGCGTTTTCGCCGGCTCCATCTCGGTATCGTCCTCTTTTTTATTCTTGTTCACCTTGTAACGGACGATCAGCCGCTGGATGCTCGCCCGCAGCACCGGATCGTCCGGCAGCGGCTGGCGGCCGGCGGCAATGGCACGAATCATCTGCGGAGCTGGATAGTGCTGCGAAGCCTCCATCGGCGTCATGCGCAGCGACTCGAGCGGTTGGAGCTTGGCCTCTAGATCAGGATTTTCCGGAATGCGCTCGGGATGAAGCTGCAGGTCGAGCCACTTCTTAAGGCCCATCTTCTTTACACGCGCGATATCGGCAGGCTTTGGCCCGAAGGTCAGGCGGTCAAGGGCGTGCACAATCTGCTGATCCTTCGTGAGCTTCTTCTGGTAGAGTATGGCCTGCCGTTTGGCATCGTCAACTGCCTTGGCAGGCTTGCCCGACGCCAGCGCCGGCAAAATCAGGATGGCGGCTAAAACCCACGATCTCATCTGTTTCTTTAAACGTGCAATCGGCAGAAAACGTTTACCTCTTTCCTCTTGACGATGTATTAGTGTATTGATACACTAGCACTATAAGTCGCTTCGAATTCAAGCTGGACTCCCGCAGTGGAGTCCCGGTCTACCGCCAGATCATCGACCAGGTGCTGGCCGGAATTGCGGTCGGGAGCCTCAAAGTGCGCGATCAACTCCCGACGGTGCGCCAGCTTGCCGTCGATCTGGCGATCAACCCCAACACCGTAGTTCGCGCTTATCGCGAACTGGAAATCCGTGAAGTGCTGGCGAAGCAACAAGGCACCGGAACTTTCATCACCGAAAAGAAGCCTCAGGCGAACGAATTGGAACGGCGGCGGCGCGTGTCGCAACTAGCTGGTGACCTGTTAGCCCGCGCGGGCGCCGAGGGGATCACTTTGCAGGAACTGCTCGACTATTTCAACGGCTCTGTCGCGCCAGAAGCAGTAGATGCTGATACTACAATGAAGCATGTCCTCTAGCGCGCCGGCCATTGCTTCGCCGGAAGAAATCGCCAAGTATGAACCGGTGATCGGGCTGGAAGTGCATGTCCAACTCAACACCCGCACCAAGATTTTCTGTGGTTGCCTGACAAGTTTCGGCGCTGCTCCCAATACCAACGTTTGCCCGGTCTGTTTGGGGCTGCCTGGCGCTCTGCCGGTGCTCAATGGCCGGGCGATCGAGATGGCTATTCAGGCCGCGCTCGCTATGCACTGCCAGGTGAATTCGTTTTCGCGATTCGCTCGTAAGAATTACTTTTATCCGGACTTGCCCAAGGGCTATCAGATCTCGCAGTACGATCAGCCGCTGGCCGAGCGCGGCTGGCTGGAAGTGCTGGTCGACGGCGCGAAGAAGCGCATCGGAGTGACGCGCGTTCACATGGAGGATGACGCCGGCAAGAGCATCCACGACGGTTTCAAGGACTCCGATCGCTACACCTATGTCGACCTGAATCGCAGTGGTACGCCGCTGATCGAGATCGTGAGCGAGCCGGATCTCCGGTCCTCGGATGAAGCCCACGAATATCTATCCGAGCTAAAGCAGGTGATGCAGTACGTGGCCGTCTCCGAATGCGATATGGAAAAGGGTCAACTGCGCTGCGACGCCAACGTGTCGGTGCGCTTGAAGGGCGCGGACAAATTCGGGACCAAGGCCGAAGTGAAGAACCTGAATTCGTTCCGGTTCGCCAAAATGGCGCTGGATTACGAAATCGCCCGGCAAGTAGCTCTCATCGAAAGCGGCGGCCGGGTCGAGCAGGAGACCCGCCTCTACAACGTGGCGACGGGGGAAACCGTCGGCATGCGCAGCAAAGAGCACGCGCACGACTATCGTTATTTCCCTGAGCCGGACTTGGTTCCGCTGCGCGTCAGCGACGCGTGGCTCGAGCGTATTCGCAAGGCGATGCCGGAGCTTCCGGCGGATAAGCGCCGGCGCTTTGTTGCCGATTATGGTTTGCGCGAATATGATGCGAACGTGCTGACGGCGTCGCGGGCGATCAGCGACTATTTCGAGCAGGCGGCGGCTGTGGCCCGCGATCCGCGGGGAACCGCCAACTGGGTGACCGGCGAGCTCATGGCAATGCCCGACGCCTTCGACAAAATCACGCCGCAGGCTACCGGCGCTCTCGTACGGAAGATCAACGAAGGTGAAATCAGCGGCAAAATGGCCAAGGATATCTTCGCCAAGATGTATGAGACTGGCCAATCGCCCGAGACCATCATCGAGCGCGAGGGTCTGAAGCAAATCAGCGACACAGGCGCGCTCGAGAAAATCATCGATGAAATAATCGCCGCCAATCCGAAACAGTTGGAGCAGTACAAGTCCGGGAAGACCACCGTGATCGGCTACTTCGTCGGGCAGGTCATGAAGGCCAGCCAGGGGCAGGCCAACCCCGCGGCGGTGAATGCGCTGCTGAAGGCGAAATTGAAGTAGTCTCGAATCACGCGACCCTTGCAACTCAGTGTTTAGCCTTAGAACGAATCCCCGGCTAACGACCGAAGGTAGTGTAGATGAGCGAACCTGCGGTCGCATTTTTGTCCAACCGGAAGCTCCACGTGCGGAGGAATGGAGTGACGCACATCGTGGACAGCGAGTTTGAGCGGACCGTGCGCGAGCGTACCGCTTCCATTGAGCGGCGGCATGCCTGGAAGACACAAGGGCGGGGCGCGATGTTCATGGGCGGCGCTTGGGCTACGCAGGCCAACGCCCGCAATGCTGTCCCGGTATCGCTGACTGGCTTGGCGGCCGGGGAGAACGGAACACTGCTGTATTCAATGGAGACGGACTCGGTCAGCGGAATTTTTCTCTTGGATGCCGCCGGTGTGGAGACGCGTCTATTCCATACTGCCGACTTCTGCATCCGTCACGCAGCGCTCAATCCAGATGGATTATCTTTGGCGGCCACCGCGTTTCACAAAGACGATGTTCGTTCCAACATCGTCGTGCTGCCGCTGCACGGAACGGACTTAACGGAGGTAACCGAAGGCGACTCCTTCGATCAGTTTCCTCAATGGGTGGCCGGGGCGAAGCGGCGGATCGTGTTTCAGAGCGCTGGCGTGGGCCGGGATGCGGCGGGGCGTTTTGCCGGGCTCGGACCTTGCAGCATTCAAGAATTGGATTTGGATTCCCGCGAACTGGAGGAAGTGGCCTCCGAGACAGGGCGCGACTTGCTCCAGCCGCGGAAAACTGAGGACGGCACGCTTTACTACATCCGCAAGCCTTACCAGTCGGGAATTCCCGATGCGAGCCTATTGGGTTCTCTAAAAGACGCGGCGTTGTTTCCTTTCCGGATGGCGCAGGCCATATTTCAGTACTTCAACGTCTTCTCCATGATGTACACCGGGAAGCCGTTGGTCACGGGCAAGGGTGCAGTACAACGGAGGATCGACCCGCGCCAGATGTTTATTCACGGGAATCTGGCCCGGGCACAGATGGCCCAAGCTTCTGAGGAAGAGGGGCAGGAAGTGGTGCCTTCGTCCTGGGAACTCGTGCGGCGCGGGCCGAATGGCGAAACGGAGGTGATCGCCCGCAACGTGCTTACCTTCGATCTGGCGAGCGATGGCAGCGTGCTCTATTCAGATGGTTTGGGGATTTCGCGGGTCGGCCAGGCCGGAAGTTCGGAACGCGTGCTAAAGGCCGAGTTCATTGAGAAAGTGCTCGCTCTTTAGCACTTGCGTCAGCGCTGATTCGCTTTGAGTATTTTCTTGCGCAGGCGGATGGACTGCGGAGTCACTTCCACGAATTCATCATCCCGAATAAACTCGATGGCCTGCTCCAGATTCAAAATGCGCGGCGGCACCAAGCGGATCGCTTCGTCGGCTGTCGAGGCCCGCATGTTGGTGAGCTTTTTTTCCTTCACGATGTTCACGTTGAGATCGGCGTCGCGGGCATTTTCACCGATAATCATGCCTTCGTAGACTTCGATGCCGGGGGTGACGAACATCTCACCGCGCTCCTGCAAATTGAAAATCGCATGGCCGGTGGTTTTCCCGGGCCGGTCGGCGACCAGCGCGCCCGTGGGACGAGTGGGAATCTCGCCTTGCCAGTCGATATAGCCATGGAACAGCGAATTCATGATGGCCGTGCCCTTGGTGTCGGTCAGCATTTCGCTGCGCAGTCCGATCAACCCGCGCGAAGGCACATGGAACTCCATTCGTACGCGTCCCGATCCGTGGTTGACCATCTTCGTCATCTTGCCTTTGCGGCCGCCGAGCTTTTCGATCACCACGCCGACAAACGCTTCCGGACAATCGATCACCAATAGCTCGATCGGCTCGAGCAATTTCCCGCCGACGGTCTTGGTCAGGATCTCGGGCTTGCCGACCATCAACTCAAAACCTTCCCGGCGCATCATCTCGATCAGGATGGCAAGCTGCAACTCGCCCCGGCCCATCACCTTGAAGGCATCGGGACCACCCGCCTCTTCCACGCGGATGGAGACGTTGGTCAACAGTTCTTTGTCTAAGCGGTCGCGCAGGTTGCGGGATGTGACGTATTGTCCTTCGCGACCGGCGAACGGCGAAGTATTGATGGTGAACACCATCGAAATGGTCGGCTCGTCGATCTGGACATTGGGCAGCGGCTTGGGATCTTCGGCGCTGGTGATGGTCTCGCCGATCGTGATGCCTTCCACTCCCGCGATGGCGAGAATGTCTCCCGGCTGGCCGATGGTTTCATCTACGCGCTTCAGACCTTCGAATGAGTACAGCTTGGTGATGCGAGTTTTGTGGAGTGTCCCGTCGAGCTTCGCAATCGCCACTTCGTCGCCGTATTTCAATACACCCGAAAATACGCGGCCGATCGCCAGGCGCCCGAGATAATCGCTGTAGTCCAGATTGGCGACCAGAAGCTGCAGGATGGCGTCTGGATTTCCCACGGGCGGCGGTATGTTCTTAATGATGGAATCGAAGAGCGGCCGGAGGTCGGTGGAATTGTCTTCCGGCGCGGTCTTCGCGATGCCCGCTTTGGCGTTGGTGTAGATCACCGGGAAGTCGATCTGGTCTTCGGTAGCGTCCAGGTCGATAAACAGGTCGTATACTTCGTTCAGCACTTCTTGAATCCGCGCATCCGCCCGGTCGATTTTGTTGATGACCACAATCGGTGGGAGCTTGGCCTCGAGCGCCTTCATCAAGACGTAGCGGGTCTGCGGCAGCGGGCCTTCGCTCGCATCCACCAGCAGCATGACCCCATCCACCATCTTGAGCGCGCGCTCCACCTCGCCGCCGAAATCGCTGTGGCCCGGCGTATCGACGATGTTGATCTTGACGCCTCCGTAGCGCACCCCGGTGGTCTTGGCGAGAATGGTGATGCCGCGCTCGCGTTCCAATTCGTTCGAGTCCATGACGCGTTCGGCCACCTGCTCGTTATCGCGAAAAATGCCGCTCTGCCGGAGCATGGCATCCACCAGCGTGGTTTTGCCATGATCGACGTGCGCGATGATGGCAATGTTGCGAATAGTCTGGTTGTGCACAGGCGCTTCGCTATGATCGATAGTGTGATTCAGTACTTCCGGTTGCATCCGTAACTTCCATGGTCGCACGCCCAGAGCCAAAACCCCCAATCGACGGCCTGCCGGTGGTTGTCATTGTGGGCCGCCCTAACGTCGGCAAGTCCACTTTGTTCAACGTGATACTGGGCCAGCGCCGCTCGATTGTGGGCGATGAGCCCGGAATCACTCGCGATCGGATCCACGGCCAAGCCATTTATCGCGGCCGTAAATTTGAATTGATAGACACCGGCGGGATCATTCAGAACGACGCCGAGTGGATCCCCACCGAGATTCTCAAGCAGGCGCAGGTGGCGCTGGGGCGGGCCGCGCAAATCATTTATCTTATCGATGGTCGAACGGAAATCACCGGCGCCGATCGCGAGCTGGCCAAGATGCTGCGGCGGTTGGGCAAGCCCGTGACCCTGGCCGTGAATAAAATCGATACGCAGGCTCGCGAGGACCTGGCTCACGAGTTCCACTCGCTCGGCTTCCGGGACCTGTTTCCGGTTTCCGCCGAGCACCACATGGGCATCGGCGATCTCCTCGACCATGTGACCGAGGGCTTTGAGACCAGCGTGGCGGAAGAAGACGAGCCGGAAGAAGACGCCCCCGACGCAACCGCCGAACCCACGACTGAACCAAGAGCCATCACTGAACCTAAAACCATCAAGGTTGCGATCGTCGGACGGCCCAACGTCGGCAAGTCGACATTGTTGAACGCGCTGGTGGGCGAAGAGCGCTCGATTGTCTCTTCGGTCGCCGGCACCACCCGCGATGCCGTGGATGAGAAAGCGGTTCATGACGGCGTCGAATTTGTCTTCGTCGACACGGCCGGCATTCGGCGCAAGGGAAAAACCAAGCTGATGGCGGAGAAGCTGAGCGTGGTGATGGCGCGGCGGCACATCCGGATGGCGAACGTCGTGATCCTGGTGCTGGATGCGAGCGAAGGCGTGCTTGGCCACGACGCCACCGTCGCCGGTTATGCGCACGAAGAGGGCCGCGCGCTGATCCTGTGCGTAAACAAATGGGATCTTGCCGGTGAAAAGAGCAGGCGAATGTTTACTCAAAGCATTCGCGATGAGCTGAAGTTTCTGGAGTATGCTCCGATCGTGTTCGTTTCGGCGAAAAAAGGAGCCGGGGTGAAGCAGCTTTTCGGCTTGGTTCGCGACGCGTACAAGTCTGCTTCGAAGCGCGTGCCCACGGGAGAATTAAACCGCTTCGTCGAGCAGTTGGATTTCGACCGCGACATCAAGGTCTACTACATGACTCAGGCGTCGGTGCGGCCGCCCACTTTTATCGCGTTCACGGACAAAGCGAAAGAGCTGCATTTTTCGACCGAGCGGTTCTTGATCAATCAGCTTCGCAAGCGATTTGGGTTCGAGGGAACCCCGATTGTGATCAAAACCAAGCGAAGATAAGCGTGGCGCACGCACTCCCGTGGCGCAGGTCTCCGACCTGCGAAAGACCCTACTTAACCACCACTTTGTCGACCGCCTGGTTATCAAACTCATCGGTCACCCGGACTGCAATCACTTGCTCGCCCGGCGCCGCGCGGTCGATCGAGAGTTGATACTCTTCCTCGGGCGAATCGGACAGCTTGGTAACCGGCTGAGCCATCAGCCACTCGCCGCCGTTGATGGAATATTCGGCGCGATCGACATCGCTACGAGCATCGCGCGCGATAAAGCGCACCTCGATCTTGTTGCCGCTGGAGGTTGCTGCCAGATTCAGGATCTGCGGCGGCGTGTTGTCGATCAGGAACGGATCGCTTTCAAGCGACGCTTCGAGTGCCTGGTTGCGCGGGTTGCTGGGCGCGTCCGACGCGGTTACACGGACCACGTACTCGCCATCCGGAAACGCGGTGCTGTCCCAGCTCAGATATTTCTCCTTCACGTTGTCCTTCATAAGCCGCCAGGTGGACTCCTTCACGCCGCGAATTTCGATCTTATAAATTAGCGTGTCGCCATTCTCATCCAATGCGGCCCAGCGTGCTCCGATAAAACCCTTCGAATAGCTCAATGTCTGGGAACTGGAAAGATCCGAGCTGGATGAAAAAGAGTTGCCGCGGTGCTGGCCGAGCGCCGGAAGTGTGAGGCTGTTGGAAGGCGTGATCGACAGCACGGGCGTCGGGAATTTGTAGTTCGCCGGCGTGGTTTCTACCTGATCCACCACGGGCGCCACGTTTTTCGAAAGATACGCGATATCAATCTCAGAAAGATCGGAAACGGGCTTGCTCGCCGACGCGCTCAGCTCGATCTTATATTGCAGGAATCGCGCAGGAGGCGAAGTGACGCGCCCGCCGCCGCAAGATTCGCACAGCGTGGTGCCTTCATGAGCATCCGGCCGCAGCGCCGCCCAAACGCTCCAATTGCTCTCCGGACGATTTAGGTTTCCACTGCGGGTCAAAACCGAAATTCCGCCGGAGGCGCGATAGCCGATACGTCCCCAATAAGTGAAAGATCCGGCATCCAGAACCTCACTCTCAAAGGTTCCTTGCTTTTCCAGAGCTGGGCCGACACGGTAGACTCGCCCGATGTTTCCGGTCACAGCGAACAGTTCGCCTTTGCGGCCTCTTCCGAATCCAGTGATCTGCGTGGGCGAGGCATTGATGAGCAGCGTGCTCATGGCGTCCGAATCCAGCCGGTAAATGTTGCCTCGGTTTCCCGTCCCCAAAAGCGGACGTTCCTGCCCATCAAAGGCTATTGCATACACGATATCCTGCGCGTTCGACCAGGTTTTCTTGGGAGATCCGTCGGCGTTGATGCGATAAACCTCGGAGCCGCCCGCAATGGAAGACGCACCCTGATTCAAGGTCGGCGGGGGATTGCGGGGAGGATTGACGGTGGTAACCGAAATCGCCGCCGGAGTGACCTGCAGCGGCGCGGGCGCCGGATTGGTTGGCTGCGGCGTGGAAGCCGGTGTCTTGTTCCCGACTCCGGCAGCGTAGATTGCACCGTCCCTGGCAATCGCAACCGCGGTTATCTCGCGCTTGGGCGCCTGATAAAGCACGAATCCTTGCGCAGCCGGCGAGACTCGCAGAATCAATCCGCCTGGCTCAGTCCCGACGATGAGATTGCCCTGCGCATCGATGGCGAGCGAACGCGCGTGCGTTTCTTCGGTCTTGAAAAACACCGAACCGGTGCCGGCCGGAGTGACGCGATGGATCTCGCCCTGATCGCCGGTAGCGACAAATAGGTCGCCTTTGGCGTCAAAAGCCATGGCCCAGATGTATTTCTGGTGCGGATCGTAGAAAAGCTGGGCTTTGCCGTTGGAACCGATTTTGTAGATCTTTCCGTCCGGATCAGTCGCGGCGTAGACCTGATCCTTGGAATCGATCACGATAGCGTGGATCTCGAGTCCTTCAAGTTCGGCGAAGCTACGGCTCTTGCCGGAAGAGTCGATGACGAAGACCTTGGCTGAACCGCTGCCGGATCCACCGCCGGCGGTATAAAGATTGCCTTTAGAATCGGCCGCAATGGCCCACAGGTAAGGCGTGGACGAGTCGAAGATTTCGGGAAACTCAGGCGCGAGAAAGATGCGGCCGTCGCTGCGCAATGAGAGGTGCGTCAGGCTGCCTTTTTCAAAATCAGAGCGGTCGGCGTGCTGCCAGAACTTTGTTTCAACGGCAAAACACGTTGCGGTGACGGCCAAAGCCGCCAGTAGGAATTTGGGGATTTTCATTATCGAACTACTTCAATTGAATTACTTAACGGTGACTCTGAGCGAAAAGCTGCCGTCGATCATCAGGTCGAACGGAAGGCTGCCCTGCTCGACTGCGCTTTCCGATGAACTGACCAAGTGACGGCTGGCGGTCCGGCCGGTCTGCATCACGTTCATGACCGAAGCCGGAAGACTGGGAAGAGTCTTATCTTCGTAGAAAACGGTAGGACGCGGCTCAATGAGCGAGATATAAAGCTTGTTGTTGGTGCGCTCCTGGTTGATGAGCGACACCGTCTGCGGAATATCCATGAAGCGATCCGATGCGCTGGCCACGCTTTGCATGCGATTCAGCGTGTCGGCGTCGCTCAGGAGAATCCGGTGCTCGCCTTTGGGAAGCCCGGCGGGAATCTTCAGCATGAAGTCGCGCTCCAGCCGCTCGCCGCGATAGGGGCGCAGGAAAACTTTGACGGGAACCTGCGTGCCGGCTTCGACTTCGCTGGACGGAATCCAGGCGTTCTCGATGGAGGCCACGCGGCGTTCCGGAAGAATGTCGATGGTGGCGTCGACGCTCTTGAGCTTGGGCATCGCCACCGGATTCAGGAACAGGCGGTTGAATTTATCGCCCCACCAGCCGGCCAGTTGGATCGGCGCCGGCGCCGGCGCTTCGTTGGCGGCCAGCATAGTGGCGATCGAAAGACCGGGACCGCCGTCGAACTCCACCTTGCCGCTCAGCCGATAGGTGGTCTCTTCGGCGAAATCGTTCAGACCCGAAATCGAGTTGAACAGGGTCAGCATCATCAGGTAAGGCGTCCATTTCTGCTGCACGAATACGTTGAAGTGCAGGTCCTTCTCTTTGCGAACGCCGTTGTTGTCGTCAAACGACCGGACTTTGACGGTGACCGGAACCATGGGAGCGGTCGCGCCCAGTTCCCCCATGATGGCGCTGTGGCGATCCTGATGCAATGCACCGACGATTTCGGTTGCGTTCCCGAACTTGTTGGGTTGGAACTGTGATGCCAGGGTCATGAGTACTTCGGACTTGGCCATGGGCATGTCAACAGGTCCGAGGTTGAAGAAGGAGTGCCCGCAGCCGAGTACGTGTTTGCCGTCGTTATAGGTGACCGTACACATGCCGGTCACACTCATGTCGCCGGAAACCAGGACACCTGAAAACGCATCGCCAGGCTGCAGCGATTTCTGCCAGCCCGGCGCCGGCTTGGAAACGGTCATCGTGCTGGAGGCTCCGCCGGCGGCAACGGTCGCTCCCATCTGTTGGAACAGACCTCCGAATTGGCGCAAAACATTATCGTTGAAGCCCGCGAAGCTCAACGGCGTCGCGATCGGTTCCATCGTGAAATCCGAGCCCGGCAATTGGGACGCACTGGCCGAGAGCACGTGGGCAAGCATGCCGGAGGGTACGGTTACCGTTTCCTTCGCGATGGTCTTGTCCGGCGTGCGGGCGTCGGCGGGGCGCGACTGATCAAAATCGTTTACTTCCAGCATCAGTTCAATAGGCGTGATGCCGCAAATGGCGTCCGGCGAAAATACGCTGAACCGTAGCGCCACGGCGCCCACCAGCTTGCCGTCGATGTAAACCGGGCTGCCGCTCATGCCACCGGCCACGTTGGTGCGAATGGCCTTGCCGCCCATCTTGCCGAGGATGATGTCCTGCTTGGGGCCCCACTGATTCTTGAGAACGCCCATAATCTCAACCGGAATGGGCTCGGGGTCGGTACCCGAGAGCACCGTCCACGCGTAGCCTTTCATTCCGGGTTTGAGATCGGCTTCCTTGAAAATCTGGACTTTACCGGCCTTAGGGCGAACGGGGGTTCCTGGTTCCTGGCCGAAGACGACAACAGAACACGCAAGAGCCACAGCGACTGCGGCGAACTTCTGCATGGGACCTTCCTTGTACTGCTGGATGAAAGCACCTTAACAGTGCTGTTCCCATTATCGTCCAGATTTTTGCTCAGTGGGAGAGGGTAGTACTAGAAAAAAACTTTAGGGTTGCGGGAAAGTACCGTCCGGATTGTATCCGCTGCCGGGATCCTGGTCTAGCTCGGCCGACTGGGGAGGATGGACTGGGCCGACCGGCGGCGCTTTTTCGTCCGGAATCTTGGTTTTGTGGGCTTGCTTCAATTCGTCGACCATCGGTTGAACGATCGTCGGAACGTCTGGTAGCACTTGCTCGGTTGGTTCGGTTGGTTTCTTGTGCACAACGCATTTCCTTTCTAGTTAAATTCTAGGAGTGCGTCGGGGCCGCCCATCCGCCGGGCAAACGCAAATTGAACAAAAAAGAGGAGCAAAAAACGTTACTGGCGCTGTGATTCGCCACCAAACGGGCGGCCGTCAGTGGATGGCGTAGGCCGCCACTTGCCATCTGCCATCTTCCTTCACGAGCGTCAGCCGTTCCGTCACATCGCTTTTGTTCTTGAATGCCGTGGTGAAGTGGATGATGGCATAGTCTCCATCCGGAGCTCCGCGTAACGTCTTGGCAAAGTCGACGCGCGAGGAAGTTCGGGAAACCAGTGGACCGAGCGGGTCGCGAAATCGCTTCAAGGCAACCACCCAGGCCTCCTGCTTCACCTGATCGCGGAACATGGATCCGGCCTGGTTCCAGCTCTCCTCATATTTTTGATCATCCACCAGAGCGAGCCACTTCTGCCCGGAAGTTGACGCTTCTTCCTCCGCCGGTCCAGCGACCATTATCCGGGCGCCGGCAATTCCCGCCAGAGCCAGAGCAATAACAAAGATCAGTCGCATATTTCCTCCACTGAGCCTGCGTGGCGAACGGGGCCGGCCTGAGATAACGTTGCCATTATAGCCATGCCACAACTCGACCGTGGCGTTGATATGCGCAGCAAATACAACTAACCCGGAAACATGTCGAAGATGATTCAGATCCGCAACGTGCCGGACTCCTTGCATCAGCGGTTGAAGTCGCGCGCGGCTCTGGAAGGCCTTTCGCCGAACGTCCTACGTTAAAAAAACTGGCCGAGCTGTTGGCAACCAGAACTCCAGTGCATTATAAAGTTTCACCGGCGCAGATACTGCGAGAAGAGCGCAGCCGGCGATGAGCACATTGCACTTGCAGAAGCTCTGGATTCGCCGTTAATGACTTGTGATCGTGCCCTCGCCTCGATCCACGTGCCACAGTTAAGATATTTCTTTGGACCACGACAACGTCACAACACTGCTCGAGGCGCTGGTCGCGATCGACTCCGTGAATCCCAGTCTGGTTCCGGGCGGGGCCGGTGAGGCCGGGATGGCGCGATTCGTGTCGGATTGGTGCGGCCAGCGCGGCATTCCCGCCGAAATCGACGTCGCGGCTCCCGGGCGGCCCAGCGTGATCGCGCGCGTGAAGGGCTCTGGCGGCGGCCGGTCGGTGGTGCTGAACGCGCACATGGATACAGTGGGCGTCGCGGGCATGCCCGATCCGTTTTGCGCGCGCGTCGAGAATGGCCGCCTTTACGGACGCGGCTCCTACGACATGAAGGGGTCGCTGGCGGCCTCCATGCTGGCGCTGGCCGACATTCGCGCGAGCGGGCTGAGCGGCGACGTCATCCTGGCCGCCGTGGCCGACGAAGAGCACGCCAGCATCGGGGTGCAATCGGTACTCAAGCACATCCGCGCAGACGCTGTAATCGTCACCGAGCCGACCGCGCTCGATTTGTGCATCGCGCACAAAGGTTTCTCCTGGCACGAGATCACGACCACCGGACGCGCGGCGCACGGCTCCCGGCCCGACCTGGGGATCGACGGCATCGCGCACATGGGCCGCGTGCTGAATCGTCTGGAAACTTTGCAAGCGGAGTTGAGCCAGCGAGCGCCGCACGCGCTGCTGGGCCATGGATCGCTGCACGCCTCGCTCATTTCCGGCGGACAGGAGTTGTCGAGTTATCCCGAAAAGTGCACGGTCGAGATCGAGCGGCGCACGCTGCCTCACGAAACTATCGAGGCTGTCGAAGCCGAATTCGATGCGATCTTGCGGGACCTGGCCTCGCAAGACCGGAATTTCCACGGCCGCCAGCGAACCACGCTGGTGCGGCCGCCGTTCAGCGTTCCAGCAGAGGCGCCCATTGTGCAGACTCTGCGTGAACAAGCTGCAAGTGTCCTCGGACGTTCGCCAGCAACGATTGGAGCACCATTCTGGATGGACGCCGCATTCTTCGCCGCAGCGGGCATTCCGACCGTGAACCTCGGTCCGGACGGCGCGGGAGCGCACTCCATCGAAGAATGGGTGGACCTTGATTCGGTGGAGAAATGCCGCGAAATTCTGGCACTAACGGTGCGGGAGTTCTGTGCCTAGCAGCATCGTTCGAAATCCTGAGCCGGCCGAGTTCGCCGCGGATCGCGATCTAGACGCGGTGCTGCCGTTCCATCGCAAGCTGCCGCGCTATGCGCCGACCCCGCTGGTCGCCGCTCCGGGAGTTGCGGCCAAACTGGGCGTGCGGCGCGTGTGGGTGAAGGACGAATCTTCGCGGCTGGGCTTGCCGGCCTACAAGATTCTAGGCGCGTCGTGGGCGACCTATCGCGCGCTGGAGCAGCGCTTCGGCGAATTTGCGTCCTGGGACACCATCCAAGAGTTAGCGCGGCAACTGTACCCGCACCGAAGAATGGAACTGGTGACGGCGTCGGAGGGCAACCATGGGCGGGCCGTGGCTCGCATGGCGCGATGGCTGGGACTGGCGGCGAACATTCTCCTGCCTTCGACAGCTGCGCGGGCGCGGGTCGAGCGGATTCGGGACGAGGGCGCACGCGTGACGATCGTGGACGGCAGCTACGATGACGCGGTCGCCGCCGCGGCGCGGTTGGAGAGCGCTCGTAGTCTCGTGATCAGCGATACGGCCTGGGAGGGATACGAACAAGTTCCCAAGTGGGTGGTCGATGGTTATTCCACGCTGTTCCGCGAAGTGGATGTGCAGTTATCGGAAGCCGGCGAGCCGCAGCCGGATCTCGTGGCTGTGCAGATGGGCGTCGGATCGTTGGCGGCGGCGGTGGTGCGGCATTATCGTCAGCCGGGCTTAGGCTCGCGCGTCATCGGCGTGGAGCCCAGCGCGTCGGCGTGCGTGCTGGAATCTGTCAGAGCGGGGCGGTTGGTCGACGTCGCTGGACCGTTTGACCCTATCATGGGCCCTCTCAATTGCGGGCGTGCTTCGCTGGTGGCATGGCCCTTCCTCAAGGATGGATTTAGCGCCTGCGTCGCGATTCCGACCTCGCGCGCCGAAGAAGCTGTGAGAGCGCTGGGTGCGGAGGGCGTAGCCTCAAGTCCCTGCGGTGCAGCTGGGCTGGCGGGACTTCTGGAGCACCGGGCTGACCTGGAGTTGAATGCATCGACCAGTGTGCTGATTGTTTCGACCGAGGGCCCGGCGGCCGCCGCTTAGACTCGCGACAGCAGCTTGCGCTTAATTTTCTTGATCCGCCGTTCGTCACGCTGGTAGAAGGTCCATTGCTTGAGACGTTTTCCGCTTAATAGCCCGGCTCGCACCAGAATGTTGAGATGCTCGCTGGCGGTGGGCTGGCTGATGTGCAGCTTGCGCGCGATTAAGACTCCGCATACTCCGTCTTTGACCAGGTCGCCATCGATTTGCGGGGGGAAATGGCGGCGAGGATGCTTGAGCCATTCCAGAATCTGGAGGCGGCGCTCGTTTGCCAGCGCTCGCAACACCTCTTCAGCGTCCATATAGACAATTAGCCAACTGCCTAAGTATACTGGAGACCGTGATCGCAAATCAAAGCATAAGCATCACCCGTGAGCGGGTCACAGAGACGGAGCGGCTGATCCGCCCTTACATCCGGCGTACTCCGGTTTTCGAGGTCGCGTGCGCGGATTTCGGGCTCGATTGCAGCCAGCTCGTGTTCAAGCTCGAATTTCTGCAGCATACCGGGTCGTTCAAGCCGCGGGGCGCCTTCACCAATCTATTGCTGCGCAAGACGCCGCCGGCGGGCGTGGTTGCGGCTTCCGGCGGGAATCACGGCGTAGCGGTGGCCTATGCGGCCATGAAGCTGGACAAGCGCGCGACCATCTTCGTACCGAGCGTGGCTTCGAGAGCGAAGATGGAGCGGATTCGCGACTACGGAGCGGAACTGGTGGTGACAGGCGATCGCTATGCCGATGCACTCGCGGCCAGTGAGAAGTGGATGGCCGAGACGGGCGCGATGGCGGTGCATGCCTACGATCAGGAGGAGACACTGCTCGGCCAGGCGACCGTCGGATTTGAATTCGAGGCGCAGGTCCCACAGCTCGATACGCTGCTGGTGGCGGTGGGCGGCGGTGGGTTGATCGGCGGGATCGCGGCTTGGTATGGCGGGCGCGTGCAACTGATCGGGGTAGAGCCCGAGGCTGCGCCGACGCTGGCGCGAGCACTGGAAGCAGGCCTACCCGTGGATGCCGAGGCGGGCGGGATCGCGGCCGATTCGCTGGCGCCCAAGCGCGTCGGTGAGTTGATGTTTCCCATCGCGCAGAAGTATGTGAGCCGCGTGGCGCTGGTTCCGGATGAGGCGATCGAGCAGGCGCAGAAAGCATTGTGGAGCGTGCTCCGGATCGCTTCCGAACCGGGCGGAGCGGCTGCGTTCGCGGCGCTGCTGTCGCGGCAGTACCAGCCGAAGAAAGGCGAGCGCGTGGGGGTGTTGCTGTGCGGCGGTAATACGACAGCGGTAAATTTCGGCTAGGCTCGGAGAATGCCGTTCGATCTGAAGGGCGCCGTCGCTGTGGTCACCGGTGCCAGCCGCGGCGTCGGACGGGGCGTCGCACTGGGGCTGTGCGCGAGCGGAGCTACGGTGCACATTACGGGGCGAACCGAGGCGGAGGGTCATTCGAAAGAAGCGGGCTTGGCGGGCTCGCTGCAGCGGACCGCCGACGAGTGCAACACATCCGGGGAAAGATGCTTTCCGCACGTGTGCGATCATCTCGACGACACGCAAACCAAGCGCGTGTTCCAGGAAATTCTGGACCGCGATCACCACATCGATATCCTGGTGAACTCAGTTTGGGGCGGATACGAGGCGATGGTCGACGAGCGGGGCCGGTTCACATGGATGTTACCGTTCTGGCAACAACCGATGACACGCTGGGATCGGATGCTCGCTGCGGGACTGCGGGCGCGATACTTCGCCGCTCAAGAGGCCGCGCGCCACATGGTCGAGCAGCGGCGGGGTCTTATCGTGAACATCTCTTCTTGGGCCGGACAAAAGTACGTCGCGAATGTCGCCTATGGCGTAGCGACCGCCGCGATGGACCGAATGACGCGGGATATGGCGCACGAACTCCGCAAGCACGAGGTCGCTGCAATTTCGCTATATCCGGGATTGGTGCGAACCGAGCGCGTGCTGGCGGCGCAGGTTTTCGATTTATCGAACTCGGAGTCTCCACAATTCCTGGGGCTGGCCGTCGCGGCGCTCGCGACCGATCCGAATATCATGCGGAAATCTGGATCGGTGGTGGTAGCTGCTGAGATCGCACGGGAGTTCGGATTCACGGATATCGACGGGAAGCAGCCCTTGCCGCTGACTTTGGACACCGCGTAAATCGGTATTTGAGTGCACTGTCCCTAATTTGCTACGATGCCGGACATGCGGGAAGCTGTGATTGTCGATGCGGTTCGTACGCCCGTGGGCCGGCGCGACGGCGGGTTGAAGAGCTGGCATCCGGTGGATTTGCTGGCCCACACCTTGAAGGCCATTGTCCAAAGAACCAAGCTGGACCCGGCGCTGGTGGATGACGTGGTGGCCGGATGCGTCGGCCAAGTCGGCGAGCAGGCTTTCAATGTGGCACGCAATGCGGTGCTGGCCGCGGGATTTCCGGAATCGGTACCGGGCACCACCGTGGATCGACAATGTGGATCGAGCCAGCAGGCCGCGCATTTTGCCGCGCAAGGCGTGATCGCGGGCAGCTACGACGTCGTGATCGCCTGCGGCGTGGAGTGCATGACGCGCGTGCCGATGGGATCGAACGGCGCCGGGCCCGGCCAGCCGTTTGGACCGCTTATGATGCGCCGCTACAACGACGTCGCGTTCCATCAGGGCATCGGCGCGGAGATGATGGCGGAACGCTGGAAGATCAGCCGCGGCGAGCTGGATGCCTTTAGCTTAGAAAGCCACCAGCGCGCAGCCCGGGCTACTGAACAAGGCCGGTTCTGCAACGAAATCACGCCGGCCGGGCAAATGACGCGCGATGAAGGAATTCGCGCGCAGACCAGCCTGGAAAAAATGGCGGCACTCAAGCCGGCGTTCAAAGCCGACGGCGTTATCACGGCCGGGAATTCGTCGCAGATCAGCGATGGCGCAGCTTCGGTCTTGATCATGGAGCGAGGCGTCGCTGAACGGCTGGGGCTGCGGCCGCTTGCACGATTTGTTGCCTTCGCGCTGGCGGCAGAGGATCCGGTAATCATGCTTTCGGCGCCGATCCCGGCCACGCGTAAGATTCTGGATCGCGCCGGACTGTCACTGGAAGATATCGATCGCGTGGAGATCAACGAAGCTTTCGCGAGCGTGGTGCTGGCCTGGCAGCGCGAGCTCGACGCCGACCTGTCGAAGGTGAACGTGAATGGCGGCGCGGTCGCGCTGGGACATCCACTGGGGGCGAGCGGCGCGCGATTGATGACCACGCTGGTGCACGAGCTGCAGCGGTCGGGCGGGCGCTATGGTCTGCAGACCATGTGTGAAGGCGGAGGAATGGCCAACGCGACGCTGCTAGAGCGAATGTAAGGATAGGATTGAGCGGATGTAAGATGGAGTGAATTATGCAGCCGCGGTTGGTGGCCGCTTTTTTCGTGGTCGCTCTGGCGCAAATGTTCGGCCAGGCGGACAAGCTGGCGCCCGGCATGTTCCTGGTGGCCAGCCGCGATCTGGGTGATCCAAATTTCGCTCGTGCGGTCGTTTTGCTGGTACATTACGACGACGAAAACGGGGCCATGGGTTTGATCGTCAACCGCCAAACAGATGTCCCGCTCTCGCGGATATTCGAGGACCTGAAAGAAGCCAAGGGTCGCGCCGATCCAATCTACGTGGGCGGTCCGGTGGAGACGGGTACCGTGCTGGCTCTGCTCAAGTCAGGCAGCAAGCCGAAGGATGCCGAGCGCGTATTCGGCGATGTTTACCTGATCTCCAGCAAAACGCTATTGGAAAAAGCTCTGGCCGATGGGATCGAGGCCAGCCAGTTCCACGCCTATCTGGGCTACGCCGGTTGGGGTCGCGAGCAATTGGGCCACGAGGTGGAGCTGGGCGCCTGGCATGTCATGGCCGCCGACGCTGCCAACGTGTTCCACGCGGAGCCGGATTCGGTTTGGCCGCGGCTGATCCGGCGAACCGAGGCGCGGATCGCTCAGGCTCATTCCGAGCGCAATGTTGTGATGGGGTCCACTTGGGTGGCTCGCCGGGCTGGGAGATAGCAGGCCGCGGCGGTCACACCCAGCATCAACATTGAAACAACAGTCAGGACCCAGGGGTCATGCGGGCTGACCTCGAAGAGTTGGCCGGCCAGGACGCGGGTAAGCGTGAGCGTGGCGGCCAGCCCGATGACAAGTCCGGCGGCGCTGAGTTTCAGACCGCGACCGAGAATCAGCTTCAGGATTCCTCTCGAATCCGCACCCACGGCCATCCGAATCCCAATTTCCTGCGTGCGTTGCGCCACTGACCACGACATGATGCCATAGATCCCGATCACGGCCAGAAGCAGCGCCAGGGCGGCGAAGATCGACAGCAGTACGGTGGAAAAGCGTCTCGGGCCGGTGGAGCTCGCGAGCAATTGGTCCATGGTGCGGAAGTCCGAAACGGCGCTGTCGGGGTCCAGCGAGTGGATTTCCCTGCGCACTACCGGGGCCAGGGCCAACGGGTCGCCCGCGGTTTGGATCATTAGATAAGTCGGCCCGTACCAGAGGAAATAAAAATCGTCGGTGCGGTCTGAATCAAGGCCGATTTGTTTGACGTCTGCCGCGACGCCGATGATCGTGGACCAGGTAGGCGCCGGTCCAAAGGGTCCGGTGATGAAGCGCTTGCCGACGGCGTCTTCCCCAGGCCAAAAGGTCCGCGCCATGGTTTCGTTGACGATGACGTAGGGCCCGTTGAGGTCGCGTGCCGTGTAGGTGCGGCCGCGCAAAGGAATGCTGAGCGCGCGGAAATAGTCGGGCGTGATCAGGTGCCGGTGCGCGACGGGGAACATGTCGGGACGCATGAGCGGCGAGCCGGGAACCGCAAACCGCATGACATTGTTGCGCTCGGTCGCCAAGGGTGGAGCATTCGTAGAGGCAACGGATTTCACGCCCGGCAACGACTGCAGGCGCAACTCCAACCGCTCGTAGAATGTTCTGAGTTTTTGGGCATTGGCGTCCTCCTGGGAGGAAAGCTGCTGTTGTACGCGCAGCGTCAGCACATTGGCAGATCGGAATCCAGGATTCACGTGCAGCAGCCGCGCGAAGCTATGGATGAACAGTCCGGCGCCCATGAGCAGTGCCAGTGCCAGCGCAAATTCCGCGATGACGAGTGCGTCGCGGCCGGTGCTAGCCCCGCTGGTAAAATTTCGGCCTCCATCCCGCAGGCCCTCCTGCGGATCCTGACCTGCGGCTTGGAAGGCAGGCGCGATTCCGAAAACAATCCCGGTCACGAGCGACACGGCGAACAAGAAGCCGAGCGTGGTCGCATCGATATGCACTGCACTGGAGTCGATCAGGCCCGGCGGGGCGAGGCGCAGCAGTAAACCAAGTCCGGCGTATGCAATCAGCAGTCCGGCCGCGCCTCCGGCGAGAGAGAGCTGAATGCTTTCCGCGAGCGATTGGCGAACGACACGCCAGCGACTGGCTCCCAGTGCGATCCGGATGGCGAACTCCCGCCTCCGTGTGGCAGCGCGCGAGAGCATCAGATTGGCGACATTTACGCAGGCTATCATCAGCACCAGGGCTACAGCACCCAGCAACACCAACAGAGCCGGGCGCAGATTGCCGGCCAAGTCTTCCTGCAAACCAGTGATGGTTACGCCGAAGCCCGTACTGGTGGTCGGATGCTCGCGCTCCAGACGCTGTGCGATCGATTCCAGCCGGACGCGGGCCTGGCGCAGCGAAACATTCGGCTTGAGACGCGCGATGACACCGAAGGCATGCCGCACCGGGTTCGAGATTTCATCGCCGGCTTGGGACTGAGGCAGCCACAGGTCAGCCCAGGCGGGCAGCTGGAAATCCGGAGGCAGCACACCGACCACGGTGAACGCCTGACCGTTGAGCTGGATGGGAGCGCCGATGAGATTCGGATTCCCGTTGAAGTAATCCAACCACAGGCGATGACTCAAAAGTGCGATGGGCACGGCGTTAGGAGCATCGTCGGCGGCTTCAAAAGCGCGGCCCAGTAGCGGGCGAACTCCCAGGATAGAGAAAAAACTGGAGCTGGCGCAGGTAGGCTGCACGCGGATCGGCTCGCGGCCGCCGGTAAGGTTGGTCTCTTTGCCGATGGCGACGTAGCGATAGCGCGCGAGCTCTTCGAAGATATCTGTTTGGCGGATCCATTCGTCATATTCGACCGGTGAAACACCCAACTTCGGGTAGCTCGGATGATAGGCGTCCCAGATGGCGACCAGCCGCGCCGGATCGCGATAGGGAAGCGGGCGAAGTAAAACCGCATTGACCACCGTGAAGATGGCGGTGTTCGCGCCGATGCCGAGCGCCAGGGTCAGGACGACGGCTAGGGTGAAAACCGGCGAGCGGCGAAGCATTGCGATTTAGATGCAAGTTTCGAGTCGGCGGTTTCGAGGTATCGGTTGTGCGCTCGGAAATTTTGGCTATGGTAGCTCCGGTATGGATGGGGTGTCGATCCCAATGCGACTGAACCGATCCTTTAGATTTTTCGGCGGCGGCGGTTCCGGGTAAATAGGGCCGAAGTACGTTGGCGTGAGGACCGATACTGTTTTTGCACCCTCCACTCTCAGAAGAATCAGCTGTGCGATGGTAAGTCCTGGATAAAGCAACACCGGGGTGTTGGAGACATTCGCGATTTCCAAAGTTAGGCAACCTCGGTAGTTTGGGTGTATCCAAGGGGCTGTTTCGATGACAATGAATGTCCTTGCAATGGACGATTTTGTGAGAATTTGCCCAGATACATCGTACGGCATCTTGATGAACTCCAGCGTCGCTCCCAATACGGTTTGGTGGGCTGGAACAACTAAGTACTCACCAATTGGAATGTGCACACGGAGACTAGAGTGTTCAGATGGATGGGAACCTGGATGAAGGTATGCCTGTGGCGGTGTTCGAGGCAGGAGAAAGTAACAACCGAGCCGCAGATCGAGTGAATCGCTGTCAAAAACCTCCTCCTTATCAAGAACGGGCGTGACGACCAGACTCTTGTTGTTCGTTATCGGTAATGCGAGCCGCTCTTCTATGAGCTTTCTGGAAAGTACCGCCATGCTAACCCAGAAGCTAGCTGCTTCTCCAAACCCTAAGCGGCGCCATTTGAGATTGACACTCGGCAGACAGCTTATTTATACGCCGGAATCCCCGTCACCCGCTCCCCGATCACCAGCGTATGGATGTGCTCGGTGCCCTCGTAGGTTTTCACCGTCTCCAGATTGCACATGTGGCGCATGATGGGGTACTCGTCGATGATCCCGTTGGCGCCCATCAGATCGCGGCTCAGCCGCGCGCAATCGACCGCGATGGCGACATTATTGCGCTTGAGCATCGAGATATGCGCCGGCTCGATCTTGCCCTCGTCCTTTAGGCGCCCGGCCTGCAGCGCCAGCAATTGCGCCTTGGTGATTTCGGTGATCATCCAAGCCAGCTTTTCCTGCACGAGCTGATGGCTGGCGATGGGCCTGTCGTCGAACTGCTTGCGCAAAATCGTATACTGCCGCGCAGTTTCGTAGCAATCCATGGCCGCGCCGATCGTGCCCCAGCCAATGCCGAACCTGGCTTGCGACAGGCAACTCAATGGGGCCTTCAATCCCTTCGCGCCCGGAAGCATCGCGGAGGCCGGCACCCTGACATCCGACAACGCCAGGCTGCACGTCACGGACACGCGCATCGACAGCTTGCCGTGGATATCGGTGGCGGTGAAACCGGGCGTGCCCTTCTCCACCAGGAATCCACGGATGCCATCCTCGGCGCGGGCCCACACCAGCGCGACGTCCGCCAGGGTGCCGTTGGTGATCCAGGTTTTTTCGCCGTTCAGGACCCAGTGGTCGCCGTCTTTCCTGGCGCGCGTCTGCATGCCCGCCGGATTCGAGCCGAATCCAGGCTCGGTGAGTCCGAAGCATCCGATGGCTTGGCCCGATTGCATCTTCGCCAGCCAGCGGTCCTTCTGTTCGGGCGAGCCGTAACACAGGATCGGGTACATAACCAGCGCGCCCTGCACGGAAACAAAGCTGCGAAGTCCGGAATCGCCGCGTTCGAGCTCCTGCATTACCAGCCCGTATTCGACGTTGCTCATGCCGGCGCAGCCGTAGCCTTCGAGATTCGCTCCCAGAAAACCAAGACGGCCGAACTCGGGAATCAGCTCACGCGGAAAGCGCGCTTCGCGGAAACAGTCGCGTACGATGGGAATGACGCGATCGTCGACAAACTGGCGCGCGGTCTGCCGCACCAGCAGCTCCTGTTCGGAGAATTGCGAATCGATGAGAAAGTAATCAACGCCGGGGAATCGGGCCATTAGCCCATTGTAAGCGGGCTTAGGCGATGCGGCGAATCAAGCGCGCCGGCAATGTGATCAGTGCCCAGACCAGTTCAAGCACGCCGCCGACTGCGATGCCGATCAAGCGGAAGGGAAGCAGCAGGAGCCACACAATGGGGTAGAGGATGAGCGCGATCAAAGCTAACGGCCAGCACAGAATGAAGAGGATCACGAACATCAGGAAACCGAGCATGGCAAAACCTCCACACCAGAATACGCTGATTTACGGGGATTAGTTCCGGTTGTTCGGCTCGACACATAGGTAACAGAACGTACCGGAGACATGGGTTACACTTTTTCCTCTGGAAGGGGGCGGGAAGTGGGATGCCATGGAAGGAAAGTTCTGTTAT
>Ga0210386_10000026_pt1 | contig 107487 bp, 87 predicted proteins | sample IncBWH32OmetaG_FD_160091 | JGI IMG/M metagenome (GOLD analysis project Ga0210386, IMG submission 160091) | Forest soil microbial communities from Barre Woods Harvard Forest LTER site, Petersham, Massachusetts, United States - Inc-BW-H-32-O ...
CATCTTGGAGACCTTAATATGAGGGGGATAGGGGGAAGTCTGTGACGCCTTGGAATCGGCTCGACGCAGACGATCCGCTTGGGTTTGTTAGAACAAAGGACGCGGCCGGGTTCAAGTGAAAAGCACTGCATATTTCCCGGTTTGGCCACAAGACCGCGGTGTCCGAGCGCAGGCTGGACGCCCGTACCGGAGGCCGATATATTCAATAGAATATAACGGAAATGGCCACGAAATGGACATTGAGTCACAATCGCTTACGACGTGCGAAGTCGCCCCGGACGGCAACACGGTCGTTTTAGGCTTCACCGACTCCCGCGGGACACCCGCCCGAATAAGGCTGCCGTTAAATCAGCTTGGCGCGCTCGCGATGACACTACCCGATTTGATCAACAAGGCGCTTCAGTCGCGTTATGGCGATCACACGCTGCGGTACGCCTATCCGCTGGCCTCCTGGACCCTGGAGCGGTCATCTGAACCCGGTACGGGAATGATGACACTATCCACGACCGATGGCTTCAGCGTTTGTTTTGCCATGGAACGCGAGATGCAGCATACCCTTGCGGAGGCGCTGGCATCTGACAGTCCGAGCGAGCCGCCGGCGGTCGTGAACTAGGTTCCGCTCTTGAGGTAGTCTGCTTTCTGCAAGGCCATTCCATTGACCCGATCCCGACGATCCGCCGTAGCTCTGCGGCATGTAGCCTTCGAGGATTTGGGACTGCTCGCCCCTATCATGGAACGCGAGGGATGGGACGTGGCATTCTGCGAGGCCGCGGTCGACGATCTTCTTCACCACTCGATCAAGAACGCTGAGCTCCTGATCGTTCTGGGTGGCCCGATCGGCGCCTATGAAACGGATGACTATCCGTTTCTGACGGCCGAGATTTCACTGATCGAATACAGATTGTCACGCGATCTTCCGACGGTCGGAATTTGTCTGGGTAGCCAGCTCATGGCCAGGGCGTTGGGGGCGCGGGTTTTCAAGGGCCCCATCAAGGAGATCGGCTGGGGCACGGTGGATTTGACGGAAGCAGGCAGATCGTCCTGCCTGAAGGCGCTGCACGGCGACGACGCCGTCGTTCTGCATTGGCACGGAGATACGTTCGATCTGCCGCGCGAAGCCACGAGACTGGCATCGAACCGAAACTACGAGAATCAGGCGTTCGCCTACGGACGCAACGCGCTTGCGCTTCAGTTCCATCTGGAGGCCGACCCGAGGCAGCTTGAAGAATGGTATGTCGGCCATGCCATCGAGCTCGGCGCCGCGCAGGTCTCGATCGCGGATTTACGAGCTGGCGCGCGCCGGCATGCGAATGGCCTCTCGCTTCGCGCAAGCCACGTGTTCGGCAGTTGGCTCCGTGAGCTAGACCGAGTCGATTTCCTCGGTCAGCCGAAGGTGAAGGCGTAAGCCTGAACGCCGGGGTCGAGAAAGCGAATCTCGAAAGTACGATCGGCCACGGTTCCGGGTGCACGAACGAGCTGGTATAGCCGCTGCGTCGTCACGACGCCGTTTCCTTCCGCATCGGTGTCCATGCCGTGGGCATCGCCCGGCGCCTTGCCGTCGATGGTGACGCGGAAGCGGATTTGGCTACCTTCCGCTGAAGGGCCGAGCACGAGATGCAGGTCGCGGGCATGAAAGCGGTAGACGATGCTGCCGTCCTTTTCGTCGAGCTGCGCGCGCTCGGGCCCCACCGTCCAGTTTCCGGTCAATGACCACTCATTGAGCTGCGGCTCGCCGGCGGCATAGGTATGATCCTTGTCCGCCACAGCGCCGCCCGGGGACACGAAGTGATTGCCGCGGTCGTAGCCGACATAGGTCTCGGGCGACTTGACATCGCCGGCGTCGGAGGCCGCCTCCGCACCCGAGGCATTCACGGAGACAATTCCGGTTGGCACGTTCTTGTTGCCGGCGTCCTTCAGCATCTTCTGGATGATCTGTTCGGATTCATCGTATTCGCCTTCACCGAAATGGTGATGGCGAACCTTGCCGTTGCCATCGATGAAATAATGCGCCGGCCAGTACTCATTCTCGAATGAGCGCCAGATTTTGTATTCATTGTCGATCGCAACCGGGTAACCGATCTTGAGCGTCGCAATCGCGTTCTTGACGTTGGCGACGTTGCGCTCGAAGGCGAATTCGGGCGCGTGCACGCCGATCACGACGAGACCGTGATCCCTGTATTTCTCCGCCCAGGCCCGAACATAGGGAATCGACCGCAGGCAGTTGATGCAGGAGTAAGTCCAGAAGTCGACCAGCACGACCTTGCCCTTCAGCGCCTCGAGGCTGAGCGGCGGCGAGTTCAGCCACTCCTGGGCGCCGGCCAAAGATGGCGTGAGATCTTCGACGGGCAATTCCGCGTTTGCCTCGTCTGATGGCGTGGCCTGCTTGGTCATCGACGGTCCGGATGCCGTCTTCTGGTTGGGGCGGAGCTTGTCGAGGAGGCTTTGTTCGAGCGTCGTCGTACCGCCGATCGAGATATTGGTGAGGAAGCCGGTATCGGCCCCAAGCCCGATGGCAACAACCGCAACCAGCACCGCCGCACCCAGCCCGCGGCGGACCCATTCTCCGGCGCCGATCGACTTTTTCATCGCAGCGAAAACGCGGCCGCCGACCACCAATGCCAGCGCCAGCGATGTCGCCGCGCCGGCTGCATAGGTGAGCAACAGTAGCGCGGTGCCAACATTCGCGCCCTGCAGCGCCGCGCCGGTGAGGATGAGGCCCAGAACCGGACCGGCACAAGGCGCCCACAGAAAGCCCGTTGCGACACCGAGGATCAACGGCGCCAGCAACGTTTCCTGGCCTGCGCCCTCAGCGGATTGCGACAGCCGCGCGCCGACGGAAACCAGTGGCTGCATCAGACGATCGGCGACCGAGGGGAACAGCAGGGTCAGCCCAAAGACGGCAAGCAGGACCAGCGCCGCCAGGCGGCCGTACTGGTTAGCGGAAACCACCCAGCCGCCCGCGACCGAAGCAAAACTCGCGACCACCGCAAAGGCCAGCGTCATGCCGATCAGCATCGGCAGGCCGTTCCTCAGGAAGGGGCGGTCGGCACGCGCCAACACGAACGGGATCACCGGCAGGATGCACGGGCTGACGATGGTCAGGACGCCGCCAAGATAGGCCAGAAGAAAGAGCAGCATGGGCTGGTCACCTTAACTGTTACTTTATGCCAGACGGGTGAGGGGGGGGCGAGTTTCCGAATCTCACGTCGGCCATTTCCTGATCCTTCGTTTCGATACGAATGTTCGTTACGCCATGCGCCAAACCGATATCAGCCCGTCAACCCCACAAAATTGACTGTCGTGTCGCACAAGGGCTTTATATCGGAACAAATATAACGGTTCCATTGCCGTATCCGTGAGGGAGTGCCCATGACCGCCTATCCGAGCCTTGAGCTTTATATTGACGGCCACTGGAAACGGGCGGATGGGCAGCCGGTGGTTAATCCGGCCGACGAGTCGGTGCTGGGGACGGTGCCGACCGCTACAATAGGCGATCTGAATGATGCGATAGGCGCCGCAGAACGTGGATTTAAGGTCTGGCGGAAGACCTCGCCGGCCAAGCGCACGCAAATCATCCTGAAGGCCGCCAGCCTCATTCGTGAACGCGTGAACGACATGGCGGTTGCGATGACACTCGAGCAGGGCAAGCCGATCGAGCAGGCCCGCCTCGAAATTCTGCGCGGCTGTGACATCATCGAGTGGGACGCGACTGAAGGCTTGCGGCTCTATGGCCGCGTGATCCCGAGCGAAGACGGGATGCGCCACACCGTGCTGCGCCAGCCGATCGGCCCCGTTGCGGCGTTCTCGCCCTGGAATTTCCCGATGAGCTCTCCGGGCCGGAAGGTCGCTGGTGCATTGTCTTCCGGCTGTTCCATCATCCTGAAAGCGTCGGAGGAGACGCCCGCCGGCGCGGTGCAGCTTGTGCGCGCCTTCCATGATGCCGGTCTTCCGCCCGGGGTGCTGAACCTTGTGTTCGGCAACCCCGCGGAGATTTCCAATTACCTGATCCCTCAATCTGCGATCCGCCTCATTACCTTTACCGGCTCCATTCCTGTGGGAAAATCGCTGGCCGAAATGGCGGGCCGCTACATGAAACCAGCGATCATGGAACTGGGTGGGCACGCGCCGGTGATTGTCTGCGACGACGTCGATCCGGCGGCCACCGCGGCAACGTCAGTGACCGGCAAGTCGCGCAATGCGGGACAGGTCTGCGTGGCGCCGACGCGATTTTTCGTTCATGAATCCATCTACAAGAAATTTGCAGATACGTTTGCCGAGAAGGCAGCGCAACTGAAGGTCGGAAACGGTCTCGATCCCTCGACGCAGCTTGGACCGCTCGCCAACTCGCGGCGGATCGACGCCATGGAGGATTTTGTCGCGGACGCCAAGTCGAAGGGCGCGAAGGTCCTGGCGGGCGGGCAACGCATCGGTAATCGCGGCTATTTCTTCCCGCTGACGGTGCTCGCTGATGTTCCAGACGATGCCCGCGTCATGCGTGACGAACCCTTCGGTCCGCTCGCGCTGGTCAATCCCGTGCGCAGCCTCGATGAGGCGATCGAAAAAGCCAATTCTCTTCCCTATGGGCTGGCGGCCTACGCCTTTACACGGTCAGCGCAGAATGCCGATCGTTTGGCCAGCGATGTGGAGGTCGGTAATCTCTCGATCAATCATTTTGTGGCGTCGCTCGCCGAAACGCCGTTCGGCGGTGTCAAGGACAGCGGTTACGGGCGCGAAGGCGGCACGGAAGGGCTGCAGTGCTATACCGTGACCAAAAACGTCTCACACAAAATGATGTAGGCGTGATAGCAAATGCAGCAAGGAAGAGAGTTTTCGGACGCTGAGGCCAATGAAGCTTTTCATGTTCTACGTCGGCGGCAACTGTGGCAATTCGAATGTCGAATTGCACGACGTCAGATTTGCGATCGGACAAAAGCCCGAGGACTGCTTCGAGGATTTGCGCCGTCAGTGGTGGGGAGAGCCAATGAGCCTGCATCTCGACTGCTGGGGTGCGGTCGAACAGGCCGACGGATATGACATCGAACTCTCGACGAGGCCACCGGAAGGTGAGCAGCAGAAACTGTTCTTTGTTAATCTCGGTGGCTATGACCCATCCGAGTTCACCGAACTACACAAGAACGTCCTGATCATCGCGCCGGATGAGGCGGCCGCCAAAGCCAAGGCCAAGACCCAGATCAACCATTGGCAAAAGCCGCACAGGGACCGGTTGTTCGAGATCGAAAAGACGCTGGATATCGGCGCCCAGTTGCAACGCCAGGACTATTATCTGAGTTTGCGTCCGGCCACGCAGGAAAAGCCGTTTCGATTTGAGTGCGACTATCGGCCCATCGGCTAGCCATAGGGTTCTCTGCCAAGAACGGCAAGACCCTGCGAAGCGGCCAAAATTGCGCATATCACTGCGTATTGCCCCGATACCAAGGACAATAATTAGGCTTCCACCGGGCCGAAATTAGTGCAGCGCCAAGTCTTGCGCAGGCTGTCCGATGATGGTCATTATATTCATTGATATATAGCGTGGCTTCATGTGCCCGGTGTCGTTTCGGGCAGCCACGGCCGGCCGACAGGGGGCTAAAAATGAATGAAGCCGCATTCGACCTCATCGATGGCATTCCCCATTACAAGCTCTTCATCGACGGCCGGTGGGTAAGGTCGTCGCGAAACCAGTTGGCTGACGACATCAATCCTGCCACCGGGAAAGTATTTGCGCGGACTCAGCAAGCCGGCGCCGAGGAGGTCAAGCGCGCCATCGAGGCGGCGCACCGGGCCGCGGAAAGCTGGGGCAGCACGATGGTTTCGGAGCGCGAGGTGCTCCTGCTGCGGACCGTCGACGTGATTCAGCGTCGAACCGACGAAATCCGCGACATGCTGATCGAAGAATGCGGTTCGGTATATTCGAAGGCGGGATGGGAAATCGAATATGTGGTCGATGCGTTGCGCGCGGCCGCCGGAGATGCGCGCCATGTGATGGGCGAAACCATGCCCATGACGATGCCCGGGCAGCTTTCGATCTCGGTGCGCAAGCCGCTTGGCGTTATTGCGGGGATCGCTCCGTTCAACTCGCCGTTTCTGCTCTCGATGAAAAAGATCGTCTATGCGTTGGCGACAGGAAACACGTTCATCCTGAAGCCGTCCGAGGAGACGCCGGTTTCCGGCGCACTGATCGCCGATATCTTCCAGGAAGCCGGCTTGCCGGCCGGTGTGCTCAACGTGATACCCGGCGTTCCGGCCGAGGTCGGCGATCTCCTGGTTGCCGATCCGCGTGTGAAGATGATTACCTTCACCGGTTCGACGCGGACCGGACGTCATCTTGCGGTCGAGGCGGCCAGGCATCTGAAGAAGTTCACGCTGGAGATGGGCGGCAAGAGCCCGCTCATCGTGCTTAAGGATGCCGACCTCGATTACGCGGTCGATGCGGCCGCGTTCGGCATCTTCCTGCATCAGGGGCAGGTGTGCATGGCTAACTCCAAGGTCATTGTCGAGGCACCGCTATTTGACGCTTTCGCCGAGAAGTTCAAGGCCAAGACCGCCACCATCAAGGTCGGCGACCCCCGCGATCCCGAGACGGTCATCGGTCCGCTGATCCGATTGCGCCAATGCGATTTCATCGATAGCCAGCTCAAGGACGCGAAGGAAAAGGGTGCCACCGTCGTCATGGGCGGCACCCACAAGGATCAGTTCTATCAGCCGACCGTTCTCACCGGCGTCACGCCCGAGATGCGCATCTATCACGAGGAGAGTTTTGGCCCGGTCGTTTCGCTGATCCGGGCGGAGGATTCGGAGGAGGCCTTAAAAATCGCCAACGACACCGAGTATGGCCTCGCCGCTGCGGTCATCACCAACGATATGCAAAAGGCGCTCAACATCTCCATGCGGCTTGAGTCCGGCATGGTCCATGTCAACGACACGACGATCTCCGACGAACCGCATGTGCCCTTTGGCGGTGTCAAAAACAGCGGCTTTGGCCGGGAAGGCGGCCGTTATTCGCTCGAGGAGCTCACCGAGGTCAAATGGGTAACCGTTCAGATGGGCAAGCGCGCATTTCCATTCTAAGGCGACCTGACGGCGGCGCGTCGAACGCTGAACAAGCTACCGCTTGAGCCGCGCGGCAACCTCGCCGACGACCCCGCCGGGCAAAAATAGCAGCGCACCACCGTAAAGCAGTCCAAAAATCAGCTGGCTGTATTCAGCGTAGCTTCCGAGATTCTGCGATACCCAGATCAGCAGGACGGCGCCTACCACCGGCCCCCAGAGCGTTCCGATACCTCCGACGACGAGGATGGCCATCAACTGGATCATGACGCTGAGGTCGAAAAACGTGCCGTTGACGTAGTTCAGGAAGTGCGCATAGAGGCTGCCCGCCAGCGCGGCATAGACGGCGCTGAGCACGAATATCTGGATCCGGCAGCGAACGACATCCACCCCCAGAGCTCCCGCAGCGGTTTCGTGTGCGCCGAGCGCACGCAAGGCCCGGCCGAAACGAGAATCCACTATTCTGAAAGAAAACAGGAACAGCACGATCGCGACGCCCCAGATGAGGTAGTACATCTTGAGCTTGGTATCGAAGCTAAACCCAAAGACGGAGAAGTCCGGCACGCCCGGAATACCGGTCAAACCGCCGGTGACTTCAGTCCAGCGCGTGCTGACGATGATTACGACCTGACTGAAAGCCAGCGTAATCATCGCGAGGTAATGTCCTCGTACGCGCAGAATCGGTGCGCCGATGATGAAGGCCACCAATCCGGTGCTGACCGCGGCCGCAATCATGGCCGACAACGGCGACCAGTCATAACGGACCGTCAGAATTCCCGAAGCATACGCGCCCATCGCCATGAAAGCGTTATGCCCGAACGAAATCTTGCCGGTGTAACCGACCAGAAGATTGAGACCGATCGCGACTATCGCGTAAAGCCCGCCCAGTGCCACAACGGTCACGGCGGACGCGCCGCCGAAGAGCGGGAAGACGATGGCGATGGCGATCAACGCCACCACGCCAGCGGTGTTGGTAGGACGCCAGTTCATATTTCTTCGTGCTGCAGTTCGATGAGCGGCCGGAAGAATCCGGCAGGCCAGATGATCAAAAGCACGAACAACACGCCGTAGATTACGGCGTCGCCGTAGACCGAGGAAATAAAGGCCGTGCTAAGCGATTGAAGAACTCCGATCACGAGGCCGCCCACGATGGCGCCGCGAATGTTACCCATGCCTCCGATGATCGCAGCCGCAAATCCATTCAGTGTCATTGCAACACCGGTATCGAACTGGGTGCTGATCAGCGGTGTAAACACCACACCGCCGATTGCGCCTAGCAGGGCCGCAAGGCCAAAGGACATCGCCACCATTCGCTCGACCGGAATTCCGAGCCACGCGGCCACGCGACGATTGATTGCGGTCGCTTTCATGGCTTTGCCAAGCAGGGTCCGATCAAAAAAACCTTGTAGCGCGACAACCACGACAACGGTCACGACGAGCACCCACAAAGCCTGGCTGCTCAACGTGACGGTACCCAGTTGGACTGACGGCAACCCTCCAAACGAAGGGAAGGTGAGGGGATCGCGGCCGATGCCGAGCATCGCGAGGTTTGGAAGCACGGTGGCAACGGCAAACAGCATGAAGACGTAAGTCCAGTCCTTCGCGCCGCGCCGCCACAGGGGTCTTATGACCGCCCGCTCGATCAGCAAGCCGATGAAGACGGTCGCGATGACGCCGGCAGCAATCGCAAGCGGCAAAGGAAGGCCTAAGTGGCCATAGAAGTACGCAGCGGTCATGCCGCCTAACATAACGAAATCGCCTTGCGCGAAGTTGATGATCCCCGTTGTGTTGTAGACGATGCCAAGGCCAATGGCGTTGATGCCGTAGATTGCGCCGAACACGACACCGTTCACCAGCAGCACCGGTAGCAAATCCATCATGAGGATTTCCCCGCAGATCCAAGATAAATCTCTTCGACCAAACCAAGACCAGCTTCGCGCAACTCGGAGCTCGATCCCTCGGTAATGATCTCGCCAGTTCGAAACACGTAGCTTCTGCTGGTGGTTTCGAGCGTGACATGCGCATCTTGCTCGACCATCAGACATGCCAGACCCTCGGCATGCAGTCGTCGCAACGTGCCGAGGATTTCGTCGAACACCATCGGGGCCAATCCAAAGGACGGCTCGTCCAGCAGCAATAGGCGCGGCTTGCTCATGAGCGCGCGGCCAATCGCCAGCATCTGTTGCTCGCCACCCGACAATGTAGCCGCGAGCTGCCGGGCGCGCTGGCGCAGGATCGGAAACAGGTCGAGCATCATCTCCTGATCCCTGACGATCTCAGCTCGCGCCGCGCCGCGGCGGTGGAATCCGCCCAATTCCAGATTCTCCATCACCGTCAGCGGCCCGAGAACCTGGCGACCTTCGGGGACAATGGCGATGCCATTGCTGACGCGCAGATGCTGGGGCAGATGAGTCACGTCCCGGCCGTCCAAAGTGACGCTGCCACCCTTCGCCCGCACTGCTCCCGAAAGCGCCATCAAAAGCGATGTCTTACCGGCCCCGTTGGCGCCGATCACGCCGACAAATTCTCCACGATCGATGCGCATCGAGACGCCCTTGAGCGCCTCGATCTGACCGTAGGATACTTTCAGGTCCGTGACCTCAAGCACTACGTTCACCGCTGCCGAGATAGGCCTTGATCACTTCGGGATTGCGACGCACTTCCTGCGGCGTGCCACCGGCCAGCTTGCGGCCGAAGCTGAGGACGGTGATCTGATCGCAAATTTTCATGACCAGGCTCATGTCGTGCTCAACCAGCACCAGCGTCTTGCCCTGCTCACGGATGGCGAGCAGTAGGTCGGCAAGACGCGCGGTCTCGGATGCGTTCAGTCCGGATGCCGGCTCATCGAGCAACAGGACCCGGGGCTCGGTTACCAGGCCACAGGCCAGTTGCAACATACGCTGATGCCCGAGCGGCAAGGCGTCGGCGAGCGTGTTCGTCTGCGCTTCGAGCCCGACGAATGCCATTGCGGATCGGGCAGCGTCGCGAATACGCCGCTCTTCTTCCCTTACCCAAGGAGGGCGTGCCATGGCGGCAAGCAACCCGGCGCGGCTGTTCGTATGGCAGCCGACCATCACCGATTCAAGCACGGTCATTCCGTGAAACGGGTGGATTTTCTGGAAGGTGCGCACCATTCCCAGGCGAACCCTGGCATGGGGAGGGATGCCGTGCATAGGTTTGTTATCGAACCGGATCTCGCCGCCATTGCTGGTTAGGACACCTGTCAGGACATTGAAGAAGGTCGACTTGCCGGCGCCGTTGGGACCGATCAAACCCGAGATATGCTGCGGCTCGATCGAAAGACTGACCTTGTCCAGCGCCGTTACGCCGCCGAATTTCTTGGTGAGATTCTGGACGTCGATTAACGAGGTGGACATCACTTCACCAGCACGACCTTCCCGTCCTTGATTTGCGCTACGACCACGCCGCTGACGCCCGAATGACGCTCGGGGGAGAAGTTGAAGCTGACCCCGAGGACGCCCTGATAGCCCTGAATGCCTTCGAGCGCGGCCTTTAACGTTGCTCCCGTGACATTTGAGCCGGCGCGCTTGATGGCCTCGGCGAGCAGCATGCCGATATCGTAGTTCTGCGCAATCCACCAATGACCGGGTTCAGGATAGTTGTTGTACTTGGCTTTGAATGCCTCGCGGAACTCAGCGATGGCTTTGTAGCGGGGGTCTTCCGGAGGAAACGCTTCCCAAACCGAGAAGGGGGCCGTCGCGAAATAGGTTCCGTCGACCGCCGCGGGACCACCGATTTGTAGCAACGTTGATATTCCCGCGACCGGAAACACGGTGCTGCCAAACACATTGGCGGTGTAACCGATTTCGGCCTTTTGTTTCAAAATCAGACCGGCCGCAGGTCCTGCACCCGTGACCAGGATCCAGTCAGCGCCCGCCGACTTGAACTTGGATAACTGCGGGATGAAGTTCTTGTCGGTGGCGGAGTTATAGCTTTCGGCGGCCACCACTTTGAGGCCCTGCTTTTCGGCCTCGTCGGCCCAGGTTTTGGCAAGCGTTCTGGCCCAAACATCGATGGCGCTCAGGATCGCGACCGACTTGGCGCCTTTCTTTTTCAGGAACGCGATGGCGACCGGTGCTTCCTCTTCCGGAGTGGGCGCGGTGGCGAATGCATAATTGTGCTTGGTGGGCAGTATCGTCGAACCCACCATGTCTACGACCTGGCTCTTTTCCATCATCGGCGCCACAGCCTCGACAATATCGCTTCGCACCGGCCCGACAACGGCCAGGACCTTTTCCCCCTCGAGCAGATTGACGGCCAAGGGAACTCCCTTGGTGGCATCCGATTCATCGTTCAGCGGAATGATCTTGATCATCCGCCCATTGACGCCGCCGCGCTTGTTGATCTCATCGACCGCCAGCATCAGGCCGTCACGGCCGCCGAGACCCATATTCGCGACGTAGCCCGAAAATGAACTCAACATGCCGATCTTGTAGGGCTCGTCAGCACCATAGACACTGGTGGCGGCGACGCTCAGCGCTACGGCCAGCACCGCCTGCGCAACCCTGCGAATTCTCATGTAACGTCTCCCCACCTATTTTTTCTAGATCGTCACCGCGTCGTCGGCGATATCAGGTTCGCCCGTTATGACAGGCATTTCCTAGCGAAGCATCTTATGGAAGTCTGCCCCCGTGCGAACCGGCTAATTCCTGATAGGAAGCATCACAAAAGATGATATAGGCGGCGCCCTCGGCAGACGGCGATATTGTAATATCGCGCCGCAGCATCATCACGGCGACCGATAGTCAGTATCAGAATTTGGCCAATTCTCCGCCGTGCACGGATCGACGAATAATGACGATACCGATCCGACGTCGATCCTGGCCACGAATCCAAATCAACCAACCAGGAAACTAATCAAAGCTCATGGGACTGAAACAGGCGATCAATTTCGACGATATCAGGGTTCTGGCGCGCAAGCGGCTGCCGCGGATCGCGTTCGACTTCATCGATGGCGGCGTGGACGGCGAGGCGGCGCTCGAGCGCAACCGCGTCGCGTTCGATCGTTACAGGCTTCTGCCGCGCTATTTGATCGACGTCGAGAACCGCAGCCAGGCGGTGAACCTGTTCGGTCAGGATTATGCAAGCCCGTTCGGGATTTCGCCGATGGGCATCGCCGGGTTCTTTCGCCCCGGCGCGGATTTGATGCTGGCGCGTGCAGCCGCGCGTTTCGACGTTCCCTACATCATGTCGAGCGCGAGCTGTGACTCGATCGAAGCCGCCATGGCGGAGGCGCCGAAGACGACGTGGTTTCAGATCTACGGCACGCGCGACCCGGCTATCACCCTCGATCTCGTCCGTCGCGCCAAGGCGCTTGGCGTGCGCGTGTTGCTGATGACTGTCGATACGCCTGTCATGGGCAAGCGCGAGCGCAACATCCGTAACGGATTCCGTCGGCCGATGAAGATGACCCCGTCGGTCATCTTGCAGGGATTGAGCCGGCCTGGTTGGACCTATCGGTATCTCACCCAGGGCGGGATTCCGACGATGGAAAACTGGCGTCCCTATGCTCCCGCCGGCGCTAGTGCGGGTGCGATCGCCGATCTCTACGGCGAGCAGACTCCGGCGCCGGCCCAGACCTGGTCGATCTTCGAACAGGTTCGCAAGGCCTGGGACGGGCCGCTGGTCGTCAAGGGCGTGATGCATCCGGCGGATGCGCTGAAATGTGCCGAACTCGGCGCCAACGGCGTGATGGTGTCGAACCACGGCGGGCGGCAGCTCGATAGCGCGCCCGGCTCGATCGACATGCTGCCGGCGATCGCCGACGCGGTCGGGGGCCGGATGGAGGTGCTGATCGACAGCGGCTTCCGGCGCGGCAGCGATGTCGGGAAAGCATTGTGCCTCGGTGCCAAGGCTGCGTTCTTCGGCCGGCCGGCGATGTTCGGCGTCGCCGCCGGCGGAGAGACCGGGGCAGGTGAGGTGATCAACATCATGCGTCAGGAAATCAGCCTTCTCATGGGCCAACTCGGCTGGACCGATCTCGGCAAGGCAGGTCCGGACAGTCTCATCGATCTTTTGGATCCACGAGCGGGACGAAATTAGCGGGCGGAAACAATCGGTAAACTTCTGATGAAGAGCGATCGACGAGGACCACTGTGACCAAACGCATGCATTTGATCGGCTTCTACATGCACAGCCCGATCAATCATACCGCGCTGAGCTGGGCCGATCCGGAGGACGACCGCGTGGAAGGCATGCGGCAGTTCGAGCATTGGAAGAACCTCGCACGGACACTCGAGCGCGGAAAATTCGACGCGGCGTTCTTCGCCGATACACCGGGCGGGATGGAGCGCTACAAGGAAAGCTTCGAAGACTATGTCCGTCACGGCGTCACCTGGCCGAGCCATGATCCGATGGCGCTTCTGGGCGTGATGCTGGCGGAGACGAAGCATCTCGGGCTCGCGGTCACGGCGTCGACGGCGGGAACGCATCCTTATCATACCGTGCGCCGTCTCTCGACGCTGGATTATCTCAGCGGCGGCCGCGTCGGCTGGAATATCGTTTCAGGCCATCTGCGTGGCGAACATCGCGCACTTGGCCTGGATCAGATCGAGCACGACAAGCGGTACGATCAGGCCGACGAATACATGGATATCTGTTACGCGCTGTGGAACGGGGTCAAACCCGGGGCCATTCTCTTCGACAGGCAGACGGGCAAGTTCGCCGATCCGAGCAAGGTCGACGTCATCGATTTCGTCGGTTCGCACTACCGCTGCCACACCGTTCCGCCGACGATGCCATCGGCGCAGGGGCGTCCCGTGCTGTTTCAGGCGGGATCGTCAGGTCGTGGACAGAAATTCGCGCTGAAGCACAGCGACGTCGTGTTCTCGATCCAGGCTCGTGGCGTCGATGGAATGAAGTCCTTCATCGAAAAGCTCAACGTCTCGTCGCAGTCCGAGGGACGTGCCGAGCCGCCAAAGGTCGTGTTCGGCATTCAATGCGTGCTTGGCGGAACCGAAGCCGAAGCCAAGCGCCGGCAGGCCGAAATCTTCGATCGCATTCCGCTGGACGCCGCGCTCAGCCGTATGTCGGGCACGCTTGGTATCGACTTCAGCAAGATCGATCTCGACACTCCTCTCGCAGCCAATACCACCGATGCATCGCGCGGCATGCTGATGGCGTTGGCGAACATGACCGGTGACGGCAACGCGACTGCGCGTGATGCGGCGCGAATCTTCGGCGCGACTTGCGGCATGCCGCAACTGGTCGGCACGCCGGAGCAGGTCGCTGACCAGATGGAGCATTTGTGGCGCGCCAGCGGTTGTCACGGTTTTAATATCACGCCGACGACCAACACCAAGAGCATCGAAAACTTCGTCGATGAAGTGGTGCCGTTGCTTCAAGGCAAGGGAGTTTTCCGCACCGACTACGAGAGCGAAACCTTTCGCGACAACCTGATGAACTGAGCTTTCGTCTTAAGAGGCGCTTCGAGATGCCGGATAGGCCGCACACACGAACCCCAAAACTACAGGTGCCTTCCGGCGCCTGCGATACGCATATGCACATCTACAACAGCGCATATCCGGCGTCGTCGAAAGCCTGGCTCTTTCCGCCCGATTTCAGCGTCGATGACTATCGCAAGATGCAAGCGCGTCTCGGCCTGCGGCGGACAATCATTGTGCAACCGGTGACTTATGGATTCGACAACAGCTGCACGCTCGACTCGGCCGCGTCGTTCGGCGGCAACGCCCGCGCGGTCGTGACGGTCCCGACCAGCGTCACGGACAGTGAACTCGAACAGCTCTGGCAACGCGGCGCGCGCGGCCTGCGTTACCATCAGATGCGAGGCAGCGTCACCGAATGGTCAGATGTGCCCGTCATGGCCGAACGCATCCGCGGGACTGGCTGGCATCTTCAGATTCAGTTCGACGGGTTGGAATTTCCCGACCATGAGGGGCTCATCGCCCGCTTGCCCTGTACGGTGGTGATCGATCACATGGGTCGATATGCCCGGCCGCTACCGCTCGAACACCGCGCCGTCCAGTCGCTGTTGCGGATCGCGGCACGCGAAAACGTCTACGTCAAGCTGTCGGGCGCCTATCACATCGCCCATGCGAGTGGCCCCGATTACAAGGAAGTGGCGCCGCTTGCGCGAGCCCTGGTCGAGCAGGGGACCGAGCGTCTGCTGTGGGGATCGGACTGGCCGCATCCGACCGAGACGGCGGAGACGATGCCCGATGACGCCGATCTCCTGGATCTCCTCTTGGCCTGGATACCCGATGCCACGGCCCGCCGCGTCGTCCTCTCCGACAATCCCGCGCGTCTTTATCGGTTCGGACCATAGATCGGCGCCGGGAACCTCGACATGCCATTTGCTGCGTCGCAACAAACCTTAAACCCGAGATCGACTCGGAACGGATGCACCGCCAAAGTATCAGATATACTGATGCAGGGCTGGGCGGACCGTTTCATCTACCTGATGGAAGGGCCCGCCCGGCCTGACGCAAACCATTGGGTTAGGTGGAATATGCTCTCCAGAATGACGCTGGATCAACTCCAGATGCTGATCGCTGTCGCGGACACCGGCAACTTTTCTGCGGCTGCCCGAAAGGTCAATCGTGTTCAGTCCGCGGTCAGCCAATCGATTCAATCGCTCGAGGACGCGCTCGATCTCAAGCTGTTCGACCGCTCGAACAAACTGCCGCTTCTGACCGATGCCGGTAAAGCGATCGTCCAGGACGCCCGCCGGATACTCAACAGCACCGACGCGCTTCGCTCGCGGGCGAAGAATATGGCGTCCGTAGCCGAACCGGAAATCAGTCTCTCGATCGAGCAGGTGTTTCCAAGCACGGTGTTGATTGAAAGCCTGCGCGCATTCCGAGGACGTTTTCCTCTCGTCTCGGTGAATCTGTTTGCTGAAGGGCTCGGAGCGCCGGAGCAATCCCTGTTCGAAGGAAATGTACGGCTTGCGATCTACTCGACCGCTCTCGACGGCATGCCGGGCTATCAGATGGAATTTCTCGGCGATGTGCCGATCTCGCTGGTGGCATCATCCCGGCATCCCCTGGCGCAAATCAAGGGGCTGATCCCGCAGTCCGTGCTGGAAGAGCACATTCAATTGACCATGATCGACCGGACCAAGCGCTACCGCGGCGTGGTGATGGGGACGCGTACGTGGGCCTTCATCGATCAGTTCAGTCGCCTTGATTTCGTCCGTAACGGCTTCGGCTGGTGCGCCATGCCGACGCATCTTGCTCAGAGCTATCTCGACTCCGGCGAGTTGGCGGAATTGAAACTCGCGGCGCATGCTGGCGAGCCGCTAAGGTTTCCGCTCTATGCCGTCCATAAGGTCGAGCAGCCGCCGGGACCGGCGGCGCAATGGCTGCTGGGTGAACTGCGGCGGCGTTTTTCCGAATGGATCGAAGCGACCGCCGATGATCAGTCGTTGCGCAGGGGCATTCAGATCCGTGTGACGACGGTTTGAAAGTAACGGCGGCATGTGCCGCGGAATCGACACTGGGGATGTAATGGGCCAGGCCGCTGAGCAGAAGTCGTCGATGAGATCGCCTGTCGAGAGCGGAGATCCTCGCATCGAGGCGGACGGCTTTCGCCGCAGCCTTGCCGAATTCGCGACCGGTGTAACGGTCATCGCCACGTCCGTGGATGGTGAGCGTTTCGGTCTCACCTCGAACTCCTTTGCCTCAGTCTCGCTAGATCCTCCGTTGGTGCTGTGGTCGATACGCCGCGAGAGCAAAAGTTTCGCCGCCTTCGCGGCCTGCTCCCATTTCGCCGTGAACATTCTCGCCGATGATCAGATCGAGCTGTCGCAGCGCTTTGCGCGGTCGGGACCAGACAAGTTTAGGGATCTCGACTGTCACGCGGGGCAGGGGGATGCGCTGCTGTTCCCAGGCGTGGCGGCCTCCTTCGAATGCGTCCGCACCCAAACCTATGATGGCGGCGATCATCTCATTCTGGTCGGGCAGGTCCTGCGCTACAGCCGCTATGATCGCCAACCGCTGTTGTTCGTTAAAGGTCGCTATGCGGTCTCGGCCGATCACCCCGACACGCGCATTTTTACCACCGACGCAAAAACGGGCCAGCTTGAAGATGGCGAGGAGCGCGTGCTGTCCAACCTCATGATCCGCGCCTACAGCGCCATTGCGTCACGGCTGGAGCGAGGGCGGCAAACGGCTGGCCTCGGGCTCACGCTGATGCAGGCGCGTCTGCTTCGGGCCGCAGCATCGTCGCCGGATCGCACGATCGACGAGTTGATGCCGGAACTGTTGCTCGATTTCAACGCCAGCCGGAATCTTCTGGGGTCGGTCGTGTCGTTGGGCCTCGTTGCCGTTGACGGCCGGGGACGCGTTCGGCTCACAGCCGAAGGCGAGGCGCGTCTTCACGCCATCGTCGCGCACGCGCATGCCAACGAGGAGGTCATGTTCCAGGACATCCCTGAAACAGACCTCGCGACGGTCAGGCGTGTTCTCAACACGATGGTGTCGAAGCAACTTGGCCACGCAAACTCGGCGGCGGCCCGATGATCTAGCGCTTCAATACAGACGGTTTTACCTTCGGAAAGGAAATCATCTTGCAATCAGTGGTCTACAAACGAATTCCCCGGATCGATCCGGTCCTCATCGAGCGCGCCAAACGTATCAACGTCGCCGACCTGCATGAAGGGCTGGGGCCGGTCATCGGACGGCAATGCCTGATGCAGCCGCAAATGCGCGCGCTGTTCCCGACCGCCCGCTTGTGTGGCCAGGCCATCACCTCCTTCAATTTTCCCGGCGACAATCTCATGCTTCATGCGGCCTTCCGGGTCGCCGAGCCGGGCGACATTCTGGTTCTGACCAATGGCGGCAGCCCGCAAGGCGCGCTGTGGGGAGAAATCGCGACCTACTACAGCCAAATCCGGAAACTCGGTGGCGCGGTGATTGATGGCGCGACGCGGGACACGCTGCAGATCACCGAGATGGCGTTTCCGGTTTTCGCTTCGCATATCTCGGTATCCTATCCCGGCAAACGCGGGCCGGGCGCGGTCAATGTGCCGGTCGTGGCGGCCGGCGTGACCGTCAATCCCGGTGACCTGGTGGTGGGCGACGCGGATGGCGTCATTGTCATTCCGCCGGCTCATGTCGAAACGGCCGTCGGCAATGCCGAAGCCCGAATGGCGAAGGAGGCGGAGATCAAGCGGGGGCTCGACCAAGGCAAGACGTTGTACGATCTGGGCAACATGAAACCGCTGTTCGAGGCCGCCGGCATCGTGGAGATCGACGGCATCTGGAGCGATGCTAAATCCGGGCGGCTGGCTGGTCCATTGGCTCCAATGAAACAATCCTGAAACCATTTAGTTGGCGGGTGAAAACAGCCCGAAACGGTGCGCTGCGATGATCCACCTGCCTCAGCCGAGGTGGAATATTGGAGGTCGCCAATGACTGCACTTGTCCAAGCTCTTTCTCGCCTGTCAGGGACCGACACCGAGACGGACGTTTTCACGATCGTCGCGGTGTTTTGCGGCGTCGGTCTGCTTGTATCTCTCACGTTGGCGACTTACGGCCTCGATCTGAGCCCGGGCTTCTTCTAGCTGACTGGAGCTGGTCCGGCTTTCACGTTGTTGTTCTGGGCCCAGCAAATTCGACGTTTTGCCGGAAACGATTTCTGAACGGGTGGTACTCCAGGATAACCGCCTGTTGAAATGGACATCGAACCGGCCACGTGAGCATCAATGATTCAGGCGATACGGCGCCGCTGCTGGATGTGCGGCGCGCCTGCCGTTTCCGGATGCGACGCGAAACTGGTGATGAAGGCGGCATCCTCCCGCCAACTCGATGGACTTGGCTACCCGGTCCAGAGGGGCCGAAGGCTGGATAAGGTCCGGATCGAAATGCCGCGTTGTGGCAGCTGCCGTAGCTGGGTCAGTGGCTGGATTGCGGTTCTAGCCGTTGTCGTGGTGATGGCCGGTATCGCTGGTACCCTCGTCCAATCTTTTGTGTTCCCCGCAGCCGTAGCGCCGGCTTGGCTCAAGGTCCACCACCATGGCATTGGCAACGTCGGAACCGGTATCGGCCTCATACTTGGCTTCATTGTTGCCCTGCTGGGGATGGCATGGGAACGCAAGCGATCGGGGCGGCAATCGGCCAACACCTACCCGCCTGTTGTGAGCTTGCGCCGGTTGGGCTGGAGCTTTTTGTCGGACTAGTGGAGCGGATTTGACATTCGCTACCGGGAATCGGACCACTAGACTGGCAGCCAGCCAGCGTGAACGCGGCAGTCAGAGCCAGGGAGTTAAAACATTGACGCGTGAAGGACTATTCGATCCCGCCAGCTTGCCGCGCGGCGTGGGGGCCCAATGACGGCCTCGTCGCGCCGTTGTGCGCTCGTCACCGGCTCAAGTGGAGGGCTCGGCTATGCGATCGCCGAGAGCCTCGCTGCTGCCGGACATGACATCGTGCTGCATGGAATCGACGAACCGGAAAAGGTCGAGCCGGCGCGGATCGCGTTGCGAAGCCGTCACGCCGTGACGGTAGTTTACTGCCGGGCCGACCTGTCCGAATTCACCGGCGTCGAACGGTTGATGACGTTTACGCGGGAGGCGATCGGTGATCCCGATATCGTCGTCAACAACGCGGTGGTCCGGCATTTCGCGCCGATCGAGCAGTTTTCGCACGCCGATTGGCAGCGCTCGCTGGCCGTCAATCTGACGGCGCCGTTTCATATTATTCGGCTGGCGTTGCCTGCGATGCGGGCCAAGGATTTCGGCCGCATCATCAACCTGTCCTCGCACTATGGCCAACGCGGCGCGCAGGGCCGCGCCGATTACGTGACAACCAAGACCGGCGTTATCGGCCTGACCCGCGCCGTGGCGATGGAGACAGTTGGCACCGGCATCACCTGCAACGCGATCAGCCCCGGAACATTGCCGACGCCCGCGATCATGAGCCGCATTGATACCATGGCGTCTTCGCGCGGCATCTCGCATGACGAAGCGACACGCGAATATATGAAGGAGCGCCAGCCCAGCGGCCGTTTTGTCCGTCTGGAGGACGTCGGAGCGATGGCAGCCTTTCTGTGCAGCCCGGCTGGCCGCGACATCACCGGCACAGTTATCCCGATCGACGGCGGCTGGTCGGTGGCTTGAGGGTTGATGATCGGGCCAATGAAAGGCCGGCCTTAACGTTTTAGCTGGATTGATGATGCTTGAATCGTCAAGTGGGCTGCCGCCATTTGGCGACACCGCGCCAAACTCTTCGGACTTTATTAACGATAGTTTCCCGCCAGATGAGCAAGACCGACACCGATCTGATGACGCGTCGATCGCTGAAAGCTGTATGCGCGCTGCTGATCGGCTGCGCGGTTGCAATGCTCGCCATTCGAGCGTTGAACGATCGCTTGTGGTCGGATGAGCTTTTCACCACGATACTGCTCGGCGCGCACGATCTGCCCAAACTCTGGGCCGGAATAGCTTTAGGCCTCGATGGTAACCCGCCGCTCAATTTGACCGCGGCTTGGCTGATGAATGCGGTTTTGCCACCAGCGGTATCGTCGGTGGTCGCTCTCAAACTCGTTACGCTGACGCTGACAGGTGTTGCTATGGTTGTGCTTTGCCGTGTCGGTCGGCGCGTCGTGTCGAGCGAAGCGTGCTGGATCGGTGCGCTGCTGTTTGTGACGTTGAACGATAACGTTGTTCGTACTGCGTTCGAACTGCGAAACTATGCGCTTTACTTTTTGATGGCGGCGCTCGCCGTCCTTTTTCAGCAACGGTTGATCGAGCGTCAGCGTCGATCCGACGTCTTCGGGCTTGCGATCGTGTATGTGGGGCTGACGCTCGTGCATACGTTTGGCATCCTGTATGTCGTTTGCACGGCGCTTGCCGGCGCGCTGAGTCAACTCCGCGGCTCACGCTCTGCTCTTCGATCCACGGCGATCGCGGTTGCTCCTTCGATCCTCGTGCTGGCGGCCTGGAGCCCCTTCCTTCGCGGGCAGCTTGAGATCGTAAAGCCCTATTCCTGGATCGAGCCGCCGGGCCTGCCGGAATTGCTGGAAACCCTGTTTGCGTCGAAGACGTCCATGTGGGTCACGTTGCTGGAGCTGCTGTGTCTGGCGAGCGTCGTGATTCCTCGGGTCCAAAAAGGAGTTGATCTTCCTGCTGCCGTCCATGATCCGCGATGGCAACCCCAGCGCTATGTAATTCTCATCTTCGCCGGAATAACGGGGGTTACATTGGCTGGATGGATCGTTGCCAAGGTGTCGTATCCCTTGTTTGTGCCGAGGTACTTCACGCCGCAACTGATCGCAAGCTTGGCTGTTCACCTCGCATTTGGCGAATGGCTGATCCAAAACGCCTGGCGAAGGCGAAATGCTGTCATCCTCGTTAGTATCGCGATCGCTTTCGTGGCGGTGCAGAATGTTGCCTATCTTTTACGGCACTCGGCGCATGGTGAGGCGGTCTGCGCCGACGGCAACGGAAACTATCTTGAGAGCCCTTTTGTGAACGGGGAGCTTCCGGTGATTGCGGAATCCCCGCACGTGTTTCTGCCACGGGTAACTTATGCCGACCACGGGTCAGCCTATCGCTTTCCGCTGGATTGGGAGGTCGTGCTGAATTATCCCGAACAGCCCCGGGGCAATGCTGCGGATTTTCACCTCATGCAGCGTTTGCAAGCCTGGGTTCCAATGCCCTCGGTCATGTCTACCGAAGACCTCGTTCGAACCTATCCGAAATTCCTGGTGATCGAGCAGGGCGGACGTGCCTGGTTTCGGAACCTGAGGGCGACGCGCAATGTTGCCGCCGAGAAGCTGGCAGAGACGCCGGCGACGGCCGACGCTCTGTCATCCTGTGCGCTCTGGCGCGTGACGAGTGTCAGCGCGCACCAGTAAGGCCCGGTCAGGTTACGGGCGCAGGATTGAACAGCGTGAGATCGTTGTGAATGCCCCAGTGGTCAGACCAGACCTTGGTGCGGCCGCTGGCAACATCGAGGATCAGACGGAACAGTTCCCAGCCGGTTTCTTCAATCGTCATTTCGGCGGTGGCGATGCGTCCGGCGTCGAAATCGATCAGGTCTTTCCAGCGCCGCGCCAGTTCGGTGCGGGTCGCGACCTTGATGACGGGCGCCGCGGCGAGGCCGTAAGGCGTCCCCCGGCCAGTCGTGAACACCTGCAAGGTCATGCCGGAGGCAAGCTGGAGCGTGCCGCAGATGAAATCGGAGGCCGGCGTGGCCGCAAACAGCATGCCCTTCTGCCGGGCTTTCTCGCCCGGCGCCAGGACCCCGGCGATCGGGCTTGAGCCCGATTTCACGATCGAACCGAGCGACTTTTCGACGATGTTGGCGAGCCCGCCCTTCTTGTTGCCGGGCGTCGTATTGGCACTGCGGTCAGCGCCGCCGCGCGCCAGATAACTGTCGTACCAGGCCATCTCGCGGATCAGCGCTCGGCCGACGTCCTCGTTGACGGCGCGGCGCGTCAGAAGCTGAATCGCGTCGCGCACCTCGGTAACCTCCGAGAACATCACGGTCGCGCCAGCGCGCACCAGCAGATCGGCGGCAAATCCGACAGCGGGATTGGCGGTGACGCCAGAGAAGGCGTCGCTGCCGCCGCATTGCAGGCCGATCACGAGGTCGGAAGCCGGACAGGTTTCCCGGCGACGCTGGTTGAGCACAGCCAGTCTGGCGTCGGCCATCGTCATGATGTGTTCGATAATCGCACCGAAGCCGTCGAAAGCTTCATCCTGCATCCGCACGATGGCGTCACCCATGCCCTCGGGCACCAGCCGTTCCGGGACGAGCTTCTCGCAGCCAAGGCCGACCACCATGACCTCGCCGCCGAAATTCGGATTAAGGGCGATATTTTGCAGCGTCCGTATCGGCACGACGGCGTCGGGCGCCGAGATCGCCACGCCGCAGCCATAGGCATGGGTGACGGGGATGACGTCGTCGACGTTGGGGTACTTCGGCAGTAACTCGGCGCGGATACGCTTGATCGCATATTCCAGCGTGCCCTTGACGCACTGAACCGAGGTCGAGATGCCGAGAAGGTTCTTGGTGCCGACGGAGCCGTCCCGGTTGCGAAAGCCTTCGAACGTAAAACCTTCCAGCGGCGGCAGTGGCTCGGGCACGGCGGTTGCTATTTCGAGCCTGTCGAGCGCGGGAGCGTCGGGCATTTGAATGCGCGCCTCGTCAACCCATTCGCCCGCGAGAATTGGCGAGGCGGCATGGCCGATGACCTCGCCATAGCGCAGGATCGGCGCGCCTTCGGCGATATCGACCAGCGCCGTCTTGTGCCCTTGCGGAACGAAAGCGCGAAGCTCGAGGCCGCAAGGAAAGCGTGAGCCGGCCGGAAGGCCGAAATCGTTGACGACAATCGCGACATTGTCGCGCTCGTTGAGCTTGATGTAACGGGGTTGCTCGGTGACGAGTTCTCTTTTGCCCATCGTCAAACTCCTGCCGGGCCGGATCAGGCCAGTCTTTAAGGGACGTATAGAGGGTTTTGCGGTCGCCGCATAATCCCGTTTTCAGGCTGTCCGCAGCTTCACCCGCTCGATCTTGCCGACGATCACGAGATAGGCGAACGCGGCGACCAGCGCGTTGGCGCCGACAAAAACCAGCGCGCCGTTGAATGACCCGGTTGCAGCCAGAATATAGCCGATGATGATCGGGGTCGTGATGCTGGACAGGTTACCGAAGGTGTTGAACAACCCGCCCGAGACGCCGCCGGCTTCCTTCGGCGAGGTGTCGGAAACGACCGCCCAGCCGAGCGCGCCGATGCCCTTCCCAAAGAAGGCAAGCGCCATGAAGCCGATGACGAGTGCCTGGCCCTCGACATAGTTGCAGGCGATGATCGTCATCGACAGCAGCATGCCTCCGACGATCGGAATTTTACGCGCCAGTGTCAGCGAGCTCGTCTTGTGCAGAATGGCATCGGAAATGACGCCGCCAAGCACGCCGCCGATAAAGCCGCACAGCGCAGGCAAGGTCGCGACAAAACCGGCCTGTAAAATCGACAGGCCGCGTTCCTTCACAAGATAGACTGGGAACCAGGTCAGGAAGAAATAGGTCAGCGTGTTGATGCAGAACTGACCGATATAAACGCCGAGCATCATGCGGTTGGACAATAGCTGGCCGATATAATTCCATTTCGGAGCGTTGTCGGCTGTCCTCTCGTTCCGTGACGCATCGAGATCGACAAGAGCGCCGCCATCTCTGATGTAGTCGAATTCGGCTTCATTGATGCCGGGGTGGTCCTTCGGGCCATACATCGTCTTGATCCAGATGATGCCGACGAGAACGCCGAGTGCGCCCATCACGTAGAAAACGTAACGCCAGCCGAAATCATGCGCGATCCAGCCCATCAGCGGCGCGAAGATGACGGTCGCGAAATACTGTCCGGAGTTGAAAAATGCAGACGCGGTGCCTCGCTCATTGCCGGGAAACCAGGCTGCCACGATGCGGGCGTTGGCGGGAAAGGACGGTGCTTCGGCAAGCCCGACCAGAAGACGCAGCAGGAACAGCACCGTGACCGCGGTGGCGCCTGTGAAGAATCCGACCATACCTTGCAGCAGCGTGAAGAACGACCAGATCAGAATGCCAAAAGCGTAGACCCATTTCGACCCGTAACGATCAAGCAGCCATCCGCCGGGGACCTGGGCCGCCACATAGGACCAGCCGAAGGCCGAGAAAATGTAGCCCATCGCGATGGGATCAAGGCTCAATTCCTTGGCCAGCGCCGTGCCGGCAATCGAGAGCGTGGCCCGGTCGGCATAGTTCACGGTTGTCACAAGAAAGAGCATCGTGACAATCAAGAGGCGGACGCGGGACCTCCGCGCGTCAACCGCTGACGCTACCGTGCTACTCATCCTTGAACCCCCACTATATTTTGTTGGCGATCGTAGAACTTTTGTCGCCTGAGTAAACGAAGTTGCTTTGCGATCGTTACCCGGCCGGACGGCGCAAGCGGCGGTCTTGCGCGAGTAGCAGGGTATTGACCGTTGCAGCCACCAGCACCAGAAGCAGCGTGACCGACATGATCACCTGGACATTCTGCAAGCCGATCGCCGTCATCAAGAGATAACCCAGACCGCGCTGGGAGCCGAACATTTCGCCGAGAATAGTGCCGATCAGGGTCAGCGAAAAGCCGATGCGGATGCCGGAGAAAATATCCGGCAACGCGGCCGGCAGCAACACCGAACGGACCGTGTCCCACCGCGTCAGCCGCATGGCGCGCGAGGCGCGGATCAGGATCGGTGGGACATTGCCGCAAGCGGTCAGCGTAAAGATTGCCACCGGCACGACGCCGTGAATGGCGCCGAACGCGATCTTGGCCGGCATGCCGATGCCAAAGATCAACAACACGATCGGATAGAGCGCAATTTTTGGCACGGAATTGCCGGCGAGCAGAAACGGCTCGAAAACTTCTGCGGCCGTTCGATTCATCCCGAGCGTCAGGCCAATTGCCAGTCCAGCGACGATTGCGATCGCGAGTGCGATCACGAAAGCCGTGCCGGTTTCTGCAATATGGCCCCAGAAGCGGGCGGTCTGGAGCAGCCGGGCGAGATACAGACCGGTTTCGAGTGGAGGCAGCAGGGCATTTCGACCCACCAGCCAGAAGGCGATCTGCCAGATCACCAACAGCCCCAGCAACAGAAACAGCGACGGGTAGGCGTCAAAGGGCCGGCGCATCAATTGCGCTCCCGGCGTGCCCGCAGCACACGCTCCCAATGGTCCAGACTCATATTGACGGTGACTGTAATCACCAGGATCAGCAGAATCAGGGGATACATGACGTTGTTGTCGAGGTTGTCATAAGCAAAGCGGATCTCGTAGCCCAATCCGGTATTGGACATGATGAACTCGGCGCCGATGACGCCGATAAAGGCATAGGCTATGGCCAATTTCACGCCCGTGAACAGGTAGGGCGCGGCGTAGGGGAGGGTCACGCTCTGCACGGTTGCCGTTGACCCCAATCGCAATACGCGCGCGGTCTTGCCGAGCACGGCTGGAACGCTGTCGAGTCCGGCCAGCGTACTCACGATCATCGACACCACCGCGAGCATGAAGCCGATCGTCACCTGTGGGGCGTCACCGAGGCCGAACAGGATGATGAACAGCGGATAGAACGCATAGATCGGGATGGCGTAGTAAGTGGAGAACAACGGCTCCAGTAGCGCACGCAGCGAGGGGGTGCGGTGAAGCGCGGCGCCGGCTGTCGTTCCGATCGTCACCGCGAGCGCGATTGCGAGCCCGACATTGGTCAGCGTCTTGACGATGGCGGCGTTGAAAGTGCCATGCGCCAGTATTTCCCACAGTCCCATGACGATTTGACTGGGCGGCGGCAGCGTCAGCGGCGGAATGACGTGGCTTCGGCAAAGAATTTCCAGCATCACCAGAGGAAGCAACACCGCCAGGAGCCTGTAGCAGACGATGCGCATTATCAGCCCGGGTCCGGTTGTAGCGCATGCATCGACTGCGTGCGCAACAGCGTCCACAAGCGGGCGGTGACCGCACCGAATTCGGGGGCGGACACGATCCGGCTGTCGCGATCGTGTGGCCAGCCGGTCTCGATTACCTCCATGATCCGCCCGGGCCGCGCCGACATGACTGCCACGCGGTCGGCCAGCATCGCGGCTTCGTCGAGTGCATGAGTGATCAGCAGCACGGTTGCGCCGGTGGCCCGCCAGATGCGGAGCAGTTCGTCACCCATCAAAAGGCGGGTCTGCTGATCCAGTGCACCAAAGGGCTCATCGAGCAGTATCAGCCGCGGCTGCATCACAAGCGTACGCGCGATACAGACACGCTGGCGCATGCCGCCCGACAGTTGAGCAGGGAAGGCGCGTGCGAAGTCGTTCAAGCCCATCAGCTGCAGGGCATATTGCAGCCGTCGTTCGATCTCGGCAGGCTCGACGGGCTGCCGGCGCAGCCCGAAGGTGATGTTGTCGGCGACGTTGAGCCACGGAAAACAGGCATTTTCCTGGAACACCACGCCAACCCCATCCGGCACGGCGTTCCCGATCGGCCGGCCCTCGAAGGTCACCGTACCGGAGGATGGAGGGGCGAGGGCGGTGATGATGTCGAGCAAGGTCGACTTGCCGCACCCGGATGGACCAACCACGGCGAACAGTTCGCCCTCGCGAAGCTCGAGATCCAGGGGACCCAAGGCCTGGATTGGTCCGAGTCTGGATTCAAAGACCTTGGTGACGTCGCGCAGCGAGACGTGAATCGAAGGCTGGGCGGCCACTTAATAGTCTTTCTTGAGATCGTCGGCGAGGAAGCTGCGGTCGATCATCTTCTCCCAGTTCGGCGTGCCCGAATAGGCTCCGACGCTGCGCTGTGCGGCGATCATGCCGTCCATGCCCTTGATGTCGAACCGGCCCGCTCCCCAATAGGGGCGGGTTGCGCCGGGCACCATGGTGGTGAGGTTGTGCACCGCCTCGTGGACGATCGTTGGATCGAGATCGTAGACCTTGGCAATGATATCGCCGGCCTCGTCAGGATGGGCATACATGAATTCGACGGCCTTGCGCCGGGCCCGCAATACCGCTCGCAGGAAATCGCCGTGCTCGGCGATGGCTTTTCCGGTCGCAACGCCGATCACATTGCACAACGGCGGCAGGGCATCGGCGCCGCGGACAACAGTGCGCAATTTGGCGCTATTCTTCGACCACACGGGATCGGCGAGCGTCGCGACCTCGATGGCGCCAATATCCAGGGCGACCACCTGCTCGCCGAAGCCACCGACCTTGATCGTGTTCACATCGGCCTGGGTGAGACCGATGGTTTGTAGCAGCAGGACGTTGAGCGCCTGGCTCGTCGAGCGCGGATTGGTATAGCCGATCTTGTGACCCTTGAAGTCGGCAAGAGTCTTGATCGGCGAGTCCGGATTCACCGCCCAGACGAATTCGCCGACGGTCAGCACATTGTCGCTGATAATGTGCAAATCGTTGCCCTGCTCGATCGCTGTCACGGTGCCGGCGAGATCGACCTCGCCATAATCGAGATTGCCACCGAGCAGGTTGCGGATCGTGGTGCCGCCGCCGTTGGAGGAGAGGATGCCGGTGACATCAGCGCCTTCCGCCTTGAAGAATCCTTTCTCCATCGCAATCGCGTAAGGCATGCCGTTGGCGGCGATGCCGTAGTTGCTGACCACGATCTGCTCGGCCTCGGCTGCGCTCGCGAGGACGAGAAAGGTAAAGGCCGCGCCAAATATCAGGCTTCTTCGCATCCTGGCCATGGCGCATCTCTCCCTGCCGACCGTCTCTGGCGGTCTTGTCCTTGCAGCATGCGCGGCGTGTTTCGCCGCGCTGCGACACCTGTTGCTTTAAGGCATTTTCGTCGTCGGAAATCGGAACCGCAAGGGCGCCATGGAGGAAGTCCGTTGATTTTCGGACCTCTATCGAGGCCCGGTTGAGCCGTCCGGCTCCGGTTCGAGACCGCGGCCGAGGGCAAATAGACCGACCGGGCCTTCAGTGGAGAATTCCAGTCCGGTCATTCGCGCGAACCGGCCGATGTTGTTGGTGCCGATCGCGCATCCGCCGAGCCCCATGTCGGTCGCCGCCAGATAAAGCGTTTGCGTCAGTACGCCGACATCCTTGAGAATCAGCGAGTAGGCTACCGAACTGTATTTCCAGGAGACCCGGCCGAACCGCGCCGCAATGACGATCAGGATGTGCGGTGCGCCGGAGGCGCCAATGGCAAATTCAGCGTCCGAAAGCTGCGCATCGAGGTCCTGCGGGCGGACCTCGATCGGCGTCAATGCATGCCGCTCCGCATCGTAGTGGTAAAAGCCCCGCGCCAACCCCTCGCATTGGTTGACCGCCAGATAAAGTTCCAGCTCGTAGGCCGCGCCGCCCGACGGATAGGGGCGCGAAGCATAGGATACTTCCGGGCCTTCCTCACCCATGTCGGAGGGAGCCGCCCATTTCGCGCGTACGCGCGCGGTGGTTTGCAGGAGCGTTGCCAATTCGCCCAAGGTGATCGGATGCCCATCGTCGAAGTCGCGTATCGAGTGGCGTGCGTCTAGCAGGCCAGCGAACGGCGAGGGCGGAGACGTCACCGCGCCGTCCAGGTCAATGGTTTTTCCCGGCCATGGCGGGCGTACCGCGGGCAGCGGCGCCATGAGATCCGAATAGGAGTAAAGTCCGCCAATCGGATTGGCCTGCCGGCCTTCCGTGCTGTGGGTGTGAAACAGGAAATCGTGAAAGTCCCAGAGCACGAGGCTGGGGTCGCCTTCCGACGGGCGCAAGCCGTCGCTGTCACCGTCCCTGAGCTTGAACAGGATTTGGCAATCCATCAGCAATCCCAGAAATTCCAGTCCCGGAAAGCTGCGCTCCTTGCGATATCGGCTGATCTTCTGTGGCTTCGACAACGTGACGAGTGCGGCGGCCATCTTCGGATCGGTGATCCTGAACAAAGCGCCCGCCCGCGGCGATTCCAGCACCATTTCCGTGCCGCGGCGCCGCAGATAAGCAAATCGCGATAGCGCAATCGTATCCGTATTGCCGATCTTTGAGATTTGCGGCGAATAGTCCGCAATCTGCGGCTCGATCACGACGCTATCCCGCCCGCCGCGCGCGGGACCGAGGCGGTATTCCAAAAGGCCGCTTCGGGCCAATCGCTGCACCAGCAGATTGATTTCCTTGTCGCCGGCGCGGCCGCGCGAGATCGAAACAAGCGGTAGTCCGGTGCGAAGCTCAGGGAGGCGCTTGATGGTCGCAGGCGTGAACTTTCCAAGGCCCTGGGCATATCCTTCAAAGTGCGCGACGACATTCCCGTCTGCCTGTCCTTCGAGCGTGACATGGTCGCTCAGGCGGGCGGCGATGACCGGCGTGGTCTTGCGTCCCTGATTTTTTCCGGAAGCGGGCAAGCCGGATTTACTCCATTAGAGCGTTTTCGAGTGAAGTGGAGACCGGTTCGCGTGAAGAAAACGCGTCAAAACAAAAGACCAGAACCAGGTTCTGATTCAATCAGAACCTGGCTCTAGGTATGAGGCACGTACGATGTCAGTTCGTTCTCCGCTATGGGCACGTCGCGCAGGCCAAGCTTGACGGGAACGTCGTAGAGGCGGCCTGGCCCAAACCGGCGATAGAAATGCCGTAAACCAGGAACGATGACTCTGGCAATCGAGGTTTCAACGTCCGGTCTCGTCTGGTCGAGAACCAGAAAGTCGAGGCCCGCTTGTCGCGCGATCTCGACGCAGGCATCGACCTGTTTGCGGGTATCACCGAGCGGTCCGAATTTTGAGCCCGAGATGATCGGATTAGCCGGACGGCCGTTCGGCAGCAGGAACGGGTAGTTTTTTAACTCGAGCGGCGTGATGTTGTCGAGGCTCGGCTTCTCGCCCGATCCACCATTCATCAAGCCAATCGACAGGAACTGATTGAGCTCGGTTAGCGTGCGCAGCAGCGCGATGCGGCTGTCGAAATGCGCGCCGGAGCCAAACTCGATGTTCTCATGCCCGTTCTGCATCCAGTGCAAAATCGCCACATAGGTCGGAACGCCGAGATCGCTGGTGATGTCGAGCACCCAAAGCTTGCGACCCTGGTCGCCAAGTTGAGCTCGCAGATCCTGCACATAGGAATCGTCGAACTGGCTGAGGTCCAGTTCGGCCCGCTGCAGGCGATTGTACCACCAGATGGCGTAGGCATCGCGCTCCACGAGCTCGAGGAAGCCCTGGACGATGGCCTCCTGCAGCGTGTTGCCGGCCGCGCAGCCGTTAGAGTCGGCGCTGTAGGAGCCTTCGCCGCCGCCGTAGAAGAAATACATCAGGCTGGTCGGCAGATACTTGAAACGTTGATCGCGCAGCGACCAGACCGGCGACCATTCGATCTTGGCCGAGGGGTCGAAGCGTCCCGGGACCGGGTGGGAGGCGTCCGGCTCAGCCTCGGGCGAGCGATACTGCGCGTCGCTGAACAGCAGCACGTCCTCGGGATTGATGGCCTCGCCGGGTTCAAAGTCGGTGAAACGCTTGGTGGTGCGGATTTCATCGCCCTGGAAAATGCCGGAATAGCGCTCGATGGCTTCCATCAAGGCGCTGGCTTCCGCCTGCTCGGCGGTAGAGCCCTTGCCGAAGCTTCCGCCCGTCAATCCTTCCCTGAGCGCGTCGACGTGGAGCGCCGGCCCGGAAAAATTGTGGCCGGCGAAGTAATTCGTATTCAGCGGCAGATCGGCTTCGATCCGCTCCAGTTTCTTGACGACGCCGGTGAGCGGGCTGACATGCTTGCGGAAGCGCGCCACCGTCGCGCGCGATGACACCGTGCGGAATCCTCCGCTTGTCATCGTCAGCTTGAGCCCGGGTCCGAGCTCGATTGGCGTCGGCGCACGGCGCGGGTCTCGCAACTTCTTGCTGCCGCAGGTCGGGCACTGCGGACGATGCGCTACATAGTGCTTGACGGTCGTCGAACCGAGCAAATCGTGACTGACGATGTGATTGTTCAGGTCGGTACGAAAACCGCTAGCGATCGCCTTGGCGACTTCAAGCGCGGCAAACGGAATCGCGCCCTGACCAAGGGGGCTGCGCGCCAGCGGCGAGGCGGAGACCACATGCGCATCGGTGCGATCGAGGAATCCCTTGACCTCGCGATTGCGGATCATGCGATCGAACAAACATGTCCAGCATGGGCCCTTGCCCGGATTGAGCACGGGTCCGACGAGCGGAAAAGCGCCGGAGGGCTGGGCCAGCAGCCAAAGCGTGCCGTCAGACACCCGTTGTTCGTTCAATTTAGCAAGGCGCCGCTCAAGATAATCGTTGGTCAGCGTGATGGTCAGATCGGCCGCGCGACCGGTGACAACGCGGACGCCGAGTTCGCTGAGCGCTTTCGTGAACTCTTTGGCGCCATGAACGTCGATGGCTTCAATCCGCACGCGGCAATTGGCGAGGTTTTGCTCGGCCATGCCAGGCGGCAAGCCGAGGCTCGCCCAATAGCCGGCCTGAACGCTGTTTGAAGTGGCAGACGCCTCGACGACGTATTGTCGCTCGATCAGGCGCTTGAGCGCTTCTTCGACCTTCTCGGGCGGAAAACGTTTTCCGAGCTCGATCACGAGCTGTTGCAGGCTTTTCCCGCCTTTGCCGATCATGGTGGCCAGCGCGCAGTAGAGCTCGCCGTGCAGGAAGAATTTGCGATCTTCGGAATAGAGGCAGACCTGGTCCGGCGGCAGCACGTAGACCGTGAAATTCGGTGCGAACTGCGCGATGTCCTTGGCAACGCGGCGGCCCGGAGTGACCTTGCGCTTGGCTTTGGACGGAACGGTCTTGCGTTTTGTTTTCATGATCTAGCACACGAGTCTTGCCTGCAACGCCGGCCTGCAAATGCAGATTTTTCCTGGATCGGGAGTATCCCTCAATCCAATCGGCGAGCGGCATGTTTTAGTGAGGCGGGAATTCAGCGTGATCGGGACGCGCCAAAAGATCGTTGCGAACGACACCGGAAGTACACATGCATAGGCCGGGTCGACGGTGTCGATCCCGGCCAGGATTGTTGGTGTCGATCACGCGAAGCAGATGACCCCGCTTAGCACCAGCGGCAGGAGCCCCAGGATGCGCAGCAGCCGCCGACCCAGCCGACTCCGCAACCGCATCCGCGGCCACAGCCACGGCAACCGCGGCAGCCACGGCAACCGCCACAACCACGACAGCCGCAGCCACGGGCGAGCTGAATGTTGCCATCCTTCGCCGCAGCGGTGCTCTCTTTGTCGAAGACATAGAATGTGGCGAGGCTGACGTCAGCGATTTCTTCTTCGCCGAGCGTGATCTGCTGATTAGGCGTATAGTTCGTCGTTTGAGTTGCGTCGTTGGCCGGCACAGCTGCTGCTGACGCGCCGCCTACCATCGAAAAGGTCAAGCCGGCTGCGCCCAAGGCCGGTAGAGCGGCCTTAACGCGCTTCGAAGTTTGCTTCTGTCGTGCCATTATTCGATCCTCCATTTTCTCGCAAGCGGTTCGAGTAGAATAACCCTACTGCATGGGTAGACCCCCCGCAAGCTGAGGAGGTCTCACGAAGTCCCGAAAGCCCCTTCAATGGCCAAGATTTCATATTTATGAACGGCGCTTGAATCGCCTTTTATTCATGCTCTATTCATCATCCCCGGGATCGGAAAAATCCGGTATTGCCTTCTGGAATCCTTTGGCCGCGTGCGGAGCAGCATCAGAATTCTTCGAGACCCCAAGCGTCGGAGAAATGAGTTGTTGGTTATGTCCACTTGTCGACCAAGAGACCGGACTTGCGCACCTTCTTGCGCCGGAGCTGACCGGCCGTTACGGCTGGACCGGTGCCTCTGGATTTTGCAGGCGCGAACGGAGAAGCAGATTTGGCCCACGATCCCGGATATTTCGCCTGGTACGAACTGATAACGACTGATGTGGCTGCTGCTGCAACCTTCTATCGCGACGTGATCGGTTGGGTGACGCAGGAAGCATCGACGCCGCAGTTCCCTTATGTATTGTTTATGGCAGGTGAGGCTCAGGCGGCTGGTCTGACGGCGTTGCCCGAAGAGGGCCGCAAAATGGGTGCGATGCCGAGGTGGATGGGGTATGTCGGCGTGAGGGATACGCACGCCGCGGCCGATCAGATCAAACGCCTTGGCGGGGCGGTTTATGTGCCGCCCACCGACACCAACATTGGCCGGATTTCGGTCGTGGCCGACGCCCATACCTCAACATTTGGGTTGATCGACAGCCTACAAGTGGCGCCACAGCTTCCAACTGATTCCAGCAAACCTGGCCGGATCGGATGGCATGAGCTTTTTGCTGCCGACCTCGATGCGGAGGTTGCGTTCTACTGCAAACTGTTCGGTTGGCAGAAAGCGGACAACGGGAATCACATGGCCGATGCCTACGTGTCGTTGTCCGTTGACGGGCAGGTGATCGGGGGCGCGTTCAAAAAACCCCCCAAGGGATCGCCGCCATTCTGGCTCTTCTATTTCAATGTCGAGGATCTGGATGCCGCGGCAGAGCGCGTGCAAGCGGGAGGCGGCCAGATTTCTTATAACAATGAAGACTTGCCTGGTGGTCTTTCTGTCGCCCACTGCGTCGACCCGCAGGGCGCGTCGTTTGCCCTTCAGGGAAAGAAGGGCCACACCGCGAAAGTCGGCTGGAGCACGGAGTGGCAGGGATTTTCCTCGCGCGGACAACTGGTCGCTCCAAAGCCGCGGCCGAAATCCGAAAGCTGAACGAGAGCGCCTCGCGATGGCCGTCAGGCCGGCTTCGGCGCTGGCGCCTTGGCCGGCTTATCCTGCCGCTTCGACCATGAGATGTAGTAGGCGACGACGGTCATGATCGCTATTCCGGTGATGCTGACAAAAAGCTGCGCGAACAGCGAGCCCGAACTCAGCATCAGCTCGAAATGTCCGACAAAGGACAGGAAGACGCCGACGCAGAATACGGCCAGTGACTGCTGGCCGCAGACAATCACGGGATCAAATCCTTTCCACTCCAGCGCGGGCCAATCCTTCGGTATGAAGCGAATGACGAGGATGACGATCATCACAAAATGGATGAAGCGATAGGGCGCGAGATTGGTCTTGTCGTTCGGGTTGAATGTCGCAAAGAGCCAGTGCGGGAACATGTTGCCGAAATCCGGAAACCGGCCCGCCATGGTCATCACCAGCGCAAACAAGAGATAAGCGATACAGACCCAGAGCGTGATCGGAGAATCGATCAGCCAACGGTTGCTTCTGGCGCCGCCAAGTGCGCACCATGAACCGAACACAAACAGCACTTGCCAGCAGTACGGATTAAAATACCAGGTCCCGGCAGGATAGGCCTGAAAATTCCAGCCGAAATGCCGGGCCGTCAACCACAACAGGATCGAAGCAAGCATCGTCAGATTGGGTTGCCGCAACATGATCCAGAGAACCGGCGGAAAAAATCCCATCAGAACGATGTAGAGCGGCAGCACGTCGAGGTTGACGGGCTTGAACTTCAGCAGCAAGCCCTGGCGCAACGTCTCGGTCGCCTGATCGACCAATCCTGCAACATTGAACTCGTTGATGATCTCTGAATCGCCGAAGCGCAGCGCCAGATAGCTGATCGAGGCGATGTAGATCACAAACAGAATGATGTGGGCGACGTAAAGCTGCCAGACGCGTTTGGTCAAACGGGTGGCGCCGACGATAAAGCCGCGGTCCAGCATCATCCGCGCGTAGACGAACGAGGCCGTATAGCCTGAAATGAACACGAAGAGGTCGGCTGCATCGCTGAAACCGTAGTTCCGCGTGGTGACCCAGTTCACGACATTGTCCGGAATATGATCCAGAAAAATCGCCCAGTTGGCGACGCCACGGAACAGATCGAGCCGGAGGTCGCGTCCTTTTTCAGGCAGAGTGGCGTTAATTTTCATGGGCGGCGTTTTCGATGTGATGCGTCCGTGGCGGACAGGGCGGCGGCGGGCAATGGGTCTTGTCGCCCGGCGAGATTGTCACCGGACGACATAATGAATATACCATTTCGGCGGATGTTACATCAAAGGCTGGAGAATCAGCGATCTAGCTTTGGGACAGGAATTTTGCGTGATCCCCGGCTAATTTCGGCCTGCTCCATTCAGTGCTCTCTCCATCGAACGCTCCTAAAAGGGTCCGACCTCCATGACCGCCCGTATTTTCAAGCCTGCTAAAAACGCCATGCAATCCGGCAAGGCCAAGACCAAGGATTGGCAGCTCGACTATGAACCGGAGCAGCCGCGTTTCGTCGAGCCTCTGATGGGTTGGACCAGTTCTGGCGACATGAAGCAGCAGGTGACGCTTCACTTTGAGACCAAGGAGGAGGCAGTCGCCTATTGTGAGCGCGAGGGCATCGCCTACCAGGTGTTCGAACCAAAACAACCGGCGCATCGGCAAGTCGCCTACGCCGATAATTTTGCATTTCGCCGCGGCGAGCCTTGGACCCACTAGAAATTGGATCCACCCGAAACGCGAATCCGCTGGAAATCGGATTCTCTGCCGGAGATCGGGTGGAGAGGGTTTTTGCCGGCGACCGGCCTGAAACCGTACATCAAGATTAGGTCTTAAGGCGCTGACTTAACAATATTTTTTGGCCGAACCTGTTAGTAGGCCGTTTTGCCGGTTGCGCAAGCCGCCAGCACGATGACACGATGGCAAGCCCAGCTCGCACAGATTGCGGCGCATCACAAAATTGCCGGAAGCCATGCCGCTCCAATCCAGTATCGATCCCGCCTCATCCGACTTTGCTCGCAATGCCGAGGCAATGCGGACGCTGGTCGCCGACCTCCGCGAGAAGCTCAATCAAGTGGCCGGCGGCGGCGGCGAGGCCTCGCGCCGCAGGCATACCTCGCGGGGCACGATGCTGGCGCGCGAGCGAGTCGATCTCCTGATCGATCCCGGCACTGCCTTTCTCGAACTGTCACCCTTGGCGGCTTACGACCTCTATGGCGGGGATGTGCATTCGGCGAGCATCGTCACCGGGGTGGGACGGATTTCGGGACGCGAATGCGTGATCGTCGCCAACGACGCCACCATCAAGGGCGGCACCTACTACCCGATGACGGTGAAGAAACATCTGCGGGCCCAGGACGTCGCCCGGCAAAACAATCTTCCTTGCGTTTATATGGTCGACTCCGGCGGCGCATTCCTGCCCCAGCAGGACGAGATCTTCCCGGACGAGCGGCATTTCGGCCGCATCTTTTACAACCAGGCGCAGATGTCGTCGCTCGGCATCCCGCAGATCGCGATCGTGATGGGGTCTTGCACAGCCGGCGGCGCCTATGTTCCGGCGATGTCGGATGAGAGCATCATCGTGCGTAATCAGGGAACGATTTTTCTCGGCGGACCGCCGCTGGTCAAAGCCGCAACCGGCGAGGTGGTAACGGCGGAGGAGCTCGGTGGTGCCGACGTCCATTCGCGGCAGTCGGGCGTGACCGATCACTACGCGCAAAACGATTCGCATGCGATCGGCATTGCACGGCGGATCGTCGCCACGCTGAAGCCGCCGGTGCGGGCACATCTGAACATGCGCGAACCACGCGAGCCAAACTTTGCACCTAAGGAAATCTACGGCGTGGTGTCCGCCGACGGCCGCAGGCCTTTCGACGTTCGCGACATCATCGCGCGGCTGGTGGACGGTTCGGAATTCGACGAATTCAAAAAACTCTACGGCCAGACGCTGGTTTGCGGATTCGCGCATATCTGGGGTTATCCGGTCGGCATCATCGCCAACAACGGCATCCTGTTCAGCGAGAGTTCGCTGAAGGGCGCGCACTTCATCGAACTGTGCTGCCAGCGAAATATTCCGCTGGTGTTTCTTCAGAACATCACCGGCTTCATGGTCGGCAAGAAATACGAAGCCGGCGGCATCGCACGCGATGGCGCCAAGCTCGTGACAGCGGTTGCCACCGCCAACGTCCCGAAATTCACCGTCGTGATTGGCGGCTCCTACGGCGCCGGCAATTACGGCATGTGCGGACGCGCCTACAGTCCGCGCTTCCTCTGGATGTGGCCGAATGCGCGCATCTCGGTGATGGGCGGCGAGCAGGCTGCAATGGTTTTGAGCCAGGTCCGGCGCGACAATATCGAGGCCAAGGGCGAAACCTGGTCAGCCGCGGAAGAGGAGAAATTCCAGGCGCCGATCCGCGCCCAGTACGAGAAGCAGGGCAGCCCTTACTACGCGACGGCACGGCTCTGGGACGATGGCGTGATCGATCCCGCCGATACGAGGCTGGTGTTGGGACTCGGGCTTTCCGCCGCAACCAATACGCCGATCGAGCCGACGAAATTCGGCCTGTTCAGGATGTGATGATGGACCGGTCAAAACTCTACCGGCGATTTCACACGCTCCTGATCGCCAATCGCGGCGAGATCGCCGTGCGCGTGATCCGTACCGCCAAGGCAATGGGCCTGCGTACGGTAGCGGTCTATTCAGAGGCCGACCGTGGCGCCATGCATGTGGCTGTAGCTGATGAGGCCGTTCTGCTCGGCCCCGCGCGCGCGCGCGACAGCTATCTCAACATCGAGCGAGTGATTGAGGCGGCGCGTAAAAGCGGCGCCGAAGCGATCCATCCCGGCTATGGTTTCTTGTCGGAAAATGCGGATTTCGCCAAAGCCTGTCTCGACGCGGGGTTGGTCTTTGTCGGTCCGACGGCCGAGATGATGCAGGCGATGGGCTCCAAATCGGGCTCCAAGCTGCTGATGGAAAAGGCGGGCGTCCCGTTGGTGCCGGGCTATCACGGCGAGGCGCAGGACGACGCTACGCTGGCGGCGGCCGCCAAGAAGATCGGCTTTCCGGTTCTGGTGAAGGCCTCCGCCGGCGGCGGCGGCCGCGGCATGCGCGTCGTGCGGGCGGCAAGTGAGTTGATGGCTTCCGTCGAGAGTGCCAAGCGCGAGGCCAAGGCCGCATTCGGAGACGATCGCGTGCTGATCGAAAAGCTGGTCGAAAACCCGCGCCATATCGAGGTGCAGGTGATCGGCGACAGCCATGGCAACCTGCTGTCGCTGTTTGAGCGCGAATGCACGCTCCAGCGCCGCCACCAGAAGGTGATCGAGGAGGCGCCGTCGCCGACGCTCGATCCGGCCCGGCGCGAGGCGGTTTGCGCTGCCGCGCGGAAAGCCGCCGCAGCCGTCGGCTATGTCGGCGCCGGCACCATCGAGTTCGTCTCCAACGGCAAAGACGTGTTCTTCATCGAGATGAACACGCGGCTGCAAGTCGAACATCCCGTGACCGAAATGATCACGGGCATCGACCTTGTCGAATGGCAGTTGCGGGTGGCTGCCGGCGAAAAGTTGCCGATGACGCAGGCGCAAATCACGCTTCAAGGCCACGCCATCGAAGCGCGGGTCTATGCGGAAAATCCCGACAAGAACTTCATGCCTTCCGTGGGCACGATACGAAGCTGGCGCATGGCCGAACCGTCGGCGGGTTTGCGTATCGATGCCGGTTACCGCGAGGGCGATACGGTCTCGCCGCATTACGATGCCATGCTGGCCAAAGTGATCGCGTGGGCGCCGACGCGCGATATTGCCATCGACCGTCTCAACCACGCGCTTGAGGAATCCGACGTGCGCGGCGTCGTCACCAATATTCCGTTTTTGGCTGCTCTGGTCGGCCACCCTGCAGTACGGGCGAACGCGATCGATACCGGCTTCATCGAACGCGAGCTGAAAGCGCTTACCGCCGAGCCAAAGCCGCCGCAGGATCTCGAATTCGCCACGGCCATTGCTGCGATCCTCCATAGGGAAGCCAAAGCCGCCGAGGACCAGAAGACGTCGCCCTGGGCAATAGCGGGCTGGATGCCGGTTGGCCGGCGTCAAAGGGTGTTTACGTTCCGGCAGGGTCATGGAAGCGAGCACAAAGTCACATTGCATTATGGCAAGGGCCCCGCGACGCTTGCCATCGACGGGCGCGAGATCGGCTTTGATGCCGTGCCCGGCGTCACCGGAGGTATTGATCTCACGTTGCACGGGATCAGATCGCAGGTCGTGGCGATCGTTGAGGGCCACGAGCTGTACTTGCGGACGCGCAATGGTCGCTTTGAACTCCATTGGGTCGATCCGTTCGGCGGCGACGATGAGGAGCAGGTCGGCGAGGATCGGATTGTTGCGCCTTTGCCCGGGACGGTCGTGGCGTTACTGGCGGAGGTTGGGGCGAAGCTGGAGAAGGGTGCGCCGATCCTGACACTGGAAGTCATGAAGATGGAACAGACGCTGCGGGCGCCGTTTGCGGGCGTGCTGAAGGCCATCAAGTGCAAGGTCGGCGATATCGTCGGCGAAGGCGTCGAACTGGCCGAAATCGAACCGGCTGGCGGGTAGCAGGTAGGTTGCCATGAACGATCAGGTGCGCATCGTCGAAGTCGGCCCGCGTGACGGCCTTCAGAACGAGAGGACGCCGGTCAGTGTTGAGGGGCGGGTTGCCTTTATCGATGCGCTTCTGGCAACGGGACTGCACACGGTCGAGGTCGGCGCGTTCGTTTCGCCGAAAGCCATTCCGCAGATGGTAGGTTCAGACGAAGTGTTGCGACGCGTCAGCCACCACACAGGTGACGAATTTCACGTGCTGGTCCCGAACGAGAAAGGCTATGAAGCCGCGCGCGCAGCCGGCGCCAAGGTCATTGCTGTGTTCGGCTCGGCCTCGGAAGGTTTTTCGCGCGCCAACATCAATTGCTCGGTCGCCGAATCCATCGAGCGCTTCAAGCCGGTGATTGCACGCGCCAAGGCCGACGGCATCAAGGTCCGCGGCTATATTTCCTGCGTTCTCGGCTGCCCCTATGACGGTGAGATCAGGCCGCAGGCGGTGGTCGACGTTGCAAAAGTCCTCTGGGACCTTGGCTGCTACGAGGTCTCGCTCGGCGACACGATTGGCGTTGGCACGCCAAAGAAGGCGCGCGCGTTGCTGCGGACCGTCGCGGGCCATGTGCCGATGGCGCATCTGGCGATGCATTTTCATGACACGTACGGCCAGGCGCTCGCCAATCTCTACGCCGGCATGGAAGAGGGCGCGCGCGTGATCGATTCCGCGGCCGGCGGTCTTGGTGGATGCCCCTACGCGCCGGGCGCCACCGGCAATGTTGCGACCGAGGACGTCGTCTACATGCTGGAAGGCTTAGGCGTCGCCACCGGCGTCGATATGACAAAGCTTGTCGAGGCGACCAACGAGATCAGCAAGCTGATCGGCCGACCGCCGCTGAGCCGAGTCGCCGCCGCGCTCAATGCGAAGCGATTGGCGAGCAAGCGATAACGATCGTCAGCTCACTTGCTTCCGTCCGGCCCCATCACAAGGTCCGGAAAACCGGTCGCGATGTCAGGCACGAAGCACAGGATCAGGACCGCTACCATCATCAGAAGCACGAACGGCAGGGTGCCGAAAATGACGTCGCGCAGCGGGATGTCCGGGGCGACGTTGCGGATGACGAAAATATTCAGCCCGACCGGCGGGTGAATCAGGCCCATCTCCATGACAATGGTCATGACGATACCGAACCAGATGATGTCGAAATGGGCGGCCCGAAGCGGCGGCAGGATGATCGGCGCCGTCATCAGGATGATCGACACCGGCGGCAGGAAAAAGCCGAGCACCACGACCATGACCAAAATCGCGGCCAGCAACTCCCAGCGCGGCAGATGCATCGCGACGATGGATTCGGCTGCCGATTGCGAGATGTGAAGATAGCTCATCACGTAGGAATAGAGCAGCGACATGCCGATGATCAGCATCAGCATGGTAGATTCGCGGATCGTCGAGGTCAGGATTGGCGCAAGGTCGGAGGGCCGCCACACGCTGTAGATCAAAGCGATCAGGACCAGCGCCAGCAGACCGCCAAGGCCGGCGGTTTCCGATGGCGTCGCATAGCCGCCGTAAAGCGCGATCATCACGCCGGTCAACAACAGCACGAACGGCAGAACCCGCGGCAATGAGCTGAAACGCTCGGCCATGGTGAATTCTTCGTGGACCAGGATCGCCGATTCCGCGCCGGTCTTGTCGTAGGCCGCGCTGGCCGCCGCGTACTCTTTGCGGAAGCGCATCACCGCATAGATTCCAAACAGCGTAACCAGCAGCAGGCCGGGTCCGATGCCGGCGAGAAACAGCCGACCGAGCGATTTCTCCGAGGCAACCGCAAACAGGATCATGGTGATCGAAGGCGGCAGTAGAATGCCGAGCGTGCCGCCGGCGGCGATGATGCCGGCGGCGAAGCCGCCCGAATAGCCGCGCTTGCGCATTTCGGGAATGCCGGCCGAGCCGATTGCCGAGCAGGTCGCTGGCGAGGATCCGGCCATGGCCGCGAACAGCGCGCAGGCAAATACGTTGGCGACGCCCAAGCCACCGGGGACGCGGTGCAGCCAGGCATGCAGTGCGGAGTAGAGGTCCTGGCCGGCGCGGGACTTGCCGATCGCCGCGCCCTTGAGGATGAAAAGCGGGATCGACAGCAGCGTGATCGAGGCCATTTCCTCGTAGACGTTCTGGGTCACGGTATCGAGCGAAGCCGCCGGCATGTAGATGCCCATGAAGACAACGGCGACGGCACCGAGCGCAAAAGCGATCGGCATACCGGAAAACATCGCAAACAGCGTCGCGACTCCGTAAGAGACGCCGATTCCAAAAACAGTCATCGGCGGGAAGCTCCGGCAATCGGTACGATGAGTTGCAACAGGATCTGTACGCACAAGAGCGTCATGCCAAGTGCCATCAGGCCGTAAGGAATGTCGAGCGGCGGCGACCACATCGAGTTCGAGACCTGGCCGTCGTCCCACGCTTCATAGGCCAGCGTCCAGGATTTCCAGGCAAAGAACATGCAGAAGGCGAGGCTTGCGAGGTCGACCAGCCATAGACGGATGCGGTTGGCGAGCGGCGACAACAGCCCGACCAAAGCTTCGATTCCGATATGGCCGCGCTGCTGCTGGACGTAGGCCGAGGTCATGAAGGTGGCGCCGACCAGCAAAAACACAGCGGCTTCATCTTGCCAGTAGTTCGGACTCTGGAACAGCGCGCGCGCAATTACGCTGAAGCTGAGTACGCCGCACGCACCGATCAGCGCGAGCGAGGCGAGAACCAGGATGATGCGGTTGCACCAGGCAAGCGCATATTCCAGCGCCGCGACAAGCACAGGGCTGGTCGCGGCAACCGGCGCGGTGGTTCGATCCTGAAGCGGACCGTGCATCATGCCGAGACGTCGGATGCGAGTTTCAGCAACTTGGCGGCGGTTGCCGTTTTGGCACCGTAATCCTTCCATGCGGTATCGCGGGCAATGTCGCGCCACTTGTTGACGGTTGCGACGTCGAGTTCACTGACCTTGGCGCCGGCCTTGGCGTAAACCTTCGCCACTTCCGCATCATCCGCCTGTGCGCCCTTGCGGCCGAAGGCTTCCATTTCCACGCCGAGCGCCAGAATGGTGTCCTGATGGTTTTTCGGCAAGGCATCGAAGATCGACTTCGACATCAGAAGCGGCTCCAGCATGAACCAGTAGGAGGCTTTCGCGCCCGAGGTCAGCGCTTTGGCGACTTCTTCAAGCCGGAAGGAAATCAGGCTGGTGGAGGAGGTGATGCCGGCGTCGCATGCGCCGGTCTGCATCGCGGCGTAGATCTCGTTCGACGGCACCGACAGCACCGCTGCTCCCGCCGTCTGAAGCACCATATCCATTTCCCGCGAACCGCCGCGGACCTTTAGCCCCTTGACATCTTCGGGCGACACGATCGGCCGCGAGCGGCTGGCGACACCGCCGGCCTGCCAGACCCAGCTCAGGATGATAATGCCCTTGTCGGCGAGGAAATCGGTGAGCGCCTTGCCGACAGCGTTTTTCTTCCAGCTCATGCCCTGATCGTAGGTCGAGACCAGGCCGGGCATCAAAGCGATGTTGGTTTCCGGCAATTCACCGCCGGCGTAGGGCAGGGGGTAAAGGCTGATATCGAGCGCGCCTTTGCGCATGGCGGAGAACTGCGCATTGGTCTTGACCAGCGAGGAGTTCGGATAGACGTCGGCCGTAATCTCGCCGCCGGTGCGCTTGGCCAATTCGGCCGCGAACACCCGGCACAGCCGATCGCGGAAATCACCGCTGTCGATCGAGCCGCCGGGGAATTGATGCGAGATCTTGATCGTGGTGGCAGCCTGGGCCGAGCCCATTCCGAAGCGCAGGATAGCTGGCGCGGCAAGCGTGGATGCAAGGATGTGGCGACGCGTGTACATGTTAACCCTCCCTGGGCGATGCTGGGGCAATTTCACGGGATTTTCCGGACGGAGCTAAGGAATTAAGACATCCTAACCCGTCTTTTCCCCCAATGGATGTCATCGAAAAGTCTGAGACGAGCAGGCGCATACTGGTGCGCTGCAAACTGTGGCAAAATTGCTGGAGCCGCCAGCTTATTTCAAATTTTAGGAAGATAGAGCCGACCCCGGTGGCCAAATGCGTGTCACAGGGCAAAACTTTTTTCAATGCCGCGTAACGACGGCCAGGACGAAAGCGTCAATACGGTTAGCGGCTCGAGCCGCCATTAACCGGTTTTCCAGGTCTTCCAAAAGGAATCCATCAATGACCATCAGCACCCGTATCGCGCTTGGAGTTTCGGCCGCGGCACTCTCGCTCAGCCTGGCGCTTACCCCTGTCGCCTTCGCTCAAGACTCGATGAAGAAGGACGACGGTATGAAAAAGGACAGCATGTCCAAGGACAGCATGAAAAAGGACACGATGTCCAAGGATGGCATGAAGAAGGACGACGGCATGATGAAGAAAGATGACGGCATGATGAAAAAGGACAGCATGTCGAAGTAGTCCTCCGGATACGAGCCGGCAGGCTCGCCCGGAAGGGCGGGCCTGTTGTGTTTCCGCGGTTCACCGCTGCAGTGCACTGTGCCGTTCTGCGGCCCCATGACGCATCGGTTCATGCTGTCGAACCTCGGTTTCCGTTCGCGGGGATAATTCTGAGGGACGACCCATGAGCCTCCGTTCGGCGCTACGTCTTGCAGCAGTCGCCCTCTTGCTGGGGCCAGCCTTGACCGCGATGGCGTCTGCGCAGGAAGCGATGCAGCTCGACCTGGAGTTCAGGAACTCGTTGTTGCGGGGACCCGCGCCACGGGAGCAGGGGGAAGCGCGCTATCTCCAGCAAAGGCAGATCGACGTCGTCAGGCACCACCCCAGACGGCACCGACAAGGCAAGGTGTGATCGGCGATTGAACGGGCCCTGACGATCCCGGCAGGGCAGCGGCCCCGGCGTCGAAAAATGACGCCGGGATCAGCAGCCCCGGCAGATCGACGAGATCATTTTGTTAACCTTCGCCTCTTCACGGTCTACGGCAGGATTGGTGCCGAGTAGAGGTCCCTTCTGAGGCCCGCTGCCGAAGCCGCTTGACGAGAGGGCGGTGCCCAACGAGTTGGTCCCTGGCGCGCCGACGCGCTCGCCGGACGCGCCGCCGCTACCGATACTGCTGGCACTGGATGAATGGTGCGAACCCATACCGCCGCCACGGGCAAACGCAGCCGAGCCGGAGAGGCCGATACAAACGACGACACAAAGAACGACGAGGTTTTTCATGCTGAGACTCCTGTATGGAATAACGCAAGCACTCGACTGACGTTCGGTGGTAAACCGAATTTTATACTTCGGCACCTGCCGCGATGCGAGTAGCCGTCGAGCCGCATTAACAGGTCGGCGGCTGCAATCCAGGCGAACTAGCTCGTCGCCACCGATGGCGACTCAAGTCACCAAACCGTGACACGCGGGCGTTCTGGAAACTCCGGCACGGCTGTGAACGGCGGGAGCGGCGCCGTTGGGCGCCGCGCAAAATGGAGGCAATCAGCCGCGCACGAGACACCATCCTGTCCGAGCGCACACCCCGCCGGAGGCCCGGATCGATTGCGCCTTCGCGGGGTGGCAAACAGCTTATGGCGGCAGCGACTTTTTCAACTCGACGGCGAGCCCGGACGTGTCAGCAGCAACCTCTGGCGTGATACTCCAGGCGGCTATCGCCAACAGCATAAACATGATCGCAAGGGTCAATGCGCTGACGCTTGCCGCAAGGTAACGTTTCGACGCTTTGTACATAGAGTGCTCACGCTGCAATCCTCCCCAGGGCCAGCGGTTACCGGCCTCACCGAGTCGCGGGGCAAGTTCGTGGCAGGCGAGCGGCTATTTTCCGGCTTGTTTCCGATGCCGCCAAGGCGGCTAGATAAGGCGGCTAGATAAGGCGGTTGGAACGGTCAGGAGATTTTCCATGCCTTGGGAGGAGAATGGCGGGAGGCGGCGGGATTCGAATCTGCAACCCAGGGAATAGAGAATGAGTCACGGACCAACGCGGCCTGCCGGCGCGCAACGACATGCGCCGATTCCCTCCTGCGGAGGCTTTATCGCCCGGCGCAGTCGAGATCGCTCACGCCAATAGAAGCCGACTCTGAGGTCGCCACCCACGCCGGACGGGGGCAGTCCTAATCTGGGCTCAAGCTACAGCGGCCCTATCGGCAGACCGGGCTGATTTTACAGATCGTCTTCCGCGTCTTCGGTTTCGTCTAGCTCTTTGTCCAGCTCTTCCTGCTCCAGTTCCTCGATGGCGACGTCGATGACTTCGATCGCCCGCTGAACCTCAACGAGGCCGTGGATCGCATTCTCGGGAACGTCGCCTGGAGCGGCGATGGTTTGAGCCAACGTGAGGCGCTTGGTGACGAGGGCTTCGCGTGCGTTCATCAGGTGCTGGATATCGTCATCGGCCATCGCGTTGCTCCTAGCTTTCTCGCCAGTTTTAGCAACAGCTTGTGTCGCGGGTATGTCGCATCTGGCCGGCAAGGACGATCTTGGCGCCGGCCAGATGGGTCACTATGCGACGCCGGCGCCCGGTTGCTGCGTCCAGGACTTGTGAAGATCTGGCCAAGGCTGCTTTCTGATTCAAGCAGTCAGGAACTTTGTCAGGATCTTGACGGTCTCGTTGGGATTCTCCTCGGGGAAAAAGTGACCGCCGGACAAGGACTGACCCTGCACGTTGTTAGCCCATTTCCGCCAGATCCCTAGAGCACCGCCGTCTTTCTCATAAAACGTATCGAGCGGACCGCCTTTCGCCCAGAGGTGAAGCATCGGGCACGAGATCTTTTTGCCATCCGCCACATCCTTTTTATCGTGCTCGATATCTATGCCTGCGGCCGCGCGATATTCCTCGCAGATCGCATGAACCCTCTCCGGATCTCGGTATGTCTCTAGATACTCGGCCTTGATTGTTTCATCGAAAGTGCCTCCGCCGAACGGATTATCGAACACGGCGTCGGGAGCCCCGAGCAAGTATTTCTCTGGAAGCGGCGACTTTTGCGACAGGAGAGCCCATGGCCAATAGGTCATGGCAAACTTGGAATCCGCGTGTCCCCAGGCTTCCGAGATCGGGATCACGTCGAATACGGCGAGACGCTGTACCTTTTCCGGATGGTCCAGCGTGAGACGGTAGGAGACGCGGCCGCCGCGATCGTGCCCAACCAGGTCGAACTTCGGGAATCCGAGGTTCTCCATGACTGCGACCAGTTCGCTCGCCATCGCCCGCTTTGAATAAGGGAAATGATCTTCGGCCGAGGTCGGAGAACCACTGCGCCCATAGCCACGGAGATCCACGCATATGACCGTGTGGTCGTTGGCAAGCTGCGGCGCTACGTATCGCCACATCAGGCTGGTCCGCGGAAAGCCATGCACCATGAGCACTGGCGATCCCTTGCCGTAGCGCCTGACAAAGATAGTGCTGCCACCGACTTTTACTTCGATCGGTTCAAATTGATCGGACTGGGCGACGGGTTGAGCGGCTGCACTTCGTGGCAAGATCGCCGACGTCAAGGCAGCGCCCGAAGCCGCTGTGATCGTGCGGAGCAAGGTGCGACGTTCGATGTCTGTGTGATCTGTCATCTGTCCTGATCTCCCTGATGATTGCCGGCCCTATAGAGCTCGACTTGATGGAGCCGGGTTTGAACCGTCCCGCCGCAGGTGGGCGACTCATCGGTCTCGAATTCGTGCGCCTAAACCGTCCGGTTGGAACTCTCTTGAAAAGCGTTCGCGGCGGTTAGACATCGGCGACGCCGGCGATCAACCATGTTGCTGTTTGTTATTCGGATGCTTGGTCGAGCCGTTGACGGCCCGTTGGATCATTCCGACGACCAGCTCTGGCGCGGTGATCAGCGATGCATGGTCGACCTTGGCCGACTGAACCTGCGCACCCATTCGGTGGGCCAGGAATTGCTGGGTCGCCGGGTTGATCATCCGGTCCTCCTCAGCAATGAGGTACCATGAGGGCTTGGTCTTCCATAACGGCTTGGGAGCCTTTTCCTGGATAGCCGCCACGGCAATCGGACGCTGCGCTGCTGCGAGAAGCCGGGCCTGCTCAGGCCGCGCATTCTGGCACCAGGCGGGGCCAAATCGATCGTCGGGAATCCACAGGTACCCGTGACTGTCAGGCGCCAGTTTCGGCAGCTCCGGGGATGGCTTGTCGCGATAAAATACTTCCGCGACGGTCTCGCCCTCGTCGGGAGTGAGGGCTGAAATAAAGACCAGCGACTGAACTCGTTCATTGGTGCACGCGGCGACCACTGCGCCGGAGTAGGCATGTGCCACAAGAACGACCGGTCCGTCGGTCCGCTCCAGCGCACGCTCGAGCGCGGCGATGTCATCCGATAGTGATGTCAGCGGGATGGGAGCCGCGATTGTCTTTAGTCCCCTGGACTGAAGCGGCGCGATGACACGAGCCCAGCCTGAACCGTCGGCCCAGGCGCCGTGAACGAGAACAACGCTGACGTCTGCACCTCTAGACTCCGTGTTGAGTGCAACATGGTCAAAAGGATTTTTCTTCGCGCCAGTCTGAGCCGTTGCTAGATCGGTCATGCCAAGCTGGGTGGTGGCTACCGTCATGGCTGCAGCGCTAAGAAGGCGCCGGCGACGCTGATCTATTTTTTCTGACATCAATTCTCCGTTCTTGCGAAATGTTGCTGCTCTAGCGCGCAAGAGCTCGATGGTTGTTTTCCGATAGCGGATGCATTGGGCGTTTGCTGTCTGTGATTTGACGGGAGTTTTCTCATCTTGCGGAGATCTTGACGCCTTTGCTGAGCGCCAAAGATCGATGTCCGTGTCATCAAGCGTGGAGAGATTCGCGGCAGCGACTGCGTGCCGGCTAACCTGCGGCCATCTCTGGTTGCAACTGGGCTGCACGTTCCGAACAATTCGCCGAAAATAGCAAGAATGAGAAAATCGCTCGTTCTTTATGCATAGAGGGCAGCACCGAATAGCACTTCAATATGATTGAGGTCAGCCCGGGCGTCGGGTAGGCTCGCCCCAGGTCTGGTTTGGAAGTGTCCCTTAATGCCAGAAAATTTCGAGCGAAAATTTCCTCGGCGCGACCTGTTTCGTTTAGCGATGGCCGGCACCGGTGCTGCGCTGGTCGGCTCGCAATTGCCAGAGCCGGCTTCCGCACAATCCGTTGATTTGAAAAACAAGCGTCGCACCCGCTATCAAGCGGATTCTGCGGAAGTGCGTAACTTTTACCGCGTCAACAGCTATCCGACCCGATAGAGGGAAAGTGCGGTGCTCGTAAGGAAGTCTGAAAAGCGTCCCGAGAAGAAAAACGGCGACGTTAAAGCACCGCTGTCAAGCGGCGCGCTAGGACGTCGTGCGTTTCTGAAACGCTCCGGCGTTGTGACTGGAGCGCTCGCAGCGCTTGGCAGTCTTCCATTGACCGGCGTGCGGAAGGCAGAGGGCGGCCCACCGCCGCCCGCGGGTGCGGCAGTTACGACGCGCAAGAATGTCTGCACCCATTGCTCGGTCGGCTGCTCGGTGATCGCTAAAGTCGCCAACGGTGTGTGGATCGGGCAGGAGCCGGACTATGACAGCCCGATTAATCGCGGTTCGCATTGCTGTAAGGGCGCCGCGGTCCGTGATGACGTCCTGAGCGAGCGTCGCCTTCGTTATCCCGTCAAGCTCGTCAATGGCGAGTGGACCCGCGTGTCTTGGGAAACGGCGATCGACGAGATCGGCGACAAGCTGCTCGACATTCGCCAAAAGGCCGGTCCAGATTCGGTCTACTGGCTCGGCTCAGCCAAATTCACCAACGAAGCCGCATACCTCAACCGCAAGCTTGCTGCGTTCTGGGGCACCAACAATTCCGATCATCAAGCACGTATCTGCCACTCCACGACCGTTACCGGCGTAGCCAATACCTGGGGCTACGGCGCGATGACGAACAGCTACAACGACATCCGTAACTCCAAGACCATTCTGGTGATGGGCGGCAACCCGGCTGAGGCCCATCCGGTCTCGTTGCAGCACATTCTGGAAGGCAAGGAGCTTAACCGCGCCAACATGATCGTTGTCGATCCGCGGATGACGCGGACCGCGGCCCACGCCACCGAATATGTGAGGGTGCGTCCCGGCACCCACATCGCCACGATCTACGGCATGCTGTGGCACATTTTCGAGAACGGCTGGGAAGATAAGGAATTCCTGAGCCAGCGCGTTTACGGCGTTGATGAGATTCGAAAGCACGCGGCGAAATGGAATCCCAAGGAGGTCGAGCGCGTCACCGGCCTGCCTGAAGCCCAAGTCAAGCACATCGCCGAACTGTTCGCCAAGCAGAGGCCGGCGACACTGATCTGGGCGATGGGCCAGACCCAATTTACCACCGGGACCGCTAACGTCCGCGCTAGCTGCCTACTCTTGCTCGCAACCGGCAATGTCGGCGTCGCCGGCGGCGGTGCCAACATATTCCGGGGCCACACCAATGTGCAGGGAGCAACCGATCTCGGTCTCGATGTGACGTCATTGCCGCTCTACTACGGTCTGGCGGAAGAAGCTTGGCGGCATTGGTGCCGGGTGTGGGAAGTCGACTACGACTGGATGAAGTCGCGTTTCCCCGACAAGAAGCTGATGGAAACGCCGGGTATTCCGAGCACGCGTTGGTTCGACGCGACGTTGCTGCCCAAGGAACAGGTCAATCAACCGAATCCAGTGCAGGCCATGTTCATCATGGGACATGGCGTCAACACGATCACCCGTATGCCTGAGGCGGTGCGGGGCATCGAGAAGCTCGAACTGCTCGTGGTTTGCGATCCCTATCCTACGGCTTGGTCGGTGCTGTCCGAGCGCAAAAACGGCACCTATCTGCTGCCTGCCTGCACCAGCTTCGAGATGGACGGCTCGCGCACGGCCTCGAACCGCTCGCTGCAATGGGGCGAGCAGATCGTGGAGCCGGTCTTCGAATCGAAGAACGACTACGACATGATGTACATGCTGGCCCGCAAGCTCGGCTTTGCGGACCTGATGTTCAAGAATATCAAGGTCGAGAACGGCAAGGTATCGGCGGAGGACCTGCTGCGCGAGATCAATCGCGGCGGCTGGTCGACCGGCTATTGCGGACAGTCGCCCGAACGGCTCAAGGCGCATATGCGCAACCAGGCCAAGTTCGACCTGGTCACGATGCGGGCGCCAAAGGACGATCCTGAAGTCGGCGGCGATTACTACGGCCTGCCGTGGCCATGCTGGGGAACGCCGGAGTTCAGGCACCCCGGCACGCCGATCCTCTACAACACAAATCTTCCGGTGAAAGAGGGAGGCGCCACGTTCCGAGCCCGGTTCGGGGTGGAGCGGGTCGTCAAGCGCAAAGTGATGGAGAATGGCCAAGAGGTCGAGCGCGAAGATCACGACAATCTGCTCGCCGAAGGCTCTTACTCGGTCGGCTCGGAGATCAAGGACGGCTATCCGGAATTCACGCTTGGCGTTCTGAAGAAATTGGGCTGGGACAAGGATCTGACGCCGCAGGAATTGGAAGTCATCCAGCGCGTCAATCCCGCAAATCCGGATGCCGTATCATGGTCGCTTGACCTGTCGGGCGGGATCCAACGCGTGTCGATCGAGCACGGTTGCTCGCCCTACGGCAATGCAAAGGCGCGCATGATCGCCTGGAACCTTCCTGATCCCATCCCAGTGCATCGCGAGCCGATCTACACCCCGCGTCCTGACCTCGTTGCGGACTATCCGACACTGCCGGACGCCAAGCAATTCCGGGTGCCCAATATCGGCTTCTCCGTGCAGAAGGCGGCCGTGGACCGTGGAATCGCCAAGCGGTTTCCACTGATCCTGAGTTCCGGCCGACTGGTCGAATACGAAGGGGGCGGGGAGGAGACGCGGTCCAACAGGTGGCTCGCCGAACTGAAGCAGCACATGTTCGTCGAAATCAACGTGGCGGATGCGGCCGAGCGCGGTGTCAAGGACGGCGGCTGGGTATGGGTGACCGGCCCGGAGAATAACTCGCGAGCCAGGATGAAGGCGCTGGTCACGGAGCGCGTCGGCAGAGGCGTTGCCTGGATGCCCTTTCATTTTGCCGGCTGGTTCGAAGGCGCCGATTTGCGTGCCAGATACCCGAAAGGGGCCGACCCGATCGTACTGGGCGAGAGCGTTAACACGCTGACGACTTATGGCTACGACCCCGCGACCGGTATGCAGGAGCCGAAAGCCACACTTTGCCAGATCAGGGCCGCCTGAGAGGAAACTTCGATGGCACGCATGAAATTCCTTTGCGACGCTGACCGCTGCATCGACTGCAACGCCTGTGTCACGGCCTGCAAGAATGAGAACGAGGTGCCTTGGGGCATCAATCGTCGGCGCGTCGTCACGATCAACGACGGCAAACCGGGCGAGCGCTCAGTCTCGATGGCGTGCATGCATTGCACCGACGCACCTTGCGCGGCGGTGTGTCCAGTGACGTGCATTTATCCGACCGACGACGGCATCGTTCTCCATAACAAGGATTTGTGCATCGGCTGCGGCTATTGCTTCTACGCTTGTCCGTTCGGCGCGCCGCAGTATCCGAAGGTTGGTAATTTCGGCTCACGCGGCAAAATGGACAAGTGCACCTACTGCGCGGGCGGCGGCGGCTCCGAAGCCCCCGGGAGTGCCGCGGAGTACGCGAAATACGGATCAAACCGTTTCGGCGATGGCAAGCTGCCGTTGTGTGCCGAGATGTGCTCGACCAAATCCCTATTGGCCGGCGATGGCGACATCATTGCGCAGATCTATGGAGAGCGGGTTCGAAAGCGCGGATACGGCTCGGGCGCCTGGGGCTGGGAGACGGCCTATCACGAAGATATCAAACTGTGAGCGAACGGACTTCGATCATTACGGCAGACGTCGTGATCGAGGGAAATTGGGACAGGTGATTGTCATGACGTTCTTTGCACGCATTCGCCTTGTGACGTTCGTCCTGATATTGCTCGGCATAGCCGTGGCACCTCTCAGCGCCCAAAAGCTTGGCCCCGATGGCGCTCCAAATCCGGATGCCAGCGTCACCGACCAGCGCACGCTGCTTGATCAGGCTCCGCGGATTCAAGGCCGTATCGACATTCCAGACGTCAAGGCCAGCGTGCTGATCCAGCCCATGGGCCGCACATGGGACTATTTCCATGAGGTTCTTCTGCATTGGGGTGGCGCGATCGTTATCATCGGAACGATCGCCGTTCTCGCGCTCGCTTATCTGATAATCGGCCGCATCCGCATCGCTGCGGGCCGTTCTGGTGAGAAGATTCTCCGCTTCAAGGCCTTTGAGCGCTTCTCTCATTGGCTGACCGCGGTCTCCTTCGTCATCCTCGGCCTGACCGGCTTGAACGTCACCTTCGGCAAGATCGTGCTGCTGCCGCTGGTCGGTCCGGAAATCTTCTCCGAGATCTCGGAAATTGCCAAATACATCCACAATTTTACGAGCTTCGCTTTCGTGGCCGGGCTCGTCATTATCATGGTGATTTTCTTCAGGGACAATCTGCTGGCGAGAGTCGATTTCGAATGGCTCAGGCAGGGCGGCGGCTTCATCAAAAACAGGCACGCGCCGGCAGGACGGTTCAATCTCGGTGAGAAGATGGTCTACTGGCTGTCCGTTGCGGCCGGTATCGCGGTCTCTGCTTCCGGATTTGTGCTGCTGTTTCCGTTCTACGGTACCAACATCGCCGACATGCAGCTCGCGCAGGCGGCCCACGCCATCATCGCACTTTTGTTCATCGCACTTATTCTGGCACACATCTATATCGGCACGCTCGGAATGGAAGGCGCGTTCGAAGCCATGGGCACGGGCGAGGTCGATCTCAACTGGGCGAGGGAGCATCATGATCGCTGGCTCGCCGAGCAACTTGAAATCGAAGGCGCACGACCTTCCGCGACGCCGGCGGAGTAAGAGGGCGACATCCGAGCGGGGGCTCACTAATCCGAGATTCTTTAGGAGTAACCACTATGGATGAAGTTACGCGACGGACTATGTTGGCGGCGACGGCGGCCGGCGGTGTTCTGACACTGGCATCCGCCGCCAATGCGCAGACGGCCGAGCCGATCCCGCAACCGCAGCGACCCGGACACGGTGGCACCGATCCGGGACCACGCAATTTGGTGCGTGATCGGCAAAATCCGGATCTGCTCGTACCTCCGTCGACCGATCACGGCACGCTTCCCAACTTGCGGTTTTCATTCGCCGACGCTCACGTGCGGCAGGAAACCGGCGGCTGGACCCGTCAGATCACGGTCCGGGAGCTCGGCATTTCGAAGGAAATCGCTGGCGTGAATATGCGCCTGAACGCCGGTGGCATCCGCGAGCTGCACTGGCACAAGGCCGCCGAATGGGCCTACATGCTGTACGGAACGGCGCGTATCACCGCGATTGATGCTCAGGGGCGAAACTTTGTCGACGACGTTGGCGTCGGCGATCTCTGGTATTTTCCATCCGGCGTTCCGCATTCGATCCAGGGCCTCAGCCCGGACGGCTGTGAATTCCTGCTGGTGTTCGACGATGGCGATTTCGACGAAGACAATACGTTTCTACTGAGTGACTGGTTCAAGCATACGCCAAACGAGGTGCTGGCAAAGAACTTCGGTGTTCCGGGCGCCTCTCTCGCCCATCTTCCTGATCCGAGCGAACTCTACATATTCAACGCCAAGGTGCCGGGCCCGATTGATTCCGACAAGATAGCCGGAGCTACTCCAGTGCCGCAGTCATTCAGCCACAAGATGCTGGCGCAGCAGCCGATCAAGACCAAGAGCGGCACGGTGCGCATCACCGACACCAGCGTGTTCCCGGCATCGAAAACGATCGCGGCGGCACTGGTCGAGGTCGAGCCTGGTGGAATGCGGGAAATGCATTGGCATCCCAACACCGACGAATGGCAATATTACATCGATGGACAGGCACGCATGGGTGTTTTCGCCGCCTCGGGTCAGGCGCGAACCTTCGATTTCCAGGCCGGAGATGTTGGCTTTGTCCCCTTTGCGATGGGGCACTATGTCGAAAACACGGGAACGACGACGCTGCGCTTCCTGGAGATTTTCAAGAGCAGTTACTACGCCGATGTCTCCCTCAATCAATGGCTTGCACTGACGCCGCCCGAACTGGTGAAGGCGCACCTCAAATTGGACGACCAGGTGATGGCCGCTTTACACAAGGAGAAGTTTCCGGTCGTCCCGGCGTGATCGGCGTCGCCAGGCTTTCGGTGCGCTAGTCACTCGCGCCGTCTGAAGGCCGCCGCGCTTGAGTTTCGCGTTCGCGCAAGTAGTCGTCCGTGGTGCGGACGAGGGGAGCCGCGCCATAGGTTTCGAAACCTTGCTCAGCTACAAAGCCGACGCGGCAGTCTTCGCACATCTTGATGACGTCCAGCCTCTCGGGCGAAGCCTTGTACATCCAATGGCTGCCTTCGAGCTTGGCCACCACGCGCTCGATGCTGCTTTTGACACCGAACGGCTTGCTGCACCGGATGCAGCAGAACGGCTCTTCCTCCTTGAGGATGCGAGCCGGCGCTCTTGAGGCCCCAAAATCAATCCGGGGCAATAACGTGATGACCTTCTCGGGACAGGTTGCCTGGCAGAGGCCACACTGAACGCAGGCATCCTCGACAAACCGGAGTACCGGCCGCTCTGGATCGTCGCGCAAGGCGCTGGTCGGACATGCGGACACACAAGACAAGCACAGCGTGCAATTGCCCACATCGATCTCGACCGCTCCGAATGGAGCTCCTTCGGGCAGCGTAATCACATCGACGGGAGCCGGAGCGGCACGGTGCAATTCGGTGAGGGCAAAGCGCAAGACATCGCGCTTCTTTCCGAGCGGGCGGAAACTTGCGGGGCGTGTCGTGGGCACCAGAGGCGGAATTGCGCGAAGTGCGTCAAGCAGGACGTCCGGGTCATCCGTTTCGATCGTTGCGATACGGCTTGCACCGAAGCCAAGCCCGACAAGGATCGGATCGGCCACCGCTATCGTCTGCAACAAGCCGGAGACGTCGTGACGAGGTTTTGCCCGCAGCAGGAAGCGCACCGAGGAAGTGCCGTAAGCGAAAGCCGCGATGGCGGTTTCCAATCCGACTTGAGTGACCTCGTTGACCGCAAACGGCAACACATTTGCCGGCAGCCCATCGCCAAACCGAGCCAGCGCGTCGATCAGCAGTGTGCCGTGCGCCTCGTCATGAAACAGCACCACGGCGCGTTCGCCGCCGGCCTCGCGAAACGCGATCAGCATCGCGCGGAGGCGGCGCATGAGCGCATCCTCGGGCGGCAATGCATAGGATGCCGCGCCGGTCGGGCAAGCGGCCGCGCATTGGCCGCAACCCGCACAGATATTCTCGTCGATCGCGACATGGTCTCCCGCGGCGCTGATGGCGCCCGCCGGACACAAGTCCAGACATCTGGTGCAACCCGTCCGGTGCGAACGCGAGTGAGCGCATAACCTGGCTTCGAAATTGATGTAGCGCGGCTTCTCAAAGCTGCCGACGAGATCGCGGGCTTTGAGGACAGCCTGTAACACCGCCGCAGGATTGGCCGGATCCGCCCGCAGATAGCCGTCGCGTAGATCAACGGCAGAAAACAGGGCGGAGCCGCCGGTTAGATCAAGGATGATGTCGCAATTGGAGCGGGCGTTGTTGCGGGAAGGCCCGAAGGTCAACACCTCGCGCGAGGAGGGGGCGGCCTCGGCGAAATCGTCGACGGTGATCTCGAACGCGCCGAGATGGCCCTTGGCACCCCTTACCTTGCCCTTTGCCACCGGAAATTCAGCCCTGCCGGGGGGCGCGATCGATGTCGGCGGCTCGATGAGTACGGTAACGTCGAGATGGTCCTTGAGAAGGTTGGCGGCCTCGACCGCGGCCTCATCTCGTCCGCAAATGAGAATGATGCCGCTACTTTGAAGTTCGACCGAGGGCGTCGACGGGACTGGCTCAGCTGCGGCCGCCAGCAGGGCTGCCATCTTTGGTCCGGCATGTTTCGCCTCGCTCGACCAGCCGGCAGTCTCGCGGATATTGGCAAACTGTATCGGGTTCTTTCGGCCGATCTCGGCAGCGACATCGCTGAACAGCGTCGCCTGCTGGGTACATCCTACCGTGAGAGGACCATTTTCCGAGGCAATAGTCTTGAAGCGGTCAAGTTCGGCGCCACAGAGGTGGGTCGCTGAGGTGGTGTCGAGGTGACAACCACGGCGGACCGCATCTGCGTCGAGCGGCATGGTGCCTTCACATGAGCAGATGAGAAGCCGTCGCGCAGCATTGGGTGTTGAGGTCACGATTGCAAGTAGCCTCTTGGTATAGCCGGCACCGCTGGCCCGGAACTCGCAGGAAGTATATACTCTTGTTGTCGAAAGCACGATGCCGAGACGCTGGATAGATAGCGGCAAATGGTGAGTTCTTGCGATTTTTGGCTGTCTTGCGGGCACCATCTGCTCGATCGCGACGCGGCGGGGCGTTTGCTGGTCACGGATGAGTTTTTGAAGGCGTATCTGGCCCGCCCGGAGCTGGTGCCGCCGCCGGAGGCGTGTGCCGCGGAGCAAGCCCTGCATGACGCGCTCTTGCGCGAACCGCGACTGCCGGTTGCTGCCTCGCGGATTGCGACGATAGCCGACGCGGACGCACGCGAGAACTGGCAGATGATGATCGCCTGGCGCGATCAGCTTCTCAAGCACGACAGTCTTGAGGCGGCCTATCTTGCGATCGTCCGGAGCAACGTTCACTTCCCCCAGATACTCGTAGGTCAGTTGGTCCAGGTCATTCTTCGTAATGCGTTAGACGGTTGCGACGATGTTTTCGTGCTGCGTGCGGCCGAAATGTTCTTCCGGCCGCAAAAACTCGCATTCCAGGAGACGTCGGTCGTCGCGGTCGACGAGGAGATGGAAGCTCCTTACGCAGAGCATCCGCCGTCGCCGCTGTTATCGTTGCTGGGTTTGCAAACGGCCACGGGAGTAGATCTTCTGAACGAAGCAACATCACAGAACTACTGGGAACGAAGCGATCGTTTCGATATGGCGCTGGATCTCTCGCCGAATGGGCGCGGCTTAATCGCGCTTTGCGACGTCGTCTCGCGCTGGCTGGCACATCTGCTTGCTATCGATGTGGTGGTCGAGCCGGTGGCGGAAACGCGGAATTTGCCATGGAATTGGTATGTCGGATTAAGCTCGGAAGCGACGCAGATCGGAGACTCCATTTGGCGAGGGGACGACGTCGCCGATCCAGTGCGTGCGCAATTGATCGGCCTGTTGCAGTTGTCGTTCCGCGATCCCGCGGACGTGATCGAGAAGGTGCGGGGTGAGCCGGTGCATCTGCTGCTGGCAATGACGGCTGATGGGCTACTACGAATAAAGCCACAAAATCTTCTGACGGGATTGCCGGTTCGCGATATGGAGGCCGTGAGTTGATTTCGACCGCTCTGACACGAATTTCCGTTGGCGTCGTGGTCGAGCGGCGCAAGGCGAAAAGTGCGTGGGCCGATGTATTGTGGCGACCGGTATCCGTATTTGCGGGAACTCCGGAGGCGGCGCCCTGGACGCCGCTAGGTACCGATGACGAGGTAACTCTGTTCTATGCGGGTGAAGCGGTGATCGAATTGCATCGCACTGAGACGACGAATTATCGCGACAACCTCGCATCAGGTGTGCCGAGTCTGTGGGTCAACATGCGTCCGACCAGCTCTGGACCGCCGTACGAGTTGCTGGCCGTCACGGCAGATCCGGCAGAGGGAGAAGCGTTTACGGATGCCGGCAGCAATCTGGTCGAAGCGGTGCCGATGCCCTCAGAAATCGCCGACATTGTCGACCGGTTCGTCGCTACCCATCACGTGGAGCGGCCGTTCATCAAACGGAAGCGCGATCGACAGACACCATCGCTTCAAAATCCGACAGGGATTGTAAGCGATGAGTGATCAGGAGAATCCGTTATCGCGCTGGGCGCGATTGAAACAGGCGGCGAAAGCACAGGAAGAAATCGAGGCCGCTTCGGCTGGCTCCGAAGCGATGGCTGTGCCCGAAGCGCCCTTTGATCCCGCAAGCCTGCCTTCCATCGAGTCAATCGTGGGGGATACCGACATCATTGCATTTTTACGTAAGGGTGTGCCGTCTGAGTTGACGCGGGCCGCCTTGCGCAAGGCTTGGGCGAGCGATCCTGCCATTCGAGATTTCATCGGGATTGCGGAGAACCAATGGGATTTCAACGATCCCAACGGCATTCCGGGCTTCGGCCCTTTGGCTCCCACGGAAAGTGGCGTTGATGTTCTTGCTCAAATCTCCACAAGGCTGCAGCCTCGTGCCCGTGAAGAGGTGGCTGCGGCGGAGCCGATGGTGGCATCGAACGAGAATATTGATGTTGCCGATCGGCAGTTCGCCATCGCCAATCCGCCTCTTGTCAGTCCGAGCGCTGCGCTCAACGAAATGCCTGCGCCTGCGGTAGATGAGAATATATCGACAAATAATGAGGCCCGAAAAACCCGACGTCATGGCAGCGCACTGCCGCGATGACCGGTCCGGCTTGAGCGGTGATGATTCTTTGCAGGGATTGAGAATCAGAGTGGATACGGATTCGCAGGATTTACCTGGACGCAGCATCGACGAGATCGACGTTGCGCGTGCGCGGGAATACGCGCTGTTGGCGACTTTGCTTTCGCTTAGTCCCGACGCGCAACTACTGTCCGGTTTGGCGGGCCTGCAGATCGATACGAGCCCGATCGGGCTCGCTCATGCTGCGTTGGCGGAGGCGGCCCGGCGAGCCACTGAGGAAAGTGTTGCGCGTGAATATGTGCAGCTATTTGGCGGAGTGGGGGGCAGCGCCTTGTTGCCGTATGCCTCGCACTATTTGGCGCAGACACTGTACGGCCGCCCTTTGGCCCGGCTGCGGGAGACGCTCCAGCCTCTCGGCGTCGAGAAGGCGCCTGAGCGAATCGAGCCGGAAGACCATGCCGGCTTTCTCTGTGAGGTAATGGCGGGATTGATCGGCGGGGATATCTTGGCACCTGATGGCACTGACCGAATCTTCTTCAACGAGCATCTAGCGTCTTGGATCAGGCGTTTTTTTGTCGATCTCGAAGCGGCCAAATCCGCGGATTTCTACAGATCTGTTGGTATCCTCGGACGGACCTTCATCGATGTGGAGACACACGCTTTTACGCTTTCCGGTTGAACACGTATTGTTGTCCGAACCATGCGGGTGTCGGGTCGACAAATGTGCTAGAGTGTTGGAACTGAGGATTATCGAATGCGCCCATTTGCTTTTGCTTGTTTGGTGTTGGTCGGTATTGCGGTTGGGTCCGCGGTCATTCTGTCGGAATTGGTTCAGGAATCTTCTTCAGCGGCGTTTGCCGAGCGGAGCGCGCGCGTCCCAACGTAGACTACGTGTCGGGCCAATTAGGCCAGAGCACCTTACCTAAATTGGAAGCGGAGGCTTTAGATGACCCGTTCCGTAATCATTGTCTTGGCGATTTTAGCTGTGATCGTTGGTGGCGAGCTGTTGAGCCCACGGCCCGATGCCCTTGAGGAGGCGACGGCGGCGATGCCTTCGTTGCTGGAACTGCATTCGATGGCGGAGGTCCACAAGCTGCCGCTTCAGGACATCGAGGACCAGTCGCTGATGTATCCGACCAGCACGAACGGACCAAAGCCCTGATATTGGGCGCGCCCTGAATGACCGCCTAATTAGCTCTCGTCCAACGCCGCCAGCCGGTCGGCCTCGGCGATGTCATCAACAGTGTTGGCGTTGAAGAACGGATCGAGCGGCTCTGTCGGCCACGTGACGGTCGAAAGCCGATAGCGGGCGGTCCACCGATCAATCTTGCGGACGTCTTCCACGACAAGGGCTTGGCGAAGATCCTCCCGTAGCGCAACGCTCCACAATCCAATCACGGGATGCGACTGTCCGGCAGAAGCCGCGACCGCAAGTTGTGCGTTTTGCTCTCGGCGTGCGCGATGTAAACGCGTTACCAGATCACGCGGTAAGAACGGACAGTCCGCCGCGGCACTTAGTATGAATTCAACGTCAGGCCGGTTGGTCGCGGCCCAATCAAGCGCGGCGAGAATGCCCGCAAGCGGCCCCGGAAACTCTTTCACCGTATCGGCGATGACAGGAAGGCCATAGGCGGCAAACCTCGTCGGGTCGCCATTCGCGTTCAGGATCAGCCCGTCGCATTGCGACTCCAGACGCGCGATCACGCGATCGAGGATAGTCCGTCCGGCAATCTGGCGCATCGGCTTGTCGCCGCCGCCCATGCGCCGTGCCAGGCCGCCGGCGAGCAGCACACCCGGTGTCGGCGGAACCTCAGTCTTCACGATCTTCGCCCTTTCGCTTATGCCGCGCGGATTCCTCTTCGACGTATTCCAGGTTCTGGTCGTAGATGATGCGCTCTTCGCCAGACAGTGTGATGAAGCGCTTGCCGCGCGCGCGCCCGACCAATGTCAATCCGACCTGCCGCGCCAGTTCGACACCCCAAGCGGTAAATCCCGAGCGAGAGACGAGAATGGGAATCCCCATTCTTACCGTCTTGATCACCATCTCCGAGGTCAACCGTCCCGTGGTGTAGAGGATCTTGTCGGCGGGATCGACGCCATGGCGGTAGATCCAGCCTGCAATCTTGTCGACAGCGTTATGACGGCCGACGTCTTCGGTGTAGCAGACGGGCGTACCCTCTTTGCAGAGCACACAGCCGTGGATTGCACCAGCTTCGAGGTAAAGCGATGGCATCGAGTTGATCGTATAGGTCATCTGATAAAGCCAGGAGGTATGCAGCTTGGCTTTCGGAAGCGCAACTTTTTCGAACGCTTCCAGCAAATCGCCGAACGCCGTGCCCTGCGCGCAGCCGGATGTCTGCGTTCGTTTCTTCAGCTTGGCTTCAAAATTCGTGTGGTGCTCCGTGCGGACCACGACGACCTGAAGATCGTCGTCATATTCGACCTCGGTAACAAGGTCGTCGTATTTGAGCATGTTCTGGTTCAGCAGGTAGCCGAGCGCCAGATATTCGGGATAGTCGTTGATCGTCATCATGGTGACGATCTCCTGCGCATTCAGATACAGCGTTAACGGCCGCTCGACCGGAACTCTGATCTCGGTCTTGGCTCCGGTCTGGTCGACGCCGGTGACCTGCTCGGTTAACCGCGGATCATCCGGGTTCGGGATGATCAAGGGGGCAGGGGTTTTACCGATTTTCATCACTTCGCCGTGCCTAGCATGACATTCATACGGACCTAGATATAAAGCGCATTCGACATTGGCTAGTCATGTTCCTTTCGATGCGGGCCGCCAATTTCGACGATATTGCCGCAGTGCGGCGGTGGTTTACACTTTCAGCTCGGGGCTTCGAAGCGATAGTCGAAGGTTGAGACTTAAGGATGGCGCAGCTCTCTGACGATTGTTTTGCCTTCGGCGGACCGATGCTCTCGGTCGATGAGGCCGTAGGCATTATCGCGTCACGCGTCAAAGCGGTTGGCGAGACAGAGGCTGTTTCATTGGTCGAGGCCGACGGCCGGATTCTCGCACGCGATATTGCCGCGCCTCTGCCGTTGCCGCCTTTCACCAATTCCGCAGTCGACGGTTATGCCGTGAGCGGCGGCGACCTGCCGCCTGACGGTGAGCGGGCTTTCCCGATAAGTGGGCGCGTGCAGGCGGGCGCTTCTGCGAAAGCCGGCCAGCTCGGTCATGCCGTGCGGATATTTACCGGGGCGCCGATGCCCGACGGCACCGATACCGTGTTCATGCAGGAAGATGTCCGGATCGATGACGCGGGCCGAGTGGTGCTGCCACCCGGCTTGAGGTTGGGCGCAAATGTCCGTCCTGCCGGAGAGGATATCCCAGCTGGTCATCTCGCTTTGACGTCCGGTCTCAGGTTGCGCCCGCAGGATGTCGCACTTGCCGCCGCTTTTGGGCTAACGCAGCTCGATGTGGTGCGGCGCCTTCGCATTGCGGTTTTCTCGACCGGCGATGAACTGGCTTCGCCCGGGACCGAGCGGGCGGCCGCCCAGCTCTTTGACTCCAACCGTTTCATGTTGATGGCAATGCTCCGAAGGCTGGGCTGTGACGTCAGCGATCTCGGCATCTTGCGCGACGAGCGGGAGCCGCTGGCAAGCGCGCTGAAACAAGCTGCGGGACGGCACGACCTGATCCTCACCACCGGTGGCGTGTCGACTGGCGAGGAAGATCATGTCAAGGCGGGCGTCGAAAGCGCAGGATCGCTGGTTCTGTGGCGAATGGCGATCAAGCCCGGCCGTCCGGTGGCCATGGGAATTATCGACGGCACGCCGTTTATCGGGCTGCCAGGTAATCCAGTCGCCAGTTTCGTCACCTTCGTCCACGTGGTGCGGCCTACCGTCCTGGCCCTTTCGGGCGCGGCGGCTGCGCCGTTGATACCGATGCCGGTACGGGCCGCTTTCAGATACAAGAAGAAACTCGGGCGCCGCGAATATGTCCGCGTCACGCTTCGAAAGACAGCGGACGGAATGTTGGAAGCGATTAAATTTCCGCGCGAAGGTGCTGGCCTGTTGTCATCCCTGGTCGAAACCGATGGGCTGGTCGAACTCGGCGAATCCATTGTCACGGTCGAGCCGGGTGACAGCGTTGGCTTCCTCAGCTACGCCAACCTGCTTTAAAGCCTGAACGCATGACAACGACCAAGCTCAATCTCACCGGTCTCAGATGCCCGTTGCCGGCGCTCAAGACGCGCAAGGCACTGAAGTCGATACTGCCGGGCCATTTCCTTGAAGTGCATTGCACCGATCCATTGTCAGTCATCGACATTCCGAACCTGATCCGCGAAACCGGCGATAAGGTCGAAATCACCGAACGCGACGAAAAGAGAATTGTGTTCCTGATCGAAAAGGCTGAGACCGCCCCGGCGGACCAGGGCCTTTCGAAGGGTTCGTAATGGTTCGGCGCCGTGCCTGCCGCCTTTAGACTTATTTGAAATTGACTTGCATCTGGTATACCAAGGGCTAGTGTTTAGCCACGCGGCCTTGAAATCCGGGATCGAAAGCTGATCGTGTTCAAGGACTTGCCGATTCGGTTTCGGGGCTTTCCGCTTTGAAGGAGCGCACGACTTTTCCATGAGTGAGGACGTTCACAAAGTCCGTGCCTTTGAGCACCCCGGGGAGGGGAGAAAACGGGCCAAATCGACCCCCAAGGGTCGTCAGGTCGATCTCACCGCGGCACATGAGGTCGAGCTTCTGCTAGCGGATCGGCCCAGGAAACGCGACCTGCTGATCGAGTATCTGCACCTGATCCAGGACACGTATCGGCAGATTTCCGCGGCCCACCTTGCCGCGCTCGCTGATGAGATGAAGCTTTCCTTTGCCGAGGTGTTTGAGACCGCGACCTTCTACGCGCATTTCGACATCGTGAAGGAAGGTGAGCCGGACGTTGCGCCGCTGACCATTCGGGTCTGCGATTCCCTGACGTGCGCCATGCTGGGTGCCGAAAAGCTGCTGCGCGAATTGCAAAATACAGCCGGCCCCGGCATTCGCGTGGTGCGCGCGCCCTGCGTCGGCCGCTGCGACACTGCGCCCGCTGCCGAAGTCGGGCACAATTTTGTGGACCATGCCACCGTGGCCAACGTTCTCGCTGCGGCGAAAGCCGGTGATACTCACGCCCACCTGCCCGAATATGTGGACTACGATGCTTACGTGGCCGGTGGCGGCTATCAATTGCTGTCGCGCCTGCGCTCCGGCGCTCTTCCGAGGGAAGATTTGCTGAAATCGCTCGACGACGCGAGTTTGCGTGGTCTCGGCGGTGCCGGCTTTCCGACGGGACGGAAGTGGCGTTCGGTGCTGGGCGAGCCTGGCCCTCGGTTGATGGCGGTCAATGGCGACGAGGGTGAACCTGGCACGTTCAAAGACCGCTACTATCTCGAAACGGATCCGCACCGCTTTCTTGAGGGCATGCTGATCGGCGCGCATGTGGTCGAAGCGACCGACGTCTATGTCTATCTTCGCGACGAATATCCGGCCTCGCGCCAAATCCTCGAGCGCGAAATCGCAAAGCTGTCGCCCGGCGGACCGACAATTCATATGCGCCGTGGCGCCGGCGCCTATATCTGTGGCGAAGAATCTTCGCTTCTGGAAAGTCTGGAGGGCAAGCGCGGTCTGCCGCGGCACAAGCCTCCGTTTCCGTTCCAGGTCGGCCTGTTCGGCCTGCCGACCCTGATCAACAACATCGAGACGCTATGGTGGGTGCGCGACATCGTCGAGAAGGGGGCCGATTGGTGGAAGGGCCACGGCCGCAACGACCGTCACGGGTTGCGCAGCTATTCGGTATCCGGTCGCGTCAAGAATCCCGGCATGAAACTCGCGCCCGCAGGCGTCACCGTTCGCGAACTGATTGACGAGTTCTGCGGCGGCATGGCGGATGGGCACGATTTCTTCGCCTATTTGCCGGGAGGTGCGTCGGGCGGAATCCTGCCGGCAGCAATGGACGACATTCCGCTCGATTTTGGCACGCTGGAGAAATATGGGTGCTTTATCGGCTCGGCTGCGGTCGTCATCCTGTCCCAGGCCGATAGCGTCCGGGATGCCGCGTTGAATCTGATGAAGTTCTTCGAAGATGAAAGCTGCGGGCAGTGCACGCCGTGCCGCGTGGGAACCCAGAAGGCAGCGATCCTGATGCAGCAGCCGGTCTGGAACCAGGAGCTACTTGGTCAATTGAGCCAGGCGATGCGCGATGCCTCGATCTGCGGACTAGGGCAGGCGGCCTCGAATCCGCTGACATCGGTCATCAAATATTTCCCGGACGAGTTTCGCCCCCAGCAAGCCGCCGAATAGCGTAGGCTGGGGCATGACCGTTTCTGACGAGGGCTGAATGAGCAACGAGCAGAAGTCTTCACCGCAAGGCTACGGCCATGACGCCAAAGGCGCGGCAGGTGGCAAGAACGTGCCGGACGGCCGGGTAACGGTCTCGCATAGCGAACCGATCGGGACGGTCGGCGGCAAGGGCGGCGGACCTCAGATGATCAAGTTCGAACTGGACGGTCAGCAGGTTGAAGCCAGCGTCGGCGAAACGATTTGGCAGGTCGCCAAACGCCAGGGCCGCGATATTCCGCATCTGTGCTACTCGCCCGCGCCGGACTACCGGCCGGACGGCAATTGCCGCGCCTGCATGGTGGAGATCGAGGGCGAGCGCGTGCTGGCGGCGTCGTGCAAGCGGACGCCGTCCGTTGGCATGAAGGTGAAATCCGCGAGCGATCGGGCGATCGCCGCGCAGAAAATGGTGATGGAACTGTTGGTCGCTGACCAGCCGGCGCGCGAGACCTCCCACGACCCGGATTCGAAGTTCTGGCACTGGGCCGAAAAGATCGAGGTCACCGAAAGCCGATTCCCGGCCGCCGAGCGTTGGCAGGGTGATGCCAGCCATCCGGCCATGCGCGTCAATCTTGACGCCTGCATACAGTGTGGCCTCTGCGTACGCGCCTGCCGCGAGGTGCAGGTCAACGACGTCATCGGGATGGCCTACCGCAATCATGGCGCCAAGATCGTCTTCGACTTCGACGATCCGATGGGGGAATCGACCTGCGTGGCTTGCGGCGAATGCGTCCAGGCTTGCCCGACCGGCGCACTGATGCCCTCGGTGATGCTCGATGAAAACCAGACCCGCGTCACCTACCCAGACCGCAAGGTCGACTCGCTGTGCCCCTATTGCGGTGTCGGCTGCCAGGTCACCTATGAGGTCAAGGACGAGAAGGTCATCTACGCTGAAGGCCGCGATGGCCCGGCCAATCACAACAGACTCTGCGTCAAAGGCCGCTTTGGTTTCGACTACATCCATCACCCTAATCGTCTGACCAAGCCGCTGGTACGGTTGCCGGGCGTCAAGAAGGACGCCAACGACCAGGTCGATCCGGCCAATCCGTTTACGCATTTCCGGGAGGCTTCCTGGGAAGAGGCGCTCGACATCGCCGCCAAAGGCCTCGTCAAGATTCGAGACGAGAAGGGCCCCAAGGCGCTGGCCGGCTTCGGCTCGGCCAAGGGATCGAACGAGGAAGCCTATCTGTTCCAGAAGCTCGTTCGCACGGGTTTCGGCTCTAACAACGTCGACCATTGCACGCGGCTTTGCCACGCGTCGTCGGTCGCGGCGCTATTCGAAGGCATAAGCTCGGGAGCGGTGTCGGCACCATTCGCGGCCGCCGCGGATGCCGAAGTCATATGGGTGATCGGCGCCAATCCCACGGTAAACCACCCGGTCGCCGCGACTTTCATCAAGAACGCGACCAAGCGCGGCGCCAAGCTGATTGTGATGGATCCGCGGCGCCAGACGTTGTCTCGCCACGCGACCAAACACCTCCAGTTCAAACCCGGCAGCGACGTCGCGATGTTGAATGCGATGATCAATACGATCATCACGGAGGGGCTGACCGACCAGCAATACATCGCCGGCTACACCGAAGGCTATGACGACCTGAAGGCCAAGATCGTCGAGTTCACGCCGGAGAGAATGTCGCCGATTTGCGGTATCCCGGCCGAGACTCTGCGCGAAGTGGCGCGGATGTATGCGCGCGCAAAATCCTCGATCATCTTCTGGGGAATGGGGATCAGCCAGCATATCCACGGCACTGACAATGCGCGATGCCTGATCGCGTTGGCGTTGATCACCGGTCAGATCGGCCGTCCCGGCACCGGACTGCATCCACTGCGCGGCCAGAACAACGTGCAGGGCGCCTCCGACGCCGGACTGATCCCGATGTTCTTGCCGGATTATCAGCCTGTCGGTCGCAACGACCTGAGGGGCGCTTTCGAGACGCTTTGGGAGCAGGAGCTTGATCCGGTGCGCGGGCTGACCGTCGTCGAGATCATGAATGCGATCCATGCCGGAACGATTCACGGCATGTATGTCGAGGGCGAAAACCCGGCGATGTCGGACCCCGATTTGCAGCATGCGCGCCACGCGCTGGCTATGCTGGACCACCTCGTAGTGCAAGACCTGTTCGTCACCGAGACCGCGTTCCATGCCGACGTCATCCTGCCGGCATCGGCATTCGCGGAAAAATCCGGCTCCTTCACCAACACGGACCGCCGCGTGCAGTTGGCGCGCCAGGTGATCAAGCCGCCAGGTGATGCCCGGCAGGATCTTTGGATCATCCAGGAGATCGGCAAGCGGATGGGGCTGCCCTGGAACTACGAAGGGCCGGGCGAGGTCTTCACCGAGATGGCGCAACTCATGCCGTCACTGAAGAACATTACGTGGGAACGGCTGGTACGTGAGGGCGCGGTCACATATCCGGTGGACGGTCCGGACAAACCAGGCAACGAGATCATCTTTACAACCGGTTTCCCGACCGAAAGTGGCCGCGGCAAGATCGTGCCGGCCAAGGTCATTCCGCCCGATGAAATACCGGACGACGAATATCCGATGGTGCTGTCCACCGGCCGTGTGCTGGAGCATTGGCACACCGGTTCGATGACGCGGCGCGCGCAGGTGCTCGATCAGATCGAGCCCGAGGCGGTCGCGTTCATGTCGCCGAAAGATATGCGAAAGAAGAGGCTCGCGCCCGGCGACTTCATCCGCCTTGAGACGCGCCGTGGCGCGGTCGAGGTCAAGGTGCGCGCCGACCGCGATGTGCCGGAAAATATGGTCTTCATGCCGTTCTGCTATGCGGAGGCGGCGGCGAACTTGCTGACCAATCCGGCTCTTGATCCGTTCGGGAAGATTCCTGAGTTCAAGTTCTGCGCGGTCCGCGCGGAGCGCATCGAGATGCGAACAGCGGCGGAATAGTCAGCCGTATTTCGGAGCACGGAGTTCATCGTGAGGCGCGCCGGTATCTATCTGAGACCCGGCACGGCCGACCAACACATTGAAACGCAGCTTCTTGAACCTCACGGGCGCGCCGGTGCAATTAGACCCACCGGCTCTAACCCATGGCTTCGTAAAATGGCCTGGCCTTCCTCCGACATCACATAAACAACGAAGCGTAACGCGACTGGCTTCTCATTGAGAATGACCATGCCATCCGCAGGCTCAACGGTGAGCGCCGGTGGCAACTTGATCGACGCGAGAGACGGAATCTCAGCTAGCACCGCCGGCACCGCGCTACAGTAGATCAGCATGACGTCGGCCTGGTCGGAAAGAAATATGCCTTCGACGGCCCCCTTTCCGGCTACCAGCGGAGGGGTTTTTTCGCCGCCGCCGACTAGTTTTTTTGCCTTCGCTTCAAGAGTTGCACGTGCGCCAGGTTTAAGTGCGTCCGCCCGCGCAAACACCTGCCAACTGTAAGTTCCCAGCGGATCGGAGCCCGGCGTCGATGTCGCAATTTGCACGGCGGGATCGAGCAATTTATCCAGAAAGTTAGTTTGATCGAGACCGAGGCTCGAACGGGAGAGGGCGCACAAACTGTTGCGCGCGAATAAAATCACCAACCGTTCAGGATGACCGGCGGCGAGTTTGCGCGCTTGCTCCATGTCGGCCGATGCGAATACGTCGACGGCCGCGCCGCCTTCTATCTTCTGGCGCATCAAACCAGATGAACCGAACTCCGGCTGATCGGCCGTGTCGGATCGCAGCGGAAACTGATGCAAAAGATCCGTCATGGCCGCACGGAGACTGCCGGCTCCCATGACTTTCAGCGTGTCGGCGCGTGCGGGCATCGATAGGGCCAGGACGATCGCAATCAGACCGCTCACATTGCGAAGCATGAAACTCTCCCGTGCATCTTCATAAGAAATCCGGATCGAACAATAAGGAATACCAATCGAATTTCCCGGAGAGAATAACTCAGATCTGTGGCTCCTGTGGCATAGAAGTCATTGCCAGAACAGGCCGCTGTGTCTCAATTTATATAACGATAATTTCTCGATCGGTAGTCGAGAGAATACCTGGGGGCTGGGATGAAGTACGTCGCGGCGGCTGGCATCATGTTGGCAGGTTTGAGTTCCGGGCTGGTTGACGTCGCCTCCGCTCAGCAGGCGTCTCCGCCTCTCCCACCGGTCACGGTCGATCCTCCAAAACCTCGGACCGATCAGCAAGGCCAATCGGCGGCCGCCAAGCCCGCCGATGCGCCCAAGAAAAAGAAGCGGACGGCGCGTCGTTCGGCTCCGCCTCCGCCAGCTGCTGGCGGCCCCTCACAAAGTACAGCCGGCGTCCACAATGCCGCGACTAACCCCCAATACGGCGCCGACAAAGTCAGCCTTGGTCCTCTCGGGGACCGCAAGCTACTCGACACGCCGTTCTCCTTGACGTCAATTCCGCAGGATTTGATGGAAAACCTGCAACTGAAGACCGTCAACGATACGCTTCGATATCTTCCTTCCGTGGAAATCAGAAACCAGCAGGGCTTCGAAGTTTCCCGTCCGCAGTCACGGGGTTTCCAAGGCACCGTCGTGCAGAACACGAGGATGGACGGGCTTAGCATCATCGGCACTACTGCAATCCCCGCCGAAAATCTTGCCGGCATTCAAGTGCTGAACGGACTGGCCGGCTCTCTTTACGGACCCGCAACCCCGGCCGGCGTGTTCAACTATGTTCTGAAGCGTCCGACGGACAGTCCTTACGCAAGCTATACGCAGGGCTTCGATTCAGGCTCAATCTTCACGGAGAATATCGACGTCGGCGGACGTACGCCTGACGGAAAAGTTGGCTACCGTTTCGACGTCGTACATGGTCAAGGCGAAAGCTGGGCGCCGGAAAGTTCGGCAAACCGCACACTGGCGAGCAGCGCCCTTGATTTTTACGTCGGCGATCGCACCGTTATCGAAACCAACCTGAGCCACTACGAAGCCGGTGCCACCGGCCTGCCGGGCAGCATCGTTTATTTCGGCAAGCAGAGTCCTTCGTCCCCAGTGCTGCCTCCCGCCGTCGATCCGACTAAGCTGGGCTTGGGACAACCGGGCGCGGGAACAGACCTCATCACCAATACTGGTCTCGTCAAGCTCAAGCATGAGTTCAACAACGACTGGAACTTCGAGATAGGCGGTCTTTATCAGGATGCTGTACGCAATCTGTACGGCATCACCAACACGCTGGTCGACAACAACGGGAACTATACGGTCACCAAGAACTTTACTGCCGTTCCGCATTTTACCATCGCCAGCAACACGGCATCTTTGAACGGAAGATTCGATCTGTTCGGCTTCAGGAACGAGGTGACGATCGGGACCAACGGCTTTTTCAACGGCCAGTACTCCTATGTAAACTCCGGCACCTTCGTGCAGACTCTCGGCAACTCGAACCTCGCCAATCCCACAGTATTTCCGCTACCACCGCTCCCGAATACTGGCGGTGAGTTCAAATCGGCCATTCTCCAGAACCAGACGATCATCACCGGGGACACATTCCACTTCAACGACCAGTGGGCGGTGCAAAGTGTCGTCAGCACGTCTTTCCTGCATTCGGAAAGCTTCTCGAGCGCCGGCGCGGTTACAAGCGAGCAAAACGCGAATGGTGTCGTTAGCCCGACTGTCAGCCTGATCTACAAGCCTTTCGACAAGATCACGACCTATGCGACCTGGGCCAACAGCGTCGAACAAAGCGATCAAGCCCCGACTTCCGTGACCGGGGCGACGGTAACTAATTCCGGTCAATTTCTCGCGCCATACACCGATCAGGAGTACGAGGTCGGCGTCAAATACGCGGTCTCGCCCGCGCTTCTCGCCACCTTCGCTCTATTTCACATGACGCGTCCATTCGCTTCCAGCATCGTTTCTCCCACCAATTCGACCATATCAACTTTCGAGGTCGTGGGCACGCAACGGAACAACGGCGCCGAGTTGTTTCTCCAGGGCGCGATTTACCAGGACCTGTCGGTGTTTGGCGGCATAAGTTACATCGACGCGAGATTGGAGAATACCGGCCTCGCTGCGACAAACGGCCGGCTGGTTGTCGGTGTTCCGCTCTTCAAGACCGACTTTGCGCTCGACTATCATCCGTTCGCTTGGCACGGCTTTGCGCTGACCGGCGGTGTTCATGCGGAGGGTGAGCGGGCGGCCACCAATCTTAACAATTCTTTCGCGCCGTCTTACGCGACATTCGACGCGGGTGTTCGCTATTCGACGACGGTCGACAAGCACATCATAACGGCGCGTTTCCAGGTGCTGAATATCGGGAATGTCTTCTATTATTCGTCAATCGCAGACGGCACCATCGTCGGAAGCCCGGGCGCCAACACCGCCTATCTCGGAACACCGCGGACCTTTATGCTTAGTCTGCAGATGACATTGTGAGACCTAGGGCGATCTCGATGTTTGAGCTGTTCTTTAGCGCGGGTTCACGGTGTGCCCTTGACCGTGGGTTTGAGCTGATCGCCTAAGACACCGGCAAACTCGACCGTGTTTAGAGCGGGGTGTCCGTCAAGGCATTCGGATCGGGTTTGAAGCTACTGGATTTCCGGTAGCTTTGAGGCGAGGACGCCAAGCGCCTTGGCGATGCGCTGGCGATCCCAGCAGGATTCGAACCTGCAACCCACGGAGTAGAAATCCGTTACTCTATCCAGTTGAGCTATGGGACCGTTGGGTGGCTTTTATACCACCGGAATTAAAAAATCAGCATTCCAACCGGGCGTTACCGAACCGATTTCGAGGGGCCCGCGACAAAGGGTGAGCTGGGCCGGATAACGTCTTGGCCTGCCTACCTTGCCGCGTCCCGACGGCGGCGGCTTAGGGACCCCAAAGGCTTCGACAAATGTCGCATACGACTTTCTGGCCCCTTGGTGTTTCCGCCACGAGTCGGTCACCTTTTAGCGCACTTCTTTTCATCGGCGGCGCATACGCCGCACCGGGAGCTCCGTCATGATCGGTTTGGTTCGGGCTGCAATTTTTTGCGCCACGCTGTCGCTTGGCCTGATTTCAGCCGGTCTGCCGTCGGCCCAGGCCGCCGACAAGCCGTTCAAGCGCGATGACCTCGCCGATTCCGCGATCAAGCTCGAGGCACAGATCAAGAGCGAGGCGGGCGTCGTCAGCAAATCCGGCGCGGCGCTGAAGGCGGACGCAGACGCCGCCTTCAGGCGTAACGATGTACGGACGGGCCTTCAGATTCTTGGGCAAATCGCCACCACCGCGCCCGATGACAGCGGCAACTGGCTGCGGCTGGCCCGCACCATCTTCCAGATCCGTCCCGCCAATTCCAGCGAGCAGACGTTCCTGATCGAGCGCGCCTCGACGGCTGCCTATATCGCCTATCAGCGCGCCGGCAATCCCGCCGATGAGGCGGATGCGCTCGCCGTGCTCGGCCGGGCGATGTTGGAGCGCAAGCTGTGGCGGCCGGCACTGGATAGTCTGCGGCTGTCGCTCGATCTGCGCGAGGTCGCCGAGGTGCGGGCCAGTTACGAGAAAATGCGCGACGAGCACGGTTTCCGGCTGCTCGACTACACGATCGATTCCGATTCCGCCTCGCCGCGGGCCTGTTTCCAGTTCTCCGAAGATCTCGCCAAGCGCACCGACTTCGCGCCGTTTGTGGCACTCGCCGGCAACGACAAGCCGGCTTTGACCTCAGAAGGCCGGCAGCTCTGCGTCGATGGGTTGAAACACGGCGAACGTTACAACATCAATCTGCGCGCCGGCCTGCCGTCGACCGTCAAGGAGGGCCTGCCCAAATCGGCGGAATTCAACGTCTATGTGCGCGACCGCAAGCCGTTCGTCCGCTTCACCGGACGCGCGTATGTGCTGCCGCGCACCGGCCAGCGCGGGATTCCGCTGGTCAGCGTCAATACGCCTTCGGTTTCCATCGACGTGTTTCGGATCGGTGACCGCAATCTGATCAACACCGTGATCGATGGCGATTTTCAGCGCGCCTTGAGCCGCTATGAGCTCTCCAGCCTGGGCGATGAGCGTGGCGTCAAGGTCTGGTCGGGCCAATTGGCAACCGCAACGACGCTCAACCAGGACGTCACGACGGCATTTCCGGTCGATGAAGCGCTCGGCGCCATGCAGCCGGGAGTTTACGTCATGACGGCGGCCGCCAAGGGACCGGGCAGCGATGGTAGCGGCGACGACGGAGGGCTTGCGACGCAGTGGTTCATCGTCTCTGACCTCGGCCTGACTGCGTTTTCCGGCAATGACGGCATTCATGTATTTGTGAATTCGCTGGCGTCGACCGAGGCGATTTCAAAAGCCGAGATCCGTCTGGTGGCGCGTAACAACGAAATCCTGGCCACCCGCAAGACCGATGATGCCGGCCATGCGGTGTTTGAGGCCGGGCTTGCGCGCGGCGAGGGCGGTCTTTCGCCGGCTATGCTGACGGTGACGACCGACAAGGCTGACTACGCTTTCCTTAGCCTGAAATCCAATGCGTTCGATCTGTCCGATCGCGGCGTGTCGGGCCGGGCTGTGCCGGCCGGTGCAGACGCCTTCGTCTATGCCGAACGTGGCGTCTATCGTTCCAACGAAACGGTCTATCTCACGGCGCTTTTGCGTGACGGCCAGGGCAATGCGATTTCGGGTGGTCCTTTGACGATGGTGGTCGAGCGCCCTGATGGCGTCGAATTCCGCCGCGCGGTGCTGCCTGACCAGGGCGCCGGCGGCCGGACGCTGGCGCTGGCGCTCAATTCGGCCGTCCCGGCCGGCACCTGGCGGGTCCGCGCCTTTACCGACCCCAAGGGGAATTCGGTGGGGGAAACGACCTTCATGGTCGAGGACTATATTCCCGAGCGTATCGACTTCGAAATTACCAGCAAAGACAAGCAGATCAAGGTCGATGCTCCGGTAGAGCTGAAGGTCGACGGTCATTTCCTGTATGGCGCGCCGGCCTTCGACCTCCAACTCGAGGGTGACATGCTGGTGGCGCCCGCAGACGAACGCCCCGGCTTTGCGGGTTATCAGTTCGGCGTGGCGGATGAGGAAAACGCCAGCAACGAGCGGACGCCGATTGAAAACCTGCCGGAGTCCGACGCCAACGGCGTCGCGACATTCCCGGTGAGCCTGGCAAAGCCGCCGACGTCCACCCGCCCGCAGGAAGCGCAGATCTTCATCCGCATGGCGGAGGCTGGCGGCCGCGCGGTCGAGCGCAAAATCGTGCTGCCGGTGGCGCCCGCTGCCGCCATGATCGGCGTCAAACCGCTGTTCGGCGACAAGAACGTCGCCGAGGGCGACAAGGCCGCCTTCGACGTCGTGTTCGTATCGCCCGACGGCAAGTCGCTGGCGCGGGACGGCCTTCGCTATGAGCTGCTGAAGATCGAATCCCGCTATCAATGGTATCGCCAGAATTCCTCATGGGATTTCGAGCCGGTCAAATCGACCGCACGGGTAGATGATGGCGATCTGACGGTCGCGGCCGACCGCCCGGCGCGCATCACGTTGTCGCCGCAACCGGGTCGCTATCGGCTCGATGTCAAATCCGCCGACGCGGACGGTCCATTGACCTCGGTCCAGTTCGACGTCGGTTGGTATTCCGACGGCAGCGCCGACACGCCTGATCTTCTGGAGACCTCGATCGACAGACCGGAATATCAATCCGGCGACACCATGGTGGTCTCGGTCAATGCGCGCGCCGCCGGCAAACTGACGATCAACGTGCTCGGCGATCGGCTGTTGACCACGCAAACCACCGACATCAAGGAAGGCACCGCCCAGGTCAGGATTCCCGTGGCCAAGGATTGGGGGAGCGGCGCCTACGTGGTGGCGACCTTGCGCCGGCCGCTCGATGCGGCTGCGCTGCGCATGCCCGGCCGCGCCATTGGGCTCAAATGGTTTGGCATCGACAAGAAGTCGCGGACGCTTGCCGTCAACCTGTCGCCGCCGGCACTGGTGCGCCCGAACACCACCATGAGGCTGCCGGTGAAATTGACCGGCCTCAACCCCGGTGAAGACGCCAAGGTCGTCGTTGCCGCGGTCGATGTCGGCATCCTCAACCTCACCAACTACAAGCCGCCGGCTCCGGACGACTACTATCTGGGCCAGCGCCGCTTGACGGCCGAAGTCCGAGATCTTTATGGCCAATTGATTGACGGCATGCAGGGTACCCGCGGTCAACTCAAGACCGGTGGTGATGGCGCTGGTGCAGAATTGCAAGGCAGCCCGCCGACGCAGAAGCCGCTCGCGCTCTATTCCGGAATCGTGACGGTCGCTGCCGACGGTACGGCTGAAATCAGTTTCGACATTCCGGAATTTGCCGGCACCGCGCGCGTGATGGCGGTGGCGTGGACGGCGACCAAACTCGGCCGTGCCACGGTCGACGTCACCGTGCGCGATCCCGTCGTGCTGACGGCGACGCTGCCGCGCTTCCTGCTCAATGGCGATCACGGCACGATGAGTTTTGATCTCGACAATGTTGAGGGTGCGCCTGGCGACTATACCATCAGCGTAAAAACCGCGGGACCGGTGAAGGTCAGCGGCAATCCCGCGACCACTGCGAAGTTGGCCGCCAAGCAGAGATCGTCGATGTCACTGGCGCTCGATGCCGGTGGTGCCGGATCGGCCGCCCTCGACGTCGATATCAAGGGACCGAACGGTCTGGCGCTGGCGCGGCACTATGCGCTGGACGTGAAACCTGCGACGCAGATTCTGACGCGCCGTTCGGTCCGCACGCTCGCGAAGGGCGAGAGCCTGACCCTGACCTCCGACATGTTCTCGGACCTGGTTGAAGGCACCGGCAGCGTCTCGGTTTCCGCGAGCCTCTCGACCGCGCTCGATGCGGCGACCATCCTGAAAGCCCTCGACCGTTATCCCCACGGCTGTTCGGAGCAGATCACCAGCCGCGCGATGCCGCTGCTTTACGTCAACGATCTGGCCGTGGGCGCACATCTGGCGATGGATACCGCGATCGACCAGCGGATCAGGGATGCCATCGACCGCCTGCTGGCGCGGCAAGGTTCAAACGGTTCGTTCGGCCTGTGGTCGGCTGGCGGCGACGATGCGTGGCTCGATGCCTATGTCACCGACTTCCTGACGCGGGCCCGTGAAAAGGGCTTCACCGTGCCTGACGTGCTGTTTCGCAGCGCGCTCGATCGCATCCGCAATTCGGTCGTCAACGCCGAAGAGCCGGAAAAAGACGGCGGCAAAAACCTCGCTTACGGGCTCTATGTGCTGGCGCGCAACGGCACCGCGCCGATCGGGGATCTGCGCTACCTCGCCGATACCAAGCTGAACAACCTGGCGACGCCGATTGCCAAAGCGCAGCTCGCGGCGGCACTCGCGCTGGTCGGCGACAAAACGAGAGCCGAGCGGGTCTATGCCGCGGCGGCCGACAGCCTGGCGCCGAAGCCCGCGCTTGAATTCGGCCGGGTCGATTATGGCAGCGCCTTGCGTGATGCGGCGGCGCTGGTGTCGCTGGCGGGCGAAGGCAATGCACCACGGGCGACCTTAATGCAGGCGGTGTCACGGGTGGAAGCCGCGCGCGGGCTTTCGCCTTATACCTCGACCCAGGAAAATGCCTGGCTGGTGCTGGCTTCGCGGGCACTTGCCAACGAAACCATGGCGCTCGACGTTGACGGCGCACCGGTCAAGACCGCGCTCTATCGCAGCTACAAGGCGGCGGAGATGTCGGGCAAACCGGTCAAGATCACCAATACCGGCAATGCGCCGATCCAGGCTGTGGTCTCGGTCGGCGGTTCACCGGTCACGCCGGAGCCGGCCGCCACTAACGGCTTCAAGATCGAGCGCAATTACTTCACGCTCGACGGCAAGCCGGCCGACGTATCGAAGGTCAAGCAGAACGACCGTTTTGCGGTTGTGCTCAAGATCACCGAAGCCAAGCCGGAGTTCGGCCACATCATGGTGTCGGACTATCTGCCGGCCGGCTTCGAGATCGATAATCCGCATCTGGTGTCGTCCGGAGACACCGGCACGCTGGCCTGGATCGAGGACGGGGAAGAACCGCAAAACACCGAATTCCGCGATGAACGCTTCACGGCAGCCGTCGATCGGGCCGCCAACGACAAGTCGATCTTTACGGTCGCCTATGTGGTTCGCGCGGTTTCTCCCGGCAAATATGTGCTGCCGCAGGCCTATGTCGAGGACATGTACAATCCCTCGCGCTATGGCCGCACCGGCACCGGTTCGGTCGAGGTCCGTTCGGCTAAATGAGCGAGGCGGTCGAACAAGCAAGCGCGGTCAGGCCCGTTCGTCGCGGCCGGCGAAGGAGGCTGATCGCGTTGGCGGCGAGCGGCCTGATGCTCGCGGCGATGGTTACGGTCTGGGTGGTCTCGCTTGGACCGCTGCCGCTTCTGCAAGCACGGGAAGTCTCGACGACCATCGTCGACCGCCACGGCAAATTGTTGCGTGCTTACGCGATGGCGGATGGCCGCTGGCGATTACCAGTCAATGCCACGACCGATGTCGACCCGACCTATCTCAAGCTGTTATTCGCCTACGAAGACCGTCGCTTTTATTCCCACGCAGGTGTCGATCCTCTCGCGCTGGGACGCGCAGCTCTTCAACTGGGCACTCGCGGTCATATCGTGTCCGGCGGTTCGACCATCACCATGCAGCTGGCCCGGCTGATGGAGCCGCGGCGCCAGCGCTCTGTCTCGGCCAAGCTCAGGCAGATCGCTCGTGCCATCGAAATCGAGCGGCAAATGAGCAAGGATCAGATTCTCGATCTGTATCTGGCGATGGCGCCGTTCGGCGGCAATCTCGAAGGCATTCGCGCTGCCTCGATTGCCTATTTTGGCAAGGAGCCGAAACGGTTGTCGCTTTCGGAATCGGCCCTGCTGGTGGCGTTGCCGCAGTCGCCGGAGAACCGAAGGCTCGATCGCTATCCGAATGTAGCGCGAGCCGCGCGTGACCGCGTACTCGATCGCATGGTCGACGACGGAGTGGTTTCCGAGACCGATGCGGTAAGCGCGAAGGCCATACCCGTGCCGAGGTTGCGCAAGCCGATGCCGATCCTGGCCCCGCATTCCGCCGACAATGCGATGCTGTCGATGAAGAACAAGCCCATCATTGCGCTGACGCTCGACGCTGGCTTGCAGCAGACGCTTGAAACGTTGGCGCGCGATCGCGCAGCCGTCTTGGGGCCGAATATCTCGATTGCAATCCTCGCGATCGATAACGCCAGCGGCGAGGTGCTCGCGCGGATCGGCTCACCGGATTATTTCGACGATCGCCGCGCCGGCCAGGTTGATATGACGCGCGCGGTGCGCTCTCCCGGCTCGACGCTCAAGCCGTTCATCTATGGTCTGGCATTCGAGGACGGCTTTGTTCACCCGGAAAGTCTGATCGACGACCGGCCGATCCGCTTCGGCTCCTACGCGCCGGAAAATTTCGACATGACGTTCCAGGGCACGGTGCCGGTGCGCAAGGCGCTGCAAATGTCGCTAAACGTGCCTGCGGTAGCCTTGCTCGACCGCGTCGGCGCAAGCCGGCTTTCCTCGCGTCTCAAGCAGGCGGGCGCCAACCTCGAACTGCCGAAAGACGAAGCTCCGGGATTGGCGATGGGCCTCGGCGGCGTCGGCATCACCTTGCAGGATCTCGTGCAGCTCTATTCGGGTCTGGCGCGGCTCGGTGACACCAGGCCGTTACGGGAAATCCAGGACAAGCGCGAGGGAGCAGGGGAGCCGCAGCGGTTGCTGGATCAGGTCGCGGCCTGGCAGGTCGGCAATGTCCTGTTGGGAACCCCGCCACCGGAGAACGGCGTGCACAACCGGATCGCCTTCAAGACCGGCACGAGCTACGGCTACCGCGACGCTTGGTCGATCGGCTTCGACGGACGCATCACCATCGGCGTCTGGGTCGGCCGCCCCGATGGCGCCCCGGCGCCGGGTATCGTCGGCCGCGCCGTCGCAGCACCGATCCTGTTTGACGCCTTCGCCCGAACCGGCAAGCTGCCGGCCGCGCTGCCCAAGCCGCCCAAGGGCACGCTAATCGCCAGCAACGCCAAACTACCGCTGCCATTGCGGCGCTATCGGCCGTTGGGCGAATTGGTCCGAACCGACGGCGAGCGGGCGCCGCATATCCAGTTCCCGCTCGATGGTTCCCGGATCGACGCTTCCAGCGGGGACGGGGCGTCTTCTTTAGCCGTGCCGGTAAAAGTGGCAGGTGGCGTGCTTCCGATCACCATGCTCGTTAACGGCAGATCGGTCGGGGAACTCGATAGCCGCAGGCAGCGCCTGATCGATTCACCGGGTCCGGGCTTTGCCAGACTGACGGTCATTGACGCCAAGGGTGCCGCGGACACAGTCGTTGTCAGAATTCAGTGAAGGTTCGCTAAGCGGTTGTCGCGACGTTGGTTTCAGCGTATGCGGAACCGATGAGCGAGACCTATGCCCGCCCCCGGTTTGGACAGCCGCGCGAACCTCAAAAAAGGCTCGATCGGGGTAGCCGCCTCGTCGATCTCCTGGATTTTTCGGCCGCCAACAACGTTCGCGCCATAGCACTTCTGATGCTGTGCGGATTTTTGCTTTTCCTGCCCGGTTTCTTCAGTATTCCCCCCATCGATCGCGACGAAGCGCGGTTTGCGCAGGCGACCAAGCAAATGGTCGAAAGCGGCGATTTGGTCGATATCCGCTTCCAGGACGACGTGCGCTACAAGAAGCCGGTCGGCATCTACTGGATGCAGGCCGTCGCGGTCGAAACCGCCTCCGCGTTGGGTCTGCCGCGCGCCCAGGTCCGTATCTGGATTTACCGTGTGCCGTCGCTGATCGGCGCGTTCGGTGCCATGCTTCTGACCTACTGGACGGCGCTTGCCTTCGTCACCCGGCGCGGCGCCATTCTCGCGGCGCTGATCATGGGCAGTTCAGTCCTGCTCGGCGTCGAGGCACGGCTCGCCAAGACCGATGCGATGCTGCTGCTGACCGTCGTGGCCGCGATGGGAGCCTTGGCGCGGGTGTATCTGTCCTGGCAGCGCGGCGACGATACTCCTCATCAGCCCTGGACATGGCCGGCCATTTTCTGGACGGCATTAGCAGGCGGCATCCTCATCAAGGGGCCGCTGATCCTGATGTTCGTCGCGTTGACGATCGTGACGCTGGCCATCCTCGATCGCTCGGCTGCGTGGCTTTGGCGACTTCGGCCGGTATGGGGCCTGATCTGGCTGCTGGTTCTCGTCTTGCCGTGGTTCGTCGCGATCTTCTGGCGTGCCGGCGATGCCTTCTTCACCGATTCAATCGGTGGCGACATGCTGAGCAAGCTGTCGGCGCAGGAATCGCACGGCATGCCGCCCGGTCTCTATCTGCTGCTGTTCTGGCTGACGTTCTGGCCCGGCGCGCCGCTGGCGGCGATGGCGGCTCCCGCGGTCTGGCGGGCGCGGCGAGAGCCGGGCGCGCAGTTCCTGCTTGCCTGGTTGATCCCTTCCTGGATCGTGTTTGAGGCAGTGCTGACCAAGCTGCCCCACTATGTCCTGCCGCTCTATCCGGCGATTGCTATCCTGACTGTAGGCGCGCTCGAGCGGCGCGTGTTGTCGCGTTCCTGGCTCATGCGTGGGTCGGCATGGTGGTTTGCCATTCCCGCACTTGCCTCGCTCGCCGCCGTCATCGGCGCGGTGACCATAACGCGTCAGCCGGTGTTCCTGGCGTGGCCCTTCGTGGCAGCGGCGCTGATCTTCGGGTTGTTTGCCTGGTGGCTCTATGACGACAACCGCGCCGAACGCTCGCTGCTAAATGCGGTCGTGGCGGCTCTATTTCTGGCGTTCGCGATTTATGGCGTCATCGTACCCGCGCTGACGCCCTTGTTCCCGAGCGCCGAGGTGGCGCGGGCGCTTCGTAATGTCGTCTGCGTCGGGCCGAAGGCCGCCGCGGCCGGTTTCCATGAGCCGAGCCTGGTCTTCATGACCGGTACATCGACGCTTTTGACCGACGGGTCGGGTGCGGCCGATTTCCTCGCCCAGGGCAGCTGCCGATTTGCACTGATCGAGCAACGTGCGGAGCGCAACTTTGCCCAGCGCGCTGAAGCGATCGGCCTGCGCTACGAGTTGGCGTCTCGCGTCGAAGGCTACAACATTTCGCAGGGGCGGCCGATTTCGATCGCTATCTTCCGCTCCGAAGGGACGGAATAGATGTCCATCCAGTCCGGCGCCGAGCAATCTGCGGGCTATCTCTCACGCCTTTTCACGATCGTATCGACGTCGGCCACGCAACTGATAAGTGCGCCGTCGCAGCCGCATCGCGCCGAGGCGAAACAGAGGCTGGCACGTCACGCACTGCTGACCTCCGCTGTGGCTGTTATTCTGATTGCTGCGCTGGTGATCTGGTTCGACGCGCAGGAAATCGCGCTGATGCCACCCCGCCGCACCCCAGGCCTTTGGCCGTTTCGCATTTTGACTGACTTCGGCAAGGACGATTACGTGCTGTTGCTGTTGGCCGTTCTGCTGCTTGCGGTTGCGCTGGTGGCGCCGGTGCTGCACAGCCCTGCAAGGCAGCGCCTGCTTGCGATCGGTTTGCGCCTGCAATTCATGGTGCTCGCGGTATCCGTGCCGCTTGTTGTCGGCGAGTTGGTGAAGTGGACCGCGGGGCGGGGCCGGCCGTTCGTTGGTGGTCAGGCCAACGCCTTCAACTTCACTCCCTTTGTGGGAACTGAAGCTCACGCCAGCTTTCCCTCCGCGCATTCGATCACGGCCTTTGCGCTGGCTTTGGCGGTAGCTGCGATCTGGCCGCGATTGCGGGGCCTGATGATCGCCTATGCGCTCCTGATCGCGTTTACCCGTCTCCTGCTCCTGGCGCATCACCCCAGTGACGTGGTGGCGGGTGCGACGATCGGGATTATCGGGGCCATGGGTGTGCGATACTGGTTCGCGGCGCGCGGCCTAGGGTTTGCGATTGGCGATGGCGGCGTCATTTCGCCGGTCGCCGAGGGGGCCCTCAAGGGGGTTGCCGCCGGGGCATCGGCCCCATAAGAAGCGAACCGTCGGCCGGTCGCGGCCAACGCCAACGGGTGAGATTTGCCTTCCTCTGACACAGCCGCCATCGCCGTTTCCATCGTTGTTCCCGTGCGCAACGAGGCCGAAAATATCGCTCCGGTGATCGCCGAGATTGCTGCGGCGCTCGATGGCCGTTGGAATTACGAAATCATCTATGTCAACGACGGCTCGACGGACGCAACGCCTGAGCGGCTCGCCTCTGCCATGAAAAGCCGCCCCAATCTGCGCGAGGTGCGCCATGCGACCTCAACCGGACAATCGGCCGCGGTGCGCAGCGGCGTGCGCGTTGCGCACGGCGCCATCGTGGCAACGCTGGATGGTGACGGCCAGAATAACCCGGCGTTCCTGCCGGCCCTGATTTCGGCCATCGAACAAGGCGGCGAGCGTACGGGTCTCGTCGCCGGCCAAAGGGTCGGTCGCAAGGACACGGGCTTCAAAAAGATTCAATCGCGCATCGCCAATACCGTGCGCAACGCGATCCTGCATGACGGTACCCGCGACACAGGGTGCGGCCTGAAAGCATTCCGGCGCGAGGTGTTCCTGGCGATGCCTTATTTCGATGGCCTGCACCGTTTCCTCCCGGCGCTGGTGCGTCGCGAGGGGTACGACATCGCTTATGTCGATGTGATCGACCGTCCGAGGCATTCCGGCGTATCAAACTATGGCTTTTTCGACCGGCTATGGATCGGAATCATGGATCTCGCGGGCGTCTGGTGGCTGATCCGCCGCAAGAAGCCGACGCCTGTTGCGACCGAGGTGAAATAATGCTGATCCAGTACGGACAGGCGCTCAACAATTACGTCTACGATATTTTCGTCGCCAAGTTCGACTTCTGGCTCGCCTTCGGCTTGATTGCGCAACTCGCCTTTGCTGCGCGTTTCCTGGTCCAGTGGATCGCAAGCGAGCGGGCGGGAAAAAGCGTCGTGCCGCTCGCATTCTGGTTCTTTTCGATCTGCGGCGGCCTGTTGACGCTGATCTACGGCCTGGTCAAGCGCGAGCCTGTCATCATCATCGGACAACTGGTCTCGAATATCATCTATGTCCGAAACTTGATGCTGATCTTCAAGAACCGCGCCAGGGAATGGGAGACGCTGAATCGTTAGGCCGTGCGCAAGGCTTCGAATCCTCTGGCAAGATCGGCCTTGAGGTCTTCGACATTCTCAAGACCGATATGCAGCCGCAACGTCGGCCCGCCCGGTGCCCACTCCGTTGCCGTGCGATATCCGGTGCAATCGAACGGGATGATCAGGCTTTCAAAGCCGCCCCAGGAAAAGCCCATGCCGAACAGCTTGAGAGAGTCGAGCAAGGCGTCGACCGAAGCTTTCGATGTCGGCTTCAAGACGACACCGAACAGCCCTGAAGCGCCGGTGAAATCCCGCTTCCAGATCGCGTGACCGGGATCGCTTTCGAGCGCCGGGTGCAGCACGCGCAAGACCTCGGGCCGATCGGCAAGCCATTTCGCCATCTCCAGCCCCGAGCGGTGGTGCTGCGCGAGCCGCACCGCAAGCGTCCGTAGTCCGCGGATTGCAAGAAAAACGTCATCGGGGCCGGCGCAGACCCCGAGCAGCCGGATCGCTTCGGAAACCGCAGGCCATGTCGTGGCGTTCGCGGAAATCGTTCCGAACATGATGTCGGAGTGCCCGCCGATATATTTGGTGGCTGCCTGGATGCTGATATCGACACCTTGTTCCAGCGAACGGTGAAACAGCGGGGTCGCCCAGGTATTGTCATCGATCACGATCGCGCCACGGGCATGGGCGGTGGATGCGATGGCCCGGATATCCGGCATTTCGAAGGATTGCGACCCGGGCGCCTCGATCAGCACCGCGCGGGTGTTGGGCTTGAGCAGACTGGCGATCCCCGCGCCGATCAGCGGATCGAAATAGCTGGTCTCGACGCCGTAGCGGGCCAGCAGGCCGTTGCAGAAATTGCGCGAGGGCCGGTAGACGTTGTCGCAGACCAGGAGATGGTCGCCGGCTTTCAGCACCGCGAGCAGGGTCGTGGTAATCGCCGCCAGGCCCGAGGGCGCAATGCCGACGCCCGCACATTGCGGCCCCTCCAAGGCCATCAGCGCCTGCTGGAATGCTTTCGTCGTGGGGGTGCCGTGGCGGCCATACTGGAATTCGCCGCGATGGGCATGCAGGTCATCCGCCGTCGGATACAGCACGGTGGAACCGTGGACGACGGGCGGATTAACGAATCCCCTCTGCGCCTTGGTGTCGCGTCCCGCCGTCACCAGCGCGGTTTCCGTTTTCAACGGGTGGGTGCCTTCGTCGTCGCCAGAGCTCATATTTTTAGTGGTCCCTTCGAGATAATCCGGCCGCCCGGCAATGTGAAAAGTTTGCGAAGCAACGGAAGACGACTTTCTGATTAATAGCAGGGCAGGGAAGACCGTCGTCAACCCCTTGACCCGGCCCGCCAGTCGTTCTGTGATGCGGGCGTACAACTTCGCTGCAGCGTTGAGGGGCCTGCTGCGATCGTCGCTGCGTTTTCGAGCCGGAAAAGGGGCGAATAAGCCCCTTCGGGTCGGCATCTGCGGTGACGGAGCTCCGGCTGGCCCATTTTCGCCTGTGTCGACAAGCCATCGTTCCCCGGACGACCTTCGAAAGGCCTCGCCATGAAACGTGTTTCTCTTGTCTTTGCCCTTGCGCTCGCCATTGGGTTTTCGGTCCAGTCTGCGACCGCGCAGTCTCTCAAGACGGTCAAGGACCGCGGCATGGTCGCCTGCGGCGTGAGCCAGGGATTGCCCGGGTTCTCGTCGCCCGACGACAAGGGCAACTGGACCGGAATTGACGTCGACATCTGCCGCGCGATCGCGGCCGCGATCTTCAACGATCCGACCAAGGTCAAGTTCGTGCCGCTGTCCGCCAAGGATCGTTTCACGGCCCTGCAATCCGGCGAAATCGACGTGCTGTCGCGCAACACCACCTGGACGCTGTCCCGTGATACCACGCTGGGCGCCAATTTCACCGGGGTGACCTATTACGACGGACAGGGCTTCATGGTGAGAAAATCGCTCAAGGTGAATTCAGCCCTTGAACTGAACAGCGCCTCGGTCTGCGTGCAGACCGGCACCACCACGGAACAGAATCTCGCCGACTTCTTCAAAAGCAACAATATGAAGTATGAGGTGGTTGCGTTTGCGGGCGGGGACGAGACCGTCAAGGCCTATGAGTCTGGACGCTGCGATGCCTTCACCACCGATGCCTCGGGGCTCTATGCCTATCGTCTGAAAATGGCCAGTCCTGACGATCACGTCGTGCTTCCGGAGATCATCTCGAAAGAGCCGCTCGGCCCGATGGTGCGTCACGGCGACGACCAATGGTTCGACCTCGTGAAATGGGTGCTATTCGCGATGGTCGATGCCGAGGAACTCGGCATTACTCAAAGGAATGTTGACGAGATGGCAAAATCCGACAAACCGGAATTGAAACGGGTGCTCGGCACCGACGGCAATTTCGGCGAACAGCTCGGCCTGACCAAGGATTGGGTGATCCGGATCGTCAAGGCGGTCGGCAACTACGGCGAAACCTTCGATCGCAACGTCGGCGCCGGTTCGCCGCTGAAGATCGCCCGCGGCCTCAATCAACTTTGGAACAAGGGCGGCATCCCATACGCTCCTCCGATCCGCTGATCGCGCAAACCATCGCAACCAAGTCATCGCAACGATGAGCATCGAGCCACGACCACCGCCGCGGCAGCTTGTCGCGAAACTGCGGCGGGTGCTGGGTGGCGGCGCTGGCTGGGGAGGGGTTGTCCTTCAGCTCCTGTTTGTCGTAGTGCTCGCCTGGATCGCTTACGAAATCGTCGCCAACGTACGGAATAATCTGGCGTCACAGCGGATTGCAGCCGGCTTCGGGTTTCTGACCAACAATGCAGGCTTTGACGTCAATCAGACCCTGATCCCGTATTCAGGATCAGATTCCTATGCGCGTGTATTCTTTGTTGGTCTGCTCAACACGCTGCTGGTCGCGGTTATCGGCATCTTCTTTGCGACGGTGATCGGATTCCTGGTGGCGCTGGGCCGGTTGTCGCCGAACTGGCTGCTGGCGCGAATTTCCGGCGGCTATGTCGAACTGCTGCGCAACATCCCGCTCTTGTTCCAGATCCTGTTCTGGTATCTCGCCGTGCTCGGGGCGCTTCCGCCGCCCAGGCAAAGCATTTCGCTGTTCGATGTTTTTTTCCTTTCCAATCGCGGGCTCGTGGTTCCGACGCCGATTCCGCATCCGGGACTTGAAGAGGTTGCGGTCGCGCTTTTGATTGCGATTGTGGCTTCGTTGCTACTGCGATTTTATGCGCAGCGGCAGTTGTTTCAGAGCGGCCGGATGATGACGATCTGGCCTTATATTGTTGGCCTGTTGATTGGGCTGCCGCTGATAGCATCGCTCGTGTTTGGCGCGCCCGTCAGTTTTGAAATACCTGTGCTCCGAGGATTCAATTTCGCCGGCGGTTCGCGGATCATTCCGGAATTCGTGGCGTTGACGCTGGCGCTGTCGACCTATACGGGCGCCTTCATCGCCGAGGTCGTTCGCGCCGGTATTCTGTCGGTTCACAAGGGGCAGATGGAAGCCGGTTCCTCGCTTGGGCTATCGCGGGGCGCGACCTTGCGGCTGATCGTGGTGCCGCAGGCGTTGCGCGTCATCCTGCCGCCGCTGACCAACCAATATCTCAATCTCACCAAGAACTCATCGCTCGCGGTGGCGATCGGCTATCCCGATTTGGTCTCGGTATTCGCAGGCACCGCGCTGAACCAGACCGGACAGGCGATTGAAATCATCGGAATCACGATGGGCGTTTATCTCCTGATCTCGTTGGTCACCTCCACGATCATGAGCTTCTACAACTGGCGGATTGGCCGGAGCATGGGCTCATGAGCGATACTGCCGCATCATCATTCGTTCGACAGCAGCTCATTGCCGAGCGGGCGGCGCCGGTCAAAGTGACCGGCTTTATCGGCTTCTTGCGCGCGCGCCTGTTCAATTCGCCGACCAATATCCTGCTCACGCTCGCAAGCGTTCTTCTGCTGTGGATCACCGTCGTTCCGGCGCTCAAATTTCTTTTGGTTGATGCGGTCTGGAGCGGGAAGGACCGCACGGCCTGCCTTGCCGAAAATGCTGGACACGCAGTCGGCGCCTGCTGGCCGTTTATCCAGGCAAAATTCATTCAGTTCATTTACGGATTCTATCCCGAAGCCGAACGATGGCGGGTCGATCTGACGTTTTTCCTTGCCGCCATTCTGTTGCTGCCGCTTTTGATTCCGCGCCTGCCAGCGAAGGGTGTCAATGCCGGCCTGTTTTTCTTCGCTTTTCCGGTCGTCGCGTTCTTTCTGCTGCGCGGCGGCGGATTAAGCGGCTTCGGCATAAGTTGGACAACCGAGCTTATGTCGGGGTTTGCAAGTGGCATCGGCGATCTCGGCGGCAAGCTCGCGAGGGCGGGTGAGGCGACGTTGGTCATCGGGCCGTTGCTACAATGGCTCGGTAAACTCGTTGTGCTGCTGGGGGCGGCGGTTTCCGGTCTGGTCTGGCCGCTGATTTGGCTGAACGGTCAAATTCAGGGCGTCTCGCGTCCGGTATGGGTCGATTTCGCGATAACGGCGGTGGCCGTATCGCTGATCCTTTTTTTCCTCGGCGGCGGCATCCGCACCGGATGGCGCATATTGCTTGGCAGTATCGCGACGTTCGCCGGGATCGGCATCGTGATTGCGGTGATGGGTCTCGACCGTGGTGGCCTTCCAATTGTCGACAGCGGCCTGTGGGGCGGCCTTTTGGTGACGCTGGTGGTTTCGGTCACTGGGATTGTCACTTCCATGCCGATCGGAATTGCGCTGGCGCTGGGCCGGCGCTCGACCATCCCGTTGATCCGCTTTTTCTCGGTCGTCTTTATCGAATTCTGGCGTGGCGTTCCGCTGATCACCGTGCTGTTCTTTGCAACCTATATGCTGCCGCTGTTCCTGCCGGGCAATTTCAAGATCGACGGCCTGGTTCGCGCGCTGATCGGCATCGCGCTGTTTTCGGGGGCGTATATAGCCGAGGTCATCCGCGGCGGATTACAGGCGATTCCGCGCGGGCAGAACGAGGCGGCCAGCGCCATCGGCCTATCCTGGTGGAAGACCACCGCTCTGATCGTGATGCCCCAGGCGCTCCGTCACGTCATTCCGGGGCTCGTCAACAGCTTCATCGGACTGTTCAAGGACACCTCGCTGGTATCGATCGTCGCGCTGTTCGATCTTTTGGGACAGGTGCATGCTTCCTTCGCCGATCCCGTCTGGGCGACGCCGACGACGCTGTTTACGGGCTTTGCCTTTGCGGGAATGATCTACTTCGTGTTTTGTTTTGGAATGTCTCGCTATTCGCTGTTCGTCGAGAACAGGCTGAATACTCATCGTGGGTAACCGGAAAATCTCATGACCACAGATTCGATCGTCGGTATTGCCGGGCTCAACAAATGGTACGGCGACTTTCACGTGTTGCGCGACATCAATGTCGATGTGGCCAAGGGTGAGCGCATCGTGATCTGCGGTCCGTCCGGCTCCGGAAAGTCGACGTTCATCCGCTGCATCAATGCGCTTGAGGAGTTTCAGGAGGGCCGGATCGTCGTCGACGGCATCGAACTCGGCCCGCAACTGCGACGGGTCGATGAAGTGCGGCGCGAAGTAGGGATGGTGTTTCAGAGCTTCAATCTGTTTCCGCATCTGACGGTGCTGGAGAACTGCACGCTCGCGCCGATATGGGTTCGCCATGTCCCGAAGAAAGACGCCGAGGCAGCGGCCATGAAATATCTGGAGCGAGTCAAGATTCCGCATCAGGCCAGCAAATATCCGGCTCAGTTGTCGGGCGGCCAGCAGCAGCGCGTCGCCATCGCCCGCGCGCTGACCATGAATCCCAAGGTCATGCTGTTCGACGAGCCGACTTCGGCGCTCGACCCGGAAATGGTCAAAGAGGTGCTCGACACGATGGTCGATCTCGCCAGGGAGGGCATGACCATGCTTGTTGTCACGCATGAAATGGGGTTTGCCAGGGAAGTGGCTAACCGCATCGTTTTCATGGATGCCGGTCAGATCATTGAGACCAACACGCCGGTAAATTTCTTTGCTAACCCGCAGCACGCGCGGACCAAGCTTTTCCTGAGCCAGATATTGCGCTGATCGCCGCCGTCATTTCCGAATCCGGCGCTGCCGAGCGATCCGGAAACTACCGCGCTTCAGTCACACTTTTGCAAACGGAATGTCGATCTTACTGCGTTTTTCCAACCACGCCGGCACGGGAAGGTTTTTCGAGCGCATGAAATCCGGATTGAACAGCTTTGACTGATAGCGGTTTCCGGAATCGCAAAGAATTGTCACGATCGTCTTGCCGGGTCCCAGTTGTTTGGCCAACCGGATCGCGCCGGCCACATTGATGCCGGTCGAACCGCCGAGGCAAAGGCCTTCATGCTCGAGCAATTCGTAGATCACGGGAACGGCTTCCTCGTCCGAAATCAGATAGGCCTCGTCGACTTTGGCCTGCTCGATGATGGGGGTGACGCGGCCAAGACCGATGCCCTCGGTGATCGATCCGCCCGGCGTGGCCTTGGCCTGGCCGTTCTTGAACAGCTCGTACATCGCCGCGCCGTGGGGATCGGCGCAGCCGATCACAACGCCCTTGTTCTTCTCCTTTAGAAACCGGCTCGTTCCGGCGAGCGTGCCGCCTGATCCGACCGAGCAAATGAAGCCGTCGACCTTGCCGTCCGTCTGCCGCCAGATTTCGGGTCCGGTCGATTCGTAATGTGCTTTCGGATTGTCGAGATTGTTCCATTGATCGGCGAACAGGACGCCATTCGGTTCGCGCGCCCGTAGCTGGTCGGCCAGTCGTCGTCCGATGTGCTGATAGTTGTTCGGGTTGGCATAGGGCAGCGCCGGCACCTCGACCAGTTCTGCGCCGCAGAGCCGCAACATGTCCTTTTTTTCCTGGCTTTGCGTTTCCGGAATGACGATCAGCGTGCGGTAGCCACGCGCGCTGGCGACGACCGCCAGGCCAATACCCGTGTTGCCGGCGGTGGCCTCGACCACGAGACCGCCCGGCCTGAGCTCGCCGCGCTTTTCCGCCTCGAGGATCATCCACTTTCCGGCGCGGTCCTTGACAGATTGGCCGGGGTTCATGAATTCGGCCTTGCCCAGGATGGTGCAGCCGGTCAGTTCGGAAGCCCGCTTCAGCTTGATCAGCGGGGTACTGCCGATTGCCTCGATGACGTTGTTGTTGATGTTCATACGCGCCAGATATGCTCGAAGTCGACCCAGGGAAGGCGGACACTAGAGCGCGAACGCACAAAGTGGAAGCTGGTTTTGCAGCAGATTTGTGCGCTGCGGTCTACTTCGCTTTGGCGAACACGACCTGACGGACGTCGATATTCCCCGACAGGAATCCGGCTTCGCAGTAGGCGAGATAGTATTCCCACAGCCGCCGGAATCGATCGTCAAAGCCCAGCGGAATGAGATTGGGCCACGCGGCACGGAAATTATTTCGCCAGGTCGCGAGCGTCTTGGCATAATCTTGCCCAAAGATGTGTTCGCGGATGACGGGTACGCCGAAACGCTCGCCAAGTGATTTAAGTATCTGTGGGGACGGCAGCATGCCGCCGGGAAAAACGTACCGCTGGATGAAATCGACGTCGCGGCGATAATCCTGGAACAAGTTGTCCTGGATAGTGATCGCCTGGATGCCGGCAAGGCCGCCGGGGAGCAGGCGGTCACGCAGTTGCGAAAAATAGTTCGGCCAAAATTCCTCGCCGACCGCCTCGATCATCTCGATCGAGGCGATGCGATCGTACTGGTCGCGCTCGTCGCGATAGTCTTGCAACCTGATCTCGACACGGTCGGCAAGGCCTGCGGCCTGGATGCGAGCCTGCGCAAAGTCGCGTTGCTCCTTGCTGATGGTCAGTCCGACCACCTTCGCGCCCGCGGCCTTCGCCGCGTATTCGGCGAACCCACCCCATCCGCAGCCGATCTCAAGCAGTCTTTGGCCCGGCTTGAGATCGATCGCTTCGGCAAGTCGGCGATATTTGTTGTTTTGGGCAGCGGTCAGATCCGCCGTATCCCCTTCGAACAGCGCTGACGAATAGGTCATGCTCGGGTCGAGCCACGCCGAATAGAAGGCGTTACCGATGTCGTAGTGTTTGTAGATGTTGCGACGCGCCTGACGTCTCGTGTTGCGGTTGAGCCAGTGCCGGACCACCTGCATGGCTCGCACCATCGGCTTGCCGATCAGCATCGACCGCATCCAGTCCTGATTCACGCAGAACAGGTAGAGAAATTGGGTCAGGTCGGGCGTGTCCCATTCGCCGCGCAAGTAAGCTTCGGCAATGCCGATGTCGCCGCCGCGGATGAGGCGCGAAGCAAAACCATAGTGATAGACTTTCATCGCCGCCGCCGGACCCGGCGCGTTGTCGCCGAGTTTGACGGCCCGGCCATCCGGCAAGGTCACTTCGAGCGATCCGTAACGCAACCGCGCGCCATAGCCGAGCGCCAAGCGGACCATGCGGGGCAGGTCCGCCGGCAAGCGATCCACCGTATCTGACGTGATCGGAATCACCTCGGGCATGGCCAACCGACCTAGCTTCACCTTCCGTGGGTAGACGTCACAGTAGGGATATAATCACTGCGCGCCCCGGCCGCCAAGCTTTCATCCGCGGTCTTTCCGGGGCGGGGCACCAGCCGGACCCCCTTCAGCCAGAGCCGCAGCGCCTCCCCCGGGCGGCGGCAGTGTTTCGACGGTGACGATCGGTAACGAAAAGAAGGCGCATTACGGAATCGATCGGTTCAAGGTCGTGAATCCTGATGCGGAAGCCGCCATGATTGCATCGGGCACAACATCCTACGTCATCAGGTATGATGTTTCCGAAAATTTCGTCCTCAAGCTGGTCAAGCCGCAGTTTATGAGCAGTCCTCATATCAGGGAGCAGACTTCGTCCTATGGGGAGTTGCTCAGAGCCCAAGCCGGCCATAATTCTTTTCTTCCTCGCGTTCAAGCGACTGGCAGCTCTTACATCCAAATGGAGTTCATCGATGGCCACAGTCTCGCAGACCTTCTGGAGCTCGGTATTCTGGACGCGATGACGACGGATGAGCGTCGAGAGTTGCTATTTGGAATCATAGGAAATCTGGAGGCGCTACGAACGCCGCATTTGGACTTGTCTCCGGGAAATATCATGGTCGAGATTCTTCCCATGGGTCGAGACAAAATCCGACGGTTTAAAGTGCGGTTGATTGACTTCGGCTACAATTATCTCTTGCGGGAAGGGCTATCAGGCCTCCCGATCCGCAACGACGTCGTACGCTATAGCGCACCGGAGATGATGGCAGGATCGTACGAAGGTAGCATCAAGGCGGACCTGTATTCCCTTGGGATGATCATTCTCGACGTTATGCGATCTTCGCCGAATGCGGTGGACTTGTCTGTTCAGCTCGACCGGTGTTGGCAAGCTCATCCGCAACTTGCGTCGATCGTCGAGGAATTAATTGCGACCCATCCTGTCGACCGGGCGCCGTGGGCGAACGGACTTGACCAGCCGGCTGCCTACCAGGCGTTGAGACAAAGGCTCGAGCAGGAGGAGCGAACAACAAAATTGATCGAAGTCCGACTGAGTGCCGCCAGCGCTTGGAGCGGCTTCGAGGATCTCATCCAGGAGTTTTTCAAAATTATTCGGGAGGTGCCGGCTCTTTGGTGGAATACGGACAACGATATCTACTGCTCAGCGCACGCGATAGGAGCGAGCGAGAAATTTCCAGAGCAGAATCGTGGCAACATGGCCAAGGGGGGCCAGAGTGACAAGGATAAAGCCGACATGCGACCGCCCTTTCCGTCGTATTCGACGTTCACGATGTAAGGATTTGCGACAGGCCATCCCGGGGCCGTTGAAGCCCGTCGCCGCGCGGCGTATAGCAGGCCTATGTCCAGACCATCCGAAGCCAAGGATGGCATCGCCCCGACCTTGGCGACGCCGGAGTGCCCGCATTGCCGCAAGCCGACGCCCCTATGCGTCTGCGAGGGCGTCAAGCCGATTGAAAGCCGTCTGGACCTCCTGATTTTGCAGCATCCGCAGGAACAGGACCGGTCGCTTGGCACGGCTCGCCTGACGGTGCTGCACTTTGAAAGGGCGGTCCTCAAGATCGGGCTGTCCTGGCCCAGCCTCTCCAAAGCTTTGGGACGACCCGTCGCTGACCCGTCCCGCTGGGCGGTGCTCTATTTGGGGTCGGCAAAGGCAGCCGATCTCGACACGACGGAAGAAGTCGTGGCCATCAATCGCAAGGGGGAGCTCGAAGAACACCAGCGCGCCATCTTGCGCAGGCTCGAGGGCGTGGTGCTGCTGGACGGCACCTGGAGCCAGGCCAAGGCGCTGTGGTGGCGCAATGCCTGGATGCTAAAGTGCCAGCGGGTGATCCTTGGACCCGCGCAGCCATCGCGTTACGGGAAGCTTCGCCGCGAGCCGCGCCGCGACGGCCTCTCCACCATTGAGGCGGCCGCGCTGATTCTTTCCCGTCTTGAAGGGCGGCCCGACATCGCCGATACGCTGAACGCCAGCTTCGCGCAGATGCTGAAAAGATACCGGGAAGCCCTCGATGAACAACCTTCACTCGCGCCGAAGCCGCGGCCAAAGCGGGATTATCGGCGCCGGCGGGCGTGAGCGGTAATCTCTGGCTCTTGCCCGCTCGCGAGATGACGACCAATCTTAAGGCGTCGTTATGGGAACGGAAGTCTAATTACTCATCGGAAGCCCTTGGCCCGGGTGCGAGGATATTCGAATGATTTTAGTGACCGGCGGTGCCGGATATATTGGATCTCACACCTGCGTTGAGCTTCTCAATGCCGGCAAGGAGGTCGTGGTACTCGATAACTTTTGCAATTCCAGCCGAACGTCACTCGAACGCGTTCAACAGATTTGCAAGAAGCCGCTGACGGTCGTCGAGGGCGATATTCGCGACCAGGCCGTCGTCGAGAAGGTTTTGAATGAATTCGGATGCACCGCGGTCATCCATTTCGCCGGCCTGAAATCGGTGTTTGATTCCGTCACGTCGCCGCTCGACTACTATGACAACAACGTCATAGGCACCCATCGCCTGTTGCGGGCCATGCAGGCGAGTGGTGTCAAGCGCATCATCTTCTCATCGTCCGCGACCGTGTATGGAGACCCGAAGTTTCTGCCTTACACCGAGGATCATCCGCTCAACCCGGTCAATCCCTATGGCCAGACGAAGTTCGTCGTTGAGGGAATGCTGCGCGATTTATCCGCCAGCGATTCCACCTGGAGCATCGGCATACTTCGTTACTTCAATCCGATTGGTGCGCATGAAAGCGGCCTGATTGGCGAGGATCCAAAAGGGGTGCCGAACAATCTCCTGCCGTTTGTTGCTCAGGTTGCGGTTGGGCGGCGCGATCGCCTGAACGTTTTCGGGGGAGATTACGACACGCCCGATGGAACGGGCGTGCGGGATTACATTCATGTCGTGGATCTCGCCCAAGGGCACGTCGCCGCGCTGGCATCGCTGGAGCAGCCTGCATGCATTGCGGTTAATCTGGGTACGGGACGGGGCTATAGCGTGCTGGAGGTCGTCAAGGCGTTCGAGAATGCCAGCGGCAAGCCGGTTCCTTACGATATCCGGCCGCGGCGTTCCGGTGATATCGCCGCATGCTACGCGGCGACCGATCGCGCAGCGAAATATCTGGGGGGATGGCGCGCCGCGAGAAATCTGGAGACGATGTGCCGCGACCATTGGCGATGGCAAAGCCGAAATCCCAATGGGTATGGCGGATAAGGCGGGCAGGGCGTGGGTGGTTGCCTAACCCTTTGGCCACCTGTATTGATCCGCCCATGGGGCCACGTGGCGGAGTGGTTACGCAGCGGTCTGCAAAACCGTTTACTCCGGTTCAATTCCGGACGTGGCCTCCATCCTAGACCTTTGATTTTCCTCGCAAACCAGATTTTTGGACGGTTCCGCCGACCCGGCCGGCTACCGGATCGCTGCCGTTTGCGCCTCGCTTTTCCGCGGCAGCCTTTGGGGTTGCATCGACCATCGCCGCACCCCGTCTGTTGACCAGGAAGACGTGCGCGGCACGTCAACGAGGGGCAAATTCGGGGAAGCGAAATAAAAGCCGCGCCAACCCGAAGGTTGACGCGGCAATGGCCGTTCTGTTGCTAGGTGTACCTACCCCGAACGGTTACGCCGCGAGGCGCACTTCGTTCAATGCAACGTTATCGTTTGCATTTAGGTTTTTGACCCGATAACGGCGGTATCATGCCGAGCACAACTCATAGCTTCTTCGCGACCATCGATCCTGGTTCGCCCCCGCCTTAACAGCTTTGGAATTCTGCCTCTCGACAAAATCAATCTCATCGAAATGAGACCTTTAAGCTCAAGCTGCTAAGGTGGAGGCGCCGGGTACTGCCCCCGGGTCTGCCCGCGGTCCGCACTGAGGTTCAGCGCCATCGTCTTGCGACCCGCAAGGTATACGCGCTGCTGCCCACGAAGACCAGAATAAATGGCTGCTGTCGGTACAGGCCTGTTTTCGGCAGGACTGGGCGCTAATCCGCGCACGGCAAAACCGTTTACTCGGGATCAATTCTGGGCGTGGAATCCATCAATAAAATCAGATGCTTATGTTAGGTTCTGGAGAAAGCTGACGGCTCGGTAAAGTCCCGCGAGTGCGGTATTGCAGCCGGCGGACGTTTTCCGGCAGACGCTTTAGCAGGCCGCGTGCCAGCCGTCGGGGAACGGAATCAGCGGCCAGGCCAAGCCGTTGTCGTTGGCAGCCTCCGGGGGGCGACCGGACGTCATCATGCCGGTCACAAGATCTTCCTGGGGAATCGGTGCGACGGCCGCGCTCACGGCGTCCAGCAACCGTTCGAATTCCGCTTCACCCATCGCGCGCTCCTGAAGTCCGAGCGCCGAACGTCGCAAAACTCCCCTTTTTTGCGATTGAGTAAATCGCTCAAATTGTATCGATCTGGCCATCGTGGACGGGTTGGTTGCCGAAGCCTTAACGAATAGCCGGAAAGACTGTGGGTGTTTGGCGTCGCTGAGTCTTCGCCTACCGCGTGGCGTGCGGAAACCCAAATCATGCGTCACGGGCGGACGCAGTAGCTGACCGCGCAGCGTCGGCTCGATTCTCAATTTCCGTAGATATTCCGGCGTATGCGGGAGCTGCCTTGCCTCGCTGCAAGCCATGCCTGCACGCCATGGCCCATTGCTTACGTCGGTTCACCAAAACTTTACGGCGCGCTGCCACGTTGGATTCGCAAGTCATTTTTCCTCGCGCCGCTCAGGAAATGAAAAGCTTCCCCAACATCCAAATGCTGCTGATCGGAGCGGTGGCCCTGGCACTTGGCGCGGCCGCTGTTCCCGTGGCGCTCGGCATATTGGAACTGGGACACCTGCGCGGCAGCATCGCCACGATCGAACGGGCCGTCTCGGACGTGAAGCTCGCACGCGATGTCATCGACAAGGCTTCGCAAAGTCTTGTCAATTTCACCGCGGTCGCACTCGAGCTTTCGCCGGCGGATCGCTCGAAGGTTCTGGCGGATGCCGAACGGCAGTTTAACGAGCTCGACGCGGCCGTCGAGCGGGTCGCAAAATCCAGCTCCAATGCGCTGTCCCTCGAGGAGCAGCAGCGGCTCAGCCAGGCGATCGCGTCGCTCGCGCATAGCTGGGAGGAGTTGCGCGACCAGGCGCCCAGCGAGATCACATCGATCGAAAAGAGCTACCACTTCCTGCGCATCCTGGAGCAGACCAGGATCGCAAAGCATCTGCTTCTTACATTCGAGGCAGAAGCTTCACAGGCGGCGCAAAATGAAGCAGCCGACTCGTTCGACCGGCTCGGCAGATCCGCGCTTCTTCTGGTGTCGACGATGCTGGTCGGCAGCCTCGCCAGCATTGCTGCGCTGTTTGGGATCTACCACTTCGCGAGGAGAACCAAGCATGTCAATGATCGGCTGAAGGAAGCTGCCGCGATAGCAGAGCGTGCCGAGCACTCGGCGCGCGCGGCGCATGCCCGGCTGCGGGAGGCGTGTGAAGTCATTCCGGAAGGATTCGTACTGTTTGACGCGGATGATCGATACGTGATGTGGAACCGCCGCTATGCGGAGCTTCACGAGTGGGACGGTCACAAGATCACGAACGACATGCGTTTTGAAGATTCGCTCAGGGCGGGTCTGAAAGCCGGGCGATATCCCGAAGCCGGGGACCACGCGGAGGAATGGCTCGCGGCACGGCTGGAGCGGCATCGCCTGGCCGATAACGAGGAAGAGCAGGGGCTGCTGGGTAATCGCTGGCTCAAGATCATGGAGCGTCGGATGTCCGACGGCGGGAGCGTCGGAATCCGCATCGACATCACCGACCTGAAGCGAAAGGAGGCGTCGTTCCGCCTGTTGTTCGACAGTCATCCGCTTCCGATGTTCCTGTGGGACCGCAACACGTTCAAATATCTCGCGGTCAATGCTGCCGCCTGCAGGCATTATGGTTATAGCCACGAGCAATTCATGGAGATGACCTCGCTCGACATCAGGTCGAAGGAGGATCAGGAGTTGCTGCGCAACACGGTTGCCAAGGCAGCACCGGGCGACGTTCGGAGCGATCGCGTGTGGCGGCACATCAAGGCGGACGGGACGCCGATCGATGTCATCATTTATGCCAAGATGCTTCCTTACGACGGACACCTGGCGACGCTGAGCGTCGCGGTCGACGTCACCGAGCGCAGGCAGGCCGAGAAGGAGTTGCGCCGCACCCGTTCGTTCCTCGATGCGGTCGTCGAAAACATGCCGGCAATCCTCTTCGTCAAGGAGCCGCAGGAGCATCGCTACGTCCTGATCAATCGCGCCGGCGAAGAGTTTTTCGGAATGCCGAGCGAGGAGATCGTCGGCAAGACCGACTTTGATCTGTTGTCGACGGAGGAGGCCAGCCTATCCTTTGTGCGCGACCTCGAAGTACTTCACGGCGCGCAAAATCATTCCTTTGATGAAGAGGCGGTCGATACGCGTCAGCACGGCCAGCGCCTGATTGCCACCCGGCGGCTTGCCATTCCCGGTGACGACGATCAGCCGAAGTACCTGCTTGGCGTTGCCGAAGACATTACGGAGCGGAAAAAGGACCAGGAGCGTATTGCGCGTCTCGCCCACTACGACGCGCTGACCGACCTTCCGAACCGTGCGTCATTCACCAAACACCTGAACTCGACCATCGAACATGCCGCGGCCAACGATCAGATGTTCGCCGTCCTTTGCCTTGACCTCGATCGTTTCAAGGAAATCAACGACACCTACGGCCATCTTGTCGGGGACGGGCTGCTGCAGGAAGTTGCGCGGCGCCTGCAAGCCGCAGCCGAAGGGGCATTCGTGGCTCGACTTGGCGGCGATGAATTCACGCTGGTGGCGACCGGGCCGCAACCGGCCAGCGCAGAGGCGCTTGCACAGCGGCTGATCGCCGAGTTTTCGAACGACTTTGTCATCGACGGCCAGCGCTTGCGTAACGGAACCAGTATCGGAATTGCGATATTCCCGACCGATGGCACCGACGCGATGACCGTCGTCGGTAACGCGGATGCCGCGCTTTATCGCGCCAAGGCGGAGGGGCGCGGATCGGTGCGGTTCTTCGAGGCGCAGATGAATGCGCATCTTCGCGAGCGGCGCGCGATGCAGCGGGACCTCGAGACTGCGGTCGTCAATGGCGAAATCATGCTCTACTACCAGCCTCAGATGCGCATCGGCTCGGCCATTACCGGCTTTGAGGCCCTGGCGCGCTGGAAGCATCCCCAACGCGGTTGGGTCCCGCCGAATGTTTTCATTCCGCTTGCCGAGGAATCGGGAACGATCCTGGCGATGGGCGAATGGATTTTGCGCGAAGCCTGCCGCGAAGCAGCATCGTGGCCGCTGCCCCTGAACATCGCGATCAACCTGTCGCCGGTACAGTTCCGCGACGGCGATCTTCCGACACTGGTTCACACCATCCTGCTCGAAACCGGCCTTGCACCGGGCCGCCTGGAAATAGAAATCACCGAAAATGTGTTGATCGGCGATTTTTCGCGCGCATTGTCCATCATGCGGCGGTTGAAGGCGCTGGGCATCCGGATATCAATGGACGACTTTGGGACCGGATATTCTTCGCTGGCCTATCTTCAGGCTTTTCCGTTCGACAAGATCAAGATCGACCAGTCGTTCATTTCGAGTGTCGTGGCCAACCCGCAATCGGCGGCCATCGTGCGGGCCGTCATTGGACTGGCGCGCGGGCTCAACCTGCCGGTGATCGCCGAGGGCGTAGAGACCCTGGACCAGCTCGCGTTCCTTACCCAGGAAGCCTGCGACGAAGTCCAGGGCTATTACGTCGGCCGGCCGTCGACGATCGATCAATATGATGATCTGGTCGGTCGGGCGAGCGAAGCGGTTCGGGAAACCGCCTGACCGGTCCGCGAGAGCGGGCCAAACAAACGTTCGCGCGCAAAGCGCCTGTCTGCATGGGCAAATTCGCAGCTCCGTCTGCGTAAATCCTACAACCTCCTGGCACGGACCTTGCTAAATACAAACTGCAAGGGAGATCTGTTGGAGGAGGGGGCGGGATGAAGTCTTTCGCGAACGTATGCAGGACGGTGGTGACCGCCGTTGCCTTCATAAGCGCCGTTGCGCCGGCATTGTTTGCGGGCGAGATATCGGGTGGCGTCGTCAAGATCGGGGTGATCACCGACGCAAGCGGCCCTCTGTCGGATTCCAACGGGCAGGGCTCTCTGATTTCCGCCAAGTTGGCTGCGGAAGATTTCCAGAAGCAAAATCCTGGTGTCAAGGTCGAGTTGCTGTTTGCCGACCATCAAAACAAGCCGGATATCGGTTCGGCGATCGTGCGCAAATGGTTTGATGTCGATGGCGTCGATGCGATTGCGGACGTCGGCAATTCCGCGGTCGGGCTGGCTCTCCAGACCATCATCCGCGACAAGAACAGGATTGCGATTTACACCTCCGTCGCGACCACTGCGCTCACCGGCAAGCAGTGCGTCAAAACCGGCTTCGCCTGGCTTCATGATGCCTACACGCTGGTGGCCGGTCCGCTGCGAACGCTCGTAGCCCAGGGACAAGACACCTGGTTTTTTGTCGCGGCGGATTACGAATTCGGCAAGAACATGGTCGCGGAATCGCAGCGGCTTCTTCAGCGTGTTGGGGGCAAGTCGCTGGGGGCCGTTTATCATCCGATGACAAATGCCGACTACAGCTCTTTCCTCCTGCAGGCACAGAGTTCGGGCGCGAAGGTCGTGGCATTTTCAAACGTCGGCGATCAGCTCGTCAACTCGATGAAGCAATGGAAAGAGTTTGGAATGGACGCCGGCAAGCAACGGCCCGTCGCCCAGCTTCTGTTCCTGACGGACGTCCACAGCATGGGGCTCGATGTCGCGGCTGGCCTGACATCCATGGTCGGATGGTATTGGGGGGTGAACGACGAAACCAGGATCTTCGGTCATCGCTTTTTTGAGCGCCATCAACGAATGCCAACGGCGCCGCAGGCCGCCGTTTACTCGGGCGTACTTCACTTCCTTAAAGCTGTGGCCGCAACCGGTTCCGACGATACCGATACAGTCGCCAAGTGGATGCGCGAAAATGCCGTCGACGACTTCTATGCGCGCGGAGCCAAGATTCGCGAGGACGGAAAGCTGATCCATCCCTTCTATCTGATTGAGGTGAAGAAGAAGGCCGACGTGAAGGAGCCGTGGGACTACTATAACATCCTCCGTCAGGTTCCGCCTGACGAAGCCTTCATTCCCTTGTCAGAGAGCGAATGCCCGCTCGTCAAAGCGTCGAACTAAACGCGGGTTTGACGCCGTCGTCATCGGCCTCGGGAAAAACGGGTGAAACCGTCTCGATTTGGCATGCGCACCGCAGGGAGCATTTGCGCATCCATCTTGTCATTCTCGCCGACCACGCCGTTGAGCCACAGGATGTAGGCTACCACCGCGTATACCTCGTCATCCCGAAGCGACTTGGGGTCGTTGAGTGGCATGGCGCGCCGCACATAGTCGAAGACGGTCGTAGCGTAGGGCCAGAAACTGCCGACCGTCTTGACCGGTGCGTGGCCTGGTTGCAGCGATCCTTGTCCGCCGACCAGTTGATCGTTCGGCTTGCCCGAGCCCTTCTCGCCGTGACACGCGAGGCATTTGGCGAGATAGACCTGCTCGCCTTGCTGCGGAGTCCCGCTACCGGCCGGCAAGCCCGCGCCATCGGGGCCGATGCTGACGTCCCATGAGGCGATTTCCTCGGGGCTCGCGGCCTTGCCAAGATTGGGGCCTTCCGCAAGCGCGGCGCCGCATCCGATAACGAGTGCCGAACAGGCCGCTAGGAATGCGTTACGCATAGACATGTTTGACCTCGCCGCCCTGTGCGACGCCCCAGCTGGTGATCCCGTTGAAATGGTAGGTGGCCCGTGCTCCGCGATCGGCCATGAGCCGGGACCGCGACGGTTGCACGTATCCGGATTCGTCGGTCGCGCGGCTCTGGAGGGTGGCCGGGCTGCCGTCCCATCGCCAAGGTGAGCGGAATCGCGTGACCGCCTTCGGCAGTACCGGCTCCTGCAGCGCCGCCAGCGCCCAGCTTGCACCGCCGTCAGCGGAGACTTCGACCTTCGCGATCCGTCCATAGCCGGACCAGGCGAGACCCGTGATCTCGTACAGACCGGGCGCTGCCATCGTCAGGCCGGGCGAGGGGCGCGTGATCACCGACTTGGCCTCTTGAGTGAAACAAAACTGCAGCGATTTTCCATCGTTCAGCAGCATGGTGTATTTCGAGGTTTCATCCTTGGTCATCGTCGGTCCTTCGGTCAGCTTGATGCGCCGAAGCCATTTGACGTTCATATTGCCCTCATACCCCGGCAATAGCAGCCGCATCGGGTAACCATTTGAGGGTCGCACCGGTTCGCCGTTCTGGAAGATCGCGACCAGCGCGTCGTCCATCGCTTTTGCGAGCGGCACGCTGCGGCTCATGCCTGATGCGTCGGCGCCTTCAGCAAGCAACCACTGCGCGCGTGGATCGATGCCGGCCTCCTCCAGAAGCGCCGCCAGCCTCACGCCGGTCCATTCGGCGCAAGATAACAGGCCATGAATAGGCTGGACGCCGAGCGGGGCCGGGTCTTTTTGATAGAGCAGGGCGCTGTTGCCGGCGCACTCGATGAATGCGATGCGGGATTCCATCGGGTAGCGCATCAGTGTGTCGAGCGTAAAGATCAGCGGGCGCTTGACCAAACCATGGATCAGCAGCCGGTGCGCCTCGGGATTGATGTCCGGAATGCCATTGTGGTGGCGCTCGAAATGAAGCCCATTCGGCGTGATCGTGCCGTCGAGCAGGTGGTGCGGCGTGCGCGAGGTGCCGGTACCGGTCGTTCCGGGCGCGCTGGCGAAGACCCGCGCAACCTTGTTTGTGTATCTCGATGGCTGTCCGTAGGCCGTAAACGGCGAACCGGGTGTTTTCATCCACGGTTCGACCGGGAGCGCTTCTGCCGCGCGCGCGGTGCCCGGCAGTGCCGTGCTTCCGATCGCGGCCGCGCCGCCGGTCAGAAAAAGACGGCGGTCAAGGAGTCCATTTCCGGCGGCCTGTTCCAGTTCGCTCGGCACTGGTCGCTTGTTCTTGCGCATCGTCGTCTCCGGGTTGGAAAAGGAAGTGCTGCTATTCCGCTCCAAGCCGTACGCGGATGGCATCGGCGATGGCTTCAGGCGATGAGCCTGGCGGCAGGAAGCCGAGATACCGCCCGTCTTTGCCGACCAGATAGATAAATCCGGTATGGTCGATCGAATAGTCACCCGGCGTCGAAGCGCTGTTTTTGACGAAGAAGGTCCGATAAGCGATCGCCGTTTTCCGGATATCGGCAAGCGAACCGGTCAAGCCGATCAGTCGCGGATGAAACGATGAGACGAAATCGGCGAGCCGTGCCGGGGTGTCGCGCTCGGGATCGACGGTGATAAACAAAGGCTGCACCGCCTCAGCCGTGGCGCCAAGCTTGTCGAGCGCAAGCGAAATCGATTGAAGCTCGGTTGGGCATACATCGGGGCAATAGGTGTAACCGAAATAAAGTACGACGAGCTTGCCGCGAAAATCTGCGTCGGTGCGGCGATGCCCGGTCTGATCGGTAAGCTCGAACGGACCGCCAACCGGCGCGCGGCCCGACAACAGGCCTTCGATCAACTCCGTTGGCGAGGGTTCGGCCGCTTCGTTAGCAGCAACGGGCGCCGAGAAAAGAACACAAGCCAGCGCAAGCGATATCCGTAAGTTACGTAAGCCGCGCGCCATAGGAACGCTGGGACGCACTTTTTCACCGGACAACGCCACCTCATCAACTCCTAAAATCCAACGCCTTCTCGCGGGGAGACCGCGAAAAGGCGTGTTGGTCGCATTCAGCTTCGGCTGGCAATCACTCGACGATCACCTGACCGTACATCCACGGATGTGGTGAACAGATGTAGTAGTAGATACCCGGTTTATCGAATTTGACCGTCTTCGTTTCACCCTTCGAGATTGCACCTGTGCTCCAACCGCTCTTGTCCTGCACCAGTGAGGTCGAGTCGTGCGGTATGTCGCCTACGTTGGTGAAGGTCAATGTGGTGCCGCTCTTGATCCGGGTACGAGCCGGAGAGAAGCTGTACTCGGTATTGTTGGCTCCGATCTTGATCGCATCGACGCCAGCGGCGATCGGTCCGGTTGGACCTGCAACCGTCGGCGGCGCCGGTGGTGCCCACAGTGGCCCGATTTGGCCTTTCAACGAAAAAGTCCAAATGGCGTCACCAGAAGCACTTCCCTGCATCTGGTTGCCGCCGGTTGCGATCGTGATGTACTCGTCGCCATCGACCTCATAGACGACCGGCGGAGCGTCGGCACCGAAGCCAGTCTGGAAGCGCAGCAGTTCCTGGCCCGTCTTCGCGTCGAGCGCGAGGAAATTGCCGTCGGGTTCGCCGCGCAGGACGAGCCCGCCGGCCGTGACGGTCGAACCGCCGCCGCCACCGACGCGGTACGGTGTCTTGGTCTGCCAGGCGATCTTGTTGGTTTTGGCGTCGATGGCGGTAAATGTGCCGGTCATCGGCGAGCCGATCGGCGCGGCCTGTCCGCCGCCAGTGTAACGGATTCCGTTGGTATACGTCGTCGGGAAACGCGTGTAGGCGCTGGTTCGTACCGTGCCCGGCACATAGAGGTAGCCGGTATCGGGACTATACGGCATGGGCGACCAGTTGGTGCCCCCGACACCCGAAGGCTGAACCAGGACCGGGGATTCCCAGAACGGCGTATAGAGGCAGCCGGCCTCGTCGTAGCCGGGCATCTTCTCGGCGCACTGCGGCACGGTCGGATCACCGACGGGAATTGGCTGCGTTGCCGCTGTCTTCTGCCGCGGCTCCTGCGGCACCGGTTTCTCCTCGATACCAACCAGCGGTTTTCCATTGGTACGATCGAGGATGTAGACCCAGCCGGTGCGACCGGCCTGGGCGATGCCCTTTCGGGGCTGACCATTGACGGTGGTGTCGAATAAGACGACCGGGCTCGCGGCATCGAAGTCCCAGATATCGTGATGTACCTCCTGGAAGTGCCAGGCGTATTCTCCCGTCTTGATCTTCAAGGCGACCACGGAGGTACAATACAGGTTGTCGCCTTCACGCATCGAGCCATCGTAATCCGGGCCGCAATTGCCGACCGCGAAATAGAGGAGACCGAGCTCGGGATCGACCGCCGGCGTATTCCAGATCGGCGCGCCACCGCGCATCGCATGATCGGTGCCGGTTGGCCAGGTCTCGCTGCCTTTCTCGCCCGCAGCGGGCAGGGTGAACCAGCGCCACTTGATCTCGCCGGTTTTGGCATCAAGCGCCGTCAACCGGCCGCGGACACCAAATTCGCCGCCCGTGATTCCCGTATATATGACGCCATCATAATAGAGTGGTGCGCCGGTGATGCCGTAGCCGTTCTGCCATTTCTCAATCGGCGTCTTCCAGGCGACCTTGCCGGTCTTCATGTCGAGCGCAACGACGTTGGCGTCGAGCTGGCCGAGATAGATTTGCCCTTCACCCATCGCAAGACCGCGATTGACCCAGCCGCAGCAAACGGTCGAGATGTTCTGTTCGATGCCAGACCAGTATTCCCAGATGATCTCGCCGGTCTTGGCGTTGAGTGCGAAGACATCGTCGTTGCCGGTAACGACGTACATCACGCCATCCTTCACCAGCGGTGTTGCCTCGAACGAATACTTGCCGCCGACACCCGAACCCTTCAGGCGGGTCATCCACGCACCCTTAAGCTTGCCGACATTCGTGGTGTCGATCTGCTTCAAGGTGGAATAACGATTGTTGGTGAGGTTGCCGCCGTTGGTCACCCAATCTTTGCCGACCGGGCCTTGGAGTAACTTGTCCATCTCCGGATCGGCGGCTCGCGCCGGCGCGATGATCAACAAGCAAAAAACGGTCAACGTCGAGACCGTCCACCATGCGAGACGACGCATTCTTGCCTCCCCAAAAATTTTTGTGCTGGCGTTTGGCCAGTTCTGATTCAGCGTACAGCCGACTAAAAAATTTAGCTATGCTGTTTGGAGAAGTCAGGACTGTGTCGAAGAGTTTGTGCCGTTCATGAAGGGACGAGCGAACGGCATGGATGTGACGTCGCGCCAGAACCGTGCTGAACGGCCGCGCGCTCGCTGCGATATTCGAGATGCCGGTAACCGCGCTTATTTTTTCTCGCCCGTGGTGACGTAGGCCCACAGTGCCTCGATGTCATCGCCCTTGAGCAGATCGCCCCACGCCGGCATCTGGCTTTTGCCATTGGTCACCGAACGCACGAAGCGATCGTGCTCGCCGGGCGGAAACTTGCGCAGGTCGAACGCGCCTTCCGGATCCTGCATCCGCGCTCCGTGGCACGGGGAACAGTTGCGGGCGAAAATTTCAGAGCCAGTTGCAATCTGCTGCGGCGGAAAGCTCGGTCCTTGGGCGGCGGCGGTTATGCACCACAGTACAACAACCGCCGCAAGACTTATCCCTGTCGTCAGTCCTCTCATGCTTAATGCCCGCGCCTTCAATCCGGCATCAGGGCGAAGGTCCACACCGAGCCACCGGGCGGCACATCCTTGAGCTGCTCGCGCGCCTGGTTCGCGTACACGCCGCCTAATCCCGAAAGGACGGTCACAAATTGCCGGCCCTTGTAGGTGTAGGTGATCGGCTGTGCGTTGATCCCGGAGCCGGTCTGGAACTTCCAGAGCGTCTTGCCGTCCGCCGCGTCGATGGCGACGAATTCACCGGTTTCCTTGCCGGTGAACAGCAATCCGCCACCGGTCGCCACGATCGCCGCCCATTGCGGATGGTCCCAGATCGGCGCGCGCCATACTTGCTTGGCAGTCAGCGGATCGATGGCGTCGACATGGGCGATCGGCTCGCCCTCGGGCTGCTTGGCGGGGAGATTTTCGATGAACTGGTAGCGCTGTCCCGGCACGTAAGGTCCGATCGGCAATGCTTTGAATAGTCGCGCCGAATGCATCGTGTTGGCATAGAGCAGGCCGGTCTCGGGATTGAACGCGGCATGCGGCCAGTTCTTGGCGCCGCGCTGCGTCGGCCAGATCTCGACCTGCTCGCCGGCGCGCAGTTTTTTGGCGATGTCGGTTTCGATCGGGCGTCCGGTTTCCGGATCGACACCACTCGCCCAGTTCACCCGTTCGAACGGCTTGGCGGAGATCAATTTACCGCTGGCGCGGTCGATCACATACAGGAAGCCGTTGCGGTTGAGCTGCATCAGCACCTTGCGCTTCGCGCCGTCGACGTTGAGCTCGCCCAAAATCATTTCCCAATTGCCGTCGTAATCGTACTGGTCGTTGGGTGTGAACTGGTAATGCCAGACGACCTCGCCGGTCTTTGGCCGCATCGCCAGCACCGAGGCGGTGTAAAGGTTATCGCCGGGGCGTGATTGCGATGCCCATGGGGCCGGATTGCCGGTGCCCCAATAGGTCAGGTCAAGGTCGGGATCGTAGGAGCCGGTGATCCAACTCGAGCCGCCGCCAGTCTTCCAGGCATCGGTGTCCTGCGGCCAGGTCTCGTTACCGGGTTCGCCACGCGCCGGAATGGTGTAGCGGCGCCACAGATGGTTGCCGGTTTCCGGG